>Ga0187821_10000386_pt1 | contig 11204 bp, 11 predicted proteins | sample NC_wetland_sal_i_20_FD_132442 | JGI IMG/M metagenome (GOLD analysis project Ga0187821, IMG submission 132442) | Wetland sediment microbial communities from Neuse River Estuary, North Carolina, USA - SourceSoil_1 | ecosystem: Environmental > Aquatic > Freshwater > Wetlands > Sediment | place...
GCGCTACTTGCGCGCTCCATGGCCGCGCCTCGCCGGTTGCCCTTTATCACCACGCTGCACGGCACAGACATCACCTTGGTCGGCAATGACCGCAGTTTCCTGCCGATCACCCGCTTTTCCATCGAGCAATCCGATGGCGTGACTTGCATCTCGAATTACCTGAAAAAGAAAACCATCGACGAGTTCGACATCAAGCGCCCTATCGAGGTCATCCCCAACTTCGTCAATTGCGATCTTTATAGCCGAAAAGACGACCCCGCTCTGCGCGCCGAATGGGCCCCCAAGGGCGAGCCCATTCTTATGCATTTATCGAATTTCCGTCCGGTCAAGCGCGTTCCGGACGTTGTCGAGATCTTTGATCTCGTCCACCGCAAAATGCCTGCGAAGCTCGTGCTCATGGGCGACGGCCCCGACCGCGGCGCCGTCGAGTACGCCATCCGGAAAAAGGGGCTTACGAAAGACGTTTTTATGCTTGGCAAGCAGGATCGCGTCTACGAAAAGCTCGCCGTGGCTGATCTGTTCCTGTTGCCGTCCGATCTCGAGTCTTTCGGCCTCGCAGCTCTCGAAGCCATGGCCTGCGAAGTGCCTGTGATCGGCACAAACGCAGGCGGCATGCCTGACGTTGTGCAACACGGAGTCGACGGCTATCTCGTGGAACCGCGCGACGTCGCTTCCGCCGGGCGCTACGCCATCGAAATTCTCTCGAGCCCTGATCGCGGCAGAGAAATGGGCAAGCGCGCCCGCGAAGACGCGCGCCGCAGGTTCTGCGCCGAAGACGTGATCCCGCGTTACGAAGCGTATTATCGCCGCGTACTCGAAGCCGCCGCCAGCGCCGGCGCCTGAGCGCCCGACGCTGTGACTCCTTCCCCTAAAGGCGGCGCGCCCCATTCCGATCTGCACGCATTGCCGTCCAATTCGCCGCACCAATCCCAGAATCCACCTGAAAACCCGCCCGAGAACTTAATCCGGGGCATGGGGCTGGGCAGTGCCGTCGCTCTGAATATGCTGGATATGATCGGCGTGGGCCCTTTCATCACGCTGCCGCTGGTCGTCGCCGCGATGCACGGCCCGCAAGCGCTGCTCGGTTGGATTCTCGGTGCCGTGCTGGCCGTCTGCGACGGCCTCGTGGTCGCAGAACTCGGCGCGTCCATGCCGCGCGCCGGCGGCCCCTACGAATATCTGAAGCAGATCTACGGGCCCAAAGGCCTCGGCCGCATGATGTCCTTTCTTTTCATCTGGCAATTAACATTCAGCGCGCCGCTTTCGATTGCTTCGGGCTGCATCGGGCTCGCTGCCTACGCGGGTTATCTCTGGCCGAATCTGCGAGGAATATGGCTGCAGCGCAATCTGCACCTCGCGATTCCGCTGCTCGGCCGCTTGGAAGCAAACATCGTCGTTACCTCGGGAACCTGGCTCGCCATGGCCACATGCGCATTTGCGGTCGTGCTGCTCTATCGGCGCATCACAAGTATCGGGCGCCTCTCGAAGTTGCTCTGGGGAGGCGTGCTCGTCACTGTGGCTTGGGTGATTTCCGCTGGCGTAACGCACTTCCACGCCGCGCAAGCCTTTGACTTTCCTCCCGGCGCGTTCACATTTTCGACCAGCTTCTTCACCGGCCTCGGCGCAGCTCTTCTCGTCACCTCCTACGATTACTGGGGCTACTACAACATCTGTTATCTCGCCGGCGAAGTCGAAAAACCCGAACGCAACGTCCCCCGCGCCGTGCTTATTTCGGTCGGCCTGGTTGCGGCCATCTACTTATTGATGAACGTCAGCGTGCTCGGCGTAATTCCTTGGCAGCAGCTACAGGGTCAGATTAGCGAAAATGCCCGCTCCTCGGTGATTGCCGTCTTCATGCAACAGATTTATGGAGGCTGGGCCGGCAAACTGGCCACACTCCTGATTCTTTGGACCGCCTTCGGATCGATCTTCTCTTTGCTCCTCGGATATTCGCGCGTCCCTTACGCCGCCGCGATCGACGGAAATTACTTCGAAGTCTTTGGCCGCCTCCACCCGCGCCACAAGTTTCCTTATGTGTCGCTGCTTGTGCTGGGAGTGGTGTCCATGGCGTTCTGCTTTTTGCGATTGGCGGACGTGATCGCCGCTCTGGTCGTGATCCGCATCCTCCTGCAATTTCTTTTGCAGCAGGTGGGCCTGCTGATTTTGCGTGCGCGGCAGACGGAAATGCCGCGTCCTTTCCGCATGTGTCTGTACCCCCTGCCTGCGCTCATCGCCATCGCGGGATTCGTCTACATTCTGATTTCGCGGCCGAATTTCCTGCGCGAAATCCGTTATGCGGTCATTTTGCTCGTTGCCGGTCTCGCGCTGTATTTCTTCCGCGCCTTTCGCCGCGGCGAATGGCCCTGGTGTTCAAGTGAAAGGGCTGGCGATGCGTAAGCCTCCCAAGCCAAAGATCCATTTTCCAACGATTTTACTAGCCAGTGACAAATGCTCCTCGCGCCTGCTGATATAAAGCTCTTCGTGAACGTCTTTCTCAAACTGTTCATTCGCCCGCTCGCAATCTTGAGTCTCTCGCTCTTCGCGCTCGGGGCATTCGCGCAAGGGACGGAAACTAAGAAGTTTTATCTCGGCATAGGGGTCGGCCCCATCATTCCGCAAAGTGTCAGCTCAAATCTGACCGGCGCAATCGCTGGAACTGGGAGCTTGCAATTCAATGCCTCGGGTTTTGTTGGCCTGGTTATTGGTTACCGTGTCAAAGAGCATTTTGGCATTGAAAGCGAAGGGGGCTGGACCTTGTACGATTCGCACGACCTGGTGGGCACATTTTCCCGTGCAGCCATCCCGCTGCCGCGCGACATACCACTCAACGGCGATATGCACACATGGCTCAGCATGGCCAACCTCGTGTATAGGCCCCGAAAGCAGGATGCGCGGCTTGCGCCTTATTTCGGCGCCGGAATCGGGGCTGCGGGGCTCGAATGGTTGGTAGATTCAAGGCCGGGCGGCAGCATCATCCTGGGCCTCAGAGGTGGGTCCACCGGCCTTTCTGCGGATGCGATGGCTGGGCTCGATTGCTCCATCACCAAACGATTTTCCCTCGGCGGCCGCTACAATTTTGTTCACGTGGTTCACGATATCCCCACAGTTGACGGCGGCGGCATCACCCTCAGCCACAGCGCCCCGGAGATACATCTGCTCCAGATGGTTGGCACCTACCGTTTTTAAACGATCCGTTGCTGCTGGCGCCGAAGCTGGCTTGACCCCAAACAGTCGCTGGCATATAACCTGCTTAAGGATTCGCTTCTGGAGGAATTCATGCGAAGCACCTTTTTCTTGGCCTTGGCCCTTGCGTCTGCACTCTTCGTAGCGGCGCCTGTGGTGGCGCACCACGGATTCAGCGTTGAATTTGACGACAGCAAGCCGGTGACGCTCACCGGAACCGTCACCAAAATGGAGTTCATGAATCCGCACATTTATTTCTACCTGGACGTTAAAGACGCGAGCGGCAAGGTAGTGAATTGGGCTTTCGAAGGCAGTCCGCCGAACATTCTTTACCGCCAGGGCTGGCGCAAAGACACCGTCAAGCCCGGCGACGTGGTTACGGCCAAGGGTTTTCGCGCCCGCGACGGGGCGCATCTGGTTGCCTGCAACACCATCACGTTTCAGGACGGCCGGCAGCTCTCGATGGGTAATGGAAACGTCAAGGGTTACGGAAAGAACTAACGTCGCCAAGAACTAAGATGGGAAGACCCGCATGACTCAACGTTCTCGGCCGCCGCGCTTCGTTATTGCTGCACTTATGGCCGTGCCGTTTCTCACCGCGTGTTCCGGAGGGACGTCGGGCCGTACGCAAGCTTCCGCTCCGCCGGATCTAAATGGCGTCTGGTCGGCGCCTTTCACTCCGGATATTTCCAAACCGCTGGGCCATCAGCCTCCTTTTACGCCCTATGCTGCCGATCTCTTTAAGAAAGAAGACGAAATCGACGATCCCCTGACGCAGTGTTTGCCCATCGGGCCGGCGCGAGGAATCCAGGCCGGTCTTATGCCTTTCCAGATCGTTCAGACGCCCGGCGTGACGGCCATCCTCTTTGAGAATCAGCGTACCTTCCGCATCATTAACACCGACGCTCGCAGTCATCCCAAGGATCCGGACCAGACCTGGTTTGGCGATTCCATCGGCCACTGGGAAGGGGACACTCTTATCGTCGATACGGTCGGGCTCAACGACCGCACCTGGCTCGACACGGCCGGCCACCAGCACAGCGATCAATTGCATCTGGTTGAGCGCTTTCAAAAGATGGATAACGACAACATCAAGTGGACAGTCACCTTCGAGGATCCCAAGTTTTACACCGAACCTTGGTCCATCACGTTGCCCATTAAGCGCCAGAATACAGAAATCATGTCCTACTCCTGCGAAGAGAACGAAAAGGACCGGGTCCACCTCAAGCGCACGAACACTAAGAAGTGACGAATTCCGGCGCGAGAGATCAGACACCTTTAACGTAGCGCCGGGCTTCGGCCCGGCATTCCCGCTGTCATTCCGAGGAGCGCGTCGCGCATTCTTGTTTTCTCACCCATTCCTCGCGCGACGAGGAATCTGCTTTTCGCTTTTACGGGTCTCCGTATGTCAGGCACCTTGCGGTGCCCTTGCTATCATGCGAGTATTTCTATGCTTTTCCTCCACGGCGATATGGTGTAAGGGTTAGCACGCGGCCCTCTCAAGGCCGAAATCCGGGTTCGAATCCCGGTATCGCTACCAACCTGAGATTCAGTCCCCGCACCGCAACCTCAGCCGTTCTCTGACCGGTTTTGAAAAACATAGGGCCCACTGCTAGCTCATGCCGCCCTGATAGTGGGCTGCGAATATACCCGCTGCCAGCGTTTCCATACGATGCGCAGAGCCGCCGCCGCCGGGATGGAAAGATACACCCCGATGACCCCACCTATTTCAGCGCCCACCAGAACAGCGAAAATCACAGCCAGAGGATGTAGCTCGAGTTTGCTCCCCATGAGCCGGGGAGTTGTCACGTAATCCTGCAAAAGCCGCCACACGCCCAAAAACGCGGCCACGATCAGTACATGGGGGTAAGTCGCCAGGAACGCGACGCCGAGAATCGCGACAGCCCCGACCAGCGGCCCAACCACGGGAATGAACTCCAGCACGCCAGCCGCTGCACCGACCGCGGCGGCGTAGGGCACGCTAAGAAGTGATAGCACACCAATATAGGCCGCAAGCGATAGCCCGGCGAGCACAAGCTGCATCCGTATGTAGTGCGCCAGCATCTCGTCTAAATCGTCGGTGATCCCGGCAAGGAATCGCTTTTGCGGCGCGCGCTCTACCATATCCAGAAGCCGCTCGGTAACTTTGCGCCCATCTTTCAGAAAGAAAACCGCGAGAATTGGAATCAATACGATCCAGATCAAGTTTTGAAAGAAGCTGGCTGCCCGAGCCCCCACCGAGCCCACCAAACTCAAAATATAATTCCCGTGGCTTGCAAGAAACTGCTGTACTCGGATTTGAGTGCTGTAGCTCCAGCCGCGCTTTGTCCCAATCTCTTGTGCGATTTGGCCCGAACTCAGTTTCTGGAATAGACCGGGCAATGCTCCAGCAAGATTCCGCGCTTGATCGGTGATTCGCAGGCCCAGCAATAGGAATACAAACGCAATTACTGCGCACAAGACTACATAAACCTCCAGAATCGCAAGGCCGCGTGAACCCCTCGATATGGAAGTCCATTGTTGGAACCGTGACACCAACGGTTCCAAAAGGTATGCAAAGAAGACGCTAAGCAGAAAAACGATTAGGACGCGGCTGGCAGCGTAGATGAACGCTCCGGCAGCCACAAACACCAAAATTGTGAGCAGAACCGAAGCTGTACGTTTATCGAGTAAGGGCATTGGGCCATTCGACGCTTGGGTGCGCCATGTACCCATCAGATGTTCTCAGGCCGCTTTTGGGGTCTTAAGCCAGACTGCCGAGATAGTATTCAAGAGGGACGAGACGAGCGCTGCTTTCCTTCACGACCCCATGGCGCCCTTCGAAGCACTGGTTCGAGTCTCGGTGCACCTACCAGACGCTCTCCTGGTGATCCATCCCGCATCGCTCAAGGTATCTGAGGAGAATCTCGAGAACTTCGTTTTCTAGTTTTGCGGTATCCAGCCCTGAGCGCTCGGCGTCATTAAGGGTTTCGTAAAGCAATATCATGGTCGAGATATCGGAATCGCATTCGGCGCAGTTTTTGTCCTCGCGGCCTGGTAGTTCAAACAGCTCGGAATCACGATCGCAAGAGTCGCAGGTGCCTCTCACATATCCTCGTTCATTCAACATAAATGTTCAGGGACACAAAACCATGCCGTCACTTTCATCCTCTACTGGAGAACAGTCAAGTGACCGTTAGGGCAATCCTGGGACTGCAGCGTTACCCCTACGCGGCCAAGGTGAAATACGCGTTCGTCACCAGAAGTTAGGCTGCTCGAAAACAAGCCGATCAGGCGGTTTTGTCGGTTTGACCTAATTCGAAGGCACTCTTCCAGGCGTGACCGATCCGCCGGGTCAATGTCAGTGAACTCAACTCCAATGAAGGCTTGCTCGAAGGGACCGGGAAGCGAACTTCATGCGCTAAAGCCTCGCTCAAAAGCCATTGTTCACAGTATCGACTTCGCAGGCGCCGCGCCCCTAACCTGCATCGCGAGGTGAACCATGCTGAAATTCCTGTTTGGAGCAGTTGTGGGAGCGGCCGTGGCTTTGGCCCTTGCACCAAAGTCAGGGGAAGAGTTACGTGCAGACCTTTCAGATCGAGTCAATGACACTATGGAACGCGGGAAGGATGCTGCTCGGAAGGTTTCGCGCCGTGCGCGTGAGCTAGGCGATCAAGCCCACGAGCAACTGCACAACGTCACGGACGCGATCTAGCCGTCAACGCGGTCTACTTCGCACACCGCTAAGCTTCCAGCACGTGGGGCACGGTGTCTCTGGTAGGAGAAGTCGCTCGTATCGCTGGCGCCCAACGCCCAATCGCCCAGAATTGGTGGGACAGGCCACGCGAATTCTACGGCTATGTCCTCTGATCATGTAAAGCAGCTAAACGGCTCACGCGAGCCTCTACTTCGTCCCAGGTCTGCGGATTCATCAGCAACAACCTTTGCCCGATCGCTACATTCGTGGGCCATCAGGGCTCCATGAGAGTTTATTGAGAGTGGCACCGTCTCTTCTTTCGTCCGAGGTCGCGCTTATATGTCCAGTAAGCGGTTGATTGTCGGGATCAATTCTTTCGCGACTTCTGATTTTTGAACAAAGTCGGCTCCAAATAGCCGGGCCATGGCTGTGGTTTGCTCAGGTGTGTAGTGGCTGCTTATGAAAACGATCTTGGCATGTGGCGCGATTCTTGAGATTTCGTATGCGGCCTCCATCCCGTTCATGACCGGCATAACCAGATCGAGGACCACGACGTCAGGCCGCTGTTTTTGAGTCATGTCCACGGCGATCCTGCCGTTTTCGGCCTGGCGAAGCTCGAAGCCAGTCTCATCTGCAAGGAGTGAGCAGATGTTGCGGCGCACGAGTTCATGGTCATCGACAACGAGCACGCTTGTCATAAGTGGCCGATGATAGAGAAGTGATCTCAATCTCAGATATAGGGAGAATTCCGTAGTGCTACTTATCGAGCAATTCGGTCAGTCTACGCGCAAGATTCCGGGTCGCATCCGGGAAATGACAGTTCTGAAAGTTAGGCCTTCGAAGAGCGTCGCGACAAAACGCGGGAGGCTTGCTTTGCTTGGGCATATGGGCGGAGAGCTTCCATCATAAGTGCATTCAAACCCTTGGTGAATTTGATGAGGTCTTCAGCCAATCCAACCGGAGCGGCAGGCATACGATCGCTAGCCATCAGTTCACACACTTTTTCACCGATCAGTTGAAATTCTCGTACTACCATTCGAGCGTCGTAGCCTTGTTTTTTCCGCAGCCGGCCGTGCTCCGCGCCAAGCAGGAGCACTTCCCGTTCTAAGCCGTTGCGTCCCACATCCACGTAGTCAATCAGCGCGTCCATGATCTTGGGAAGATCGTCCTCGCGCGGCCTCGATGAAGCCGCAGCCGACAGAAGCCGATCGCCCTTGGATGCAGATACGACCGTCGCCACTATATCCGCGCAGCCTTCCCGCAGCACTATGGCCAGACGCTTGAAAGGCACTGGCTTTCTCGATCTGCGCGCGCTCAGCTTGTCTTTGATTTTTTTGACCAGGATATCCACGTCCGTGGGCTTGGTGAAGAATTCATCCACCTGGTGCTGAAGCGCTTCCATCGCATTTTCAAACGAGGGATAGGCGGTCAGGACGAGACCAAGGCAATCGGGCTGCGCATAGCGCATCGCGCTGATGACGACGAATCCATCTCCGGGTTTTTCAATATTCAGGTCACAGAGCAAAACGTCAAAATGTGCGGAATTTACCTGTCCAAGCGCATCCCGGACACTCGCCGCCGTTGTTACATTAAAGCCATTTCTCGTGAGTCGTGCGGCAAGGGTGAGCAGAATCCCTTCCTCATCGTCGACGAAGAGAAGACGTATTGGCTCGGTCTTTTCGGGCATAAACACACGCTCCTGTTTCCCCTGGCGTCGTTCAAGGATGCTGGGAATTATGGAACTGCGAAGAATAGGCTAGGGGGACTGCCGTGCTCAATCGGGTCTTTCCGGGAAACATTCTGCTCCGCTATACAGGAATTCGCTGGTCTCGAAACGGCCGATGATAGAATCCGCTGCCGAGGCGAACATGTTAAAGACCAGGAGATCGAGAATCGCCGGTATCGTAATCTTGACCGCCGCCGTCGTTTTATTCGGTCTGAACTTCGCGATCATGCGTTCTTCCCCCTCGCTTCCGGCCAATTACAATAGCTTTCGTAACAACGTCGTGCGCCTGTACCAGGGTGACCTCGGCTTCTGGCTCACTGGGAACACCGTCAAGACGCCAGTCACGGACTGGTCGTTTACGGATGCGATTCCAAACGTCCAGATCGAGACGCGGACCTGGTATCTCCTTCCCCACGTTCTGCGGACAGATATTGCGAGGAATGATCAACAACTCTATTTGTTCTCCGAATATTTCGCGCCCCCGCCGGGAAAGCCGGATCTTCGAGAACGTTTTCCGGAGGCCAGGTTTTGGAATCGTATGGTGGTTCGGGACCCTCGCATACGCGTGAAGATCGGGGATCGATTGTTTGAGATGCGGGCATATCCGCTGACCGACCCGAGCCAAATAGCCGTCGCTCGCCAAGCCTTTCTCAGCAAGTACGCCGATGTCAGAGCGCAGGCAGCATTGCCGGAATCTCGGCGTCCGGCAATGCACTTCTTTCGCCTGGAGCCGCAGTGGAATAACAACTCACAGATGGGTTTTCAATCGCTCTTTGGCGAAACCGGTTGTTTCGATTTGCTCTCTCCCGCTTCGTTATCCGAAACCGTTTCCTCCGCCCTCGGTTGATTATTCGAGTACAGAAGCTCTTCGATTTTTTCTGAACTCATCGATATGCCGAAAAGCGAGCGCCCGCCCAGAAGTAGACCTAGGAGCATCCTTCGCAGAATGCGCTTAACAGACATATGTCCTCCGGGGCCGCGGATGCGGCGCCACACGCTCGCGAACGCATTACTCTTGAGCGTGCCGATTTGTTGGTCGCTTAGTGGAAATTGCCCAGGTGCTAGCGAATCGGCGGAGGCCGTGGCGAGAAACTTGGGAGAAAAGCGAAAAGAGGTTTGGCGCAGATTTCGGCTGCAACTGCTAACAGAAAGCTAATGACCGTCGCGAAAAAGAACCACACGGGAATCAGAAATGCAAAAAGGCGAGCCAGCGTTAGGGGGCTTAGCGCGGCCAGCAAAATCGCTGCCAGACAGAGAAAACCGAGGAACCGCCGTAGATGCAGCCGCATCTTCACGCCCGAAATAATATCTCGAAACACTTTTTTCTCACGCGCAATTGTTTAAGAAGGATAGCAACGCGTTCGCAGCTCAGAATCGAGCCACGATTAACGTGATGTCGTCGCTCTGCTCCGCAGGGCCGGTCCATTGATTGACGGCTTCAAGCAAATTCTTCAGCACTGCGCGCGCCGGCGCCTGGTCCATCCGCAAAGCCACATCTAACACGCGCTGTTCCTCGAACTCCTCAGCATCGGGATTTTCCGCTTCCGTGAGCCCGTCGCTATAGGCGATCAGCAGGCTTCCTGGCGCAACGTCGACGACTTGCGATTCATACTTACGATTATCGAATAGCCCGAGCACGGTGCCGCCGGTGCTCAGGCGCTGCACTTGCTTGCCGGTAATGCACAGCGGCGCGGGATGGCCGGCATTGGTGTATTCCAGCCGGTGCGTTTGCGCATCGTAGACGCCGTAAAAGAACGTGGCGAAACGGTCGGGCGCGGTACTGCGATAGAGATGCTGATTGAGCCGCGTGACAATCTCTGCAGTACCGCCGGGGCCATGCCCATTGAACATAGCCTGGCTGCGCAGCGCGGCTTGCAAGCTGGCCATGATCAGCGCGGCCGAGATGCCCTTCCCGCTGATGTCTGCCAGGGCGATGCCCAACCGTCCCGGCCCTAGCGGCAAAAAATCGTAATAATCGCCGCTTACCACGCGCGCCGGCCGGCAAACAGCCTCGATCTCCACACCCTGCACCATCGGCTTTTCCTTTGGGAAAAGCTGCGCCTGCACTTCGCGCGCGATGGCCAGCTCATGCTCGAGCCGCTGGCGCTGTTGCTGCTCACTGATCAGCGTGGAAACGGACTCGGTCATGGAGTTGAAGGATTCGCCGAGAGCGCCAAGTTGATCGCGGTGCCGCGTTTGAATCCGGTGACCGAAATCTCCGGATTCGACGTAACGCGTCGCCTGGTAGAGATCATTCACGGAACGCGTGATGGAGCGCGTGAGAGAAATGCTGCCGGCCAAAGCGGCGAATTCGATGAGCACAAACATCGCGCCGACGACCAGCAACGCCGTCACCGCGATGCCGCCCCATTCTCCGACCACCGCGATCAGCCGTCCGTTGAGTTCCGATGCCCGCGCAGTGAAGCGCAGGATCACCGCCACGTCGGCAGCTGAATTGGATGCATCCGCCAGGTTCACCGCATCGAGCCTCGAAAAGCCGGTCACGCTGTAGTCGAACCAATGCCTGCGCGGGGCGAGCACTTGGCCCGCCGACCGCACGTCCCGCACGGGAGCTAATACGCGGCCGCGGCTTGGGAAAGTGACGCCTGGTTGCCCCGC
>Ga0187821_10000387_pt1 | contig 11204 bp, 11 predicted proteins | sample NC_wetland_sal_i_20_FD_132442 | JGI IMG/M metagenome (GOLD analysis project Ga0187821, IMG submission 132442) | Wetland sediment microbial communities from Neuse River Estuary, North Carolina, USA - SourceSoil_1 | ecosystem: Environmental > Aquatic > Freshwater > Wetlands > Sediment | place...
CATCATCGATACGCCGCCCGCGCTGGGCATCCTTACCGTGAACGCGATGGTGGCCTCGACGCACCTGCTCGTGCCGATTCAGGCCGCGTACTTCGCGATCGAGGGAACGGACGACCTGCTCGAAACCTACGAGCGGATTCGCGCGCGGCCCAATCCCGCGCTCAAGGTGCTTGGCGTGCTCATCACGCTGTTTGACAAGCGCACCAACATCTCCCGCGACACTCACGAACAGATTCGCTCCGTGTTCGGCAGCGTGTTGTTCAAGACGCGCATCGGCAAGAATGTGCGCCTGGAGGAGAGCCCAGCCTATAAGGAAACAATCATGACCTTCGCGCCCAAATCACCCGGCGCGAAGGATTACGGCAAGCTCGCCCTGGAGGTTATCCAACGTGTCGAAGAGAATGGGATTGCCCGTCACGCTGAAGATGCGGCATGACGCGCACTACGTAGAAAATCTCGCCAGCTTCAGCGGCGCCGCCATCGGCCGCATGGTTCCGGTCGACAAAATCAGGCCCAACCCCGATCAGCCCCGGAAATTCCTGGGCGATTTGCGCGAACTCACGGACTCGATCAAGGAAAAGGGCGTGCTGGAACCGCTGCTCGTGCGCTTTGTGCCGCGCGACGATTGCTACTACATCATCTCCGGCGAGCGGCGCTACCACGCTTCGCGCGCCGCGGGACTGCGCGAAGTTCCGTGCATCGAAAAAATCGCGGACGATGCTGAGACGCTGGAGCTCGCGCTCATCGAAAATTTGCAGCGCAAGGACCTGACGCCGTTTGAGGAAGCGGACGGCCTGCAGCGCCTCGCCGAACAATTTGAATACACGCACGAAGATATCGCCAAGAAGATTGCCAAGGCGCGCTCGTCGGTGACGGAAACGATGTCGCTGCGCGTGATTCCCGAAGCCCTGCGCAAGATTTGCGTCGACAGCGGCATCGTCTCGAAGTCTCTGCTCTTGCAGATTGCGCGCCAGCCGAACGAGCGGAAAATGCAGGAAGCCATCCATCGCATCGCGCAGGCCGGACTGACCCGCGACGAAGCCCGCCGCGAACGCCAGGAAGAGCAAAACGCCGGCCCGCGCCCGCAGCCCTTCATCTTTAATTACCGCCCGGAGAACGAGGCGTTCAAGCTGCGCATCCAGTTCCGCAAGAGCAACGTCACGCGCTCGGAACTGATCGACTCGCTGCGCCGCCTCATCGATATGCTCGAGCAGGATGGAAAATCTTCCCCCGAGGATGGAAAGGCCAATCCAGCCGTCGCGTGAAGAAGTCGCTGGCGCCGCTTGACCGGCGAGAGAACATCTCGCGGAAAAGATAAATGTTTGTCATTCTGAGGCGCGCCGCGCGCTGAGGAATCTCTCCCTCCTGCGCTTGAAATCAAAGAGTGATTCTTCACTTCGTTCAGAATGACAAAATAAATTTCTTTTACGGCAACCCCTTTAATTTAAGACCTGATTCTTGCTTTCCATGGTTCAGTGCGTTTCTCCGCGGCAATCAACGTTGCGGGCATTTTTCCCAGCCGCCCATCAGGATCAGCTAAACTTAGTTATTGATGAACGAATTTTCCCCACAACAGACTGCCATTCTGGAGCGGCTGGTCGCGAAGGAGTTTATCCTCGTCGCCTTCCCGCTCTATGCGAACGCGGTCGGCGTGCGGAAGGGAAGTTGTGTGGCGCTGCTCGACCCCATCGCCAACGGCGGGTTTCGAGTGTTCGGCGAACCGTGCGTCCTATTGGATGGCAACTTAACCGTGCGCATCACGGAAAAAGGAAAGACCTGGTTCGTGTGGAAGAAGCAGCGCCTGGAGGCGACGCCGGAGCGAGTATTGGAATTGGAAAACTTTGTAAACGATATCAAGATGCTTCTCGAGCCACATCTAACATGATTCTGGACGGAGATTCGTTTCGCGATTCCATACTCCGCGTATTCGTTTAAGCCGACTTTTTCCCGCCGGCCTTTATCGCGTTGTACTCCAGAATCGCTTGCTTCGTGCCTTCCACGTCGATGTCCGGAGTGAGTGTGCCCTTGAATTCGTCGTACAAGCGGACAGTGTTCATCAAGAGCCGCTCCGGGCCCATCCAGTTGTCGTATTTGCCCATCTTGATGTCCGCGGCGGCCGCGCCGGCGCTCATCTTGGCGTCATAGCGCTTCTTAACTTCGGTCTTCAGGAAGCGGAAGTACTCTCCCGACTCCGCCAGGTCTTTCTTTCCGCCGACGGGGCCGTGGCCCGGGACGATCACGTCCACGTCCCACTTCATCACTTTGTCGATGGACTCCATCCACTTGGACACATGCGCGTTGTGGCAGTAGGGGACGAGGTGGAAAAATGCCAGGTCCGCCGCGAAAAGAATTTTGTGCTGCGGCACGTACGCCACCAGGTCGCCCCAGGTATGCGCGGGCCCGACGAAACGAAACTCCACCGTGTTCCCGCCAATGTTGTAAACCAGATTGTCTTCAAACGTTACGGTCGGCGGCACGAGCTTGCGCACTTCGGTGCCGTCCGCGAGGCCCTCTGCTTTCGGCCATGACGCCGGAGTGTTCGGTATGGCCTTCAAGACCTCTGGCCGGCAATAGGGGTGACTTGAAATCTGAGCGGGGAGAAAGAATTGATTGCCGGCCACGTGATCGCCGTGATGGTGGCTGCTGATCAAGTGAGTGATCGGCTTTCCGCCTCCGGCCTTCTTGGCCGCGGCGATGAAGGCTTTGCTCTGCATCGGATATCCCAGGGCATCGAAGACCAAGAGCGAGTCTTCTCCCACGAAAAGGCCGGCGTTGGAGATTCCTGCATTGAGGTGACCTGTGCCGCCTTCCTGCTGGTAGGCGTAAACGTTCGGCGCAAGCTGCTTCAGTTCGGTGCCCCAGCTGGGCATCACCGGGAAGCGATTATCAATCGGAGGAAGTTTTTCCACAGAAGCGCCGAAGATGCGCGGCGAGGATTCGTCAATGCGCGGCGCCATTTGCGCCCAAAGTTTTTCCAGGCCGCCCGCCGCGACGAGCCCGGCAGTCAGCCCAAGCCCCGCCCATCCGGTGCGCGCCATTACTTCGCGCCGGCTCAATCCTTCGCCCTCAAACTTTTTTTCTGCCGCCATGACTCCTCCTAAAATTTCCACGCCTCTGAAGAGCGATTTCGCTTCGATTACCCGATTGGCACCAGGAACCCCGACCACGCGCCTAAGAACGGTGGCCATTGTACACCTGTTCCGCAAATGCGATTCTCCCATCGAAGAGCTCGAATTCTTTTGGCAATGGTAAGTTCCACACTCCCTCATCCCCGCGAGGCAATTGATTAGTTTCTTCAATTTCTAATTCCATTCTTGCTAGACTTGCGCCCATGAAAAATCTCTTCGCTTTGATAGTTGGAGTGATGGCAATCGCCGGTGTAACCCTCCTCCGCGCCGCGCCCCAGGCGGGATCGGATGCGCGTGCGCGCGAACTGATCCAAACGCTCCACCTCACGGTCTTACCCAAGGAATCCGGATATCTCGGGATCATTGGCCGCTCCGAGCAGGTGGTGAACGTCGGCGGGCGCGCGCTCGCCGTGCAGAGCCAGAACTATTACATGCTCACCCGCGAACGGCCGATCAACTACCTCCACTGGCTCGTTCCCGACGACACGCACATCCTCATCGAGGGAGGCCCGGTGGACTATTTCATCTTTCATCCCGACGGCCGCGCGGAGAAAATAACGCTCGGCCTGGACCTCGCCGCAGGTCAAAGGCCCGTTGTGACTGTGCCGGGCGGCTGCTGGAAAGCGCTGCGTCTTCGCGACGGCGCGAGTTACGCGTTGATGGCCAACACGCTCTCGCCAGAGTTCACCCCCGACCGCGTGAAGATTGGCGCCGGCCCGGAATGGGTGAAACGATTCGCGAATTCCGCTCCCTGGGCGACCCCGACGGCCCTGCGCGATCTGATCGGCCCGAATTGGATGCTGCAATAGCCTGGCGATTGTCCCGGCAATTGACACCGCGATTGGCCGATCACGGAAACAGCCCGAGACTTTGCGGGTCATTGCGCACATCTTGGTGTGATTCGCGTCACTGACGGCTATGGCTGCTGGCAGGCAGCATTGTGCGGAACCGGAGGCCCCCATGACCGGCAAATTCGCATCCGCAAGAACGCTCTGCCTGCTCAACGAAAATGCGCAATGTAACCCCATCTGGGTGTCGAAGCCGGATGGATTGAAGCTTGTCCACTTCCCGACGCTTCAACAGGAATGGACAGGCTGCGAACACGCACCCGTTGACGCCGCGTACGAAAAATGTGAACGGCTGTGCCTGCAAGGCGGCAATCTGTGATAATGGCATGGAATTTGTGTTGCCGAGATTCCACCAAAGTGCATGGAATGGGGGATCGTTGATGAAAAGATCGCTCAGCGGGATGTTCGTAGCAGGGATGATGTATGTGGCATTAGTGATCCTCGGAGGGCTCGCCCCGACGATTGGGCTCCCATTGAACCCGCCGCAAAGCGCTGGCAATGCTCCAGAGAGGCCCGGCGACAGCCAGGATGTGATGACCGCTGATCATGCGCTGGTTGTGGCGTTAGCCAAGACCGACAAAGCCGCGGCTGAAAAGATGTTCGACGCGGAGTTTGTTTGGACGAATTCCAACGGCGAAACGGTTACCCGCGCAAAAGTTCTGGAATCCTGGCCCAAACCGCCGCTCGGCGATGAAAGCGGGGCTCAGGTCAGCGAACGCAGCTATGGGCAAGTCGGCGCCGTGCAGGTTGCCAGCGGCAAAGTGCACATCCTGCGCATTTGGGTGAAGCGGCCGGCGGGCTGGCGGCTGCTCGACTATCACGAAGTCACGCAACGCTCCGGCGCCGCTCCACCTCCGGGGCCGGGGACCAACGACTGTGAAAATCCATGCAAGGGCGTTCCCTACACGCCGAAAGATGACGCGGAAAAGGGCATCCTGAAATCCTGGGCTGAACTGGAAACCGCCGTAACAAATCACGACCCCAAAGGCTGGTCGCCTCACTTCCTTGACGAATTCGTCTTGATCGCCTCGGGAGGCACAGAACCTGTTACGAAAGCGGGCAGGCTCGAACAGCTCAGCAAGCCCGGCTTCGGCCCGGCCCCGCCGCAACTGGCCGCCAATCCTGAAGTTCGCTTTATCCATTTTGGCGACAGCGTGGTGATGATCGCACAAGCCAATCCCTATTCCGGCAAGCCGGCGCACATCAGCCGCGTGTGGGTCAAACGCGAAGGAATGTGGCGGATGGCGTTCAGCTATCAGACCACGATCCAATCGGCCGCGCCCATCGTTCCGCCAAAGTCCTAGTCTCCGGTCACGAGGAAACGACGTCCGGAATGCCCCGGCATTCCATTTATTAATTCTCCTGAAATTCAATACTGTTATTCTTCTGCCCCCGCCTCTCGTGTAAGCGATTGACATGCGAAAGTCGCTGGCCTAAGGTCTTACACAAAGTCAGAGTGGAATTCTCAGGTTCCTGATTCCTTGAGCCGAAATATGATGAATGCGGAAAAATGCGGGGTCGCCGATTGTAGCCACGCAATCGCTGCATCGCTCGATGGCGAGTCGCTCTGCCGCGAACATTTTATTTCCGTTTGCTACAAGCGGCTTGACCGATACGACGAAATTCGCAAAGGACCCGGCCTCAGCGCAATCGATACGGAATCGGTGCGCCGTTTCATACACGAATGCACGCGTTCCGCGGACGAGATCGAGCACTCGGCGCAGGATCTCGATAATCTGGATCGGGCCAAGCTTCTGCACATTATCCTGACGGCCAGCGAACTCGGACGACATCTTCGGCGGAGTCCGCGCAAGGTGGCGGCAATCGCGGTGAAGCTCAGCTCGGAGAAACTCGGCGGCGCCTGGGAAGAGGACACGGAAACGGTGCTGGTCAGCAGGTATGGCGCGCTGGTGCGGTGTAAACATCCCGCCAAAGCAGGCGAGACCATTCACGTCATTCGCGCCGATACAGGCGAAAAGGCCCTGGCGCGAGTTGCCTGGCAGCGCACTTCGGGCAATTCCGGAAATTCGGGGCATGAGGATATCCGAATCGGAGTCGAGTTTGTCGGCTGCGAAAATTTCTGGGGCTTGGATTGGGGAGTCGTTGAAGAAGCCCGATGAAGCGCGACTCATTCAGGCAATTCAATCCCGGAATACCTTTTAGCTTCGCCCGCGCATTCCGATTCGTTTGGAAATTCTATAGCGGTTATTTGTAAGTGTAAGCGTCTTTTACTTCGGATTGCTTGCTGTCGTCCTCCGGAAGCCAACCACTCACCACCAATTCCAAATCATGCGCTGTGGCAGTCTGTTCAGGGTAGCTGATCGCTTCGATCTTGAAAGAAAAGCGATCGCTCGCTCCCGCGGCATCCGACAGGCCTTCCGCTAGACGGGCGGTGACTCGTTGCACTCCCTCCTGGCTGACACCCGGCAGAATCACGCCAAAATAGGAGGGCCGCAGGATATAAATGGAATCTTGTTCGCGCAGTTTCCTCGAGATAGCCTTTGCGGCATCGCCAAGTGCGGACATCCCCAGGCTTGGCACCGAGAAAGCGGCGTGCAATTGGATGGAAATCACCAGCACGGAGAGCTCCAACTCTGCCGCGGCCGCGCGCCGAAACTCCATGGTCAACCGGTCTTCAAACGTATTGAAGTTCGGCATGGTGGACAACAGGTCGGCGCTAGCTTGCCGCAAAGCCTCGGAAGACCGCTTCCGGTCCATGGCCATCTCGCGTCGAAGACGACGAATCGTGATCTGGCGGTCCACAATGTAGGCGACGAGCAGACACGAGAGCGCGCAGAACCCGAAGAAGGCAATTTGCGGAATCCTGTTCTGCCCATTTTCCCGGCTTGAAAAAACCGCCGGATACATGAGCAGTGCAAGACCCCCGGCAAGTACGACGATCGCCGAACACGCGAAAAGACTTAATTGAAATGCGCGCTGTTCCAGATCAGTGGATGCGCCTTGCTCATGTTCAGTCATAGGAGTATTACAACTAACAATAAGTATACTCAAAAGCATGCTCGCGGAGTGGACCGGTAATTTCCGAGTTGCCCGAAAAGGCATGCATATATCTTTTGAGATCGGAAATTGGCACGGATTGGCGGTTCATCCTTTGCGCCGGTCGTCGAGTGATTGTTCGTATTTGGTTCAATATGCGGCCCTTAACTGATTCGGGGGATCGAGTTTATTCCCCGAAGCGTCCACCAGCGGAGACCTCCATTCCGAACCCTTGAAACCACTTTGGGACACGAACCAGGGGCGAGTCGCGGCCGTAGCGCTCGACACCCCGTTCACCGCTTCGCAGGGACTGCTCCTGATGATCGCAAATTTGTCCGAGATCGTCGGCATATTGACACCCGCATTGATCCACCTAGGTGCGCGAACCGTTGCCAGCCCGGTCTTCACCGATCACGATCCACCTGTCAGTTATCCCGAGCGGCCTTGCCTTCTCCCTAAACCGCAGGTAGCATAGTAAGTCCGCGTTTGGCTTGATCCCTCCTAAAGAATCCGTGGTTTTGGAGTGGCGCGGAGGCGTGTGGCTGAACCGACAGGGTGAGTTGGGAGCTTTGCTCTCCCGCCCGGTTCCGTGAATGAAAATGCCAATGCAAGCAGGAGCAAGAGGCCGATGAAGTCGATCGTGGTGGTTGGCGCGCAGTGGGGCGATGAAGGGAAGGGCAAGGTGGTGGACTACCTTGCCGCATCGTTCGATTACATTGCGCGATGCGCGGGAGGCCACAACGCCGGTCACACCGTTATCTTCAACGGAAACCGCTTCGTGCTTCAGTTGATCCCCTGCGGAATTTTGCGTCCCGGCAAGCACGCTGTAATTGGATCGGGAGTGGTCGTGGACCCGGCGGCCCTGGTGGAAGAACTGGACACACTTGCGAAGGCCGGGATCGACGTCACAGGACGTTTGCATCTTGCCACTCGCGCGCATTTGATCTTTCCCTATCACCGGCAAATGGAGAAGGCGGCCGAGGCGGCCCGCGGCGCCTGGAAAATCGGCACGACATCGCGCGGAATCGGCCCGGCCTACGAAGACAAAATGGCGCGGCACGGAATTCGCGTCGGCGACATGCTCGATCCAATTCGGTTTCGAGAAAGACTTGCCCGCGTGATCTCGGAAAAAGACGCCGTTTGCCGAGCAACTTACGGTGTCCCCCTGGATACCGGGGGACTCGCCGATCAGTATCTCGCGCTGGCCGAGCGGCTTCGCCCGCTCGTGGCGGACGTTTCGGACCTGATTAACGACGCGCTGGACGCCGGGCGTTCTGTTTTGTTTGAGGGCGCGCAAGGCACGATGCTGGACATCGACTTCGGAACCTATCCGTTCGTCACCTCCTCGAACGCAATTTCCGGCGGCGCCTGCACGGGCCTCGGCGTGGGTCCGACGCGGATCAACGGCGTGGCCGGGGTGACCAAGGCGTACACGACGCGCGTCGGCAGCGGGCCCTTTCCCACCGAGATGCCGGACCTGGAAGCCACCGAAGTGCGTGACCGCGGGAAAGAATATGGGGCGGTCACGGGAAGGCCGCGGCGGTGCGGGTGGCTGGATTTGGCCGTGCTGCGTTACGCGGTGCGCATCAACGGAATCACGTCGCTGGTGGTGACCAAGCTCGACGTCTTCGATACGCAAAAAGAAATTCAAGTGTGCACGGGCTATCGCTACAAGGGCGCGCCAGTGAAGGAAATGCCGGCGTCGGCCGAGGACCTGGCCGAAGTCACGCCGGAATATCGCACGCTTCCCGGATGGCAGTCGGATACTTTCGGCGTGAAGAACATCGAAAAGCTTCCGCGCGCTGCTCTCGACTACTTGAAATTTATTTCCGATTTCTTGGGCGTCGAAATCGGCATGATTTCGACCGGGCCGGACCGCGATGCAACCATCGTTTGCGCCGGCACGCAACTCGCCAAGTGGATTTGATAAGCGAATCCCATGTTGTCCTACACTGACGCGCGGCAAAAAGTAATCGAGGTCGCGGGATCGATTCCGCGGGCGACGCCGCGAGCGCAAGTTGAAATCGAACAGGCGTTCGGCCGCATACTGGCCGCACCGGTTCTTGCCGATCGCGACTATCCTCCCTTCGATCGTTCGACGCGTGACGGTTTCGCCGTGCGCGCCGAGGATGCGCGGAAGCCCGGCGCGCGCCTCGAATGCATCGGCGAACTTCGCGCGGGCGGCCATTTTGAAGCGACGGTCCTCCCCGGCCAATGCGTCGAAATTATGACGGGCGCAGCCCTGCCGCCTGGCGCGGACGCCGTCGTGATGATCGAGCACACGAAGCGAGAAGGGCGGACGATCGCGCTTGATCGCGCGGCGCAGAAGGGCGATCACATTGTCCCTCGCGGCAGCGAAGCGCGGGCGGGAGCGCTGCTGGTCGCGCCAAAGACTCGCCTGGGCTACGCGGAAATGGCCCTGGCGGCCCAGGCCGGCGCCACGCGCCTCGAAGTATTCGCCGCGCCCCGGCTTGCAATTCTTTCCACCGGCGACGAAGTCGTGGATGCGCGCTCCAGGCCCGGACCGCTTCAGGTTCGGAACAGCAACGGCATCTCCATCGAAATCCTGGCGCGCACAGCGGGCGCGGATACGATTCAGCTTGGAAATGCGCCGGACGAAAAAGGAGCGCTCCGCACAGCCATCGAACACGGTCTCGAAGCGGACATCCTGGTTCTCTCCGGCGGCGTATCCATGGGCAAGTACGATTTGGTCGAGCAGGTGCTCGCCGATCTCGGCGCGGAGTTTCATTTTACAGGCGTCCAGATTCGTCCCGGGCGGCCCGCTGTTTTTGCAACCTGCCGGGGAAAACTCGTTTTCGGCCTGCCAGGCAATCCGGTTTCGACGATGGTGACGTTCGAGCTTTTCGTTTTGCCGGCCGTGGACGTCTTCAACGGCGCGACGCCGCGTCCGCTGCCGGTCTTCCGCGCGAAACTTGCAACCCCGATGCGTGAGAAAGGTCCGATGACGCATTTCCTTCCTGCGCGAATCGAATGGGAAGGCAGGGAAGCGCGCGTCACGCAGTTGCCCTGGCAGGGCTCCGGCGATATCGTAGCTTTGGCCCTGGCCAACGGTTTTCTGATTGTCGGCCCCGAGCGTTCCGAAATTGCTCCGGGAGAATGGGTGGACGTTCTCCCGCGCCGCGGGGCGATCTAGTCTTTCATCGTTTCAAGAACTGAGGTTTTGTTTATGTAGCGCTCGCCTTCAGGCGAGCACGTGCTTGAGTCCAGGGTGCCCGCCTGAAGGCGGGCGCTACAAAACCGTTTGGAATCCGGATCGCCACACGTGCCCGATTGGGGCGCTAATTCTGAAGCGGGTTATGAAACAGCTCACACACTTCCGAAAACGCGGCGAAATCGCCATGGTCGACGTCACCTCCAAAGGCGTCACGGAACGGACGGCCCTGGCGCGCGGCTTCGTGCGGATGTCTCCGGCGGTTTTGCGCGCCCTGCGGCAACAGAAGCTTCCCAAGGGCAACCCCCTGGAAATCGCGCGAATTGCAGGGATTGCGGCGGCCAAGCGCACTTCGGAGTGGATACCTCTTTGTCACCCGTTGCCGCTGACGCACATTGATGTGACTGCGCGGCTATGCAAGAATGGCGTGGAGATCGCCTCGCGCGTCACCGCGACGGCGCGGACCGGCGTGGAGATGGAGGCGCTCGTGGCTGTGTCGGCGGCGGCGCTCACGGTCTACGACATGTGCAAGGCCCTGGACAAGGGCATGGAAATCAGCGACATCGTTTTGGTCGAAAAAATCGGCGGCAAGAGCGGCCACTATCTGCGCCGGAACCGGAAGAAGTAGCAGTCCTCGATGAAAGATCCGTCACAAGACGTGCAAGTGCTGATTGTCGATGACAATCCCATGATCCGTGACCTCATGTGCCGCGGCATGGAATCGCACTGCGCCGTGATTTCGTCGAGCGACGGCGCGGACGCCCTGCTCAAGTCCGTCGACCACCCTCCCGACTTGATCATCTCCGATTTCCGCATGCCGGGCCTGGACGGGCGTCAACTCTACGAGAAACTGCGCAGCCGCGAGAACACGCGCAATATTCCGTTCGTGTTCGTCGCCAGTCGCGGCGATATCGAGGAAAAGTTGCGCCCTGCGGTGGGCGGCGGCGTCGAGGATTTTATTCCCAAGCCGTTTTTCGTGGCCGACCTGGTCCGCCAGGTGAAAAAAATCGTTGATCGCCTGCACCTGGAAAAAATGCAGAAGCATGCCTCGCGTCCCGG
>Ga0187821_10000389_pt1 | contig 11160 bp, 8 predicted proteins | sample NC_wetland_sal_i_20_FD_132442 | JGI IMG/M metagenome (GOLD analysis project Ga0187821, IMG submission 132442) | Wetland sediment microbial communities from Neuse River Estuary, North Carolina, USA - SourceSoil_1 | ecosystem: Environmental > Aquatic > Freshwater > Wetlands > Sediment | place...
CTCTACAACGGCGGTCTTTATCGCCAGGCTGCGGAAGCTCTAGGTGCGGCAATCCAGCGGGAGCCGCGGGAATCTTCCTTGCATTTTTGGCTGGCGCGCTGTTTTTATGAGCTGCGCGATTATAATCGCGCAATTTCCAGCCTGGAACGCGCTATCGGCCTCGAACCGGATCGCTCCGATTATCATGACTGGCTCGGGAAATCCTATGGCCGGAAAGCGGAGGAGACAAACCGATTCAGCGCCTTTTCGTCGATGTCGTTGGCCCACAAGAGCCGGCGTGAATTCGAGACGGCCGTGCGATTGGACGCAAGCAATCTCGCAGCGCAGCGAGATCTAATCCGTTTTCTGATTATGGCTCCCGGCATCGTGGGCGGGAGCGAAGCAATGGCGGAGCAGCGGATACATGCGCTTTCGGCCGTGGATCCTACCGAGGCAGCGCTGGCGCAGGCCGAACTTTTGGCTTCTCGCAAGAAATTCGATGCCGCGGATGGCGAATATCGGAAAGTCTTGGATATGAAGCCCGCTCGCATAGGAGTTTATTTTGAAATTGCCGAGTATTATCGAGACCGCGGCGATGCGCCGCGTATGACAGAGGCCATCGAAGCCGGCGCGCCTCTGGCTCCTTCCGACCACCGCCTGGATTACTACCGCGGAATCGCGCTGGTACTAGCGAATCAAAATGCGGCGGAAGCGGAGAAAGACCTTCGACATTATCTCGATATCGTGCCGGACAATGACAATGTTCCCTCTCATTCAACGGTGCACCAATGGCTGGCCAAGCTGTATGAAAGAGAAGGAGAGTGGGATCGGGCTGCGCAGGAGTATCGAGCCACTCTGATACTCGATCCCCACAATAAGCAGGCCGCCGAGGGACTGAAAGCACTGCAAAGAAGGTAACGGCCGGCGATCGCTGCTTACACCGAAGGTGAAGGATGCTGCCGCGAGAAACCTGGCGTGTTGCGCTTGATGCGCTGTGGTCGAATAAACTGCGCGCTATTTTGACGACGCTGGGCGTCGTAATAGGCAGCGCTTGCATTGTGCTGGTGGTGACGGTGGCGGTCACTGGCAGGCGCTACGTCGTCGGGCAGATCGAAGGAGTCGGAGCCAACCTCGTTTACGCCAACTATGAAGTGAATCCGCAGCAGGCGGTGGTCAGAAGCGACCAGATCACGCTCGCGGATATGCAAGCAGTGAAGAATGCCCTGCCCAACGTGATTGTCGTTGCGGCCACGTCGCAAGGACTGTTGCGAAACGTCGTAACCGGCGGGACCGAACACGCAGTAACGTTATTTGGCGCCACCGCTGGTTTCCAGATCATTCGCAATTTGCTGATCCTTAAGGGCCGGTTTCTGGACGCTGTCGACGAGCAGTCACACAGCAAGGTCTGCTTGATCACGGATGAACTTGCAGGCCTTACCTTTCCCAATGAAGATCCGATTGGAAAGAGCCTGCGCGTCGGTCAGATTAGTTTCACCATTGTGGGAGTGTTCAAGGAACGTGTTGGCACCTTCGGACTTTCTGAAGTACAACGATATACGGTTTTGGTGCCCTTCTCTCTCATGCAGTACTACACCGGAGATGATGCCGTGGGCATTCTGTACGCCCAGGCGGACGGCCCCGAAGATGTGCCCCTAGTCACCAGCCAGGTTGCAGGCCTGCTTCGCAGCCGCCATTCAAGCGCCGCTACTTACGTGGTGCAGAATTTGAGCGCGATCCTGGATGCGGCGCGGCGTATCGGCACGGCGCTGACGGTCGTCTTGCTTGTCATCGGCTTTATCGCGTTGATGGTGAGCGGCATCGGCATCATGAATATCATGCTGGTGACCGTGACGGAACGTACGCGGGAGATCGGGATTCGTAAAGCCATCGGCGCGCGTCGGCAAGAAATTCTTTTTCAATTTTTAATCGAGGCGCTCCTGATCAGTGGCATAGGATCGCTCATGGGTGTTGTGATCGCGCTGGCTATCCCAGTTATCGTGCGCCCTTTACTGCCGGGCAATTTACGCGTGCCGGTGCCATGGCTCTCCGTGGTAGTGGCTTTCGTAGTAGCTTGCTCAACTGGTCTATTTTTTGGTTATTTGCCTGCGAATAAAGCAGCCCGCTTGCAACCTACAGAATCGCTTCGCTATGAGTGATCCGATATCAGGAGGCCTGCGCCCCATGCAGCGAGAAGAGTGGTTTTTGCAAGAGCATCACGGTCCCAAAAAGAGACTCGGCTGCTCCGGCCAAAGCAGGGCTGGACTTATTGTGGCGCTCGTCTTTGCCGCCGGTTTTTCTCCGATTATGGCGCAAACAACCTCAGAGCTTTCGCCGTTGCGCTTTACGCTAAAGCAGGCGGTGACGACGTCTTTGCAAAAGAGCCGCGAAATCTCTCTCGCGCGTCTCCAATATGAGACTACGCGCCAGGAGACCGGTCTGACGCGGTCGCAGTTTCGTCCTAATCTCTACACGGGTTCGGGAGTGGCCTACACCAGCGGCTTCCCCTTGTTGGCCGGTGGTGGCGCTCCCGCGCTTTTCAACCTTACCTACAATCAAGAACTGCTCAACCTTCCCGCACGAGGTGATTTGCGCGCGGAGGAGCAAAAGGCTGAGCAGCAGCGGTTGACGATCGACGCCGTTCGCGATGGCGTGATTCAACGCACAGTCTCCGCGTATTTGGAATTGGCCAAAGTCCGGCGACAGCTCGAGCTCTTGCGCAGCGAGCGTCAAAGTGCCCAAAAGATTCTGGACTACACTCGCCAGCGAAGGCAGGCGGGCTATGAACTGCCCATCGAAGTGACCCGCGCCCAATTGACGGCCGCCCAAGTGGAGCAGCGGGTGGCACAGATTGAAGATCAAGATGAGACAGCAGCTGACCAGCTCCGAGTTCTGCTCGGCCTGGAACCGGACCAGCCTATCGAAGTGACCGCCGAAAATATCCCGCCGGCTGCCGACCAAACGATCAGTAATCTGGTGGCGGAGGCGCTGCGCAACAATCCCGAAGTCAAGGTGGCAGAATCCGAGCGCTTGGTCAGTGAGGCACGCCTGAAAGGCGAGCGTGGGGGATATTGGCCTACAATTGGATTGATCGGACAATACAATCTGCTCGCGAAGTTCAATAACTACGATCAATTCTTCAACAAATTTCAGCGCAATAATTTCATCGCTGGTATCGACGTCAAAATCCCGATCTTCGCATCGCGCACGAGCGCTTCTGTGTCTTTCGCGCGAGCCAATTTGACGGCTGCGCAGATGGAAGTCGAGAACAAGCGAGAGCAGATTTCGCTCGATGTGCGTCACAAAGCTCGCCTGGCCAGAGAAATGGATATGAGTCGAGAGGTTGCCCGGCTGCAACTCGAGTTGGCACAACAGAACCTGCAAGTGCTGCAATCGCAGTTTCAGCAGGGCCGCGCCAGTATTCGAGATCTGGAAGGTGCCCAGCTCGACGAGAATGAAAAGTGGCTTGCCTTTTTGGATGCCGAGTACGCCCACCAGCAAGCCGAACTGGATTTGCTGCGAACCACCGGGCAATTGGCGCAGGCCTTCCAGTAGAAACGACGCACCGATTGCCTATCGAGGGGACGTCCGAGTCAGATACAATTGGCTGCTCCCCGGGACCGAACCCGGGGTAAACTGATAGGGCAGAGCGATCTGGAAAGGACCGTCGGCGCGTGAAGCATACTCTTTTTCTCAACCCCCCAAGCTATGAAGGATTCGATGGCGGCGCCGGTTCGCGCTATCAGGCCCGGCGCGAGATTCGCTCGTTCTGGTATCCCACATGGCTGGCCCAGCCCGCGGCCATGGTGCCCGGCAGCCGGCTGATCGACGCGCCTCCCGATGGGCTCACCGTTGAGCAGGTCGCTCCACTGGCTCGTGACTACGAATTGGCCGTACTGCACACGAGCACTCCCTCATTCGCCAATGATGCGCGCTTCGCTGCGCGCCTGAAGGAAGAGAATCCGCGAATCGAAGTCGGAATGGTTGGGGCTCACGTGGGGGTTCTGCCCCTCCAATCCCTTAATGGCGCGCCGGCAGTGGATTGGGTGGCGCTGGGTGAATTCGACTATACCTGTGCAGAGATCGCCTCGGGAAAGCCGCTGCACGAGGTGCAGGGTATAGGCTATCGCGATCGCGGGCAGGTTCGTATGACTGCCGCAAGGCCCACGATCGAGAATATGGATGCCTTGCCCAGCGTTGTCGAGGTGTACAAGCGCGATCTGACCATCGAGAACTACTTTATCGGTTACCTGCAGCATCCTTACGTGTCGTTGTACACGGGCCGGGGCTGCCGTTCGAAATGCACCTTTTGTCTCTGGCCGCAGACCCTAGGTGGCCACCGCTATCGCGTGCGCAGCGCCGGTAGCGTGGAATCCGAAATGGCCAATGCAAAGAAGTATTTCCCGCAGGTACGGGAATTTTTCTTTGACGACGATACGTTCACCGATGATTTGCCACGAACGGAGGAGATTGCCCGACGCTTAGGGCGTTTGGGAATCACTTGGTCGTGCAACGCCAAAGCCAACGTTCCGCGCAAGACGCTTGAAATTATGCGCGCGAATGGGCTCCGGTTGCTTCTGGTCGGCTACGAGTCCGGCAATCAGCAAATCTTGAACAACATCAAGAAGGGCACTCGCATCGATATCGCCCGCGAATTCACGCGCAATTGCAGAGAACTTGGCATCACAATTCACGGCACATTTATCCTGGGCTTGCCCGGTGAGACGCCCGAGACCATTCGGGAGACAATCCGCTTTGCCTGCGACATTGAGCCGGAAACGATCCAGGTTTCCCTGGCGGCGCCTTATCCTGGGACCGAGCTCTATCGCCAGGCTCAAGAGCAAGGCTGGCTGCAAATTCAAACCGGTGAACTGGTGGACACGCATGGCGTGCAAATCGCTGCGTTGAGTTACCCCACGGTCTCTTCCACTCTGATGTTCAATTCCGTGGAAGATTTTTACCGCAAATTCTACTTCCGCCCTCGCAAGATTTTCTCGATGGTGGGCGGAATGGTCCGCAGCCCGGAAGTGATGCGACGCCGCCTGCGCGAGGGAGTCGAGTTTTTCCGTTTCCTGCATGAGCGCAAGAAGACCGCGCAGCCCTCAGCGGCTACGGTCAGCAGCCCAGCAAGCTAGCACGCTTCCCTAGTTCCTATCATCCCGCCAAAATGGAACAGATTACCTCTTCGACCAGAAGCCTGAAGGCGAAGACTTACATTCTCCTGTTTTTGATGATCACCTTAGGGTCGGTGGGAAACGCCATTCTAGACAAGGGCATGAAGATGCTGGGGCCGATCGATTTTTCCACTCGTTCCGCGATTTGGCGAGGAGCTTTCCAGACCTTCACGAGCGGCACTATCTGGCTGGGCATTTGCTGCATGTTGCTGTTTATGGTTTGCCATATGCTGGTGCTTTCTTTGGCGGACTACAGCTTTGTCATGCTATTTTCCGCCATCACCTACGCACTGGTTCCGCTGTTGGGATATCTCTGGCTGGGAGAGTATGTGCCGATCGCGCGCAGAATCGGAATTGTCCTGATCATATTCGGAGTTTTTCTGGTCAGCCGCACGCCACCGCGCACCACTCCATCCGCTTCTGCAGGTTCCATAAGTTCCGCAAACTGACCGGAACTAAAATGCGCACAGCTCTGATCCTCAGCTTCGTGGTTTTGACGGGGACCTGTGGCGAGATCAGCCTGAGCCACGCCATGAAGCAGATCGGCGAGGTGCAGCAATTCTCCCCGGCTGCGATATTTGAAGTGCTGGGTCGTTCGTTGCGTCAGGTGTGGTTGTGGATCGCCATCGGGCTGATGGCCGTATCGTTCTATGCGTTTCTCACCATGCTGTCCTGGTATCCGGTCAGCTTTGTGGTTCCAGCAACGTCGCTTGCCTACGTGACGGGCGCGCTTGGCTCAAAGTTCTTGCTACGGGAACGCCTGAATGCAGTACGCTGGGCAGGGGTGGCTTTTATTTCGCTTGGCGTGGCAATGGCATGGGCCGATCCGATGTCGCTGCTGCCATATTTACGGCATTCATACATTTTCTTGCGCGAAGTTGTCTTTGCGGCTGCGTTGGCGCCACTGGCATTTTATGTTCTGAGCGTTTGGTCCGCGTGGCGCTTTTTTCGAAAATCACACAACCAGACACCGAAGTCTTCAAATGACTTCACTCCTCCCGTCAGCATTCTCAAGCCTTTGCATGGTTTGGACCGCGGAGCTTACGAGAATTTCGCCAGTTTTTGCCGGCAAGAATATCCGCAATACGAAATCCTTTTCGCCGTAGGCGACGAAAACGATCCCGCTGTTCCGATTGTTCGCCGTCTGATTCTGGATTTTCCCGATGTGTCCATCAGGTTGTTGGTGAATCGGGAAGGCAAAGGCACAAACGACAAAGTCGCAAAACTTTGCCTCCTGGCACAACAGGCTCGCTATCCCTTGCTGATCATCACCGATAGCGACGTTCGCGTCGCGCGCGATTATTTGCGCAAGGTTGCTGCAATGTTTCGCGATCCGCACGTTGGGGCGGTGACGGCGCTCTATCGAGCAATCGAGGCGCCGTCTTTCGGCGCAGTCATGGACACGATGGGCTCGCTCTCGTTTTCCGGATCGGCATTGCTAGCCCGGGATCTAGAGGGACTTAAGTTCACCATGGGCTCGACGGCTGCGATTCCGAGCGAACGCCTCGCGGAAATCGGCGGATTCGCTCCGCTGCTGGATGTGCATTCGGACGATTACGAACTGGGCCGGCGGATCGCACAATTGGGATATCGAGTGGAGCTTGCTCCGGATCCAGTCGATATGGAGTTTCCGTCGGAAAGCCTGCGCGACTATCTTCGCCACGAACTGCGTTGGCTGATCGGCTTGCGGCACATCCGGCCGGGCGGCCACTTTGGCCTATTCATGACCCAGGGGATCGCGTGGACGGCCGCCGCTGCCGTTTTGGCTCCTTCGTGGATAGGGGCGGCTGCATGGATATCGGCTTACCTGATTATTCGCTGGCTGAGCGGCTACGTCATCGGGGTGTGGGGCCTGCGTGATCCCGTCGTGCGGCGCAAGATATGGTTGCTCCCGCTGCACGATTTCTTTTGGTTTTTCCTTTGGCTCGCGAGCTTCGCCGTCAACCGCATCGAATGGCGAGGGCTGGTTTTTACTCTGGAGAAAGGTCGCATGATTCCCGTGGCATCCGCCCTCAGGGCGCATGAATGAAGCGCTGTTGGGCTTGACCTCTGGCGCACCTATTAGCAAACCTGCGGCGCTTCAGCGTTGATAATAGCCGTCTTTGTAGCCCCGGCGAAAAGCATCGCGATATTCGCTTTTGTACAGACCCTTGTCGCCGAAGGATCTCTGGTATCCGTGATCGGCGTCCTCGTAGTTGTCATTTTTATCCGGCCGGAAAGCCTTGCCTCGTTGGCGATCCCGCTGACCAATTGCCAAGCCATCGCGATAACCAATGTCAAACGCAGGATTCTCAATCCGCCTGCGACCATAATCGTCATATGGTCTGTCACCGTACCGGTCGTCGCTGTCACGCCACCGATCATCCCTTCCCTCGTCATAAGCCGGATACCCGCACCTCGCTGCATCGCGTTGGAGCTCAGATCGCTCATGTCGAGCCTGCGAGCTGTAATAACCATGTTGGTCGATGGCTCGCTCAAGTTCTCGCCGATCCTGCATCATGCGACGCGAGCAGGCATCTCGATCCTGGGCACTGGCGTGCCCAGCCCATCCGAGGACACCTACACCGGTAGCTAAGCAGATTAGAAGCATCCTGATTCTCATAAACTCTCAAACCGGGCCGGGCGGGACTTCCAGTTGGTTCGCGATCCGTTAGTTGGATGTGTTTTGGTTGGGGCGTTTTGCTCCCCTGCTTGGGCAACCGGCTATTCGCTAGAGAGCGTCGCCGGTACATTTTAAAAGGTTGGGGTCCGTAGTAACGGCTTTCAACATCGAATGTGGTGCAGGGATGATTCATTGAAATTGGTATGCGTGCTCGCCTCATTCTTTTCGTTTGCGCGTTCTCACTCTTTCTGGTTCTAATCGCTTGGCATTTTCAATCCGTGAAGTCCACGGCAGGGTCTCCAGTCGCCAATAGTTCCCTGACATCCACAGCGACCTCGGGCACGTCTATCCCGGCCTCGAGTGTTTCGCCGAACCCCGACTTTACCAACGTTTACGCCCATAACCTTATGCTCCGGAAAGGAAACTCGGGGTTTCGCGTTTATGTGCGCTGGCTGCGCGGGCAGATGGTTCGCGCCAATCCGAAGGTCAATCCCTCATTCGATGAACCAGATTCCTTCATGCTCGACATCAAGACCGGCGTTATCCACACGAACGTTGGAGACCTGACCAATTTCCTGAACGACGGCCTTACCAACTCTCCGCTGAAGAGCATTACTCTTTCCGGAGACGGTGATCAGATCAAACTACATGGAACTTTGCATAACATCGTTCCTCTTCCAATCGAGTTGATTGGGTCTATCGCGGTCGCGCCCGCAAACCGTATTCAACTGCACGTTACAAAGCTGAGCGTTTTAAAAATACCTTTGAAAGGCCTCCTCGGGGACTTCCATCTGAGCGTCTCGAGCGTGTTTCATCCCGGTAAAGGGTCTGGTATTGAAGTTTCGGGGAACGACGTCTTCTTCGACACCGAAAAATTGATGCCTCCGCCGCATATCCGTGGCGAGCTCACGAGCGTGCGCATCGTGAACCCGGATGTCGAGGAAATATATGGAAATGGACAAGAAGACGTGACGCGGGTTGCGAAATGGCGCAATTTTATTCAGCTTAACGGCGGTACGATTGACTTCGGAAAGCTGACCATGCACCACGTCGATCTGATCATGGTCGATCTTTCGAATGACGCATGGTTCGATCTCGATCTGGCTCATTATCAGGAACAGCTTGTGAACGGTTACACGCGGATGACGCCCCAGGCCGGGTTGCAGATCTTCATGCCTGACCTCGAGCAAATCCCAAAAACGAAGCCAAACCAGAACATCAGCATGGAGTGGCTTAAGAATCGTAACCTTGCCCCTCCCTCCGATGTCACCGGGAGATGAGGCATGGAACGCGGAGTTCCCACGTCGGGAATAGGCCACGCGGGTTGTTCACGGTCTCTGGCCTGAGTATCGCAGTCGTGTTTTGTTCTAGTTTCCGACTCGTTGGCAGGATTCGAGCAGTGGCGCAATCCGCACCACTTTTCCACGGCGACAAAATAGCCTAAACTACTGAAAAACCTCCTGCTGGGAGGTCGTACAATCGGTAGTACATCAGACTCTGGATCTGATTATCCTGGTTCGAGTCCAGGCCTCCCAGCCAACCTCATCTTTGTCTCAGACTTCTGTTTGGCTTTGTTGTGAAGCTCTCTTGACGAATTAGCGAAGTTCACCAGACAGAGTCATGGCACCGATCGTGCCCGGCGCAAAGTCGTTCCTGAAGACCTCTCCGCCTTTCATCACAAATTTCACGTGCTGAGCTTCGCTGATGTCCGCTGACGGATCCCCGGAGACCGCGACGATGTCGGCGAACTTACCCTTTGTAATCGAACCGATATCGTTCTTCCATCGCATCTCGGTTGCTGCATTGATGGTCCCGGCCTGCAGGGCTTGCGCCGGAGTCATTCCGCCAATTTTCACCAGCGCCTCCAGTTCCAAGGCGTTGGTTCCTTCAGCCCATGCTGAGCCTTGCGATCCGCTGCCGAACACCGTTACAAGTCCCTTGGTAGCGATACACGCCCGCACATTCTTCTTGAAAATGGGGACGATGCTGTACTTGCCGCCGGTATTTTTTAAATCCGTTTCATCGATAGCGGGATGAGAATATTCGAGAATTGTAGGGCTGTAGAAGAGTCCTTTGCGAGCCATTTCGTTGCACATCTCTTGAGTCAGGCCCTGTCCGTGCTCGATAGAGTCGCCCGCATGGCCGGCAGTAATCGCATTTTGCAAACCCTGGCCGCCGTAGGCATGTGCGCCGGTCTTAACGCCCAGTTTTTCCGCCTCATCGTCAATGGCTTGCACGACCTCCAATGGATACGTCTCTTCAAATTGCAGCTCTCCCGTCGGCGAGAATTTCCATCCCGCTACTGGATATAGCTTGATGTGGTCTACACCATGGTCGACTTCCAACCGCACGGCTGCTCGCGCCTCTTCGGAATTGTGAACAACAATCGCGTTCAGTAGTTCCGGGTCTGGCTTGTCTTTCGGTCCTTTTGTGGGCCCTCCCCATACAATTCCCCGGCCCGATACCTGCACCCTGGGACCCATCACAACGCCGAGGTTGATCATGTCGCGTAGTGTGACGTCCTGGTATCCGTTCCCGTGTGACGTCATTTCCTTCAACGCGGTAAAGCCGTTCTCGAGCGCGTCTCGCAGTCTCTTGGTAGCAACGAGCATGGCCTGGTCGCCGGTCATTTTTCCGCGCGCGGTCATGAAGTGATTATGCGTATCGATCAAACCCGGCAGGATCGTCGCCTGACTGAGATCGATTACTCGTGTTCCCGGTGGAATGCTGACGCTGCCGTCGGGTCCAACCTCCGTGATCCGTTGACCTCGGATCAGTACCACCTGCTTGGTCAACATCTTGCCGTTGATGCTGTCGAACATTCTGCCGGCTCTAATGGCAACGGTGCTCGGCGCTGGAGGACAGGCATATATTCCACCCCAAGGCAGCACACAAGGAGCGACGGACCCTACACCTCGCCAATTTGGTACCACTTGGGGAGCCGGCGTCTCCGGGGCCTTACCGGCATTTGACACCTGCGCCGAAACGGCAGGAACAGCCAGTAAACAGAGAATCCCAAGCACCACTCCTGACACAAATCTGACTCGAACCATATCAATCTCCCCTTTTAGTGACCTGGACTTCCGATTCACTTCACGCGACGCGCCTCGCAGAATTCAACGAATCGGTCCGTTGGACGGCGACTATACTCCGGAAAAGCATCATGTGATAGAGGGAACGCTCGTCCAACAGCAATCGAGCCGTTGAAAAGGTCTCTGGCCGAGCGTTAATTTCTGCTTGGCAAAAATGAGTGCCTCAGCCGAAAACTCGTATTCCGCCGAGGCATTTGTTTCGCAGTGGCGATTAAAGCTTATCGGCCAAAGAGCCCGATGTACGCCGCTTTGCCGATAACGTGCCCATCCATTGCCTTCATCAGGTCCGCGCGCGTCGATCCCGCCGGTAGATCAA
>Ga0187821_10000392_pt1 | contig 11148 bp, 8 predicted proteins | sample NC_wetland_sal_i_20_FD_132442 | JGI IMG/M metagenome (GOLD analysis project Ga0187821, IMG submission 132442) | Wetland sediment microbial communities from Neuse River Estuary, North Carolina, USA - SourceSoil_1 | ecosystem: Environmental > Aquatic > Freshwater > Wetlands > Sediment | place...
CGGAACCATGATCAAGCTCCTGGCCCAAACGCCGGGCTACCGCCGCCGGATTTTGGCGGCCGGCGAGATGCTCGAGCTTGGGCCGCAATCCGAACGGCTGCACCGCGAATCCGGCCGCCTGGCTGGAGCCGAAAAGATCGACTGGGTGATCGGCGTACAAGGACAGGCCTCAAAGCTGGTAGCCGGCGCCGTCGAAGCGGGCGTCGCAGCCGCAAACGTCAAATTTTTCCCCAGTTCGAACGATGCCGCGGCTTTTGTGGCCGATCTCGTCCACCGTGGCGACTTGTTGCTGGTTAAAGGCTCGCGCGGCGTGAAGATGGAGCGCATCGTGGAGGCGCTACGCGAGAATTTCGCGCTAACTGGCGCCGATGCCGAAGCTTCGCCCGCGGCGCAGGGGCACGACTGATGGTCTACTTTCTCGTGTTCCACGCGCCGGCCTCTGCGGCTCGCTATCTGAACGTGTTTCGCTACATCACTGTTCGAACGGCGATGGCCAGCCTCACGGCGCTGTTTTTGGGTTTGATCGCCGGCCCGTGGACCATCCAGCGCCTGCGTCAACTGCAGATCAAACAGTTCATCCGTGAGGAAGGCCCTGCGAGTCACCAAGTCAAGGCGGGGACGCCGACGATGGGCGGCGTTCTGATTGTCGCGGCAACGCTGATTCCTGCGCTTTTCTGGGCTGACCTGGCCGATCCTTATGTTCTGCTGGCGATGTTCAGCATGCTTTGCTTCGGCGCGATCGGTTTCGCCGACGACTATACGAAGGTGACGCGGCGCCACAACCGCGGCCTCACCGGCAATTCGAAGCTGTTCTATCAAATTCTGGCGAGCGTGGCGGCTGGGCTAATCCTGGTCATGATGCGGGCTTACGGGGTCTACTCGACTCAGCTGGTCGTGCCGTTCTTCAAAAAGTTCCATCCTGAGCTGTCCTTCAGCGCTTTGATCGGTCACCCGCGTCTTTGGCTAATCGCGTTTCTGCCTTTTCTGGTGTTTGCCTCGGCGGTGATGGTCGGCTCTTCGAACGCCGTGAACCTTACGGACGGTCTCGATGGGCTGGCGATTGGCTGCGTCATCATCGCCATGGGCGCGCTGACAGTGCTGACCTATGTGACCAGCCACGCCGGATTCAGCGCCTATCTCGATATCCAGCATCTGCCGCAAGTCGGCGAGCTTACCGTCTTTTGCGGCTCGCTCGTCGGCGCGTCGCTGGGGTTCCTTTGGTACAACGCCCATCCCGCTGACATGTTCATGGGCGACGTGGGCTCGCTGGCCCTGGGCGGCACGATTGGTCTGATCGCAGTGTCGATCAAGCAGGAGATTTTGCTGTGTTCGGTGGGCGGCATCTTTGTGGTCGAGGCGCTGTCGGTGATCTTGCAGGTGGCTTCGTTTCGCCTGACGGGCAAGCGGATCTTTCGAATGGCTCCGCTGCACCATCATTTCGAACTGATGGGTTGGAGCGAGTCCAAGATTATCGTGCGCTTCTGGATCGTGGCGCTGATCTTCGCGCTGTTCTCGTTGACCACGCTGAAGTTGAGGTGAGCCGGTTGCGTCCCGGAATTGAACTCGAGGGTAAGCGCGTGCTGGTCGTAGGGCTGGCGCGCACCGGCGTGGCTACCGCCCTGTTTTGCGCCGCGCGAGGCGCTCGCGTGACGGCGACCGAGGAGCGCGGGGAAGCGGCGGTCGGCGAGGCCGCTCAAACCCTTCGCGACGCAGGCTGCACGCTCGAATTTGGTGGCCATTCGAACGAGCTTTTCTTAGCGCAGGACTTGATTGTCCCCAGCCCCGGCGTTCCGGCCTCGGTGCCGGGCCTGGTGGCGGCACGAAGCGCCGGAATCCCGGTCTGGAGCGAAATCGAGCTGGCCTGGCGTTTCTTGCGGGGGCGGTTCGTGGCGATCACCGGTTCGAATGGCAAGACCACGACGACCTCACTCGTCGGCCACATTCTGGAGAACGCATCGATGCCGGTCATCGTCGCGGGGAACATCGGAACGCCGGTGATTTCGCGGGTACCGGACGCCACGGACAGGACCATCACCGTCGCCGAGGTCAGCAGCTTCCAATTGGAGCTGATCGATACCATGCGGCCGGACATCGCGGTGTTCCTCAACCTCACGCCCGACCATATCGACCGGCACGGTTCATTCGAAGCCTACGCCCGCGCGAAGGCCCGCATCTTCGAAAACCAGACCGGGCGCGACGCGGCGGTTCTGAACGCTGACGATGCCGAATCGAAGCGATACGCACCCGAGAAACCGCAAGTTTACTGGTTCAGCCGTTCGAAACGAGTTGCCAACGGCGCCTTTCTCGAAGGCGGCCAAGTCGTTTTCCGCCAGGACGGCGAGGATGTACCTCTGCTCAGTCTCAAAGACATTCCATTGCGCGGTCAGCACAACGTCGAGAATGTGCTAGCGGCCGCCGCGACCACGTTTCTCCTAGGCGTTGAGCCTGAGGCCATCGCGCAAGGCGTTCGAACGTTCCCCGGCGTCGAACACCGGATCGAGTTCGTCGCCCAAATCGGCGGTGTGGACTTCTTCAACGATTCGAAAGCAACCAACGTGGACGCCGCCGCCAAAGCTATCGAGGCGTTTTCAGGCGGCTTGCTCGTCATTCTTGGCGGCAAGGACAAGGGCAGCAGCTATATGCCGCTCGCTGATCTTCTGCGTCAGCGGGCCCGTCAGGTCTTCCTGATCGGCACGGCGGCGCAAAAAATCGAATCGGAGTTGGCCGGAGCCGTGCCGCTGACCCAAGCGGGCACGTTGGATCGTGCGGTCACGCTGGCATTCGAACAAGCGCAGCCGGGTGACACCGTCCTGCTGGCTCCAGCCTGTGCCAGCTTCGATCAGTTCGAAAATTACGAGCAGCGCGGACGCGTGTTCAAGGAACTCGTCCGCGCGCTAATGCCGCAGGCCTCCACCGCTGCGGCCCGGAGGACCTAAAGCGCGATGCCACGCAAGCTCGAAACCGACCGCTGGCTCTTCCTGACGACGGTGGCCCTGTGCGTCATTGGCGCCGTGATGGTGTTTAGCGCCTCAGCCGTCACCGCGCGCGAGCAGGACGGTAGCCCGTACTACTTCCTGGTGCGCCAGCTGATCTGGTTTGCGCTGGGTCTGGGCGGAATGTTCGCGCTGATGAACTACGACTACCGCAAGCTGCGTCAGCCGCGCTTCATCTTCCCGTTCATTTCGGCGGTCTTGCTGATGCTGATCAGCGTCTTCTTCCTGAGCACGTCGCACGCGACGCATCGCTGGTTCCGCATAGGCCCGGCCAGCTTTCAGCCTTCGGAATTGGCCAAGCTAGCCGTCATCCTTTATCTGGCATGGCTGCTCGAGATGCGCAACCGGCCGCGCAGCTTTGGCGTGAACGATTTCCAGCACACGTTGGTTCCTGCGATGGGCTTCGTTTTCTTGATGTTAGGTCTGGTGGTCATCGAGCCGGACCTGGGCACGGCGCTCGAGATCTTTCTGATCGCGTTCGGCATGCTCTTCGTCGCCGGCCTTTCGGAGAAGTACATTTTTGCCTCGGGCGCGGTTGCTGTTCCGGCCGTCTACATGGCGATCGTGCATGTCTCCTATCGCTATGAGCGAGTGATGGCATTTTTGCACCCGGAGGCCGACCCGCAGGGCCACGGCTTCCAGTTGGTGCAGTCGCTGATCGCGGTCGGCTCGGGTGGCTTCTTCGGCGTGGGCCTGATGGAGAGCAAACAGAAGCTCTTCTATTTGCCCGAAGCCCACACGGACTTTATCTTTGCCGTACTCTGCGAAGAACTCGGCTTTATAGGCGGCGCCATCGTGCTGATGCTGTTCGCCGCATACGCCTGGCGAGGCCTGCGGGCAGCATTTCGCGCACCGGACGATTTCGGCCGATACCTGGCGGTAGGGATCACGGTCATGGTCGCGACCCAGGCGCTGATTAACCTAGGCGTGGTGCTAGGCATGATGCCGACGAAAGGCATCCCTCTGCCGTTCATCAGTTACGGCGGTTCGAGTTTATTCGTCATGCTCCTGGCCACAGGCGTGTTGCTAAACATCAGCCAGCAAGGCGCCTAGCGTGCCTTTACGGAGTTCTGAAAACTTTGGGTGAAAACCAATGTGGCGCACGCTAAAGGATGCCGGGCTGAAGCCCGGCGCTACATTTAAGTCGCTCGAGTGCGCGGCGACCGAGCTAGTTCTGGGATTTAAATGTAGCGCCGCGGCCTTTAGCGCGGCCGTACAGCTTCAATTGCTAGCGCGCCGGCTGAATCGGAGCCGAGGCATTTGAGGCTGCTGATCGCCGGCGGCGGAACAGGCGGGCATGTCTTCCCAGCACTGGCCATCGCGCGGGAATGGCTGAGCCGCAATTCGAAGAGGGAAGCGGTTTTTGTGGGCACGGAACGGGGCATGGAAATGAAGCTGGTGCCGCAAGCGGGATTGCCGCTCGAGACCATCCGGTCTGCAGGACTGAAGGGAATGGGTCCCGTGCGGCTGGTGCGGAATTTCCTGCGTCTGGGACCAGCGTTCCTAGATTCGAATGCGATTCTCAACCGGCATCGCTTCAACGCCGTGTTGGGCATCGGCGGCTACGCGGCCGGGCCGGTAATGTTGGTCGCGGCCATGCAGGAATTACCCAGCGTGATCTTCGAACCGAACGCGGCAGCGGGTTTCACCAATCGGATCCTTGCCAATTTGGTGACGCGCGTCGCGGCGGGCTACCCGTCCGTTGCGGGACGGCTCGGCAGCAAAGCCGTTTTCACCGGCTGTCCGGTGCGGCCGGAGTTCTTCGCGATCCAGGCGCGGCGGCCCGTGCCTCCTTACAACATTCTCATCACGGGCGGAAGCCAAGGCTCCTCGGCCATCAACCGGGCGGTTTCGAACGCCCTGCCGCTCCTGGCGGCCCAAACCCAAAAAGGAACAGCCAATTTTGCCGAAAACGTCCGCATCGTCCACCAAACCGGCGAGCGGGACTACAAAACGATCGCTCCGGTCTACGAACAGCACGGCCTGAACGCGGAGGTCGCTCCGTTCTTTTCGAACATGGCGGAGCGCGTGGCGCGGGCCGACCTGATCGTCTGCCGTTCAGGCGCGATCACCGTAGCCGAAATCGCGGCCGCCGGAAGAGCGGCGCTCTTCATTCCTTTCGCTGCCGCCACCGACGATCATCAGCTTCGCAACGCCGAAGAGATGGTCCGGGCGGGCGCGGCGCGGCTCATTTTGGAACGTGAACTGAGCGGCGAGCGGCTTGCAGGAGAGATTCTAGGTTTGCTCTCCGATCCGCAGCGGCTGTTTGAACTGGGCGCGCGGGCGCGGCAACTGGCCCGACCGGACGCGGCGAGCAAAATCGCGGACTTAATCGACGAGGTAGCACGGCCATGAACGTCCAGTTCCACAATTTCAAGCGGATTCACCTGGTGGGCATAGGCGGAATCGGCATGAGCGGCATCGCCGAAGTGTTGCTCACCCTCGGCTACGCCGTTTCCGGCTCCGACCTGCGGTCTTCGCCCGTCACCGAGCGCCTGCAGAACCTCGGCGCGCAAATCTTTGAAGGCCACCAGGCCGAGCACGTCCATGGCGCGCACGTAGTGGTCGCCAGTTCGGCCATCTCCCGCGAGAATCCCGAAATTGCCGAAGCCGTGCAGCTGAAAATCCCGGTCATCCCGCGAGCCGAGATGCTGGCCGAGTTGATGCGGCTGAAATATGGCATCGCGGTGGCTGGCGCTCACGGAAAAACCACCACGACCTCAATGGTAGCCTCGGTCCTTGGCGCCGCCGGGCTGGACCCGACGTTCGTGGTCGGCGGTCGAGTGAATCAGGCCGGCACCACGGCGCGTCTTGGCCGGGGCGAGTACATGGTGGTCGAGGCGGACGAAAGCGACCGGACATTCTTGCTCTTGGCGCCCGTGGTTGCCGTAGTCACCACAATCGACCGCGAACACCTCGATCATTACAACTCCCTCGAGGAGATTCAGGACGCCTTCACCCAATTCGTGAATCGCGTGCCCTTCTATGGCGCGGCGGTTCTTTGCCTGGATGAGCCGAACGTGCAGGCCATCGTGCCTCGCATTACGCGTCCGGTCATTACGTATGGCACGTCCAGTCAAGCTGACTTGGTGATCGCCGATGTGCAGCTGCAAGGGCTCTCCAGCCGCTTCCGCCTGATCTATCGCGGCGACGACCTGGGCGAGTTTCATCTGCCCGGCCCGCCAGGAATCCACAACGTCCGAAACGCAGCCGCCGCGGCTGCCGTGGCGCTTTATCTCAATGTGCCCGCCGACCTGATTCGCGCGGGCCTGGAGAGCTTCACCGGCGTTGGCCGGCGATTCGAAGTGAAAGGCGTGGTCAATGGCATCACGCTCATCGACGACTACGGCCACCATCCCGCCGAGATTCGTGCCACCCTGGACGCGGCGCGCGTGTGCGGGTATCAGCGCCTGCTCGTGCTCTTCCAGCCGCATCGCTTCTCGCGCACGCAGCACCTCTGGGATGACTTCTGCCGGGCCTTCAATCAGGCCGATGTCGTCGTGCTCACGGACATCTATCCCGCGGGCGAGCCAGCGATCCGAGGCATCACGGCCGAGGCGCTCGCCGACGCCATTCGAGCAGCCGGACACAAGCACGTTGCTTATCGAGCGACGCTGCAGGAGGGCATCGAGTACCTGCTGCGCGAAGTCCGGCCAGGTGACGCCGTGCTGGCCGTAGGCGCGGGAAACGTGAACCGGGTTTTGGGTGAGCTGTCGGTGCTACTGGAGTCGAGCCAAATCATCAGTTCCCGAGATAACCCAACGCCGATACCCTCAGCGCGTAAAGAGTCTTTATGAGAGCAGAGGCGAGGGAGTTGAGATCTAAATGTAGCGCCGGGCTTCAGCCCTGCATTCCTTATTTTGATGCGATCTGATGCGATCTAATTCTCATGCATCTTAGCGATCCCAAAGTCCTGGAAGCTCTGCCGCGGCTCGGCGTAGACCTGATCGCCACCGCCTCGCTCGCCGAGCGCACCTCGCTCGGCATCGGCGGCACGACCGACCTGCTCGAGGTTCGCCGGCACGCCAGCTTGCCCGAACTCGTAGCGTTGCTCCGCGGACGGCAGGTGCCTTATCGCTTCCTCGGTGGCGGCACAAATCTCTTAGTTCCGGATGGCGAACTCCCCTGGATCGTCCTCCAGTTGGCGCGCCAGGAGCCCGAGCTTCGCTTCGAGGGCAATTTTGTCTACGTCGATGCCGCGGCTGACCTCGGCCGCACCGTCACCACCTGCGCCAAACACGATCTCGGCGGGATGGAGGGACTGATCGGGGTGCCGGGCACGGTCGGCGGGGCGCTGCGGATGAATGCCGGGGCCTACGGGACGCAGATCGGCTCTTACGTCCGCGAGGTGGAAGTTTTTCGAACGGCGGAATTACGCACAGAAATCCTCAGAAAAAATGATTTTTCATTTGAATATCGCCACACTTCGTTTGCGCCGGATGATATTATGCTCGCGGTGAAATTGGAGCTGCCCTCCAAACCGTACCGCGAGATACTCGAAGGCATTCGCATCTGCAACGAAAAACGGCGCGCCAGTCAGCCCCTCAACCAAAAGAGCGCCGGATGTATCTTCAAAAATCCCCCAGGAAAATCCGCAGGCCGGATGATCGACGAATTGGGCTTGAAGGGATTTTCGGTGGGTGACGCGCGCGTCAGCGACCGGCACGCGAACTTTTTCGTCAACGCTGGGCACGCGACCTGCGCAGACATGTTGAAGCTGATCGCTGAGGTGAGGGACCGCGTGCTTCAGACGTACGGGATTGCATTGGAGAACGAAGTCATTCTGTGGGCCGACGAGGCTCGCGAGATTTTTGCCAAAACGCCTGAGGTGATCGCTCAGCCATGATGGGCAAGGACCCGCAGGACATTTTCTCCCGGCGCGGATCGGCGATGAGCCCCTCAAGCGGGATCAATGCCGAGACCGAGGTCTATCCACCGGAGGCTCTGGCCGATGAGGAGCCACGCTATCTCCGCCGGCAGAAGCCGGTGGAGGTTCGCCGGAAGAAGTTCGGGCGCAAGAACTGGCCGGCCTACCGCCGCTGGCTTCTGGCGGGCGTCAGCTTGGTGGCGGGGGGCTGCCTGGTTTACGGCGGTGCGCAATTCTTTCTGTTTTCGCCGCGCGTCACGCTGAATTCCGACGATCAGATTGAAGTCACCGGCAATCGCTACGTGAACACGTCATTGGTGACAGAGAAATTTGAGGCGGACCTCGGCCGGAGCGTATTGCGAATTCCGCTCGATGAGCGCCGCGCCGAGCTCGAAGCGATTCCCTGGATTGCGCAGGCCAGCATCGAGCGCGTGCTGCCGAACCGGCTGCTTATCGAGTTGACCGAGCGAACTCCGGTCGCGTTCTTGCGCGCCGGGAATCAGCTGGCGCTGGTGGACGAAAACGGGGTGATTCTCGATCGGCCGCTCGAAGGCGATTTTCATTTTCCGGTGGCCATTGGGTTTGACGACAGCATGCCGCGGCCTGACCGCGAAACGCGGATGCACCTGTACGTTCAATTCATGAAGGAAATTGACCTGGCGCATCCCGGCGCCACCGATCAGGTCAGCGAGGTGAATCTTGCGGATGCGCAAGATCTGCGGGCGGCCATGGCAGGGCTGCCGGGCCTCGAGGATCAGGCCCCGCTGCAAGTGCATTTCGGCGACGGCGACTTTGGGAACAAGTACAGTCTGCTGCTCGACAACATCGGCCAGTGGCGCGCCAGCGCCGGGCGCGTCGAGTCGGTGGATCTGCGCTTTTCGCGGCAGGTGGTGGTGAATCCCGAGCGGGACGCCCTGCTGCACGAAGCGCGCTACCAGACGAGATCATTCAAGAACACGAGCCCGCGGAAGAAGGAGTAGCGCTTGACCAAGAAAGACCGGTACCTGGTGGCTCTCGACGTAGGCAGCACAAAAACCTGCGCGCTGATTGCAGACCTGGAAGGCGGACAGACGAAATTTTTGGCCATGGGCGCCGCGGAATCGAAGGGAAATCGCAAGGGTCTGATCGTGAATTTGGATGCAGCGGCGAGTTCGATCCGGCATGCGCTCGAAGAAGCGGAGAGCGTTGCTGGTGTCCCGGTGGAATCGGCCGTGGTTGGCATTGCGGGCAGCCATGTACGTGGCGTGAATAGCCGTGGCGGCATTGTCTTGGCGGCTCGCCCGCGCGACGTGGAGCGCGAAGATGTACGTCGCGCCGTCGACGCCGCGCGAGCGATCAGCCTGCCCGAGGATCGTGCCGTTCTGCACGTGCTGCCGCAGGATTTCTGGGTCGACCGGCAGGACAGCATCCGCGATCCGATGGGGATGGTCGGACAGAAACTCGAAGTCAACGTGCACATCGTCACCGGGTCGGCGGCCGCGACGCAAAACATCGTCACTGCGGTGAATCGCGCCGGCGTGATGGTCACGGACACGGCGCTCGAGACTTTGGCCGCGGCCGAAGCGGTTCTTACGCAGGATGAGCGCGAACTGGGCTGCTGCCTGCTGGATATTGGCGGCGGCACGACCGAATTGCTCGTTTTTGCCGGAGGCGTGGTGCGCCATTCGGCTGCGCTGCCCGTCGGCGGCGACCATTTCACCAATGACATTGCGGTCGGGATGCGCACGCCATTTGCCGAGGCCGAGAAAATCAAGCGGCAGTATGGCTGCGTCTGGCACCAGCTCGTCACTGAGGACAAGAGCATCGAGATCGCCAGCGTTGGCGACCGGCCGCCGCGCACCGTTTTCACGAAAATGCTGAACGAAATTATTGAGCCGCGAGCGCAAGAATTGCTGTCCCTGGTGCGCGACGAACTCAAGCGCGCCGGGCTCGACGGGCAAATTCCCGCCGGGTTGGTCCTTGCGGGCGGCGGCGCGCATCTTTCCGGCTTGGTCGAACTGGCTGAGCACGTGTTCTCGTTGCCGGTGCGAATTGCCGCGCCGTATGGACCTGAGGGCATGCCGGAGTCACTTTCCCAGCCCGAGTATGCAACCGCAGTTGGCCTGTTGTTGTACGGAGCGCATGCCCGCCGTTCGGCGGTGCAGCAGCGCCCCGCGGGTTTTGTAGCAAAACTGAAAAGCATGTTTGCCGGTCAGTGAAGGGAGTGCGTTCGGCTGGGGACATGATGGGGGAGGCAGAATGACGCCAAAGGAGTCTGGTATCAGGATCTCATTTTCCGAGGAACGGCCGGCTGGAGCCAAGATCAAGGTGATCGGGTGCGGAGGCGGCGGTTCGAATGCCGTCAACCGCATGATTCGCGCCAAGGTCGAAGGCGTCGAATTCATTGCGGCCAACACCGATCTGCAGGCGCTGAAGCTTTCGCAGGCGCCAGTGAAGTTGCAGATCGGCAATAAGCTCACCAAAGGATTGGGCGCCGGCGCCAACCCAGAGGTCGGGCGCAAGGCCGCGCTGGAGGATACCGAGAAGATCATCGAGTCGCTGGAAGGCTCGGACATGATCTTCATCACGGCGGGCCTTGGCGGCGGCACTGGCAGCGGCGCCGCGCCGGTGGTCGCGTCGCTTGCGAGCGAACTGGGCGCGCTCACCGTGGCCGTAGTCACGAAGCCGTTTGCGTTCGAAGGCAAGCGCCGCATGCTGCAGGCCGAACAGGCGCTCTCGGAACTGGTTGGCTGCGTCGACACCGTCATCGTCATCCCCAACGAGCGGCTGATGGAAACCGTCGAGCGCGGGACGAGCTTCTTCGAGGCGTTTCGAATTGCTGACGACATCCTGCGCCAGGCTGTGCAGGGGATCAGCGACATCATCACCATTCCCGGCATCATCAACCGCGACTTTGCCGACGTGAAGACGATCATGCAGGGCCAGGGCTACGCGGTCATGGGCACGGCGGTCGGATCGGGTTCGAATCGGGCCACGGACGCTGCCAGCCGCGCCATCTCCAGCCCGCTGCTTGAGGACAATTCGATCCAGGGCGCACAGGGCATTCTCATCAACGTGACCGGTTCTTCGAGCCTGTCACTGCACGAGATCCACGAAGCCTCATCGATCATTCAGAAGGCCGCCCACGAGAACGCCAACATTATCTTTGGCGCGGTGATGGATGACGCGATGAAGGAGTCGGTGAAGATTACGGTGATCGCCGCGGGCTTCCGCGAGGTAGGGAAGAAGCAGATTCCGCGGCCGTCGTATTTGCCGCGGACCTGGAAGGCCGCGCCGCAGCCCGAACCG
>Ga0187821_10000394_pt1 | contig 11144 bp, 3 predicted proteins | sample NC_wetland_sal_i_20_FD_132442 | JGI IMG/M metagenome (GOLD analysis project Ga0187821, IMG submission 132442) | Wetland sediment microbial communities from Neuse River Estuary, North Carolina, USA - SourceSoil_1 | ecosystem: Environmental > Aquatic > Freshwater > Wetlands > Sediment | place...
AATTAGAAGGAACCCTGTTGCTCTTGCGCAACCATGATGAACCGGGTGTGATCGGTCAGGTGGGCAGTACTTTGGGACGACTCGGTGTGAACATCGCCACGTTTGCTTTGGGCCGCCGCGAGGCCGCGCGCGGCGCGGAAGCGGTGTCCCTGGTGCGCCTGGACGGCGAAGTCCAAGATTCCATATTGAAAGAAATCAGCCAAATCAAGGCGATTACTGAGGCGCAGCTCCTCCGTTTGTAAAATTTATGCAGTGTTTCTAAGTTTGGGATAAAGAACCAATCAAGAAACTCCAACCCAGCAGAAACCAGCAGAACTTGATTTGACTCCTACCGGCTCGGGCCGTTTCATACCGACAAGGAAGTTTGTTTTCGTCTATTCACCCCCAAGGTCTGGGTGAAGCCGTTCCCATACGACGTTGGCGAGTTAACACAAACGGGACGGTTCTCTAAAAACGCAATCGCTTTCGTCGGCGTCTACCAGGCCATTCAATTTGGTGCAGAAAAAGGAGCCTCTCATGGTTCGGTTGAATCGAGGCCTGGTCGGCCTATGCTTGATTGCGGTGTTGGTTTTGCTGGTGAGTGCGGCTGCTGGCCTCGGACAGACGGGAACGACCTCCCTGCGAGGGACAATTCTGGACAAGAGCGGGGCCGCCATCGCGGGCGCCACGGTGACCCTCTTCAACGTGCAACAAGGGTCCGAACGCTCGGTAAGCAGCGGAGAAACGGGTGCCTATGAGTTTCTTGGTCTTTCCCCAGGAATCTACAGGTTGCAGGTGGAGAAAGAAAACTTCCGGAAATACGAGCTCGACAAAATCGAGTTGCAGGTTAACACGCCGAAAACGCAAGTCATCACCCTGGACTTGGGGTCCTCAGCGCAAACCGTGGAAGTGGCGGCTTCGGCGGAGGTGCTGAACACGACGGATGCCTCTCTGGGGACGGCGTTCAATGAAAATCAGATCAGGCAGTTACCGCTGGATGGAAGAAACGTTCCAGACCTGCTGACTTTGCAGGCCGGAGTGGTGTACACCGGCAATCGCAGCGACATTAACAAGGATACTGACACACGGAGCGGAGCGGTCAACGGCTCGCGCAGTGACCAGAGCAACTTAACCTTGGATGGGGTGGATGTAAACGACCAGGTGAACGGTTATGCCTTTACTTCGGTGCTGCCGGTGACGGTGGATTCGGTGCAGGAATTCCGCGTGACAACCTCAAATTACAACGCGGATGAGGGCCGTTCTTCGGGTGCGCAGGTTTCCCTGGTAACCAAGAGCGGAACGAATAGTCTGCACGGTTCGTTGTATGAATATCACCGGAACACCGTTACCAGCGCCAATGATTACTTTGTGAAGAGCGCGGAGCTCGAGAGCGGCCAGCCAAACGTTGCCCCCAAATTGATTCGCAACGTTTTCGGGGCATCGTTGGGCGGCCCGATTAAGAAGGATCGCCTGTTCTTTTTCTTGAATTACGAAGGCTACCGCCAAGCGGAAGAGGCTTCAGAACAGCGAATCGTACCTAGCGATACGCTCCGACAAGGCCTTGTGCTTTATCAATGCGCCACCCCGGCGCAGTGCCCGGGAGGCGCCATTCCCGGGACTAGTTTTAACACCCCCGCTGGATACAATGCGCTCACACCAGCCAACTTAACGGCGATGGACCCGCTGCACACCGGGCCGAACTCAGTCGTGCTGAACTACCTCAACAGTTTCCCAGAGCCCAATGACCTGACATTGGGCGACGGCGTGAACTATGTTGGATACCGCTTCCGCGGGCCGATTCCGACCACTAACAACTGGTATATCGCGCGCGTGGATTACAAGCTGACCGCCAACGGTAACCACACGCTTTTCTGGCGCGGTGCGCTCCGCAATGACGTTCACGCCGACTCGCCGTATCTGCCCGGCGGAACTCCACTGCAGTCGGACGTGGACTACAGTAAAGGCTTCACCGTCGGCTATACGGCCACGCTCCGGCAAAATCTATTGAACAATTTCCGGTACGGATACACCCGCCAAAGCATCGGAGTCTTGGGCAACAACGACACCGATCCTTTTGTTTACTTTCGCGGCCTGAACGATAACAGCACGCCCGCAAACTCGTCGCTGGCCATCACCCGCAGCTTCAACTATCAGACTCCAGTGCACAACGTGGTGGATGACCTGTCCTGGATTCGCGGCAAGCACACCCTGCAGTTCGGGACCAACATCCGCTTCATCCGTAATCCGCGCGAAAATTTCCTTAGCTCCTTCAGCCGCGCGGTTGCCAACTCATCCGGCCTGGACACCGCGGGGTTGGCCAACAAACAGAGCCCCCTGGATCCGGGTTCCAACGGATTTCCGGCCGTCGCTACAGCGTTTAACAACTCGTACGACTATCCAACGATGGCGGTGATGGGCATCCTCAGCGAACTCGATGCGACGTATAACTACGACAAGCAGGGAAACGCACTGCCGCTCGATTCGGCCGTCAAGCGCCATTGGGCTGCCGATGAATATGAGTTCTACGTCCAGGACATTTACAAGATCAAGCCAACCCTCACATTGACCTTCGGTCTGCGCTATTCGCTCTTCTCGCCGCCCTGGGAGACCACTGGCACGCAGGTGGCTCCAAACATCGGGTTGGGCGATTGGTTCAACCTGCGCGGCAACAATATGCTGAATGGAATCGGCTCCAACCAGGATCCGACCATCATCATGGATCTGGCTGGGCCGGCCAACGGTAAAGAAGGCTTTTACAATTGGGACTATAAAGACTTCGGTCCGCGGTTTGCGTTCGCCTATTCGCCGAACGCGTCTTCCGGGCTCTTGGGTGCGCTCTTCGGAAAGGCCAAAACCTCGATTCGCGGTGGCTTTGGCACGGTTTACGATCGCGTCGGAGCGGGCCTGCTGAGCACGTTCGACCAGTTCGGTTCGTTTGGCCTATCCACGCAGTTGACTAATACAACGGCGCCTTCGGTGGCTACCGCGCCTCGCGTAACCGGTCTGAACGATCTTCCCACGTCTAGCCCGTTGTTTCCTCCGGCGCCTGCCGGAGGTTTCCCGTTCACGCCTCCCGATCAGCAAGGCGGGCTGGCAATCAATTGGGGCTTGGACAATTCCATCAAGACGCCGTATTCCTACACGGTTGATTTCGCCGTGAGCCGCGAACTTCCTAAGGGACTCAGCCTTGAAGTCGCTTACGTAGGGCGGTTCTCTCATCGGTTGCTGGTCCAGGAAGATCTGGCCATGCCTTTGAATCTCACCGACAAGGCCTCCGGAATCACTTATTTCCAGGCAGCGCGGCGTTTGTCCGAATTGGGAGCCGCCGGAACCCCAACTTCAGCCATTACGCCTGGGCTGGTCGGACCAACGGCTACTTACTGGCAGAACTTGATGGCCCCGTTGGTTGCGGGCGATTCGTATTCTCTGCCCTGCAGCGGTGGATCTACCACCAGCCCGCTCCAGGCGGTTTACGACCTCTATAGCTGCAACGTTTTTAATGAAACCACTCCGCTTTGGCAACTGGACCAGGTCGGCTCGGACTTTTCCGGCAACGCCGGCATTGCCGGCGTGGAAACCGACAGCTCCGGCAATCCGCTTCATTACTATCCGACCAAACTCGGTCCGGCGGCTTTCTTCAACAAGCAGTTCAAGTCGCTGTACGCGTGGCGTTCTCAGGGGACGGCGGGCTACAACGCCATGCAAGTCAGCTTGCACAAACACATGGCTCGCGGACTGCAGTTTGACCTGAACTACACCTACTCAAAGTCCATGGACATCATGTCGGACGCCGAACGGATCACGGAATGGGGCGGGCTCAACGGTCAAGTCATCAATTCCTGGGATCCGAACGCTCGCCGCGCGGTTTCCGATTTTGACCTGACCCACCAGATCAACGCCAACTGGGTCCTGGAAATGCCCTTCGGAAGAGGTCGTTCCCTGGCTCATGACGTGGGCAAGGGCTGGGACGCTTTGATCGGGGGCTGGCAGCTCTCCGGTCTGGCCCGTTGGACAAGCGGCTTCCCGGTTAGCATTCTGAATGGCGGAACCTGGCCGACAAACTGGCAATTGGGCGGCGGAGCCGTTCAGGATGGACCTGTGGAGACTGGCACCACGGTGGATCCTGCCACAGGTACCATCAGCATTTTCAAAGACCCGCAAGGTGCCACCGGTATCGGCGCCTTCCGTCATGCCTTTCCGGGCGAAAGCGGCGGCAGAAACCAGATTCGCGGCCAGGGGTTCGCTGGCCTGGATATGGGCTTGTCGAAACGCTGGATCATGCCCTGGAAGGAGTCGCACAGCCTGCAGTTCCGCTGGGAAGTGTTCAATGTTCCCAATCTGCACCGGTTTGACGTCCAGAGCATTAACACGAATATTGACTCGGGGCCAGCGTTTGGCCTGTACACCGGGTTGTTGACCAACCCTCGTACCATGCAGTTCGCGCTGCGCTACGAGTTCTAGCAGTACTCACTCGCCGCATAGCGGGTCGCTGCAATCCGTCGGTTCCACCTCGCCGGAGCCACCGGGGAATCAATCCTCCCCGGTGGCTTTTTCGTTGCCACTGGCCTCCGCCTGCCCTTGCTTCCGAAAATTGCCGCCATCTCCCACTCCCGGGCCCTATTTGTTTTTCTGATAGCCCCCAGTTAAGAAACTTGAGTTGACATCCGCCTGAATCCGTCCTAAAAAAGTAAGCAAAATTTAGGTTGGTCGGTGTGCGATTTAGCGGGTGGTTAGACGTGCCCTGCTTCGGCAGTGCTAGCCATCCAGTGAAAATGTCGGGTGTGGGCCGGTCGGTCGCCGGCTTAGATTGATTCCATAACTCAGTAAGGTGCGGAAAAGGAGCTGTTCATGTCACGGCATCTTAAGGGCCGTCTTGGCCTTTGTGCATTCTTTGTAGTGGTGTTACTGCTCGTCGCCAATCTCACTTTCGCACAGACCGGCACCACCTCGTTGCGCGGCGTGGTCTTGGATAAATCGGGTGCGTCGATCGCTGACGCCAAGGTGACCATCGTCAACAATGCGCAGGCCACCACTCGCGACCTAACCACCAAAAGCACGGGAGAATACGAATTCTTGGCTCTGACTCCGGGCACCTACAATTTAACCGTGGAAAAGGACGGCTTCCGGAAATACCAGCAGGCCAATATCCAACTGCTGGTGAACTCGCCGACAGCTATTAACGTGACGCTCGAAGTCGGCTCCAGCGTGGTGACCGTGGAAGTCAACGCGCAAATGCAGACTCTGAACACCACCGATGCTTCGCTCGGAACAGCCTTCAGTGAGCGGCAAGTAAAAGAGCTGCCGATGGAAGCAGGCAACGTTCCCGAACTGCTTTCCCTGCAGGCCGGCGTGGCATACACCGGGAATCGCCCGGACATTAACAAGGACACTGACACCAGGAACGGCGCCGTGAACGGTGCCCATAGCGATCAGAGCAACATTACCTTGGACGGCGTGGATGTGAACACCGACACCAAGGGCTACGCATTTACCTCGGTACTGCCCATCACCCAGGACTCTGTGCAGGAGTTTCGCGTAACCACCTCGAATTACAACGCAGACGAAGGTCGCTCGTCGGGCGCGCAAGTAGCTCTGGTCACAAAATCGGGCACCAATGCCTTGCACGGCGGAGTGTTCGAGATCAACCGTAATACGCTGACCAGCGCCAATGACTATTTCATTAAGCTGGCGGAGCTGCAGAGCGGCGCTCCAAACAAAGCTCCCAGTCTGATCCGCAATAACTTCGGCGGGTTCCTGGGCGGCCCGATCAAGAAGGATCGCCTATTCTTTTTCGTGAACTATGAGGGCCACCGCCAACGTGAATCCCAGAGCGTCGTTCGCATTGTGCCGAGCGCGGCCATGCAGGACGGGATCATCCAATATGCTTGCGCGGACCCCGCCCAGTGTCCTGGCGGCAACGCGCAGGGTTTGACGTCAAGTCACACCATCGCGCCCGGTTACTTTGGTTTGACTCCATCTCAGATTCAGCAAATGGACCCGCAAGGGATCGGTGTCAGCACCGGCGTGATGATTCCATATTTGCAGTCCTTCGCGCCGTTTCAGGCCAATGACAACTCCGTAGGTGACGGCGTGAACTTCGTCGGTTACCGGTTTTCTGGACCGGTGGCGACGAACACCAACTGGTACATCGCTCGGGCAGACTACAAGCTGACTGCCAATGGCAACCACACTCTGTTTTGGCGCGGCGCCCTGCGGAACGACAACGTGGCTGGCGTGCCATATTTGCCCGGCCAAAGTCCGGAACTCAGCCAGGTGGATTACAGCAAGGGCTACTCGGTCGGCTATACCGCACTGTTGCGGCCAAATCTCATCAACCGATTCACCTACGGCTATACCCGGCAGAGTTTCGGACAGATCGGCAACCAGACCCAGGATATTATTTTCTTCCGGGGTCTCAACGACAACAGCAGCCCGAACAACTCCAGCCTCGCATACACCAACACTTCCAGCTTCCAGGTGCCAGTACACAACTTCGTGGATGATGTTTCATGGATAAAAGGTAACCATACCTGGCAATTTGGTTTCAACTTTGCCTATATCCGGAACCCCCAGTCCAACAACAACAATTCCTTTACCTCAGCTTCCGACAATCCTTCCTGGCTGGATTTGGCTTCCATGGCCAATACCGGAGCCCCTGCGCATTTTGATCCAGGTTGTTCGATATTCGCGAACCCCGTCACCGGCTGTTTCGATGCGGGCGCCGCCGGAGAACCGCACTATCCGCTGGTCGATTCAGGATTCGGTAACAACTTTGATTATCCGATGGGTGCGCTGATCGGGATGGTCACGCAAGTCAACGCACAGTACAACTACACCAAAACCGGGGGTACGCTGCAGGACGGCCAGCCGGTTTCGCGCCGTTTCGCGGATGATTCCTGGGAAATGTACGCCCAGGACGTTTGGAAGGTCAAACCCAGCCTCACTCTGACCCTGGGACTGCGTTACTCGCTCTTTTCTCCACCTTGGGAGACCAACGGGCTCCAGGTGACGCCCACCACCAGCCTGTCCGATTACTTTGACCAGCGCGGACTCGGGATGTTCAATGGCACGCCAGCCTCCGCGTCGTGCTGCTTGAGTTTCAATCTCGGCGGACCCGCGAACCATGCGCCTGGTTTCTACAACTGGGACAAGAAAGATTTTGCCCCGAGAGTTTCGTTTGCCTGGTCACCGCAGGGCCATTCGGGTCTATGGAAGGATTTGGTCGGCGAACACAGCCAAACCGTGATCCGCGGCGGATTCGGTATCGCCTACGACCGCATTGGTCCGCAACTCCTCGCGACATTCGACGCTAACGGATCCTTCGGGCTTTCCACTACGCTCACCAATACCGGCGGGGTCGAAAACCCAGCTATAGCTCCGCGCGCCACCGGCATACTTGGAAATGCCAACATCCCAACCACGGACTTGGCCGGTAATAACATGCTGGCGCCCGCGCCTCCAGGCACATTCCCGCAGACGTTTCCCAACGGACTGAATGGCGATACAGGTTCCTACGCCGTTTACTTCGGCATGGACAATAAGCTTAAGACTCCGTACTCCTACGCGATCGATTTTTCGATCGGGCGCGAATTGCCGCACGGCTTCGCTTTGCAAGTAGCCTACGTAGGTCGCCTCTCTCACCGGTTGCTGTCGCAGGAGGACGTCGCCAGTCCGCTGAACCTGTATGATCCAAGTACCAAGGTTGACTACTTCACCGCGGTTCAGGCGCTGGCCAAATTGTACCGGCAACTACCGTACGGAAGCTCTGTAACACCCGCTATGGTTGGTGCGACCTCGAAGTATTGGACGGATATGCTGCAGGGTTCCGCGAACGGTTACGCGGTACCAGGTTTCTGCGGACTGCCTAACGCGACCGGTGCTTTGCAGGCCGCGTACAACCTATTCTCATGTTTCGCGAACAACGAAACGACGGCTATACAGTTCCTGGACCAGGGATTTGGCCTTGCCGACCCTGTTTCCGGTAACCCCATCTATGCGGTTGGCGGTCCTTACAGCTTCGTCGATCCGCAGTTCGCCGCGCTCTACGCTTGGCGTTCTATCGGAAGCGCTGCGTACAACGGGCTTCAAGTGAATCTCCAGAAACACCTGACCCACGGAGTTCAGTTTGAACTGAACTATACGTATTCCAAATCCATGGACATTTCTTCCGACGCCTATCGCATCAACGATGAAGGCGGCCTCGGCGGCCAGGTCATTAATCCATGGAGCCCGAACGCCCTGCGGTCGCCGTCGGATTTTGACCTAACCCACCAATTCAATGCCAACTGGATTGTCGAACTGCCCTTTGGCAAAGGTCACTGGCTCGGAAGCAACTCGCATGGTTTCACCGAGGCGGTGATTGGTGGCTGGCAACTCTCCGGCCTTGCGCGCTGGACCAGCGGCTTTCCGATTGGTGTAGGCAACGGCGCGCAGTGGCCAACCAACTGGGAACTGTCGGGATTTGCCACGCAGACAGCTCCGGTTTCGACCGGCCTCTTCAAGAAAGCTGATGGAACGGTCAGTCTTTTCAGTGATCCGAACACCGCCATCAACTCTTTTCAGGCGGATTTGCCTGGACAAGTTGGCAGCCGCAACACCTTGCGTGGCGACGGATTCGCCGGTCTGGACCTCGGGTTAACCAAGCGTTGGAGAATGCCCTGGAAAGAATCCCATACGCTGCAACTCCGCTGGGACGTGTTTAACGCGCTAAACCTCACGCGCTTCGACGTCCAGAGCTTGAGTTTGTCGCTGACGAATACCAGCAGTTTCGGGAACTATACTGGGTTGCTTACCAACCCGCGCGTAATGCAGTTCACCCTGCGCTACGAGTTCTAACCTTAGCGTCACAACCTAAACCGCAACGGCCGGAGAGCATCATTCTCCGGCCGTTGCTTTTTGCAGCCAATGGCCTGCTGGCACGCTCCGTTTACCACACCATTGGCCGATGCTCACGCCTGTGCTATTCTTCTCTTCTGGCTGGCGAAATTGTCGCTTTCCCGTTACTTCGCCATCCGTCGGGGCGTAGCGCAGCCTGGCTAGCGCGCCTGGTTCGGGACCAGGAGGTCGAAGGTTCAAATCCTTTCGCCCCGACCATTTCCATATTCTTCACAACCCGGGCATGGGCCGCCGTCTCCGCAACCGCTCCGCGTCAGATTCTCCTTTACACTGGCCCACCGCCGCATTATCCTCTCCCACCGTATTCCTACCGTAGTCAGTCGGTTGATTCCTTGTGGCTAGCTAAACTGGAGGGTGCAATGAAGGTTTCCCGGATTTTCGTTGGTGTGGTTCTTGCAGCAGCGTTTCTCGCCGTCCTGCCTTTGGGCGCCAGGCAACCCGCGTCCGCAGCGAGTCAGGCTGAGAAAAAGGAAACCAAATGGCAGGGGCACGTGGTTCGCATCTATAAAGACACGTCGATGATGGATCTCCGCGGGGGCACCAATGGCCGCGAAGAGGACATGCACAAGGTTGCCTATAGCGCCACGACCGAATGGACCAATGGCGGAAAGCCAGGAAAGATGGAAGAGGTCAAGGAAGGCTCCTTCGTCATCGTGCTGGGCCAAGTCGATGATAAGGGTGTGCTTCAGGCCACTCGAGTAGACCTGCGTAAGCCGCGGTAGTTTTTGCCTTCCGCGGTCCTTCGGGGCCCGGCCAGGTGGCGTATGTGCCTCCTGCCGCCACGGGCCCCTGCCGCTATACTCATCCTCGCTGCGGTTCCAATCTCTAAGACTGCGCTGCAGTTGTTTCCAGTCGCAGCTTTGCCGCGCGGGCCGTTTCCCGCAGCAGCGGGTCCGGATGCTCCAGGCATTTGGCCAGCTCCACCTGCAGCGAGCTCAATCCCAGCGTGCCAATGGCGTACGCCCCGCAAGACTTCAGCCACGGATCGTCGCTGGCCACCAGCTCCGCTACCGCCTGCTCCCGGTTTTCCACTTTCGACCGCACTAACCGGTCCGCGATCGTCGCTCTCTCCTGGGAACTCACATTGCCATCCAGCAGCGGCACCAGCATTCCGCGCAGCTGCGATTTCAGGACGTTCTCCAAAAATTCCAATGCGTTGTCATGCACGGTCACACTCTTCGATTGCAACCCGAAATAGACCGACTGCAAATCCAGGTGTGGATACATCAGTCCCAGCAGGTGAAAGATTCTTTCCAGTTCGGCCTTCATGGATTCACCCATCGCGCGGGCTACCGATTCATCGGTTGCTCCGGGAACGCTCAGTGCCTCCAGGATTTGGTAGGAGCGGTAGTGGCCCATGATTTCCGCCGCCAGCACCGTCTCCAGCATTTGCATGTCCAGCCCAATTTCAGGATGCACCTGGTGAATTTTATTCAGCGAGTTCACTATCTGCAGGCGAACCGTGGTGTCCCTTTCCAGCATATTGTCTGACAACACGTTCGCCGCGGCCGGCGTTCCCACCGTCACCAGAATCCCCGGAATCACACGGCGTACTTCGACCGCACAGTTCCCATCGCTCAAGTAGCCGCCCAGGAAACCAACCACCGTGTCCCCGAATTTGGCCAGGGCCTGCGCCGCGTCGCCGGATACCTCTTGATTTTGCAGCAGCTCAATCAGCACGGGAACCAACGACAGCTTCCGCAGCGCTCCAACCGAGCGAACGGCTTCGCGGAGTACCGGACTTGCCGGATCGCGCAGCAGCGTCCCTAGGATCGGATCGAAAGCATCGGGCAGCTCACCCAGCAGACGGGCCACTTCCGCGCGGCACCGTGCGCCCTCCTCTCCCTCTTGCTCTGAGAGTTCGGTCAGGATGGCCTGCGCAGCTTCCAGGCTTTGCGCTTCCCCGGGACGCGCCAGGTACGCCGCCACCGCCGAGCGTATCGAAAAATCCGCGCAGTCCCCTAGCTCTGCCAGAAGCATCAAGGGATCCACGTGGGCGTGGTGCACCAGGTACAGCATGGCCTCGGTTCGCACCGTCTGGTCGGGGTCCCTCAGCAGTTGCTCCATCGCCGGGCGAACCGACTTGTCGCCGGCAGCGGACAGCACGGAGATCGCCTTTTGCCTGACCTCCGGCGCGGCGTGGTTTAGCAGTCCGCGAATCGCCGGATGCGCCGCGCGCTGCTGGTCCGCCTCAAACAGGCTGAGCGCGTAAAGAATTTCTTTCGGGTCAGAAGCCAGCATCTTGTTGGCTAGGAGGTCCGCCGTCGTGC
>Ga0187821_10000395_pt1 | contig 11108 bp, 8 predicted proteins | sample NC_wetland_sal_i_20_FD_132442 | JGI IMG/M metagenome (GOLD analysis project Ga0187821, IMG submission 132442) | Wetland sediment microbial communities from Neuse River Estuary, North Carolina, USA - SourceSoil_1 | ecosystem: Environmental > Aquatic > Freshwater > Wetlands > Sediment | place...
CGCCTGGGAATCGCGCAGGCGCTCGCGGGGGATCCGCGGCTCATCATCGTGGACGAGCCCACGGCCGGGCTGGATCCCGAGGAGCGTCTCCGCTTCTACCGGCTCCTGTCGGAGCTTGCGGTGAACCGGATCGTTCTCCTCTCCACGCACATCGTCGAGGACGTCGCGGTCCTTTGCCCCCGGTTCGCCATCATCCGGGAGGGAAGGCTTCTCACCCTGACTTCTCCGAGCGAAGCGCGCGCCTCGATCGCGGGGAACATGTACGAGGGGACCGTGCCGGTCGAGGATCTGCCCAGGCTCCGCGCGGACCGGATGGTCACCCAGGCGCTCCTGGTGGAGGGAAGAGACCGCGCCCGGATCTACGAGCCCTCCGGTGCTCCTCCGGCGGGCTTCGTGGCGGTCCCGGTCACTCTGGAGGACGCGTATCTGGTCTCGATGCGCCTCGGGGCGCTGCCGGCCCGAGGGAAGCGGACCCCGGCGGGAGCGTCCGGTGACGAGGCTCCCGGAGCCGCCCCGCGCTCCGCCGTCTCCGCGGAGCGCGTGCCATGAGCATCCGCCGCATGGGCGCGATCTTCGGGGTGGAGCTCCGCCATTCCTTCCGGAGACCGCTCTTCATCATCCTCGCCGTGATCCTCGCTCTGAACGCGTTCGGGCTCTCGAGCGGTCACATGTCGATTTCCTCGGGAGACAGCGAGGTCGGCGGGACCAAGGCCTGGATCACCTCCGAGTTCGCGCAGACCCAGATGATGACCTTCATCATCCTGCTCTACTACGGCTTCTTCATTGCCTGGGCGGCCGGGTTCACGCTGATGCGCGACCGGGAGACCAGGGTGGACGCGCTCCTCCACTCCACGCCGCTGACGCCGGGGGAGTACGTCTGGGGGCGCTTTCTGGCGGTGACGTGCGGTTTCGTGATCCTGATGCTGTTCCAGGTCGCCGTGAATTCCTTCTTCAACCACATCGTGCCGAACGCGGAGGCGAAGGACATCCGCGGTCCCTTCGCGCTCATGAATTATCTGAGGCCCGTGCTCACGATCGGGATCCCGTTCCTCATCTTCCTGGCGGGCGCGTCGATGTGGGTCGGGGAGCGGACCCGGAACGCGGTTCTGGTCGGGGTCCTTCCCATCGCCCTGTTCCTGTTCTGCGGCTTCTTCCTCTGGACCTGGTCGCCGTCGTGGCTGAGCCTGAACATGAACCGGGCGCTCCAGGCCGTCGAGCCCACGTCGTACCGGTGGCTCAACGAGTCCCTCTTGAAAGTGGATCGCGGCGTGACGTTCTACAACAAGCACGCCGTGCCCTACGACGGGCTCTTCTGGCTGAACCGCGCCTGGATCCTTCTGCTCGGCTTGGGCGGCGTGTTTCTCACCCAGCGCTCGGTGGCGCACTCCCTCCAGGGAGCGGTGGCTTCGAAGCGCGACCTGAAGGCGCGCGCGAACGAGCCCATCGCGGCTCCCGTCGCGTGGGACGAGGCGCCGGCGGGCGCCGCCCTCGCGCGCCTGGGCATGCGGAGCAGCTCGCCCGGCTTCATGCGGAGCTTCGCCTCGGTCGCCCTCGCCGAGCTGCGGGAGATCCCCCGTCAGGCGGGGCTCTACCTGTTCGGGTTCCTCATCATGCTGCAGGTCCTGGGGAATTCCCTGTCGGCGGTGGGTCCGTTCGACACGCCTCTGCTCCTCACGCCCGGGACGAGCGCCGTCGCCATCGCGACCTGGCTCACGATCATGGTCTTGCCCGTGCTTCTCTTCTACAACGTGGCGTCGCTGGACCGGGACCGCGTGACCGGCGTCTCGCAGATCCTCTACGCGACCCCGAGCCCCACGGCCGCGATCCTATGGGGGAAGGCGGTCGCGAACGGCATCATCCCCGTGGTGATCTTCGCGGCCTCCTTCCTCGCGAGCGCCATCGTCCTCCTGGTGCAGCATACGGTGCCGATCTCGCTCACGCCCTACGCCCTCGTCTGGGGCCTCCTGCTCGTGCCGACCTTCATCGCATGGAGCGCGTTCGTGACCGCGGTCTACGCCTGGCTCGGGAACCGCTACGCGACGTACGCCGTGGGATTCGCGGTGCTGGCGTACACCGGATTCCGGGCGCTCACCGGCCAGCTCAGCTGGGAGGGGAACTGGCCCCTCTGGCGCGCGCTCCGCTGGAGCGACATGGGATTCTTCGAGATCGATCGAACGGCCCTCCTCTGGAACCGGATCATGGTCCTGGGACTCGCGGCGCTGTTCGTGGCGCTGGCCGTCCGCCTCTTCGCCCGGCGGGCGCCCGACGCGGTGCGCACGGTGCACCGTCTCGCGCCCGGCCGGCTCGCCGTCTCGGCGCTGCGGCTCGCGCCCGTCGCGCTCGTGCCATGCGTCGCGTGGGTCGTCCTCGTGTTCCAGGTGAGCAACGGGCTCGAGGGGGGCGCCGCGAAGAAGGCCATGAAGGACTACTGGGCCAAGAACTTGAAGACCTGGTTCGACGCGCCCCTGCCCGATATCGCGCGGGCGGACGTGGCGGTGAAGATCGACCCGCCGAAGCACTGGCTCTCGAGCGCCGGCACCTTCACCCTGGTGAACCCGCTGGACTCCACCCTCGCGCAGATCCCGCTCACGGGCGGGCTGTCGTGGGATCACCTCGCATGGACCCTCGACGGCAAGCCCTACAAGCCCGAGGACCGCCAGCACCTCTTCGTGTTCACCCCGGCCCGGCCCCTCGCGAAAGGGGACAGCGTCGTGATCGGATGGAAGTGGGACGGCCGTTTTCCGGGCGGGGTCACGAAGAACGGGGGCAACCAGGAGGAATTCGTGCTGCCGTCCGGGGTCGTGCTGACCGGATTCCGGCCGACGTTCCTGCCGGTGCTGGGCTTCATGGAGGGCGTGGGGGAGACCAAGGACAACAAGACCGAGGCGCGGCACTACCCGCGGGATTACTGGAAGGGCATCACGCGCGGGGGCTACGGCGCGACCGCATGGTTCCCGGCGCGGATCGCCGTCACGGGTCCCGAGAGCTACACCATGAACGCGCCCGGCGTCTGCACGAGCAACACGGTGAAGGACGGCTGGCGGACGCAGGTCTGGGAAACCGATCACCCTGTCAAGATCCTGAACATCGTCTGCGGGAAGTGGAGGGTCAAGCAGGGGCACGACACGACGATCTTCTACGATGCGGCCCACCCCTACAACATCGACGAGATGTCCTCCACTCTGGACGCGGCCCGGCGCTGGTACTCCACGTGGTTTCTGCCCTATCCCTGGCGCGAGCTCAAGCTCTCGGAGTTCCCGGGCATGGCCGGGTACGCCCAGGGCTTCGGGACGAACATCACGTTCAGCGAGAACATCGGGTTCCTGACCAAGAACGACGACAAGACCGACGCCACGTTCCTCGTCACCGCGCACGAGGCGGCGCATCAGTGGTGGGGCAACATCCTGACCCCCGCGGACGGGCCGAACGCCGATTTCCTGAGCGAGGGCATGGCGCACTTCTCGACGATGCTTCTCTTCGAGAAGATGAAGGGCCCGCGGGGCCGCATGGAGTTCGCCAAGGGAATCGAGGCGCGCTACGGCGACCGCCGCCGCGTCGACGACGAGCGGCCGATGTACGACATCGACGGCAAGCGCGAGTCCGATGAGACGGTGATGTACGACCGGGGCGGCTGGGTGTTCTGGATGGTCTACGATTACCTGGGACATGATCGGGCGCTGGCGGGCCTTCAGCACTTCATCCGCACCTGGTCCGAAAGCCGCGACCACCCGGCGTTACAGGACTACGTCGCGGCCATGCGTCCGTACGCGGCGGACCCGGTGGCGTACGATGCTTTCGTGAAGCAGTGGTTCGAGGACCGCGCGATGCCGGAGTACAAGATCGCCGAAGCCAGGAAGTCGAAGCGTGGGTCGGACTACGACGTCACGGTGACCGTCCGGAACGTGGGCACGGGGCGGATGCCGGTCGAGGTCGCGGCCACATCCGGCGAGCGCTGGGCCAAGGCGCCTGCGGGTCCGGCCCGGAAGGCGAACACCCCGCTGCCGCCGGAGGCGTCGCGGCAGGACCCGAGCTATCGCGAATCGCGCGGGGAAGTGACGCTCGGCTCCGGCGAATCCAAGACCCTCACGATCCACTGCGCGTTCGCGCCGAAGCAGGTCGTCGTGGATCCGGACGTGCGGGTCTTGCAGCTGCGGCGCAAACAGGCGGTCGCGACCCTGTAGGAAGCGGCTACGCCTTCTTGGGCGCGGGCACGACGCGCAGATACGGCTTCTTGGCGTTCCAGCCCGCCGGAAACTTCTTCTTCGCGTCCTCGTCCGAAAGGCTGGAGGCGATGATCACGTCTTCGCCATGCTTCCAGTCGGCGGGTGTGGCCACGGAGTGGTTGGCCGTGAGCTGGAGCGAGTCGATGGAGCGCAGGAGCTCGTCGAAGTTCCTACCGGTGCTCGCGGGATACGTGAGCGTGAGCTTCACCTTGTTGTCCGGCGACACCACGAACACGGAGCGCACGGTCAGCGTGTCGTTCGCGTTCGGATGGATCATGTCGTAGAGATCCGAGACCTTCTTGTCGCCGTCGGCGATGAGCGGGAAATTGACCGCGTGCCCGGTCACGTCGTGGATGTCCTTCAGCCATCCCTTGTGATTCTCGAGCGGATCCACGCTCAGCCCGATCACCTTCACGTTGCGTTTCTCGAACTCCTTCTTGAGCGAGGCCACCCGGCCCAGCTCGGTGGTGCATACGGGGGTGTAGTCCTTGGGGTGCGAGAAGAGAACGGCCCAGCTGTTTCCCTTCCAGCTGTGGAAGTCGATCTTCCCCTCCGTGGTATCGGCCACGAAATTGGGGGCGGTATCTCCCAGACGAATCGGCATGGAGGCCTCCAGAGGAAAAATGGACCAACCGTGATTGGGTGAAACAAGGTTAGCAAACGTGGCAACTCTTGGCAATTCTGTGGCAACGCGAACCGGGCCTGGAATGGGGGTGTCCAAGCACATAGGCAACGGAGAGGCGGCGAAAGCCCGGGCTCGGGCGGACCCGCCCTCCCCATTCAAGGAGGGCACCATGAAACGCACACTTCTTCTCGCGGCGGCGCTGGGGGTTCTCCTGGGCTTCGCGCAGCCGGCGACCAAGGCGCAGGCGGCGGTACGCGTCGGCTTCTCGATGGCCCTCGTTCCCAGCTCGCGCGTGTACTACGCCCAGGACGCGGACGAGGATCTCTACTTCTACGATAACGCCTGGTACTGCGTCGAGGACGGCGTCTGGTACACGTCGGACTCCTACCAGGGCCCGTTCGCAGCCGTCGGATTCTCGTCCGTTCCGTACGAGATCCGGAACGTGCCGGTGTCGTACCGCCGGCATTGGGAAGGCTATACGGCCCCGGTGCAGAGATACGATGACGCAACCCAGAATCGTGGCGGATGGAACCAGAACCGGGCCGACGGGAACCAGGGTGGAACCTGGGGCGATCGGAACGCCCCGGGAGACCGCGGCAGCCACGGGCGCGGCCAGGGAGCGAACGGTGATCGCGGAAGTCGGGGCCGCGGAAACTCGAATCGCGGTGGACGGGGCTGGGGACGCTAGGCCACAGCATCCTCGGTCGTCCTCGGGGCTCCCGCAAGGGAGCCCCGACTCGTTACGGGCTCCAGGTCTCCGGCTTCCATCCCAGCTTCTTCATCTTCTTGTAGAGGTGGCTCCGCTCGAGGCCCAGCATCGAGGCCGCCCGGGTCATGCTTCCGCCCGCGCCCAGGAGCGCCGCCTCGATCTCCTTCCTCTCGAACTCCCGCACCGCCTCGCTCAATCGGACGCCGTGCGCCGCGGCTCCTTCGGGGCGGGGGAGGATCGCCTGGACCTGCTCGGGGCCGATCGTGGCGCCGCGGGTCATGATCCAGAGGCGCTCCACGATGTTCCGCAGCTCGCGGACGTTGCCGGGGAAGCTGTAGTGCCGGAGCAGCTCCACGGCGCCGGGGTGGAACGTCCGGGGCGCTCCGCCGGTTTCCCTGGCGATCCGCGACGCAAAATGCTCCACCAGGAGGGGAATGTCCTCGGCGCGGTCGCGCAGCGGCGGAACGGTGATCGGGACCACCGCGAGCCGGAAGTAGAGGTCCTCCCGAAAGCGCTGGGCCTTGACCCGCTCCGCCAGATCCTGATTCGTCGCGGCGACGACGCGAACGTCCACGCGGATCGCCCGGTTGCCCCCGACGCGGGTGATCTCCTCCTCCTCGAGCACGCGGAGGAGCTTCGTCTGGGCGCGCAGGCTCATGTCTCCGATCTCGTCGAGGAAGAGCGTGCCGTGGTGCGCCTCCTCGAAGCGGCCCCGCCTCGACTGCGTGGCTCCGGTGAAGGCGCCCCGCTCGTGTCCGAAGAGTTCGGATTCGATCAGCTCCTCCGGGATGGCCGAGCAATTCACGGCCACGAACGGCTGGTCCCGGCGGGGTCCCGCCGCATGGAGCGCCCGCGCGACCAGCTCCTTCCCGGTGCCGTTCTCGCCCTGGATCAGGACCCGGGCCGCGCTGGGCCCGGCCATGCGGATCTCGCGGAGGAGCTTCTCGACCGCCGGAGACCGTCCCACGATGGCGTGCGGTCCCGGCTCGGCGAGACGGCGGTTCTCCGCCCGGAGCGCCGCCGTCGCGGCCGCGTTCCGGAGCAGGATGAGGAGACGCTCGAGCGAGATCGGCTTCTCGAGAAAATCGAACGCGCCGAGCCGGGTGGCCCTCACCGCCGCGTCCACGGTCGCGTGGCCCGACATCATGATGACGATGGTGTCGGGGGTGTTCTGCATGATCTCGGCGAGGAGATCCAGGCCGCTTCCGTCCGGGAACCACACGTCGAGGAGGACGAAGTCGTACGATTCGCGGAGCCTCGTCCGCGCCTCGGCGAGCGAGGCCGCCGGGTCCGCCTGGTATCCCTCGCGGCCGAGCGCGCTCCCCAGGCTCGAGCGGATGTTGGCCTCGTCGTCCACGATGAGAAGGGTCATGGGGCGCCGCCCGAGAGCGGGAGCCGGATCCGGAACGTGGTGCCCCGACCGGTTCCCGCATCCACCGCGATCGTGCCCATGTGATCGCTCACGATGCGCTCCACGATGGTGAGGCCCAGGCCGCTTCCGTGCGACTTGGTGGTGAATCCGGGGACGAAGAGGTTCGTCCTCTGCTCCTCGCTCAACCCCGTTCCGGAGTCCGACACCGCGATCTCCAGAGCGCCCTCGCGGGCTTGCGCGGTCACGGTGACGCGGCCGTCGCCGTTCAGCGCTTCGAGGCCGTTCTTGATCAGGTTGATGAGCGCCTGCCGGATCTGGCCCGGGTCGACCGGAACCATGACCTCGGGCCCGGGACGGGTCACGACCAGACGCCCGGCCGAGACTTCGCGTCCGTAGAGCGCCTCGATGTCGCCGAGGAGCTGCGATACCGGGCACGGAGCGATCCGGGGGGCGGGAATCCGCGCGAAGTCGGAGAATTCCTGTAAGAGCCGTCGCAGGGTCTCCACCTCTTCGCCGATGGTTCGCACCGCCTGGTTCAGGATCTCCGGGAAGTCGGGTCGTTTCTGGTCGTAGCTTCGCTTCAAATCCTCGATCGAGATCGCGATCGGCGTGAGCGGGTTCTTCACCTCGTGCGCTACCTTGCGCGCCATCTGGCTCCAGGCCGCCTGCCGCTCGCTCACGACCAGCTTCTCGCGATAGGCCTTGAGATCCAGCCGCATGCGATCGAGGGCTTCGACCAGCGTTTCGAGCTCGCGCACGCTATGGAGCTTCAGGGGCTCCTCCCAGTTTCCATGGGCCACCTTTTCTGAGAACGCGGCCAGCCGCTCGACGGGCCGCGAGATCTGGGCGGACCACACGATCGCGAGCGGGATGGCGATGGCCAGGCCCAGGAGGGCCAGGAGCGCCGACCACAGGCGCACGGAGGCGATCGCGCGGTCGGCCGATTCCGTGGAGGCGAGGCCCGTGATCGTGGCGTAGGGAGGGCGGCCCACCGCGAGAGGAACGCTCCGGGTGGAATAAGTCTGCCCCGCGATCTCGGTCCGTCCGATCCCCGGCGGGCCGGGCGCCACGTCGGGCACCCCGAGTCCGGACAGGGTGGTGGCGGCGACCCGGCCCCGGGCGTCGCGCAGGATCCACTCGACGCCGCTCGTCTTGCCCAGGCGCTCGAGCGAGGCCGCGTCGAAGAGCAATCCGCCCTGGATCGCTCCCGTGGCGGCCCCCTGGTACAGGATGGGGGAGCGGGCCACCATGGCGAGCGCGCCCAGGCCCTCGGCCCTCGCGATCGCCGGGGTGTTGAAGGCGACCTCGTCGGTCGGGGACTGAGTCGAGCCGGCGACCGCCGTCCCGCTCGAATCGACAACCGTCAAGAGGTCGAGCCCGAGAAGCACCTGACGCTCCGCCAGGTACTCGGTGAGATCGCGGCTCCCCGTGGGGCGCAGGAGGTAGAGCCGCTTCAATTGCGGGTCCCGGGCCAGGATCTCGATCCGTGCGGCGATTCGGCGCCCGTTGTCGGCTGCCTGCGAGGCGATTCCGTCGAGCGCGGCGCCCAGGCGCTCCTCCGCCTGGCTCCGCACCATCGACTGCATGCGGGCGGTGAGGATCACCATCGCCGTCGCGAGCGGGATCAGGGTGATGAGAGAGAAGGCGAGGATGAGCCTCGCCTTGAGCGATGTCACCGGCCGCCCCTCGCGATGGCGCAGTCCACGATGCTCGCGAGCGCGTCGGGCCCGAGCGACTTGAGGTAGTCGCGGAGCCCCGGCGAGCCCACGACGGGGCAGCGAGCCGCGAAGGAGAACCAGGCCGGCTCCGGCGTCTGCGTCTGCGACCCCATGAGAACCACGCGGATGGGAGGAGCGTCGCTGCTGGCGGCTGCCGCGCTGGTTCCGCTCCGAAGAGCGCGCTCCAGGTTCTGCCAACCCGGAACCGAGCGGTCGACCTCGAAGCGATGGCTCGCCTTGGGCGAGTCCGGTTCGAAGGCGCCTGTGGCCGCGGGGCGGCCCGCCGCTACGTCCCACGGCACCAGGTCGCCGCGAAACACGGAATCATTCACGGCGAGGAGCGCATTCGAGTCCGCGGCCGCGATGGAGGCCTGCGGCGTGTCCTGGGGAACCAGGGCGGCCAGGACAACGCGCGAGCGCGTCCCGTACGAGAAGTCGTGCCATTTCGGATCATCGCGCATGCGCGAGGAGAGCTCGCCGGGCCAGAAGACGCCGGCGTCCAGCTCGCCCCGCTCCAGCGCGATCTCCTCGTCGGTCTCTTCGTCGAAGAGGCGCACGAGGATGGTATCGGGCCACTGCGCGGTCGCCCCATCGGACTTGTCCCGGGACAGGACGAAGGAGCGGACGCTGATCGCCTCTCCGCGAAAGACAGCGCGCGGCAGGGGGGAGCGGACGCTCGGGGTCGCGCAGGCGAAGAGGAGATTCGACCGGGAAGGAATTCCGATCCGCAGCACGTCCAGCGGGCGGAGTTTCGGGTGTTCCGCCATGAGGCGCAGGCGGTCGAGCTTCTTGTTCGCGTCCAGGGACCCCGATTTCAAGCGGACGACCGCGAGGGTCCCGTCCAGAACACTCGAAACGGCGCCCTGGGCCGCGACCTTCTTGCCGTCGTAGAACGTCAGGAGGTCGCCCTCGACGATGGAGAGAGGACTGCTCGAGGCCACGTACACGCGCCCCGCCGCCGCCCAGACCACTCTCGCCTGGAGCTCCGTCGGCTCCGCGCCCGCGGAGACGGCGCGCAGAAGGAGAACGAGGATTGCGAACGCTGACGCCCGGATTACCGCCCTGCCTGTGTCTGCCATGACACGCCCCCCTGACTGTCCGAGTACGTTGTGCGCGAAGCCGTTACTCCGCATAGGCAGAGTGCTCCGCAATCATTGTCTGTGTCAAGCTTGACACATTTTCCTTCTTGCTGAACTCGCCCGATATTTTCAAGTACTTCATGCGCAGCATGTTACGACCACGGCACGTGGCTTGATATTAGACCCCCATAGCAGAGCGGCGGCCACAAGGGCACGCGGCTTCGATCAGCGGTTAGGCCGGCAGCGGCCGAGGATCGCGAAACCAATTGCCGGCTGGGAGAAGGGCGATGAAAACGGATGGGGCGGGTGCAAGGACCATGTTGATCGCGATATCGGCCATGGTGGCGTTTCTCGCGCTGGGTTGTGGCGAGCAGAAGGAACGGGCCGCCGTCGAGACGAGCGCGACGCCCGCGGCAGCGTTGCAACAGACTCCGACGGCGGCCGTCGCGGCGACCGCCCTGGCTACGCCGGAGGCGGGGACGGGAAGCGAGGGCTCGGCGGCCTCTACGGATTCGCTGCCGCCCGACGTCACCGCGTTCGCTCCGGACTCGCTGATCACGCCGGGCAACGTCGTCGAGATCACGGCGCAGGCTTCGACCGACGCGGGGATGGTGATCCTGACCGACGGACTGGGCCACAAGTATCCCTTCGCGTACGACACGGACGCCAAGGCGTGGAGGGTCCACTACCGGGTGCCCCTCAAGACCCGTCTCGATCGGCTGGGACTCTCGGTCACCGCGACGAACGGCACGAATCGCTGGAAGCGGGTGTGGGTATTTCTGAAGATCGAAGGCGGGGTGCCGGCGGAATCCGACGGACGTTGAGGCCCGGTCGCGGAAGCAGAGCATCGGGAGCCCTCGGGGCGGAGCCTCGAGGGCTCCGTCAATTGTCGACGACTTCGAGCCGCACCCGCGTGGTGCCGTCGCGCAGGAACCCGAGCCTCCGCGCGGCGCGGCGGGACACGTCGATGACCCGTCCCTGCGCGAAGGGACCGCGGTCGGTGATCGTCACGATCACGCTCCGGCCGTTGCTCAGGTTGGTCACCTGGACGCGGGTCCCGAAGGGCAGCGTGCGGTGCGCCGCGGTCAGCGCCTTCTCGTCATAGCGCTCGCCGCTGGCCGTTCGGGCGCCGTGAAAGCGGGAGTCGTAGTAGGAGGCCAGCCCCACCTGGACCTCGCGCTCGAGAGAGGCGCCCCGGGGCGGGCCGGTGCCCGCGCAGCTGACCGGCGCGAGCAGGGCGAGGAGCAGGATCCAGGATCGATAGCGCATAGAGCCTTCCTCGGAAGATCGGCAACAGCGCCCCGCGGCTACAGCGGAAAAAACGCTTCTGCGGCTGTCTCGGGTCGGCTATAGTCCCGCAACACGACCGTTGCGGGTCGTAC
>Ga0187821_10000397_pt1 | contig 11081 bp, 14 predicted proteins | sample NC_wetland_sal_i_20_FD_132442 | JGI IMG/M metagenome (GOLD analysis project Ga0187821, IMG submission 132442) | Wetland sediment microbial communities from Neuse River Estuary, North Carolina, USA - SourceSoil_1 | ecosystem: Environmental > Aquatic > Freshwater > Wetlands > Sediment | place...
CCAGTGGGCGGGCCGGCGTCGGTCCGCGGCGTGAACGCCCGATGACGGCGGCGGCGGGCGAATCCCGCCTGGTCCGCTGGTGCCTGACCGCGGCGGCGCTCGCTTTTCTGGGCGCCTTCCTCGTGCTGCCGCTCGTCGCGGTCTTCGCCGAGGCGCTCGCGAAGGGAGTCGCGGCCTACGGGCGCGCGCTCGTCGCCCCCGAGGCGCTCGCCGCGATCCGGCTCACGCTGCTCGCGGCCGGGATCGCGGTGCCGCTCAACCTGGTGTTCGGCGTGGCGGCCGCGTGGGCCATCGCCCGGTTCAGGTTCCCCGGCAGGAGCCTCCTGCTCACCCTGATCGACCTGCCGTTCGCGGTGTCCCCGGTGATCGCGGGCATGATCTATGTGCTCGTGTTCGGCGCTCAGGGCTGGCTGGGGCCGTGGCTGGCGGACCGGGACGTCGCGATCATCTTCGCGGTGCCCGGGATCATCCTGGCGACGGTCTTCGTCACCTTCCCGTTCGTGGCGCGGGAGCTGATTCCGCTGATGGAGGAGCAGGGGGCGGAGGACGAGGAGGCGGCCATCGTCCTGGGCGCGAGTGGCTGGCAGACGTTCCGGCGGGTGACGCTCCCGAACATCCGGTGGGGGCTCCTCTACGGGGTGATTCTCTGCAACGCCCGCGCGATGGGCGAGTTCGGCGCGGTGTCGGTGGTGTCGGGTCACATCCGCGGCCTGACCGACACGATGCCGCTCCACGTGGAGATCCTGTACAACGAGTACGACTTCGTCGGGGCGTTCGCCGTCGCGTCGCTGCTCGCCCTGCTCGCGCTCGTCACCCTCGCCGCCAAGACGCTGGTCGAGTGGCGCCTCCGGCGCGACTGAATCACTTTCCGGGGACCATGGCAGGCTATTCCCAGCGCTCCCTGGCCGACAAGCTGGGGATCAAGCCGGGCGCGGTCGTCACGGCCTTGAGCCCGCCGCCGGCCTACATCAAGCTGCTCGCGCGCGTACCCGCCGACGTGACGTTCGTGAGCCGGCTGGGCAAGCGGGCGCGGTTCATCCATTGCTTTGTGACCCGGCGGGCGGAGCTGGAGCAGGAGTTTCCCGCGCTCGCGCGGGCGCTCGCGGACGACGGGATGGTCTGGATCTCCTGGCCCAAGAAGGCCGCGAAGGTCGAGACCGATCTCACCGAGGACGTCGTGCGGGCCCTCGGTCTCCGCGCGGGACTGGTGGACGTGAAGGTGTGCGCGGTGGACGAGGTCTGGTCCGGGCTCAAGTTCGTCCGCCGGCTGGCGGACCGGGAATCGTGACCGCGAAGCGGGCGGCGACGGTGCCGTCGCGCACGTACGTCCGGATCTACGCGGTCGTGCGCCGCATTCCGCGCGGCCGAGTCGCCACCTACGGTCAGGTGGCGGCGCTGGCCGGGCTTCCGGGTCACGCGCGACAGGTGGGCTATGCCCTGCACGCACTGCCCCGCGGCACGCGGCTCCCGTGGCACCGGGTCATCAACGCGAAGGGCGAGGTGAGCCGGCGCCGCCGGCCGGGCGACGAGCTGTCGCAGCGGCTGCTGCTCGAGCGGGAGGGCGTGCGATTCGATGCGCGGGGCCGGGTGGCGCTGGCCCGGCTCCGTTGGAGGCCGCACCGGTGATAGAAGGCCCGGAGCTCGTCACCGACCGCCTGGTGCTGGGCCCGTTCCGCGCGGACGACGCGCCCGTCCTCGAGCGGCTCGCCGGCGCGCGCGAGATCGCCGACACCACGATCTCCATTCCCCATCCCTACACCCGGGCCGATGCCGAGCGGTTCATCGCGTTTCAACGCGAGGCGGCGTCCCGCGGGGACGAGGCCGTCTTCGGCATCCGCCTCAGGGCGGGCAGCGACCTGCTGGGCTGCGTCTCGCTCCGGGAGATCGACCGGGTGCATCTCCAGGCCGAGCTGGGCTACTGGATCGGGGTGCCGCACTGGGGCAGGGGGTACGCCACGGAGGCTGCGCAGGCGGTCGTCGGCTACGGCTTCGGGACCCTGGGGCTCAACCGGATCTACGCGCACCACATGGCCCGGAACCCGGCGTCGGGGCGGGTGCTGGAGCGGGTGGGCATGCGGCGCGAGGGCGTGCTCCGGCAGCGGGTGCGGAAGTGGGGCAAGTTCGAAGATGTGGTGGTGTACGCGGTGCTGCGGGACGACCGCGCGAGCGCCCCGAGCTAGCACCCGGGGCGCTCGCCCGTCAGTCGGCCGGCGGATCCTGGTACAGCGCGGGGAACGCCTTGCGGAGGTGCGCCACTTTCGGTGCGTCGTTGATCAGGATGTACGGCTGGTAGGGATGGCGCTCCATGTAGTGCTGGTGATAGCTCTCCGCCGGGTAGAACGTCCCGAGGGGCGTGATCTCGGTGACGATGGGCCGGGAGAAGGTCTTCGCCGCACGCAGCCTCGCCACGTACGCCGCTGCGCTCTCGCGCTGGCTCGAGTCGGCATAGAACACGATGGAGCGGTACTGGGTCCCCGTATCCGGTCCCTGGCGGTCGAGCTGGGTCGGATCGTGCGCTACCGTGAAGAACACCTCGAGCAGCTGATCGTAGGAGATCACGGCCGGATCGTAGACCACCCGCACCGACTCGGCGTGCCCGGTGGCGCCCGAGCTTACGTCCTCATACGAGGGTGACGCGACCGTACCGCCGGCGTACCCGGACGTCGCGGACTTCACCCCCTTCAGATGCTCGAACACTCCCTCCACGCCCCAGAAGCACCCGCCGGCGAACACCGCGACCTTTTCCGACGCGGCGCGAGCCGGCCGCTCGGCGGGGCCCGGCTTCATCGCGGTGGTCTGTTCGCGCCCCTGGGCATGGAGCAGCGTAATCGGCAGACTGGCGGCGGAGGAGATCACGACCAGCGCGGCGACGAGCCGGCCCGACGTGGCGTGCATTTCAGAGGCTCCGGATCAGGGACACCAGAAGAACGCCGCCAGCCGCCCCCCGGTTCTCCCGGCTACCACCGGCTGGTGGCCGACGCGAAGGCCGGGCTCGCCGCCCCCGCGCTCCGCGCGACGATCGCGCCCACCCGCTCGGTCAGGATCCCGATGGGCCCCGACAGGTCGAGGTCGTCGAGCTCGCGCAGCAGGATGGCCGCGTCCGGAGCACCGGAAGTCGTCACCACGAGCACGTACGCGGGCAGGGGGGTGGGGGCCGCGGTCGGCGCCGGGCGGTCGGGGCACCAGTAGTATGGATTGTCGAGCGCCGTCTGCCGCTCCGGCAGACTCTGGTTGGCCGTTCTCGCCATCACCTGGGCGACACAGGACTCGTACGACGTGGCGTCCTGGAAGTAGGTCGCCCCCGCGGCCTTGGGGGCTGCAACCTCCGCTCCGGCCACCGGGGCGAGACTGAGCTCGTGTCGCCCGGCGTCGAGCGCCGAGGCGATCTCCGGGGCCGTGTCGCCCGAGGCCCGAAGGAGTCCGACGGCCTCCCCGGGAACGACCCGGAACACGGTCACGTGCGCCGGCGCGGCCAGGGCGATGGTGACCCGGGCGGAGCCGCGCGTGCGTGCGGCAGCCAGGATCTGGATAGCCTGGTCGGGAGCGGGACCGTTGAGATTGGGCGAACGGGAAGCGGCGCAGCCCGCCAAGGCCAGTACCGAGAGGAGGCGGGTGGCACGCAGAACCAACAGCGTGGGGATCATCGGTGGTGTCCTTCTGGAACGGCCGCGGGACAACCATCGTCCCGCTGCGCCGGATAACTCTCCTCAATCTATAGTACGATCGAAAGAGGAGGGCCGCTGCTCACGCTCCGGCGAGAGCCGCGAGCTTGAGCACCGTGTTCCAGTTCCGACCCGTCCCGCGGGTGCCGAGCTTCCTCTCGATGAGGGTATGCGTGAGGCGCGAGCGGCCGACGCCGTCGGGGTAGACGATGTAGGCGTGCGCGCCATCGGCGCGCACCACCTCCGGGCCGGTGATGGCCGCCTGAAGCGCCCGCACATCCGCGGGCGCGGGCGCGTCCTTGAGGACCAGCACCAGGAGATGGCCGGGATCCCGCTCGGCCTCCGCGCGGAACGGGTTCCGGGAGACGATGGCCTGCCACTCCTGCGCCGTGCGCACGAAGAAGTCGGTCTCGAGCGCGAGCCGCTTTTTCGCTTCCGCCTCGAGGAAGCCTTCGAGGCGTGCGCCGGTGCGGCTTCCGCCGCGGAAGACGAGGTTGCCGCTCTGGAGCAGCGACCGCGGATCGGTGAAGCCCAGCCCGGTCAGCAAGTCGCGCAGGTCGGCCATGGCGACCGGCTTGTGGCCGCCGAGGTTGATGGCGCGGAGCAGGGCGAGGTGGGTCGTCACGCGCGGCGCGCCGGGCGGCGGGCGCGGAGGCGGCGGCGCAGGTGCTCCCGCAGCGCGACCGCATTGTTGCGCCGCTCGTCCCGCGCCGCGTAGACCAGGGTGACCGTATGATGGCGGGCACGGGCAACAAGCTCGCGGACCGCGGGGCCGGCGGCGCGGAGCTCCGCGAAGTAGCGGCGCTTGAACTCCAGCCACTTGGCCGGGTCGTGCGCCGACCACTGCCGCAAGGCGGTACTGGGTGCGAGGTCCCGGGCCCAGTGGTCGATGGCCGCCGCCTTCCGGCTCAGGCCTCGCGGCCACAGCCGATCCACCAGTATCCGCTCGCCGTCCCCGGCCGAAGGCGGCTCGTACGCGCGCTTGATCTCGATGCTCATGCTGCTCTCTCCCCCGGCCGCTCCCGCTCCGTGCGTCGCATCCATAGCGCCATCCCCGCCGCCGCCGCCGCCATCGCGCCCAGCAGCAGGAGCCCCGGCGTGAAGCTCCCGGTGCGGTCCTTCACCACACCGAGAAGATAGGGGCCCACGAATCCGCCCAGCGCGCCCATCGAGTTGATGAGCGCTATGCCGCCCGCTCCCGCCTCCTCCTTGAGGAACGCCGTCGGCAGGGCCCAGAAGGGACCGAGGCATGCGAGCAGGCCGAACGCCGCGAGCGACAGTGCCGCGACCAGCGGCACCGGCGTCCGGGCCAGCGCCACCGCCAGGAACCCGGCCGCGGCCGCGAGGGCGGGCGCGGCCAGATGCAGATGCCGCTCGCCCGACCGATCGGAGCTTCCGCCCACGAGCACCATGCCGGCCGCCGCCACGAGATACGGCACCGCCGTGATCGCGCCGACCGCGAGGTTGGAGAGCGTGCCGCTTCCTTTCACCAGTTGCGGCAGCCAGAGGCTGAACCCGTACAGGCCCGCTACGATCAGGAAATAGACCGTCCCCAGCCACCAGACCCGCGAGCTCGCGAGTGCCCGCCCGAGGCTCGCGCCGTGCTCGGCCACCGCGTCCGCCCGCTCGGCGGCCAGGGTGCGCTCGAGCCAGGCCCTCTCGTCGGGAGCGAGCCAGGCCGCGTCGGCGGGCCGCTCGGGCAGGAGCACGAGCACGAGGAAGCCCACCACCACCGAGGGAATCCCCTCGAGCAGAAACAGCCACTGCCAGCCCTGAAGCCCGAGCCGCCCGTCGAGCCCGAGCAGCGCTCCGGAGAGCGGGCCGCCCACGATGCCGGAGATGGGGATGGCCGCGAGGAACCAGGAGTAAGCGCGCGCCCGGTCGCGCGCGGGATACCAGTGCGTGAGATAGAAGATGATGCCGGGGAAGAAGCCGGCTTCCGCCACGCCCAGGAGGAACCGAATGAGATAGAAGCTCCACGGCGCATGCACCAGCATCATCCCGCACGCGGCCAGGCCCCAGGTGACCATGATCCGCGCGATCCACACCCTCGCCCCGGTGCGATAGAGCACGAGGTTGCTGGGCACCTCGAAGAGACAGTAGCCGAGGAAGAACATGCCGGCGCCGAGCCCGTACACCGACGGGCCGAAGCCGAGGGTCTGGTTCATCTCGAGCGCCGCGAACCCCACGTTCACGCGGTCGAGGAACGCCAGGATGTAGAGGAGGAAAAGGAACGGGATCAGCCGCCGGGTGACCCGGGCCACGGCCGTCCGGGCAGGGGCGGGGGTGGAGGGGGAGTCTGCCGGCACCCCACCAATATGCAGGCCGCGGCCGCTATTGGTACTGGATGTAGACCGGAACGGGCGAGAGCGAGAGGACCTCGTCCGGCGTCATCATCGGCTGGTCGTTCTTGTAGAACAACTTGAACCCGGTGAACTGCACCGGCTGCTTCACGACGAAGTCACGGTACACGCTGCGCTTGAGCGGCCGCCCGCCGAACCCGTCCATGTCGATCACCACCTGGACCCGTGGGTCCACGGTGATCCGGTCGTAGTTGGTGAGCATGCGCTGGGTGAAGCGGTGCACGACGAGCACCTTGGGCGGCAGCTTGAGGCTGTCCACCAGTCCCTCGAGCATCGCGACGGCGTAGTTCACGTCGGCCGCGTCCATGGTGCCGATGCGCGTGCCGGGCGCGGAGCCGTCCTTCATCGAGAACTCGGGGTCGAGCGCCAGGTGCACATACGGCCGGGCCAGGTAGGGCAGGAGCCGCGGCAGCTCCTTCTGGACCGTGCTCTGGCCGACCTGCACGTCGAGGAACAGGAGCCAGTGGTTCGCCTCCGCCCAGCCGGCGACCTGGTCGATCAGGCTGTCCGGCATTCGGAGCCGATGCATGCCATCGCGTCCGGGGAGCCCCTGCGCGACCGTCGCGATGAGGTGCAGCGCCGGCCGGACCGGCTCGGTCGAGTCGGCCGCGCCCCACTCGGCCGCCGTCTTCCGCAGCAGGGCGAACATGGAATCCCGGGGTAGCGCGCCCAGGACGCCCATGCGCTTCGAGTAGGGGTTGCCGTAGAACGCGACGATCCGGTGAGCCGGCAGGATGGAGCCCGGGAGCGCCGCCGGCCCCGCCGGCCATCCGGCGGGCGTGTGGCCTTTGGCCCGGGGCCCGGTCGCCGCGACGCTCGGCGCCGGGAGCACAGCCGCGGCCGGGAGCACAGCGGCAGCCGCCGGCGCAACGATGGCGGGCTGGCTCGGGGGTTCCTCCCCGGCGGCGCTGGGCTCCCGGAGGAGCGGGGCGATGCCGCCGAGCAGCACGGCGATGGTCGCGAGGCGGCCGGGACGAGAACGGAAGGCAGCAGAAAGTTGCACGCTGATCGGTGCCCCCGGCGCGGCGTTGCGCTCTGCACAGCGCTTTGGAGTTCCGCCCGAGGCGCGGGCGGCAAAGCGCGCACTGCCAGCCGGAGGGGGCAAGAGCCTTGCCAGCCCCGCACGCCTCCCTTCTCACCTCTCACTTCTTGCTGCATGTTCTTGCAACCCTCTTCTTCGGGAGCGCGGGATGCTGAAGGACTTCAAGGCGTTCGTCATGCGGGGCAACGTGCTGGACCTCGCCGTCGGCTTCATCATGGGCGCGGCGTTCGGCACCATCGTGACCTCGCTGGTCAACGACATCATCATGCCGCCAATCGGCCTGGCCCTCGGCAAGGTGGACTTCGCCAACCTGTACCTCCTGCTCGAACCCGGAACCAAGGCCGCGCCCCCATACAGCTCGCTCGCCGACGCCAAGGCTGCCGGCGCGGTGACGCTCAACTACGGCGTGTTCGTCAGCTCGGTGGTCAGCTTCATTATCGTGGCCTTCGCCGTCTTCCTGCTGGTGCGCGCGGCCGCAAAGCTCCAGAAGCCAGAACCGGCCGCGGCGCCCACGACCAAGACCTGTCCGGCCTGCGCGATGACCATCCCGATTCAGGCGAGTCGTTGTCCCCATTGCACTTCCGGCCTCTAGGCCGGACCTGACCCCGGGCCCGGCTGACGGTCCCGGGGTTGTTTCTGCCTGCCACCTCTATCCGGCAAAGCACTTGCTGCCGGTGAGGCGGATTGGGTATCCTACATCCCATGGCCAGCGTCAGACCCCTCCGCCAGCCGCCCGAGGCCGCCGAGCCCGCGCTCCACGCGCGTGCGATGGACAACCTGTCGTTCATCCGGCGGACCATGGAGCGCGCGACGTCGTTCACCTCGGTTCCCGGCTGGGGCGGCGTGGCGATGGGCATCACTGCCGTCATCGCCGCGGGGGTGGCGCACGGGCACCGGGGAACGCCGGCGTGGCTTGCCATCTGGCTCGCCGCGGGCGCGGTATCGCTGGTGATCGGGATCGGCACCATGAGCGCGAAGGCGCGGCGGGCCGGGACGTCCGTCTTCTCGTACTCCGGACGCCGGTTCGTGTTGAGCTACGTCCCGCCGCTGCTCGTGGGCCTGCTGCTCACGGTGGTGCTGGCCCGGCACGGGCTCGAGGCCGCGCTCCCGGGCACCTGGCTCCTGTTGTACGGCACCGGGGTCGTGACCGGCGGGGCGTATTCGGTGCGCGCCGTGCCGCTCATGGGGCTCTGCTTCATGGCCGTGGGGGCGTTCGCGCTCTTCGCTCCGCCGGCCTGGGGCAATGCGCTCATGGGGCTGGGATTCGGCGGCCTGCACATCGGGTTCGGGCTGGTCATCGCGCGGAGGCACGGTGGCTGAGCCGCACGGCGCCCGCCCGAGCATCCACCCCGCCGGGCGGACCGAGGCCGAAGAGCGGGGCTTGAGCGCCGGACGGGCTGCGCGCGAGGAGGCGCTCGGGCTCGACCGGCTCATCCACGAGCGGATGCGCCTCGCGATCGTGAGCGCGCTCGCGGTGAACGAGTCGCTCTCGTTCAACGAGCTCAAACGTCTGCTCGAGACGACCGACGGCAATCTCAGCGTCCACGCCCGGAAGCTCGAGGAGGCGCGGTACATAACCTGCACCAAGACCTTCGAGGGCCGCCTCCCCCGTACGGAATACCGGCTGAGCGCCGCGGGACGCCAGGCACTCGAGCATTACCTCGACCACATGGAAGCCCTGATCCGCACCATGCGGGACCGCAGGGGCGGTCCCGAACGGGAGCCTTGAACCGATGAAACCAGGCCAGCCAGCTGCTTCGCCGCCCGCCGGCATCCACGTCGGCATCATCATGGACGGCAACGGACGCTGGGCCACGCGCCAGGGCCGCTCACGCGCGGCCGGGCACCGCGCGGGGGCCGACGTGGTGCGGCGGATGGTGGAGGCGGCGCCGGACCTGGGGATCGGGACGCTCACGCTCTTCGCGTTCTCCGCCGACAACTGGCAGCGGCCGGAGCGCGAGGTGAAGTGGCTGATGCGGCTCTTCAGCGAGTATCTCCGGGCGGAAGCGGCGCACTGTGCCGCCGAGGGCGTGCGGCTCACCGTGCTGGGGCGGCGGGACCGGCTCTCGCAGGGTCTGCTGGAGACGATCGACTTCGTCGAGGCCGCCACCGCCGCCGGCACCAGGCTCCTGCTCCGGCTGGCCATCGACTACTCGGCGCGGGACGCCATCCTGCGCGCCGCGCAGTGCGTCACGCCCGGCACGGTGCCTTCCCGCGAGTCGTTCGGGCGGCTGCTCGCCATCGTGGATCACGGGACGCCGGCGGCCGGCCCGGTGGACCTGCTCATCCGCACCGGCGGCGAGCGCCGCCTGAGCGACTTCCTGCTGTGGGAATGCGCCTACGCCGAGCTGTGCTTCGTCCCCACCATGTGGCCCGAGTTCGGCCCCGACCACCTGCGCGAGGCCGTCGCCGATTTCCACCGGCGCGAGCGCCGGTTCGGCGCGCTTCCGGACCAGGCCGCGAGCTGATCCGGACCGCATTCCGCCGGTCTCGCCGGCTTCGTCCTCCCCGATGACATCCGTGCCGATCTCCCGGCGTCGCTTCCTCGCGGGCGCCGGGGTCGGTGTCGCCGCGGCCGGGCTGGGCGGCGACATGTTCCTGGTGGAGCCGCGCCGCGTGCTGGTGAGCCGGTACGACGTGGCGCTTCCGGGCCTGGCCCGGGAGCTGGACGGCGTCCGGATCGCCCAGGTCTCCGATGTCCACCTCCCGGCCAACCGCCCCGCGGCCGAGCGGACCGTCGAGCTCATCGCGGCGGAGCGGCCCGAGATCGTGGTTCTCACCGGCGATCAGTGCGAGACGGTCGAAGGAGTCGCCGAGCTGATCGCGTTCGTGGGCGCGGTGCGAGGGACGGCGGCTACGCTCGCCGTGCTGGGCAACTGGGACTATCGCGGCGGCGTCGTGGGCGACGTGGCCCGCGACGCATACGCCAAGGCGGGCGCGACGCTGCTGATCAACGAGCACGCCGTCGTGCGGGTGGGTGGGGCCGAGCTGGCGTTCGCGGGGCTGGACGACGTGCTGGCGGGCGGGGCGGACCTCGGGGCCGCCGCAGCCGGCGTGCCGGCCGGGGTGGAGCTGATCGGCGTGGTGCACGAGCCGGGATTCACGGACCAGGCGCCCCCGGCGGGCGTGCCGGGCCCGGCCCTCACGCTCTCCGGCCACACGCACGGCGGACAGATCCGGATTCCCGGCGTACCGGCGTACACGCCGACCGGCTCGGGGCGCTTCGTGGCGGGGTGGTACCAGGCTCGCTGGAGCCGGCTCTACGTCTCCCGCGGCATCGGTACGGCGGACATCCGCGCGCGCCTCTTCTGCCCGCCGGAGCTTCCCATCTTCACGCTCCGCCGCGGCTAGCCGCCTACTCGGCCCGGGCGAGGTTGTAGAGGGCGCGCCAGGCCCGGAACAGCTCGTGGAAGTGGGGGTGGGTATAGGCGACGGTGAGCGGGCCCCGGCGCACGGATCCCGGCACCAGCTCGGCGTAGTCCGCCTGGTAGGTGAACGTGAAGTCCACCTCGATGGTGCTCGGGCTGGGCGGCACGAAAGGGCGGTGCGGGCGGCGGAGCGCCGCGGTCACGCCCTCCCGGATTCGCTGCCCCGCCACCTCGGGAGCCACGCTGCGGGCCGCGTGCCGGCTCACCGCCTCCTTCACCACGACGGTCCCGACCTCGGCTCCGAGGACGTCGCGGGCTTCGTCGGCCGTGGCGCGGTCGCCGCTCACGAGCGCGACCGGCACTCCGTACGATCCGGCCAGCGCGGCGTTGAGGCCCAGCTCTCCCATGGAGCGGCCGTTGAGGCGGGCGTCGCGGACCACGTCGGTCATGGTGTGATCGAGGAGGGCCCGCGCCGTGCCGGCCCGGGCGTGGTAGCCGATGAAGAGCGCGGCGTCGAACCCATCGTCGATCCCCTCGAGCATCGACAGCCGCTTCGGACCCCCGCTCAGGAGCTCGGCGGCCGGGTGGAGCTCCTCGGCCAGCAGATTTCTCATGGCCCAGTGACTATCATTGACCAGAATGAAGC
>Ga0187821_10000398_pt1 | contig 11077 bp, 5 predicted proteins | sample NC_wetland_sal_i_20_FD_132442 | JGI IMG/M metagenome (GOLD analysis project Ga0187821, IMG submission 132442) | Wetland sediment microbial communities from Neuse River Estuary, North Carolina, USA - SourceSoil_1 | ecosystem: Environmental > Aquatic > Freshwater > Wetlands > Sediment | place...
AAGTTGCGGTTGGGGCGGCTCTTGCGGATGTCTCGGGTGTCGCTGTCGGGTTGAAAGAACTCGCTCTGCTGTGTCAGCGGGCGGAAAACGAATTTGTGGGTGCGCGTTGCGGAATCATGGACCAGTTCATCGCAGCGCACGGGCGCCGCGATATGGCGTTGTTTCTGGATTGTCGGTCACTGGAGTTTCGTCTGCTGCCGCTGTCGGGCGGGCCGGTGCTGGTGATCTGCAATACGATGGTGCGGCATAGCGTGGCTACGGGCGAATACAACAAACGGCGGGCCGAGTGTGAGGAGGGCGTGCGACTGCTGGCGAAACATCGGCCAGAGATCAAGGCGCTTCGCGACGTAAGGCTTCACGATTTCAGCGAACTCAGCCGCGAGCTGCCGTCTACGGTGATGCGGCGCTGCCGTCATGTGATCAGCGAGAATGCCCGCGTCGAGCAGGCTGCGCTGGCTCTGGAGCAAGGCGATCCCGCACAGTTCGGAAAACTTATGGGGCGATCGCACGCGAGTCTGCGCGAGGATTATGAAGTGAGCTGTCCGGAACTCGATCTTATGGTGGAGCTTGCTTCCAAAGTCGAAGGTGTCTATGGTGCGCGGATGACCGGAGGCGGGTTCGGTGGCTGCACCGTGAATCTGGTGCGCGCAGAGTGCGTCGATGATTTCAAGGCGTTTGTCGGCAGCGGATATCAGAAGACCACCGGCACCGTACCCGAGATTTATGTTTGCCGGGTCACGGATGGAGTGCGGCGAGTGGAGTAGGGGATCGGCCATCGGTTGCTAACACAATCAGGCGTCCCTACGGGACGCGTCGGTTTCCCGCGCGGACCCGGCGCTGAAGCGCCGGGCCATTTTCGGTTGTCCCTACGGGACAAGCTTCGCGAGATTTGGAGTTTGGGGCTTCGAGTCTGGGGCTTTGAGTTTGGAGCTTCGAGCTTGGGGCTTTGAGCTTCAACCTTCAAGCCGAGCTTTAAACATTTGAAGGGTCGTTGAACGCAAGTGGAAACTCTGAACCTAAAGGTTTATCCACATCGTCGGTACAACCCGCTCACGCAGGAGTGGGTTCTCGTCTCGCCTCAGCGCACGCAGCGACCGTGGCAGGGCCAGGTGGAACCTGTTCCACCGGAAACGACGCTTCCGTTCGATGCGGCCTGCTATTTGTGCCCGGGAAACGCGCGTGCCGGCGGCGGCAAAAATCCCCAATACACGCGGACCTTCGTCTTCGAGAACGATTTCGCTGCTTTGCGGCCGAATGCGCCGAGCGGGGAGTTCGACAAAGCGGGTCTTCTGATCGCGAAGAGCGAATTCGGCCGGTGCCGCGTAGTGTGCTTTAGCCCGCGACACGATTTGACGCTCGCCCGCATGAGCATTGAGGAACTGGAGCCGGTAATCCAGGTTTGGTCAGACGAGTATCGCGAGCTGGGGAGTCATCCCCGCATCAACTCGGTGCAGGTCTTCGAGAATCGCGGGGCGATCATGGGCTGCAGCAATCCGCACCCGCACGGGCAAATCTGGGCCAATGAGACCGTGCCGAATGAACTGGGCAAGGAACTGCGTTCTTTCCGAGCGCATCATGAGAGGCATGGTTCAACGCTGCTGGGCGACTACCTTCAGCTTGAGTTGAAGGAGCAGGAACGACTGGTTTATGCGAACCACGCTTTCGTTTTGCTGGTGCCGTTCTGGGCAGTATGGCCCTTTGAAACACTGCTGATCAGCCGCCGGCCGATATCGAGCCTGGTCGATCTTTCTCCGGCCGAGCGCACAGCTCTGGCCGACGGGTTGAAACAGGCGACGGTTCGTTACGACAACCTGTTCCGAACTTCGTTTCCGTACACGCTGGGATTCCACCAGCGGCCCACGGATGGAGGAGAACATCCGGAATTTCACCTGCACGCGCATTTTTATCCGCCGCTGCTGCGCTCGGCGACAGTGAAGAAATTCATGGTGGGATACGAAATGCTGGCGATGCCGCAGCGCGACATCACGGCCGAAGCGGCGGCGGAACAGTTGCGAAATCTCAAAGGGCTGCACTATCTGGAGATGGAGAGCAAGTAGTTTTCTTCATCGTCTCACGGATGACAGCGGCGCCCGAGTTCGCGGAATCGCGCGAGTTTTCCCTCGACGGAGCTAACGCCGGGCAAGAAGTTCGCGACGACGACCATCTTCAGGTTCTCGACGGAGTGAGGTTCCCGTCTCGCAGGTCCCCCGCGCTCGTTACTTTAAGTTTTTGGTGAGTGAATCGTCGGTATCCTCTTCCTTTTTCAAAATGTTCGACAGGGCTGCCTCAAACTTCTTCTGCTGACTCGACTGTAGCGAGGCATCGAGTTCGGCTTTCATCACGCTGGCCTCGATGGACGACCCCAGAGGAGCATTCGGCAATTTCGTGGCAGGGTGGTGCGAACTGGGAGCGCCACTTTCGGGCTGATGCTCGGTGTGCAGTTCGCGGCGGACTGGGACATTGATTTCCTGGCCGGCCTTTAGATTCGAAGGCTCCTTGATATGCGGGTTGGCGCTCAGCAGGTGTTCTTTATCGAGCCCCAGTCGGGTTGCCACCTGGCCAAGATCGGTCTCGCCGACCTGGACGGTATCGGGGTGGGTGGCTGTGGCTGGCTGGGTGACTCCGTGGCTAAACGAAAGTAGGTCGACCGCGTCCTGTTTGGATGTGCTGGGGCCCGGACGGCCGTCGATTGTCAGATAGGCGTTTACCGCCATGGTGCTCTCCTTCTTCCTATTGCTCAGGAATGGTGGCTGATGGGCGGGGATTGTTGCGCGGGAGGGGTCGAAAGGCAAGGAAAAAAGAGGATGCAAAGGACTTAGCGGAGCCGCATCCCCGCAGCCCCAGTAACGTTGCCAGCTCGAACATCACCATCAGGAAAGAGGTCGGACATGGCCTTGGCCAAGTCGGCCACCGCCGCAGGGGGCCGGCGGGTTGGAGGTTGAGGAACAATGTCTCCTAACAAACAGTGTGCTGGCATTCAGTTAGCTTGCATTCGGCACGGAAAGACAGTTGCGACCGGGAAGCTTTCGTAGCACAATAACGGCGCTGAGGGTGGCGTGCCGTTTCCCCCCCTTTATGGCGACGGTGGTTGGCGATCCTCCGTTTTGCTGTCGCACGCTACGAACCCGGTAGGCCCCAGGCATCATGGACTCCAATCTGCCCGCAAAAATCGGGAAGTACGACATCATCGAAGTCATCGGGCGCGGAGGTATGGGTGTCGTTTACAAAGCCAACGACCCCCACCTGGATCGAACTGTCGCGATCAAGATGATCACGAGCGGGTTTGCGGAGAATCCCGCGCAGCTGAAGCGTTTTTTTGTGGAAGCCAAGTCGCTGGCCAGTCTGGTTCATCCCAACATCGTGACGGTGTATGACCTTGGGGACTACTCCGGGAATCCGTACCTGGTCATGCAATATCTGGAAGGTGAAGATCTGGACAGCGTGCTGGCGAGCCGACGATCGCTGAGCCTGCTGGACAAGATGAACGTCATCATCCAGGTATGTGAAGGGCTGAGCTATGCGCACCGGCGCAATGTTGTACACCGGGACATTAAGCCCGCCAATATCATGCTGTGCAGTGACGGCAGCATCAAGATTTTCGATTTTGGGATCGCCAAGGTCGGAGACCAGAACGTCACCAAGAGCGCTTCGCAGATTGTCGGGACGTTGTACTACATGTCACCGGAACAGGTGAATGGCGTGACCGTGGATGGGCGCACGGACCTGTTCTCGACCGGAGTCGTGCTTTATCAGTTGGTAACCGGACACCTGCCCTTCGAAGGGGAGAGCACGACCACGACGCTGCTGAAGATTACGCGGGAGCCTCCTCCGCCGCTGCGGAATTTCCTCACGGTTTATCCGCCCGAATTGGAAGCGATTCTGCTTCGCGCACTAGCCAAAGACCGCGACGACCGCTACCAGTCAGCGGACGAACTGGCGCTCGATCTGCGGCAACTGCAAGGGCACCTGAAGCAGGAATTGATCGCGCGGAACATGGAAGAAGTCGCGCTGCTGATGGAGCGCTCGGACCTGCAAAAGGCCAGGGAGCGCCTAGTACAGGTACTGCGCATCGATCAGCAGAATACGAAAGCGAACCAGTTGCTGCGCGAGGTTCAGCTTCGGATTCAGAAGGAAGAGATCCAGGTGCAGGTGGGGCGCTTGCGCGATCGAGCGGCGGAAGCGCTGGCGCACGAGCAGTTCCAGGCGGCGCAGGAAGCGCTGGATCGCGGCCTGGCGCTGGACAAGAACAACACCGACCTGCAGCGTCTGCGCGAGGAAGTGCGGCAGGCGATGGCGCGCGCGGAGAAACTGCATTCCGCCTTGAAGGCGGCGGAGACGGCGCACGCCGAAGGCCGGTTGGACGCGGCCAAGGTGGCCGTCGAAGAGGCCCTCGCCCTGGCCCCCGAGGACTCGCAGGCGAAAAGCCTATACCGGATGATTCACCGGGAATGGGTGGAGCGCGCCCGGCAGCAGCAGATTGAGAATTACGTCGCCACGGCACGACAGGAAATTGCGGCGCGCCGATTCACGGCTGCCCTCGAGATCCTGCATCAGGCGCAAACGCTGGATCCGGACGCGCCACAGGTGCAAGCACTGGTCGACTCGGCGCTTTCAGGGCAGACCCAGGAACGCCGGCGGCGGGAGATCGAGGAGATTTCCCGGCGGATTGAAGAAGCTCTGAACCAGGACGATCACGAGTCTGCCTGCCGGGAGGCGAGCGAAGGACTCGGGCGTTTTCCCGGTGATCGGACGCTGTTGCGTTTGCTGGGTATCGCCGAGAAGCAAAGGCAAGTCGCGGAGCGTAAGAAGTTCGTGGACGATCAGCTCGCGAATGCGCGGAAGCTGATGCAGGAAAAACGCTACGAGGAGTTGCAGCAGAGCCTGGAGGCCACGCTGGCCGAGATGGGCCCGGAGCCAAGACTGGAATCGCTGCTGGGGGTGGTGCAGGAAAATATCCAGCAAGAGCGCGCGGAGCAGCACAAGGCCGAATGCTTCGAAAGAGTCAACCAGTTTCTGCAGAATCAGGAATACGAAGAAGCCGCAGCCGTGCTGGAAGATTTGGCCAAAGAGCGCACGGACGACGTAGAAATCGGCGAGTTTATCGAGCGCATCAAGTCCGAAAAGGCGGAGATGGTGCAAGCCGCCATCAAACGGGCTCAGCAAGTTTCGTCGCTAGATTTGCGCTATCGCATTCTGGAGGAAGCTCTGACCAAGAGCCCGCATGAGGCGGACCTCCAGGAACAACTCGATGGAGTGCAATGGTTGGGCCGGCTGATTGCGTCGACGGCCAACGAGGCGCGCAATCTGGAGCAGGCGGGCAAGTACGAAGAATCGCTGGTGAAGTGGGAGACGCTGCGCTCCACCTATCGCCATTATCCAGACCTGGACGCCAGCATCGAACGCGTGAAGAAGCTGCGGGATGAGGCGAAAGCGAACGCGCGCGAGGGCTGGGTCGGCAAGATTCAAAGCGCGATCGATGCCAGCGACTATACGCTCGCGGCAGAACGGCTGGGCGAAGCCGAGCAGGAGTTTCAGTGGGATTCCGACCTCATGGCCCTGCGGCAAAAGGTCGAGTCGGCGGTCAAGCTTCGTGGCAAGGCGGAGAAGGGCATCGCTGAGGGGCAGCGGTTGCTGGCGAGTCGCCAGTGGGAGCAAGGCGCGGATGCGATCTTGCGTGCGATGCAATTGGTGCCGCAGGATCAGCAGATTCGCGAAAAGGGAATTCACGAATTCATCGCTCAAGCGAAATCGGCAGTGGATAAGGATTGGCGCGGAGCCGAAGTGCTTTTGTCGCGGGTTTCGGAGTTGCAGCCCGGAAACAACGCGATTGCGGAATTGATCGGCCGGATCGGCGGTCTGAAACGGGAAGACAGCTTGCGGGAGGCGATCAGCAACATCAAGAGCCTGCAAGCGAACGGAGACCTGAACGCCGCCAGCCGGGAACTGGCGAAGGCCTTTGCAGCCTATCCGGATGAGCCGCGCTTGCAATCCCTGAAGCAAGCACTGGACGAACAGATCCGCGTTCAGAAGGAGAAAGAGCGCGAAGAGCGGGAGCGCGCGGAACGAGAAGCCTTCATCGCAGGTGTTTTGCAGCGGGCAGAGCGAGAGACTTCCCTGGATGAACGGATTCGCGTCCTGGAGGGTGGGCTTAAGGAGCAGCCTTCCGAAAAGCGCATTCAGCAACGACTGAACGAGACTCGCGAACTGAACAAGGCGGCTTCCGCCCTGGCGGCTGAGGCGCGAGCTTTCGAGCGCGAGCGCAAATATGACAAGGCGCTGGTGAAGTGGGAGGCCCTGCGAGGCGTCTATCGCGATTACCCAGATCTGGATCGCTCGATTGCGCATGTGAAGACGCAACAGGAGCAGATGTTGCGGGAGGCGCGGGAAAAGTGGTCTGCGGATATTCGCAGCGCGATGGAGAGGATGGAGTATGAGAGGGCCGGCAACCTGGCCCAGCAGGCGCGGCGGGAATTTCCGCAGGATCGCGAGTTTGCGTCGCAGGATGAAGAGATTCGGCAAATTATCGAGCGGCGCGCCCGGGCTGAAAAGCAGTTGGCATCGGCGGAAAAGTTTGCTGAAAAGGCGAAGTGGACCAAAGCTGCCGAGGGGTTTGGGCTCGCACTGGAGGCGGCAGGTACCGACACCCAGGTTCGGGAGCGGGTGTTCCGCGGGCTGGTGAATAGCAGTCGAGATGCGGTCACCAACGATCTGGAAGCTGCCGAGCTGCTGCTCGGGGAAGCGGCCCGCGTCCAGCCAAATGCTCCGGAGTTCACGCCGATCCGGAAGACTATCCAGGAACGCAAACAAGGCCAGGAAGTAGAAGCATGTTTGAAGAGCGTCGCACGGCTTCGCGACGGCGGGAATCTGGAAGGTGCGTTGCAGGAGATTGAGCGCGGCCTTTCGAAGTATGCGGGCGAGCCTCGACTCATTCGCTTTCAGGACGAGCTTGAGGCGCAGAAGCGGAAGATTGAGACCGAAAGGCTCGCGGTCAGTAAACCGTCGCATCGGCGAGCACCTACCGAGGAATTCCAACCGCTGCCGAAAGCGGGACCGATTCCTGCGCCCATTCCCGCCGCCTTGACGCAGTCGGCGAAACTGGAACCGCCCCCCCGGCCTGCGCTGCAGAGGACTGTACCGCCAGCGCGGGCTGCAAACGCGCTCCCGGTTCCGCCACCGATGCCAGGCCCGTCAAAGCTTCCGGCCAAGCTGAACATGCCTGTGCAGGCGGGGGCGCCGATCCCATTCCCAGACAGGAGCGCCAAGGCAGAAACTCGTATCGAGGCTCCGCGAACCGAGCTGCTCAAGACGGAAATGCTCAATTTGAGCGACGACCAGCAGGTCTTCCTGCGGGCGGTGGAGAAAGAGCTGGCCGTCTTTCTGGGGCCGCTGGCGAGGGTCGTGGTCAAGCGCGCGGCGAGTAAAACGACCGACATCGACGAGATGTTCCGGATCATGGCACAAAGTCTGGCACGCGATGAGGATCGAGACGCCTTCCTGGCGCGCCGAGTCGAGTTGCAGAAGACCGTGCCCAAGACGCAGTTCACGCGCGAAATCCCGAAATCTGAAGCGCCGCTTACTTCCGCCATTAATCCGATGACGCCATTGGGCATCACGCCCGAAGCGATCGACCTTGCGGCGCGCGCCCTCGCTGCGCATGTCGGCCCCATTTCGGCCGTGCTGGCTCGAAAGGCCGCCAAGCGCGCTGACAGCCTACGCTCGCTGTATGTCTTGCTGTCAGAACACGTACAGGACGGAAAAGAACGGCGACGCTTCCTGCGCGAGGCAGGATTCCCCGACGCATAGAAATCCCTCAGATAAACAAGAATGGCGCACCTTGAGGGGTGCGCCATTTTCTATCTTCCTGCACGACAGGCTTATGTTTCCAGCATCTTGATGGCCTCGACCAGGCTCTTGCGCATTCTTTTGAAGGACTCGGCGAGGTCGAAGATTTCGTCTCTACTGGTGGTTTCGAAGTCGGGTGCCTCGAGATTTCCGAGGCTGACTTCGTTGGCAACCTTGACGAGTTGATTCACGGGTCGTGTGACCAAATAGAACAGCATCATGTTTAAAGCAACGATGAGCACCGCGAAGACGGTAGCCAGCGAGACCATGAATACGGCGAAGACGGCCCGGGCACGCTGGATGGGCAGTTTCACCGGGGCAGTGACGATCTGGGCGCCTACGATGTCGTTGACCTTCCAGCCGAAGCCATTATCGCTGCCGTAACGCTCGATCACCGTTCGCGGAGTATTGTCGGGCGTGTCATGGCAATCCAGGCATTTTGCGTCCTTGATTTTCAGAGGGCGCGCCATGTACATGGCCTTGCCCGCGGGCGTCTCCCGTTCTCCCACCTGCTCGCCGAGATCCGGCGTTTGCCGGAAAACGTTCACAATGTCGGCTTCCCAATCATTGGCCCGATCCATGGGATTGGTCGGGTTGAGCGTGGCTTCCTTGTAGGTGTACTCGGGAAACTTCTTGTGCAGTTGGGCGAAATACTGGTTGGCGGAATACGCGGGAACGCTCTGCGGCAAGAAAGTGTACTTGATCTGAGTGTCCAGCAGCGGCTTGATCTGACTTGAGGTGTAGGAGCGAACCGCGAGCGCCGCTTCCATCATGATGCGCGCGTTCTCCATGATTTCTTCTTTGGCGTTGCGCTGCAGGAGACGGTTGGTGAAGTAACCGACGGCAATGAACCCGACAGCAAAGACCAGGCACAAGACAAGGTTGAACTTGACGATGAGTTTCATATCAGTGGCTCCCCGGGGGTGTAGATGCGGTGCTGGGCGCGTTGGGGGAATTCTCGTATTTCTCCGGATGCAGGACGCGATCCCACTCCGGATATTCGGAAATGTGTTGTTCGACCGATTTTCGGAACTCGGCGTCTTTCAGGCGAGGCTGGAACCGTTCAGAGAAAGAGCGCCGCCAGCCTCTTCCAAGCTTGAGCCAAGGCTCGGCCTCGGCGTATGTGATTTCGTGGTCGAGTTTCGGCTCCGGAGGTTTCTTGCCGGCGAAATGGGACAGGCGAGAGGGGAGAGTGTCGCGGAAGGGGCGGGGCATGGCATCGACGAAAGTGCCATCGGGACGCGATCCCACCACGATGCCCTTGCCGGTATGACGGGTGAAGAACTGCCCATTCTTGGCGGCAATCGTCTTGGCTGAACCTGACTCCGCCTCGCTCACAGTGGCGGTTCCGGACTCGATGTAGGTTTCTGCGACTCCGGGGGCCGCATGAACGATGACTGCGCCGCCTTTCGGAGTGGCCGTCATCATAGGACCGACAAAGCGATAGTTAGCGCTACCGGGGGGCGTTTCCCCTTTGACCCAGCCAGTCATCAGGATCAGGTCTCTGCCGGCGCCGGCCGAGCGGATCCAGACGCGGGTGGCCGGTCCGATGGCGGCGATGGCACCGCCAGAAAACTCCGCCTGGATAAATCCGGGGGAGCCGGTTTCCACGATGTCATTGCTGTGGAACCGCATGCCTTCGACCCCATGCAAGACAGCAGTTCCGCGCAAAACCCTTACCGAGCCTTCGAGCAGGGTGAAGGTTCCGAGCTCCTGAGCGTGGAGAGTCCAAGGCAACAAGACCAAAGCGGCGAAAAGGAGTGGGCGATTCATTGACCCTCAGTAGAGGTCGTGATGAATTTGGGGGAAACGTTACGCGGCGAAATGCGCGCGCGCCATACTAGAAACGATAAAGTGCTCTGTCAAGTGTGCAAGTGCAGCAATGTAATTCCAACGGGATGCCGGGGAGCTGTTGCTCTCAAAAACGAGGTCTGCGCCCCCTGGGAAAATAGGGCAATACGGCAACGCACACTCGGGAAGAGGGAGGGTAGTGCGCGCATCATCGGAACTGGCGAGAACGCCCGACTGCTGGGAGGTTTAGCGAGCTCGCGATACGCGAGAAATGTCGCTAATAGCTTGACAAGGTTTCCTTACAGGAGTAAATTCCCGGACATTCTGTAGTCCTCGTTTCCCTGTTTTCAGTCTTTCGGGCCCTTTGCTTCAAAGTCAGCTTCCCCCTCTGAAAGTCCTTCGCTCCCGCAATTTTTCTGCGGGTGCGGCGCTTCTTGGTGCGCGAAAGGCTTGAAAAAGCTTTCCCACAGGAAGGTGGCCTGTGCCGATTGCGGCTGGAAAGGGTTGCAACATGAAAGGGAACGGCTTTGAGATTCTTGCGCGGAAGGCCATTTGGGGGATGGCCGCGAGTCTGTGTATCGCCTTCGGGCTGATCACTTCCGCCGCCGCCTCCCCCGTTACTTACACCGGTGTCACCATTACGGATGGAACGATTGGGAATTGGACGTTTCACAATGCGCGCGTCGTACTACGCTTCGATGGCGATACCAACGATGTGCAACTGGTGCAATTCCCCGACCCGCTGGACTCGACGACCACAGCGCAGGTCGTGATCATTTCGAAGGGAACTGCGTCGATTACGGTTTCAACGATGCGCCGGTCTGTACGCGCGACGTTTGCTCCTGGCCAGATCTTCGTGAGTTTAGACCAGGGAGATCCGAATAATCCTCCTCTGCTCGGCGGACGCGGTGTGGGTTTTGGAATGTTTTCGGCAACAGCCCCGGGTGGTGTGGAGCCCGCCTATCCGCTGGGAGTGGAAGACGGAACCATCGATTGGGGTGACGCTGCTGTGCCCAGCGTCGGGGTGCAGGCCCTGCCCCTCGATTTGACCGAGAGTTCGGGATTCAGCGGGCGTGCATGGGTGTGTCTCGGGTTTCCGGATACAACCTGCCCCGTGCCTACTTCCGCGCAGGCTTTGCATACGGATCACGGGGATCTCTTTTTGTTGCAGCCGTATGTCAACACGGACCAATCGGACACGATCGAGGGCGGTTTCTTTCTGGCGGATGTGAACCCGTGCAGATTCTGCGGCAGCGGCTCGTTCCTCAGTCCGGTGATTTCAGGGTTTGGGTCTAAGCCGATCAACTACAACGGCTATTTGATCACTGATGTCAGCTTGGGCGGACAGATGTATCCGGGAGCGCAGGTGTATTTCTCGGTGGCATCGGATGCCTCCTGGGCAGTTCCGTTCACCGATAGCACGTCGCACGGTTTTATCAATCCA
>Ga0187821_10000399_pt1 | contig 11075 bp, 9 predicted proteins | sample NC_wetland_sal_i_20_FD_132442 | JGI IMG/M metagenome (GOLD analysis project Ga0187821, IMG submission 132442) | Wetland sediment microbial communities from Neuse River Estuary, North Carolina, USA - SourceSoil_1 | ecosystem: Environmental > Aquatic > Freshwater > Wetlands > Sediment | place...
TCGCTCGCGTAGGAGTGCGCACCGTAGGCTTGGTCATGGCGGTCTATGCGGGATTAGGGGATTACGTCAAGAAGGGCCAACTCTTAGCCCGGTATCATGCCGATGAAGTACGTGACACACGAGCGCAGTATCGGACGGCGGTAGCTGAATCGAACAGGGCGCAAGCTGGCGCTTCACTAGCACAAAGGAACTACGAACGAGCGCAGACCCTGCTGGGGCTTAAGGCGGCTTCAGTACAACAGGTGGAGCAGTCACGGCAGGACCTTATGAGCGCTCAAACCGCAGTGAAGGCAGCCCAGATCGAAGTTGACCGCACGCGCGACGTTCTGGAAGACGATCTGCGTGTTCCTGCCGATCCACCTCCAGGTGACGAAACCGCCGACGAAGTACCAGTCTTCGCTCCCGTGAACGGCTACATCATCGAGAAAAACATTACGCTGGGAAAAACCGTTGAACTTTCCACCGAAACATTTGTGATCGGCGACCTTTCTCAAGTATGGATGCTTGCTTCAGTGCGGCAGGAAAATCTTGGCGAACTACACGCAGGCCAACCCGCGACAGTGACATTGCCGGGCGACCCGAGTCGCACATTTTCGGGGAAAGTTACCAATCTCGGCCAGGAATTCGACCCTGCAACTCGGGTTATGCAGGTGCGTATCGCGTTGGCAAATCCAGACAATCGACTCAGGCCAGAAATGCTGGCCAGCGCCGAAATACCCGTGGGCGAACGCAAACCGATATTGCTCGTACCTTCCGACTCCGTCCAGCAGATCAACGGCCAGGACGTTGTCTTCGTGCGAACTGCTCCTGATCATTTTACCGTTCGTGCGGTGCAAAGGAATGAAACCGCTGGAGGGCAAACACCAATACTCGATGGACTCAAGGCTGGTGAAGAAGTGGTGGTGCGTGGAAGCTTTGTCCTGAAATCTCATCTTCTGAAATCCACCATGGAAAGCGAGTAAGGCGATGCTGAATAGCATCATCGACTTCACGCTGGAGTATCGATGGCTCGTGTTGATCGGTATCCTTGTTTTGCTGGCCGGGGGAGGATATTCGCTTTACACGATTCCGGTGGAAGCATTTCCGGACCTCACCAACAACCAAGTTGTTGTTGTCACGGACGCTCCCTCCTTGCCCCCGAGTGAAGTTGAACAGCTTGTGACGTATCCGATTGAGCGTTCCATGCTGGGGTTGCCAAATAAGGAAGAAGTGCGCTCTCTGTCGAAGCTTGGCCTTTCCATGGTTACAGTCGTCTTTGACGATTCGGTGCCTATGTACTTCGCACGCCAGCTAGTGAGCGAGCGCTTGCAGCAAATCTCTTCTTCATTGCCACAAGGCGTTCAACCCGTTTTGGGCTTGCCTTCCACGGCCTTTGGCGAACTCTATCAATACACACTCTCAGGCCCGATGAGCCCCATGGAACTAAAGGACCTCCACGAGTGGGTGATTAAAGGTCAACTCCGAACAATTCCGGGCGTCAGTGAGATCAACGCATGGGGCGGCCAGACAAAACAATTCCAGATAGTGGTTGATCCCTTGCTGCTACAGCAATACGGCCTGACGCTGCATGACCTAGCCGCAAGGATCGAAGGAAACAACACGAATTTCGGAGGCGGCTATATCGAACACGCCTCCGAGCAATATACGTTTCTGGGTAACGGGCGAGCCACCACGGCAGATGATTTTGGCAATATCGTCCTCACGGCGAAGAATGGGACGCCCGTGCTCGTCCGCGATGTGGCTGATGTGCGCGTGGGCCCGGCGCCACCTGAAGGCGCGACTTTGAGGAATGGAGAAACCGTCTCCGGCATGGTAATCATGCTGAAGGGGGAAAACGGAAAGCAGCTCATTAAAAGGGTGAAAGAGAAGATCGCGAGTTTGCACTTGCCTTCGGGTGTGAAGATTGTTCCGTTCTACGATCAGTCGTTCGTTATAGACGGCACCATCCACACTGTGGAGAAGAATCTCTTCGAGGGCTTCGTCCTTGTTACCGTGGTATTGCTGCTATTTCTGGCCAACTTTCGCGCCGCGATTATCACTGCCTCCATCATCCCGTTTTCCATGCTGATCAGCTTCTTGGGTATGCGACTTTTTGGCATCAGCGCCAATTTGATGAGCCTTGGCGCAATTGACTTTGGCATGATCGTCGATGGGGCCGTGGTGATGATGGAAAACTCCATTCACCGGTTGGAGCTCGGTCACGGCCAAGAGGCACCACTGGAGTCAGTGCGACGCGCTGCCTATGAGGTGGTTCGCCCCATGACATTCGCCGTAGTCATTATTATTGCTGTATACCTGCCGATTCTTTTTCTACAGGGCCTCGAGGGACGGATGTTCCGGCCCATGGCGACCACCGTCTGTGCCGCATTGTTCGGTTCGCTGCTTCTCGCCCTGACAATCATTCCCGTGCTCGCTTCATTTGCATTTCGCAAAGGCACTTCTCCGAACCTGGCACGAGGGGGAGAGCAACACTGGATGGAGCGGCTGAATAGCGCCTACGGCCGCGCATTGAATTGGTCCATCGATCATCGCTTTCTCACTGTGGCTTCCGCGGCCGTAATTCTGATCGCGGCGCTCGGCTCGCTTTTCTTTATCGGGACAGAATTCATGCCTCGCCTCGATGAAGGCTCGATCCTCGTGGAAACGCGAAAGCTGCCGGGCGTATCGCTAACAGATTCGGTCGAAATCAGCAAGCGCATCGAGCAGCGGCTACGTGCGTTCCCTGAGATTGGCGATGTCGTGATTAAAATTGGTCGTCCGGACTTTGCCACCGAGGCGATGGGTATCAACGAAGGCGACACCTATCTGTTGCTGAAGCCGACGAATGCCTGGAAGCGCTTCCACACGAAAGAAGATTTGATTGCCGCTCTCGATAAGGAACTATCTCAAATCCCGGGAATTGCATATAACTTCACACAACCAATGGCCATGCGGATTGATGAGACCATTTCGGGTGTGAAAGCGGATTTGGCTGTCAAAGTCTTTGGAGACGATTTCTCCACACTCGACTCCCTCGGACAGCAGGTGCTGCGTTCCATTTCCGGGGTTCGCGGAGCAGCGGACGCACAGATGGAAGTAACATCCGGCGTTGCGCAGCTATCGGTCACCGTTGACCGCGCTGCCCTCGCCCGGTATGGACTCAATGTTACCGATGTCCAAGAGACTGTGGCCGCCGGCGGCTCAGGGAATGTGGTTTCAGAGGTTATTGACGGTCAGAAACGATATACCGTCGCCATTCGCGTGCCAGACCGATACCGTACAGACCCAGACGCGATTCGCGGAATTCTCTTGCGCGCCCCAGCAGGAGAGCAAGTTGCCCTGGATCAGGTGGCAAATATTCAGGTCACCCGCGGACCTGAGAAGATCGAGAGAGAGGAGGGCCAGCGCCGCATCGTTGTCATGTCCAACGTGCGGGGACGGGACCTGGGGAGTTTCGTTGCCGAGATTCGCTCTAAGCTCGATCGCGAGATAACTCTGCCGCCTGGCTATTTTATTGAATACGGAGGGCAGTTTGAAAACCAGCGGCGGGCTATGCAGCGCCTCGCGCTCATCGTTCCCATTGTCATCGGTGTGATCTTCCTTTTGCTTTATGTAACTTTCAATTCTGTAAAGCAAGCTTTGCTGGTGGTTGGAAATGTTCCCTTTGCACTCATCGGAGGGATTGCCGCTTTATGGATTCGCGGAATGAATCTAAATCTATCCGCGTCGATCGGATTCATTGCGCTCTTCGGCGTTGCGATGTTGAATGGCGTGGTGCTAGTGAGCTCGATTAATCAACTACGGCTGGCGGGTCAAGCGACCAGGGAAGCGGTTCTCAAAGGCGCCAGGCGTAGACTCCGACCGGTTCTCATGACGGCGTGTGTAGCGAGTTTTGGGTTTATCCCTATGGCAATCGCTACCTCAACAGGCGCCGAGGTGCAGCGGCCACTCGCCTCCGTTGTAATCGGCGGGCTATCCAGCGCTACGCTACTCACGCTTTTTCTTTTGCCGGTGCTGTATGACTGGACCTTCCATCGCGCTACTTCAGCCACCTAAAGAAACGCGATCCATCGGCCGGCAGCAACGATGCCAAACCACAGCAGAATCGAGCAACAGCCGGCGAACTTAGCGCCGAGCGGAGTTGCAAGTGAGTCGTCCCAGCCTGCCACACGCCGATAAACCGTCCGATGGAAAATCAATGCATTCAGTCCGGCCAGGACGAGCATCACCATTTTTATGCGGAAAGCTTTGTTTTCGTAGCAGCGTGTGGCTTCCGAGGCAAACAGGCAAAATCCCGTCAGCACTTGTATCGCCAGTCCTGCCCACGCCCAAGGCAGCAGCCGTCCGGCAATCCTCGATACCGGCTCTCCCTTCATCGTAAGGCCTATAAGTCGCAGGTCGAGCGCCGAAGTTGCTCCCACCAACGAGATAATTCCAAATAGATGGGCCGTCTCGAGCATGGGAAAAAGCCATAACGACTGGTGAATGGCCGTCGCCCAGCTTGAATTTTCCAGCGACTGACAGATCGCAAACATATTCATTCCGCGTCGCAAAGATCTGCGGACACGTTGCGCGGGACAGTATATGTCAGGAAGGATTTATTCCATCACGAGCGGGAGTTCGGTTCCGTTGGCTTTCACGATCTTGCGAATCCACATGGTACTCATGCCCTTCTTCGCAGGCAGACCGCTGATCGTAACGACTTCTCCGGGCTCCAGAGTATTCTTGGTCCAGCCAGCGCGCACCAGGTGGTTGGGGCTGGTCATTTCGCCTTGCCATTTCGCGATCTTGCCATCGCTTTGTTTCACGTCCAGATAGACCAGAGTATGCGGATTCGCAAAACTAAATTCGGTAACTGTGCCGGTCACGGTTATCCACTTATCCTCCTGATAAGCGGCGGTCCCGTGGTGGGCGAAGCTGGGCGTGGCTGAGATAAACAAAACCAGTCCCACGGTCCAAATTCGGATCAAATTAGCTGTCATGGCTTCTCTTGATGGCGACGGCGCCGGAGCCGCCTCTTTATAAATAGGTATAGTAATTAAGGTAGCCTCCGCGCCGCAAATTAATCATCGGATGAAAGCCGGCTCCCCGAAGTAAAATCGGCGCTAAATTTATTTGCCGAAGCAAATGTCCCAATCAGCCGACGAACTTATAGCCCAGCCCAACCATCGTTAAAATGTGCTGAGGATTCTTAGGGTCTTTTTCGATCTTTTGCCTCAGCCAGGCAACATGCACATCGACTGTCCGAGTGGTTGGCTGGCCCCCGTAGCCCCACACTTCCTTGAGCAATTCGTCGCGGGAAAGCGTTGCTCCGCGATGTTCCACAAAATATTTCAGCAACTGGAATTCCTTGGCCGAAAGGGCCACCGGTTGCCCCTCCCGCGTAAGCTCGGTGCTTCTCGTATCAATCTGCAAATCGCCGAACTGATAGCGGATCGGCCCCGTGGTCTTCCCCGACCCCGCACGCCGCAATAGTGCATCCACGCGCGCCAGTAATTCGACCATCTTGAATGGCTTCGTCAGGTAGTCGTCGGCGCCGGTTCGCAGGCCAACCACCTTGTCCATGGTCTGCCGGCGCGCGGTGAGCATCAGAATCGGCTCATTCGATCCAAGCTGGCGGAGTTTCTGGCAAATAGTCAAGCCATTCTGCCCCGGGAGCATAAGATCGAGAATCAGAAGATCGAAGGGTTCACGCATGGCGAGATCCATTCCGGAATTACCATCGCGAGCGACCCTTACCGTATGCCCTTCCTTCTGCAAGCGATCTTTCAGGGTCGTGGCTAAGCCCGCTTCGTCTTCCACGATGAGTATTTTTGCATTCATGCGGGATGATTCAATTATCCGCCAGCGGACCCTGGCTACTCCCTCTTCCTTCCTCAGAAAAGCTATTTTAGCTCTGTAGGTTGCAAGCGCGTCTTAACGTCGTCCTTATTCTGGAGGATGTAATCGTAGAAGCCAGCGGTGAAAAGCTTGACGGTTACCGGCGCACTGCTTTCGTTATCCCAAAACCATCCTTGGATTCCAGTGCTTGGCGATGTAAAGGTGCCGTTCGATTGGTTTTTCCCAACCGCATCGTCTTTCTCATAGCTCTCAAAGTAGTCTTCCGGCGCTCCTGCCGGTTTGACGTCAGGCTCCCCGTGAAATTCGTAGAAGACCTTTGCGTTGGAGGTCCACGAGTAAACCATACCGGCTCCCTTTTGCATGTGGTACTTGATCTCCATTCCTTCACCCGGGCCGAGCTTCAATTCGCGGGAGTCGATCTTATATCGGTCAGGTTGCGCGGTGAACGTGCCCTTGATTGTTGGCGCTTCGCCGGCTGCTCCAGCCTCACGTGTTGGAGCCGCCGCAGTGGCATCAATGGTTGCCGTCGCAGCCGTCGCCGATGCATTAACGGGCTTCGAGAGATTCATCAGGCCCAAAGCGGCGCCGGTATGAAGCGGATCTTTGCCCAATTCCGCTGGCATGACGATGGTGAAGAAAATAATTACGGCGACAAGAGCCGCCAACCCTGTAGCTTCAAGAATCCGCTTTTTCGAGGGGACTTCGACCGCGGCGATGCTGTCTCCGTCTGTCATTGTGCCAGATACCCCGCGAGCTGATAGCTCAACAGAATGAATCCGCCCGTCATGAGCGCGGTATTTGTCGCAAAAGCATGTTTCAGAAAACCGCCCTGCATGCGCCAATAGCTCAGTCCAATGAGCACTGCCGACAAGGCAAGAACTTGCCCAATCTCCACTCCGACGTTGAAGCTGATTATGTTCGTGATCAGGCCACTCTGCGACAGAGTTAATTCCTGGAGCTTGGTGGCCAATCCAAACCCGTGGAACAAGCCGAAAATGAGTACGGCAAGTTTTGTATTAGGCTCAAAACCGAGGAAGCGCTGGAAGCCGCCCATATTATCGAACGCCTTATACACGACCGACAGTGCGATGATGGCGTCGATCAGGTACGGATTCGCGCGCACGTGTCCGAAAACTCCCAGCAGAAGCGTAGTGCTGTGGCCCAAGGTGAAGAGGCTGACGTACTGAACGATGTCCTTGAGGCGATAGAGAAAAAAGATAACGCCGACCAGGAAGAGGATGTGGTCATATCCGGTGACCATGTGTTTCGCGCCGAGGTAAAGGAATGGCCCGATTGCGGCTCCACTATTTGACTGGACGAAGGACGCATCGCGCTTGGACACGTTGTGTGCGGCCGCCATCGTCGGCCACAAAATTGACGACACCAGGACTGCAACAGCTCCCAGCAACAAGCTCCGCCTGATCATCTTGCAGCCTTTCTTTCCGCGGCCGGATTATCTTTCAGTGAAAGAGATTGTGCGCCTGTTAGGAAGATGAACAGAGTTAAATCGCCGTTAAGAGGCCTTAACCTCGAATTAGCCCTGATTTCTGCGAGAATCGGGGGCGTTGCCAAGTGCGCGCTTGCGGGGCCTAACCCTTGAGTACTTCAGCTTTGACGGCGGGCGTGTGGTGTGGTTCAACAGAGTCGAAGACCGGGAAATGCAGGGTGAAAATGGAGCCTTTGGAGACCTTGCTGGATACGCTCACGCCTCCGCCCATCGCTTCCATCATGCGTTTTACCAAAAAAAGACCGAGGCCTACGCCTCTGACCTGGCCATCTCGCACACTTTCGGCGCGATAGAAGGGTTCAAAAACGTGCGGAAGATCCGCGGGAGAAATCCCGATTCCTTTGTCTTCTACGCTGATTTGCACTTCAGGTGAGCCCTCGTTTAACACGCTGTCCGCCCGCAGAGCCACCCAGCGATTCTGACCCGAATATTTCATGGCATTGCTGATCAAGTTTTCCACGCACTTGCCCAGCGCTTCAGGATCCGCGACGACGGGGGGCAGCTCTGGACTGATCTCTTTGTGAAACACGAAACCTTCATCGCGCAGCATCGCTTCGGACGCCGACAGGCTCTGCTCCAAAATGGGAACGACTTCGGTTGGCCGCAGATCGTATCCAAAGCGTCCCACGCGTCCCGCCGCAAATAAGAGCACCTCATCCACCAAACGCTCGAGGCGCCGTCCCTGCTCTCGAATAATGGTTCCGTACTCTTGTACCTGCGCGGCGCCTTCGACGACGCCATCAACAATGTTTTCGGCCGCGGAGTTGATTACCGCCAAAGGCGTGCACAATTCATGCGAGACGCCCGCCACGAACTCCATCTGGAGCTTGGCCAACCGTTCGGCTCTACGCGACACGGAGAACAACAACATCATTGTTCCCGCCAGAACCGCCAGCAACCCAAAACTGATTCCCAGGTTGCGGCGCCGCCATTGCGCAACGCCGAAATCTACGGAACCCGCCGGATCCTGCACCACGAGCTGCCACTGATCATTTTCACCCGTCGCCTGCAAGGGCGCGTGGCCGCGGCGCCTCGCCTCTTCGGCTACCGACTCAACGAGATTCACCGCTGCATCCGGTGCGGAACTGGAGGCGGCGGAATTGGCACCGGAGGTATATACGGTGCGGTAGGGCGCATTCATTGTTCGAACGGAAACTCCAAAGCTCAGTAACCTCGGCTCGCCAAAATGCCTCAAGACTAAGTCAGGCACGTACTGCTTCTCGAGGAAATCCATATTGAACTCCAGAATCAAAAACCCCTGGAGTTGTACGTACATGTCTTGCGCATTTTCAACATGAAAGATGGGGCGAATGAGAGCCGGTGCGGAACCGAGAAAAGTCCAAGGATAGTAGAGAGCCTGGCGGTCCCCTATGACACGAGCATTTAGCAACTGGCCTTGTCTCTCGAGGTAAGGACGCAACGAGTTCAACCTCTCGGGCCAGGCTGCCTCGACAAAGCGCCTGCCGCCGGCCTCGTATGATTCGAAGCTGCCGTGCCCTTCTTCGAGCCTCCAGATATCTATCGCACCGAGCAAGGCCGGCCGCGATGCCGTTCGTTGCCAATCTCCCTGCTGGCGGACGAGTCGGCTCTCCAGGTTGGACGGCGGGACTTCGGGATCAATCTCAAATGCTTCACAGAGCCGCTCAAAATCGTAGGAAAATTCCTGATCGAACCCACGAACGCTGGTGGTCAAATTGGCTTTAAGGCGCTGCTGCTCCGAGTGGCTGATTTCGCCGGTCCAGCGATATTGCAGAACGGCCAGGGTACAGACCACCGCAACCATCCCTAGAATGGCTGCCAGCTCTATGGCCGCTCTTTTGGACCACTTCATCGCGGATCAGCCATATTGTCTTCGCAAACGTATTCGAGCAGGTGCCAGCCACGCTTAAGCGTAAAGATCTGCTGGCCGTTCCAGGGCTTCAGGTAGGCTTTCGGATCATCAATGGTTATGTCGTCTACCAAACTGTCATGATCCGGCCGCCGGAAGCGCTCAATCACGTGCAGCGCCTCCGAATGCGGGTGCCCCACTTGATCGAGCCAGGTCTTGTCGTTCAAGCCGACCGTATCGACCACCAGACTATCGTTCTCCCAATGGCCGATCGAATCGCCCATCCAGGAAGGGTTCAAATCTTTTGGATGCTGCCGCCGCTCCAGGTCGATAAAGCGCACGAAATGATCGTATTCGAAAACCATCATCACTTGACCGGGCAGCTGAATGATCTGCATAGGAAACGGAATCAACATGATCCGCGGCACTCCGGGCGGATAACACTGCAAAATCGGGTCTTGCGAATCCGGAGTCGCGTGCGGACCGTAACCTGGTTTCACTGACTTATACTTGGCTTCCGCCCACGGTTGAAAGAGAGGCTCTTTCGAACTGAAAGTGATTGGATTTTGCTTCTCAAGCCAAACACCGGAAAGGTCGGGCGCGGAGGCGCCACCTTGATTTCGCGGGGCAGAAGGCCGGCTCCTATTTTGGCCAAATGAAAGCAGCGCCGATGAAAATGCAATCGTAATTGCCAGCGCTCCAATCGACCTTGGTCTGCCCCTGCGCAACCTAAGACCGCCTGCCCGTCAATTTTGCCGACTTTTCCACACAGGTCCCTATAACACTGCACATCTATAGGCTCATTGTACTGTCAATTGGAACGTTGGGCACGCGAACGCCGGCCGAGCGAGAATGGCCGGTCAATTTTTGCCGGCGCTACTTCCTTGGGCGGGATTCCGGCGGCACCATGCCATTTATTCTGTAATACACCACCAACTGGCCGTAATGTTCACCCGAGTGTTCGATAACGCTATAAGCGAGTTCCGATACACGAAGCTTCTGGTTTGACTCCGGGTCCTGAACTACCGCCGTCATTCCCGCATCGCCCTTTGCTTTGATCAGATTTGCTCCGTCTTCCACGGATTTTTTCACGAATGCCACGACCTGAGCCTTCGTTTTTAGCTGATCGCGGCTGGGATCGTCTCCATAACGCACTTTTTGCCGTTGCGCCACGTCAGTGAAGTAATACATGGAGGCTGACACATGTAAGAGTTGAGCCACAAACGTCCGCGAATCTGGATGGGGTTTGTAATCGTACTTGTTTTCGGGCAAATCTTCCGCCATCGCCACGAGTTTCCGGCCAATCTCGTTCCATTGCGCCAAAACTACTTGCGAAGGGCTTGGAACCGGCTTGAGGACTTCCGCCTTCTTCGCAGAATCTTGGGCAACGGCCGGCAGCACAAGCGGACAAGCGGTGAGGACCAAAGCGCAAATGCAAATTGCTCGGCTCATCTTTCCTCCATATCCACACCCCATGAGGGCGATAATAGTCTCGGAGAGCCGCCCTGTCACTTGCGTTCTCCTTTGGCACCCCGCCTCGACGAAGTCGGGTGCGTCGCTGAAGCTCTGTTGTAAAATCGACAACCGCGTAAACACATTGCGCCCGGCTCATCAGCGGGTGACTATAGAGCGCGGCTTCAAATTGAGGAATACGGAATTACGGAATGAACAGCAAAGGCCCCAAGACTGAAATGCCTTCTCTGTGCGTCATGAAGTTCGGCGGAACCTCAGTGGGCGACGCATCTTGCATCGCCCGAGCTGCCGCCATTGTGAAGTCAGCAGCGTCGGAGGGTTCTGTTGTAGTCGTGGTTTCGGCTATGAGCGGTGTGACGAATCGGCTGATCGATGCCGCGCATCACGCGGAAGCTGGCGAAGGTGAGTACGCGACGAAAGTGGTGACTGAACTCCGGAATCATCACA
>Ga0187821_10000400_pt1 | contig 11072 bp, 9 predicted proteins | sample NC_wetland_sal_i_20_FD_132442 | JGI IMG/M metagenome (GOLD analysis project Ga0187821, IMG submission 132442) | Wetland sediment microbial communities from Neuse River Estuary, North Carolina, USA - SourceSoil_1 | ecosystem: Environmental > Aquatic > Freshwater > Wetlands > Sediment | place...
CAGCGCCGTCGCCGACACGAGCGCCTCCCGGGATCCGTCCCTGCTCCCGTCGTCCACGATGACCAGCTCGTGCGGACCGCCGTCGAGCCCGTCGAGCACGGCGCCGACGCGGCGCAGCAGCTCTGGGACGAGCTGGGCCTCGTTGTAAATCGGAATGGCGACGGATAGCCGCATCGGATTTGTCGTCACATTCACTCCCGCCATCTCACGGTGAACCCGCCGGTCGTCCACTGATGTGGGAAGCGCTCGGCGAAGCCCTGCAGCACCTGAGCCTCCAGTGGCCGTGAAAACTCCGGGTTGCTCCTGATCACGACCGCCGTCATCCGCTCGCGGTCCACGAGGGCAAGCAGGCTGTCGGGTTGGCGACCGTCCGGCTCCAGGAAATCGAAGATCAGTCTGGTTGGGTTTCGTAGCCCTGCAAGGAAGTAGACCTCGGGACTGTCCGGCCCGGCGTATGTAACGCCGCCCCGCGCATGCGCCACGAGGGTGTCGATGAGGCTCTCGTACCGGTCAGCATCCTCGACCCGGACCCGAATGCCGGTCCGGGGCAGCCGCAGCGGCACCAGGGTGAGGGCCGGATGCATGACGATACCGACGTCGCGCAGCGACTGCGCGTTGAGCGCCACCAGGGCCAGCGTGAGGAAGAAGCCGGCGAGCACCCCGGATAGCGGCCTTGGTGATCCGCCCGTCAGGCAGAACAAAGCCAGCAGCGCCAACAGGGGAAGCGGAGCGATATAGCAGAAATAAATGGGCGCCGAATACGGGAAGGCGGTCAGGCTGCACACCCCCGCCAGCGCCAGGAGAAGAACGCACTGCTCCATCGCCCGCGCCGACGGACCAGGCGGCTGCTCCCGCCACAGGGTGATGACCCCGACCGCGACGACGAGCGGCGTGGCCTCGGCCACTGCCGCCCAGCTGAAGAGATCCAGGTAGTCCAAGCCGCCGACGGCAAGCAACCCGCCTACCAAAGCGATCCAGAGCGCCGCGACGAGCCGGCCCCGCCCGCCGCTTCCCGCGCGTACCGCCAGCAACACAATCAGCATCAGGATGATGGCGGGGACGATCGACAGCCATCCCGCCGGTGGCAGGGAGGCCGATGCCGACGCGGCCAGGCGGGTCGCGGGGCTCACGAACACGCCCCGCACCAGCGCAGGGAGAGCGCCACGGAAGGCGTAGGGAAGGACGAACGCCGCGAGCGGGACGGCCGTGCCGAGCAGAAAGGGCCAGCCGACCTGCCAGAGCCGTTGGATGGACCCGGGCCGGGCGCTGCGAGCCGCCGCGTGCCAGACGAGCCCCGCCAGCATGGCCCCGGGAAGGAGGAAGTGGTAGACGTGCACCACCGTCAGGTGGTTGTGGATGAGCCACGCCAGGGCGATCACGAAGAGGCCGAGCCCTACGCCTACGGCGATCCGGTACGCCGCTAACGCGCGCCGGCCGGACGGATCGGCGCTGTCCGCCGCGTGCACCACCAGATACAGCAGGCAGGCCGCGACATAGTAGAGGCCCACGATCTTTATGAGGATGGAGCACCCGCCCATCACGCCGGCCGCGAAGATCCAGCGGCGGCGGTGCGTCTCCGAGTACCGCAGGAAGGCCGCCGCGCCGAAGGTGGCGAAGAACAGATTGTACCAGGACGGCATGGCCGCCGGATAGTTCGGTACCGTCCAGACCGCCGAGAGCAGGGTTGTGGCCGTGGCACCCAGCGGTGCGACGAACCGCGAGGCGCAGTAGAACACCACTGGCAGCCACAGGACCACGAAGCCGAAAAGCACGTAGCGGAGGCTCAGCAACCGGACGCCGAACAGGTTGAACCCCGCCGCGTGCAGGTAGCTGAGGCCACCAGTGTAGACCTCGGCGAAATCCCGGTGCGGCATCTGGCCGTGCAACACCCGCTCTGCGCTTTGGGCGAGCATGCCGTCGTCGCTGGCGACCCAGTTACCGGAGAGGTGGCTGAAGACGTACAGCCCGCTAACCAGCCAGACGCCGAGCAAGGCCGCCACCCATAGACGACGCGACCATTGGCGCGATGCGATCCCGCCTGCCGCGCGCGTCACTCCGACGCCGTTCTCGCCGGTGCCTGTCACCGCGGGGGCGACGGCGCTCACCGACCCGCCTCCGCGCCTTGGGTGCCACACGTCGGGGTCGCCGTGAGGCGCGCCAGGGCGAACCCGTCCCGCTCGTAGAGCCGGTCCAGGCAGAGCCCTGTTGCGGTGTAGAGGTATCGCTCGAGCCCCAGAGTCCGGATCGTCAGCAGCCAGACGGATGGGGTCGCGGCGTTCCGGATCCGGCGCGCCTCGTTTGTGGTCCAGTTCGTGTCGGGAGCGTACTGGGCCAGCGGCGCGCCGGACCGCCCCTGGGCGCCATGATAGAGTCCGATAATCTCACGGCCATCCCCCAGCGCGTAGCTCAGGCTGTCTCCCTCCATGCCGATCGCGTGGCTTCGCGGCGGTGCGTTCTCGAAGGCCGGCCCGCCGGAGCTCGCGAGCCGAGCCATCCGCGCGAGGCGGGCGTGGTCGGGGCGGCGCCAGTCCGTCGTATAGAACGTCCACGCCGGCAGCGCGGCAGCGAACACGTAGATCGACTCGCCGGGCGCGCGGCGATGGGCGTATTCATGGACGGCATCCTGTACATCCTCGAACGCCCGGCGATGGACGACGAGATGGCTGTCCAGCACGAGGGGAGGGCCGAGAAGGCAGGCGGCCGCCAGCACGCTCACGCCCAGCTGAAGTCGCGGGGCAACGCCGCGCACCAGAGCGAGCCAACCAGCGGCGGCCCCGAGCGCAAGAGTCGGGACCGCGAACAACATGGTCCGGGCAGCAATCGGATACTTGCCGACACAGGAGGCGGCCAAGGCGACTGCCAGGGGGCCGACAACGAGAGCCCAGCGGCGGCGCCCAGCCCCCGGGGCAACACGGGTGACTCCGAGCATCCACACGGCGAGCAGCGCGGCGGCACCGGGATTGGCCAACTCGTCCAGCAACGGCGCCACCCCCGGCTCGGTCGTGCCTCCGACGAAGGTTTGCCAGAACACCTCGCGAATCCCCTGCCACAGGCGCGCCAAGAAGCCGGGGTCACCAATCGTGAGGAGGCTCGCCCGCCAGAACTGGCGCATGTATGGGTTATCGGCAGCCGGCCGGTAGATCCAGAGGTAGGCCAGCGTGAGAGACACACCCCAGACCGCCGAGAGGAGCAACAGCAGACGATTCGACGGGCGCCGCGGAGGAGGCATGGTTGCGACCACCACGAGTATGCCGGCGAGGGCGAAAATACCCGGAGTCGATACCCAAGGGACGAACGCGCCTGCCAGGGCCAGCCACCGGGAATTGCGCCTCTCTTCCGGCGCGTCGAGCCAGTTGAGCCCCAGCCACAGAAGGACAAGCGCCACGACGGCGTCCACCGTGTACGGCTTTACCTGGCGCGCGTACTGGAGCACGAGCGGGGACACCGCCGTGATCGCCGCCGCCATCACAGCGCCGGCTTCCCCGACCAGACGCCGTCCCACGAGCCAGACCAACGGCGGGAGCGCCGCCGCCGCGGCGAACGGAAGGGCCCGGAGAGCGTATTCGTTCACGCCCCCTAGCACCGTGGCCAGCTTCTCCGCCCAGAGAAACAAAAGCGGTGCGGTCTGGTCGTAGTCGAGCGGTCGCGTCAGGCCGACCCACGACCGGGCACCGATATTGAGCGCCAGGCGGACCTCGTCGAGCAGCAGCGAAGGGCGGGCGAAGTACAGCACGGCCGGCAGCAGGAGGCCGACGGCCAGCACGACAGCGAGTGCGAGCCGCGGGCCGGCTGGCCGGTCGTGGACCTGCAGCGGGTCAGCCACGGGCCTCGGACGCGGGCAGGGGCTCGAACGGCTCCAGCCCCGGGGCCGCCACGTTCCGGTGGCGCAGAACCACGACCAGCGCCGGCACATAGCCCGTCAGCAGGACGACCGTCCACGGGATCAGCCCATGGCTGGGGGTAAAGGCGGGCGGAGTGAATGCCCCCGCGGCGAGCCCGATCGTGCCACAGGTGGCCAGCGCGAGCAGCTCCCGCTTGGATCGAGCCGCCAACATCAGCGGGAGCGCCTCGTAGAGGTGCGGGCTGAGCGGTACGCACGCGAGGATGGCAAGCTGCCGGCCTTCGGGCAGCCGCCACCGGAGCAGCGCGAGCAGCAGCAGCACTCCACCGGGGTCGAGAATCGGCGGCCGGTGCGGCGCCGTCCTCGCCGCCGCAAGCCATTCGGCGAGCCAGTGCGGCCAGGCCCAGAACGCCAACGCCGCCAGCACCACGCCGCCGATCACGGCCCGTCGGCCGGGATACGCGGCGAACAGGGCGGCGCCGGTCGTCGGCTTCACGGGCCAGAGCACCTGGAGCCACGGCAGGAGCACCGCGGCGGCGAATAACGGCGTCCATTGCACCGACTGGAGCGCGAAGAACATCTGCCCGCCCGCCATCATGATGAGCGGCCACCAGGCGCGGCGGGTGAGCCCGTAGGCGAGGAGCGCGGCGGACACGCCCATGAACACGGCCCGCGCCGCCATGACCGACAGCAGGCTGAACGGCACCATGACGAGTACCGCTGGGAGCGGGTACAGCAGGCCCCAGGGCCAGGGCGGTGAGGGGACAGCTGCATACGGGTCCTGGCCCGCGCGGAGGGCGCGGGCCGCGGCCCAGAGGGTGTCGATGTCACTCACAGTGCCCGGAGCCTGGTGGCCATAGAAGCCGAGCACGTAGACCGCGGCCGCGCCACCGATGAGCAGCGCAACGCCGGCCCGCGCCCATCGCGACGGCACCACATTCGCGCTCATGCCGCCGTCCTACTCGGCAACGCTGCCGCGGGGACGGGCTCGAAGGGCCGGAGCAACCGGGTCGAGATGTTGGGATGCCTGAGGACCACTACCAGCGCAGGCAGGTAGCAGGAAATCAGGATCTCCATCCAGGCGATGGGCCCCTGATCGAAGTCCACCCCCTGGGGCAGGAACGCGACCGCGAGCAGACCGAGAGTCCCGCATGCGGCGAGCGCCAGCAGCTCGCGCCGGCTCCGGGCGACGAGCAGGAGAGGCACCGCCTCGTACAGGTGGGGGGTGAGCGGCACCAGGCCCAGGGTCGCGACCAACCGGCCCTCGGGCGAGCGCCATCGCAGGAGCCCGAGCAGCAGCAGGACTCCGCCCGGACGCAGCACCGCCGGAAGGTGCGGCGCCCGGTGTGCGGCTGCCAGAAACCCGTCGAGCCAGTGGGGCCACACCAGGAACGCAAGGACCAGGAGCACGACTCCTCCCAGCACGGCACTCCGGCTGGGCTCGGCGGCGAACAGCGCGAGCCCCGTCGTCGGCTTGATGCTCCAGAGCGCCTGGAGCGGCGCGATCAGGAGGCCGGCCGCGAGCAGCGGCGTCCACTGCACCGACTGAACCGCGACGAGCACCTGGCCGCTTGCGAGCGCGATGAGCGGCCACCAGGCCCACCGAGTGAGGCCCCATGCGAAGCACCCGACGCCCACCGCCACGAGCGCCGCGCGCGCCAGGGCGAGGCTCAGGTAGCTCAACGGCACGCTCACGAGGACGGCGGGGAGCGGATAGCGGAGATCCCACGGCCAGGGAGGCGACTGGATCGCAGCGTACGGATCCTGATGGGCCCGGAGCGCGCGCGCGCCCACCCAGATGGTGTCGAAGTCGCTCACGGTGAGCGGCCGGCCCCGATAGAACAGCGTGGCGCAGAGCCCGGCCGCGAGACCGGCCACCAGCGCCATTGCAAGCCGAGGGCCGATGCCCGGCCGCTCTCCGCTCACGTTAGCGGACCCTCGTCAAGGCGTACGGCCGGCGGGCGGAGGACCAATACGAGGCCTCCTCGAGCAGCGGGAGATCGAACCCATAGTAGTGGCGCATCACCGCGCGCATCGCGTTCACCGGGCCGATCGAATCGGATACCAGACTCCGGGCGGCTCCGGGCAACAGGTAGGCGGCGAAGATGTCCGTCCGCTCGGCGATCTGCGCTGGGCTGACGTCTGCGAGCGGCGGAACATCGCGCCCAAGCAGCGCGTGACCGTGGTCCGCCTGCAGCATGATGACGACCGGCCTGCGCGAGTTGCGGATGATGCGAGTCACGAGCTCCTCGACCTTGCGGTTCACGCACTGCACCTGCGCGATGTACGCCGCCTTCACGGCGGGCTCCGCTGCCCCGGAGTCGGCGCGGGGCCAGTAGGGGTCGCGGTGTCGGCACTCGGCGTCGTACACGTACGGTTCGTGCGGCACGGTGAGGTGCGCCAGGACGAATACCGGCTTCTCGCCGCTCGCGAGACCCGGCAACATCCGGAACTTCCAGTCGTAGGAGTCCGCCGTCTCCGGAATGTACGGAAGCGCGCCGCCGGAGCACCTGAAGCGGCCGCAGGCCCACTCCAGAACGGGCAGAAGGATCGTGCCTCTCAGCCACACCGCCTCGAACTCGTGGCTCAGCCGGCTCGGGTCGGGAAGGAGCAGGTCGGCGTAGCGGTTGTGGTCGGTGGCGGGCAGCGCGCTCGGCATGAACACGAACCGGTACCCCAGCCGCTCCAGCGCCCGCCAGGTCCGGTTGTCCTCGATCAACGGGTACGCCGCAGACCAGTCGCCGTTCTCCGGCCCGAGCCGGCGGGCGACGTCGTCCAGGTACTGCCAGTTGAGCATGGCGGCGAGCGCCAGAAAGGTGTGGACGTAGTTGGCCCTCGCATCACGCGGCACGATGAAGCCCTGGCGTTCGAGCGCCTGCTCGAACGGCCTATTGTCAAACCCGTAGTTCGCCTCGAGGCTGCGCTGCCCTGTGTATTTGTCGAGGATGACGACGAACAGGTTCGGCAAGGAATCACCGGCCGCTGCCACGCGAGTGACCGACGGCGCTGGGCCCTGCAACGCGAGCGGCGTGTCCGGCGTCCGCAACCGCCAAAGAAACGTACCGCCGGTCCAGACAAGCAGGACCGCCAAAACCACGTTCAGGTATCGCGTGAGCCAGGCCAGGTCGGCCCTCGTCCGCCGCGCCAGCATGACTGCCGCGGCCAGCGGGAGCAACACCACCGCCGACGCGAGGGGTCGGCTCGGGACCAACCGGTTCACGAGGTCGGCCCAGTTGCCGAACGTCGAGAAGACGACCACCGCCAGGAACGTCACGAACGCCCGTCGGTCCGGATCGTGAGTGGCGAGCCGCGACAGCAGCCAGGCCAATCCCGCCGCGCCGAGCGCGATCAGGAACGGCTTCGCCAGGTCGCCGGCGCGCACCAGCTCCCCACCGTTGCTCTGCGCGAGGGCCAGCACCGGATAGCAGGCCGCGAGAAAGGGATAGAGGACGACGCGACGCCGGCTCACACGTCCCTGACCATCGAGTAGACGCTGCGGCTCGACCCGGGAAACTCCACGCGCTCCACCACCCGGAAGTGCGCCTCGAAGGCCCGCTCGAATGACGCGCGCTCATAGGCCCCGAAGATGTCCGCCCGCGAGCGAAGCAGTCGCTGCGCCTGGGGGTCGCTCTTGGGAACGAACTCGATGAGGAGATGTCGGCCGAGCCGTGCCAGGAAGCTCGCGATCAGCTCCAACGGGAGGTTGTGACCGATCGCCAGGTGGTGCACCAGCGCGAGCGCCAGGACGGCGTCGGCGGGTCCCCGCTCGACCAGCGACATCCGCTCGGCCAGATTCCACCCGAGGCTCGGACTGGGATTCGCGAGATCCATGACCAGCGGGAGCACGCCGGCCTCCGCCGCCGCCGCCACCTGCCGGTAGTTCAGCTCGACCGCGCCCGGGTCGGCATCGAACGCCAGCGCAGACGCGCCGCCTCGGGCCGCCATCCTGCTGAAAGCCCCGGTGTTGGCCCCGAGATCCCAGATGGTCGACGGCCGCACGCGCGCCAGCCACTCCCCCACCACCCGCTGCTTGGCCTCGAGCGTTTCCGTCGAGTATCCGTGCGTTTGCTCGTAATCCGCCCATTGGGTCGCGTGCGGCCGCCACTGGAGTCCGCCCACGGCAGCCGCCAGACTCTCGACGAGCGCCAGCAGGGCGCGCGGCGTCATTGAACCCAGGCGCGGGGGCGGAGCCGCATCGGTGGCGGCAAAGTGGCGAATGCTCCGGGCGTGCATGCGGACGTGGATGAACGCCGCCGGTGATACCAGCCCCCGCACGCCGAGCACCCGCGCCGCCACGTCCAGCGGGATGCCGTCCAGAAACTCCCGTAGCAGGCGGCCTGCATCCGCATGAACGCGGGCCATGAGCATGAGCGGGGCGAGGAAGTGCTCGCAGAACTGGCGATAGGCGATCCAGGGCGCGCCCTCCCTGTAGACCTCGAAGGAGAGCGTATCGATCAGAATCGGCCGCCCCCGCCGGAACTGGATGTTGTAAGCGCTCGCATCCTTGAGGATCATTCCCCGTGCGAAGGCACGCTTCTGGATCTCGAGCGTGGCGAGCGCCGCCGCCTTCAGCTCGCTGAAGCACCATTCGTACGGATAGGACACGAACGGCACCGGCTCCGGCGCGAGGATGCGATGGGCGCTCCGGGTCGCGTCGTCCCACGAGGGCACCTCCGCATGCGGGATCAACAGCCCGGCGGCCGTCAGCTCCTCATAGAGGCCGCTGCTGGAAAGCGCGTCGTAATGGGGGGCGTACGGCGGGGCGACGTATCGATACAGCGTGCCCTGATGGCGGAAGAGGAACCCGCTGGGATCTCGGTAGGAGGCGGGAAGCCGGTCGAGCGTCATCGGCCGGCGACGCGGGCCCAAACGCCGCGAACCAGCCGGACCGCGCTGTCCCACCAGCGCCTGATCGTCAACAGAGCGCCGAGGATGCCGGCCACGACGACCTGAAAGACGATGCTTCCTGACATTGGGTCGATGTACGCATGGGCCGCGGGCGGCGCGATCACCGCGAGCAGCCCCATTACAGCCAGGGCGACACGGATTCGGGAGCCGTCGGCGCGCACCGCCCCCGGCTCCATCATCTCACCGTCGCGCTGGTCGGTTGGCTCGACCGGCGCCCTGCCTCCCCGTCCGCCTCCGCCAGCACCGCGGCCGCGTCGGCCGGCTGCCCCTTGGGCACGATCAGATTGAACCGGAGGATGTGCCAGAGCGCCGCGACGCCGTCCTTCCAGCCGATCTTCTTGCCCTCCTCGTATGTGCGGCCGGAGTAGGAGATCGACACCTCCCAGATCCGCGCGTCCACCTGCGCCAGCCGCGCCGTCAGCTCGGGCTCGAACCCGAACCGGTCGCTCGTGAGCACCAACGACTTCATGAGCGGCGCCCGGACCATCTTGTAGCAGGTCTCCATGTCCGTCAGATTCAGGTCGGTGAACATGTTCGACAAGAGCGTGAGCAGGCTGTTGCCCACCGAGTGCCAGAAGTAGAGCACTCGGTGCTCGCCGCCAATGAAGCGCGAGCCGAATACTGCGTCCGCCTTCCCGTCCCGGATCGGCTGGAGCAGCTTGGGCAGCTCCGCCGGGTCGTACTCCAGGTCGGCGTCCTGGACCACGATCACGTCGCCCGTCGCCCGCGCGATGCCGGTCCGGATGGCGGCCCCCTTCCCCCGGTTCCGGGGATGGTGCAGCACCATGTCCACCACGCCCTCGCCTCGCAGACCTTCGAGGAGATCCCCCGACCCGTCCCTGGACGCATCGTTGACCGCGATGATCTCGAGCGGAAGCGGGACGGCGCGGACGCGCCGCACCAGCGAGGCAACCGTACGGGCCTCGTTGTATACCGGGATGACGACGGAAACCCGCTCGACCAGCGTCATGGCTCCTCGGTTGCTCGCAGGGAAAACTGATGCCGGATTCAGCGCTCGACGAGCAAAGATCATGCCCTGTGCCGCCGGGAGCCAGGACAGGCTCTCCTCTCGTCAACTCGCGGGATCGATCCCCACCGCCTGGCGGCAAAGCCCGATGTATCCCGGCTCGACCCGTTCGCAGAGCGCGCGGCGCCGGGCGGGCCCGGCCAGATCGGCGAGAAACTCCCCCATTCGCCGGTAGCAGGCATCCTTCCATCCTCCGGGCGACGCCCGACAGAAGCGCGCCGCCCGCTCGCCCGACCAGTCCATCTGGACCAGCGCCCGCGCCGCGCCGGCGGCGCAGGCCGGCGCAACATCGGGACGGCCGCCGGCGCATTGACCGATGATCCAGGCATCGTCGCGCTGGGACAGTCCGGCGACCTGCAGCCCGATGCTCTCGTAGCAGTCCCGGGTCCGGCCGGCGGGCGCCCCATCGCACGCGCGCAGCGCCTTCTCCGTGTCGAAGCCCCGATCCCGGAGAATCAGGAACCCCTGAAAGACCCAGCAAGCCGAGCCATCGGGACCGTCGAAGCGATCGCAGGGGCTGTAGGGATCCGCGGCGTCGACCCGGAGCTGCGAGTGGTGCATGGTCTGGGACATGCCGTGCATCCGGCCCGGTCCCGAGTCGGTCATGGCCGGACTCATCGCCTCCATGAAGGCGCCTTCGCGGCACCACGCATCGAGGTCCGGCTTCAGGGCATCACAGTGCTGCAGCGTGGTCCCGAGATCCCCCACCGCGCCGAACACGCCGTGGCCGAGCCCGTGCACGCACTCGTGGACCGGGCCGGGGGCGTCGTCGCCCCCGGCCGCCGCGCACATCTGCTCGAGCTCGCCCATGTCCACCCGCCCGCGCGCCTGCACGAATGCCTCCACCACGCCGTGATAACAGCCGGACGCAAAGTCGGGCCGGCACTGGCTCACGACGGATGCGTCGCCGTGGCTCTCGACCACCGCCAGACGGCCGAGGGCATGCGCGAGCTGGTGGCCGTCTCGCAGCACCGCGCTGTCCGTCGCCGCGGCCCGCTCGAGAAGGTTCAGGGCACCGGCCAGCCGGCCGCCGTGCCGCAGTGTATCGAAGGCTGCGGCCACTCCGGCGTTGCGCCCTTGCCTCGGGCGCGCCACGAGCAGCGCCCCACCGCCCAACAGCAGCAAGGCCGCCACGGCGAGCAAAGGTCGGATTCCAGGAGTATTCACGGATACTACCTTTGATAACTTCATGCTAACTAACCAATTGCCAAAGATCGACCCGTCTGAGCTAGCCGTGACCCAGCCAACCCCCTGCGGAAGAACGGCTTATCCGGACCCGGTCAACGGCGGCGGGAA
>Ga0187821_10000401_pt1 | contig 11068 bp, 10 predicted proteins | sample NC_wetland_sal_i_20_FD_132442 | JGI IMG/M metagenome (GOLD analysis project Ga0187821, IMG submission 132442) | Wetland sediment microbial communities from Neuse River Estuary, North Carolina, USA - SourceSoil_1 | ecosystem: Environmental > Aquatic > Freshwater > Wetlands > Sediment | place...
CGGCGTCATCTCGACCAACGCGCTCGAGCTGGGGATCGACGTGGGAACCCTGGATGCCTCGATCCTGGTCGGGTTCCCGAATACGATCGCAAGCACCTGGCAGCAGGCGGGACGCTCCGGGCGCAAACAAGCTCCTTCATTGGCAGTGGTCGTCGCTTATGAAGACCCGGTCGACCAGTACCTCATGCGCCACCCCAACTACTTCTTTGGGCAAGCGGTCGAGAGCGCGGTGCTGGACCCGGAAAACCCCTACGTTCTCGCCTCGCAGCTCTCCTGCGCGGCGTACGAGCTGCCGCTCTCCGAGGAGGATGAACAAATCTTCGGGAACCGCGCGCCGGCAATTGCATCCATTCTCGAAGAAGAGGGCTCGTTCAAGTCGCTCGACGGGCTCCGCTACTGGTCCTCGGCGGAATACCCGGCAGGAAGCGTCAACCTCCGCACCATCTCCGACGACACGTTCACGATCCTCGACCAGACGCGCGAGAACGCGGTGCTGGGCACGGTGGATTCGATCAGCGCGCCCGAGCTCGTGTACCCGGAGGCCATCTACCTGCACGAGGGCGATACCTATTTCGTGCGGGAGCTGGATCTCAAACAGAAGATTGCCTACGGCGAGCCGCGCGAGGTGGACTACTACACGCAGCCGGTGCTCGACACCCATCTCAAGCTGGAGGAGACGCGCGAATCCAAGAAATTCGGCGACGAGACGGTGGGGCTGGGGCCGGCGGCGGTGTCGTGGCAGACCGTCGCGATGAAGAAAATCCGCTTCCGGAGCCTCGACGCGATCGGCTATCACCCGCTGGATCTTCCGCGCCAGAAGCTGGACACGGTGGCGCTCTGGATCCAGCCGAGCGAAGGCACGCGGAACCAGGTCAAGATCGCGGGGCTCAACCCGCGCGAGGGGATGTCGGGGCTGCGAAATCTCCTCAGCACGGTGCTCCCGCTGCACGTGATGTGCGACCGGCCCGACATCGGCGGGATCCTGGACAGCTCCAATCTCGGCGAGCCCGCCATCTTTATGTACGACCGCTACCCGGGCGGGCTGGGCTACGCCGAGCGCGGGTACGCGATCGTGGGGGAATTGCTGAGCGCGTCGCTCCGGCTGATCGAGGACTGCCCGTGCGAGATGGGATGCCCGTCGTGCGTCAGCCTCCCGGTGCTGCGTCCCGCGCAGCAGCAAGACCCGGATCTCTACGGCGGCTGGCCCACCCCGAGCAAGGCCGCGACGGAGGCTTTATTGCGGAGAATGCTGGGCCGGTGATCCCCTCGGCGCCGGTGGCGCGATGATCTCTTCGGCGCTGCGTCAGCGCATCGGGGAGATGCTGCGCGGCGAGGTCGCGACGGGGCGCGCGGGCTTGGGTGATACGGGCCTCCGCGGCGGCACCCTCGACCCCGCCGTACGGCGTCCGCGTGCCGAACCTCGGATCGTCCCCACCTCCATCGAGGACATACTCCCCGGCGGGGTCATGATCGGCCGCGAGGGCGCCGTGTTCGTGCATGAGCGGCTCTACACGGACTTGAACGAGCGGCCTACGCCGCTCCTCAAGAAGTACGAGCAGATCGCGCGTCCCCCGGACCCGGACGGCGCGGGCGCGCGGCCCGCGCCGCGCACGCTCCCCGAGGCGATCGAGGCGATGGATCCGCCCGAGCGCGGGCTCTTCCGCAAGTTCGGGCACCGCCGCATCCTCTTCCTCGATATCGAGACGTGCGGCCTCCAGTCGCAGCCCGTCTTCCTCGTGGGGCTCTGTCACATCGGCGAGCGAAATCTCGTGCTGCGCCAGCTCTTCGCGCGCGACTACGCCGAGGAGCGCTCACTCCTCGCGGAGGTGGAGCGGATCCTGGGCGAGCACGACTTCCTGGTCACGTACAACGGGAAGACCTTCGATCTTCCGTTCCTGCGGCACCGCGCCGTCTATCACCGGATGCGCTTCGAGACCTCGATCCCGCACATCGACCTGCTCTGGATGGTGCGGCGCCGCTGGAAGGACCGCCTTCCCGACTGCAGGCTCAAGACCCTGGAGTGGCGCGTGCTGCGCCGGCTGCGCGCCGGGGACATCGACGGCTCGGAGATTCCGGGCGCGTATCACGAATACGTGAAGCACGGCCAGCCCCACCGGCTCTTGCCCGTGTTCCACCACAATCTGCTCGACGTGGTCGCCATGGCCGAGCTCCTGCCGAAGCTCTTCGAGCCCGAGGAGGAGGTGGAGGAGAGAGAGCCATGACCAGGGCCGAGATCCTGGCCTGGATCGAGCGGCACGGAAGCCGCCGCAACGTCGAGGGCATGGCCCGCTATGGCATACGCTCGAAGGCGCGCCTGTTCGGCGTCTCGGTGACGACGCTGCGGGTTCTGGCGAAACGCCTGGGAAAGGACCACCAGCTATCCGCGGCGCTCTGGGAGAGCGATTGCTACGAGGCGCGCATGCTGGCAGCTTTCGTGGACGACCCCGCGCTCGTCACCCGCCGGCAAATGAACGCGTGGGCCGCCGACTTCGACAACTGGGCGATCTGCGATACCGTTTGCTTTCACCTGTTCGACCGGACGGCTTTCGCGTGGGAAAAGGCGAGGCAGTGGTCTCACTCGCGACGTGAGTTCGTCAAGCGCGCCTCCTTCGCCCTGATGGCCAGCCTGGCGGCGCACGACAAGGCGGCTTCAGACGCGCCGTTCCTCGCCATGCTGCTGCTGATCGAAGAGGGCGCGCGCGACGAGCGCCCTCTCGTGAAGAAAGGGGCGAGCTGGGCCCTGCGCACGATCGGACAGCGAAGTCTCGCGCTCCACGCGGCCGCCCTGAGAGTCGCCGGGCGTCTCGCTCGGTCGGAGGAGGCGCCGGCCCGGTGGGTGGGGAAGGACGCGCGAAACGAGCTGGCGAGCGCGAAGGTGCGCGCGCGGCTGGCCCGCCGGACCAGGAGGAGATGACATGGAGTTGTTCATCTTCGGCCGATTTCACGCGCGTCCCGGGTGTGAGAACGCGCTTGCGGAAGCGATGCTTGCCGGCCTCGCCCCCACGCGCGCGGAACCCGGCTGCCTGAGCAGCAACGTGTTTCGCGCGACTCGCGACCCACAACTGTTCTTCATTCATTCGCGCTGGAAGGATGAGGCGGCCTTCGAGCTTCATGCCGAGATGCCGCATACGGTCCACTTTCTCGAATGCGTCGAGCCGCTGATCGATCATCCTCTCGACGTCAGGCGTACGGAGCGAATCGGATGACCGACTTGACGATAGCGCTGGAGAACCGGCCCGGCGCGCTTGCCGACATGGGGGAGGCCCTGGGCCGCGCCGGCGTGAGCATCGAGGGCGGAGGGGCATGGGTCTTCGGCGACAAGGGCGTGGCCCATTTCCTCTTCCAGGATGGCGACTCCGCGCGCGCGGCGCTCAAAGCGGCGGGGATCCGCGTCGTCGCGCAACGGGAAGTGCTGGTGCAGCGGCTGAAGCAGGGCGTCCCCGGACAGCTCGGCCTGCTCACGCGCCGGATGGCCGATGCCGGGGTCAACATCGAAGTCCTCTACAGCGACCACGACCACCGGCTCATCCTGGTTGTGGATGACATCGAGCGCGGGCGGGCGGTCTCGGAGGCATGGGCACGGGAAACCGGCTAAGGGGCAGGCAGGACCTTCCGACGGCGTCGGAACCCCGTCGCGGCTCGCGAGCGGCGGACCCCCTGCAAGTGACGCATCCGGCCCCGGGACCGGTGGCACGGAGCCTGCAAACCACTCCGACGTGCCGCGGCCCGGAACGACCCTGCATGCGTGACCGGCGCGCGGATCACGACCCGCTGGATGGGTTGCCCTGAGACGGGGGCGGATTGGGGGGAGATGGCCCGCGCACGAGGAACCCTGCGCTGGAAGGCTCCCGGGGTGCGGTGGAGGGACTGCGCCCTAGTGTGTGGATGGGTACGTCCACGACATCCCAGACCCACGCGGGGCCTAGCGAAGACCAGAGGGGCCCGGCGCCCACGCAGCCCTGCCTGAGCCGGGCCCCCTGTCTTTAGGGGCCGCGGGGTCGAGGCCGCCGTGCGCCTAGGGTGAGCCCGGCGCGTTGATGCGGAAGACGAGACTCTCCTTGCCGCTGGGGTCGCGTCTCGACCCCACCCGGACCGCGCCGATCTTCTCCACCGCCCTCTGCGAGCGCAGGTTCTGCGGCCCGATGAGGAACACGACGGTCTTCACGAACCGGAACGCGTGCCGCAGCATGAGCTGCTTCATCTCGCCGTTGTACCGGCCGCCCCAGTGGGATCGGGCCAGGAACGTCCACCCGATCTCGATCTCGCTCTTTTCTTCGTCGTATCCATGAAACCGCGATGAGCCGATGACGCAGCCGTCCTTCAAATCGACGGCGATCAAAGCCCCGCCCGACTCCATGGCTTCGCGAAAGAATCCCTCGAAAACCTCGATCTCGTAGCGGTCGTTGTTCGGATGCTGCTCCCAGATGAGTGGATCGGAGGCGACGGCGTAGAGCTGATCCCAGTCTTCTGCGCGAAGGGGCCGGAGGCGAAGGAGGTTACCCTCGAGATGGGGCTGCAGATCGAAGGGCAACTAGTACACCCGTACGGGCAGGATCACCATGGGCAGGCCGTGGAACGCGAGCCGCCGCTGCAACGCGGGGCAGGTCTGGTTGTGGAGCCAGCGGACGATGGTCCCTTCTTTCTGGAACACCAGCTGCCCTCCGAACGTGACGGAACGCGGATAGTCCTTGCTGGCCTGGAGGCACAGTGCCTCCAGCTCGTCTACGATGTCGGCGCCGATGGAGTAGCGGTACTCGGCCGGGATCCCGAGCTTCCGCGCGAAGTCGACGTACTTCGCCAGCTCCGTCTCTGTGCTCTTCCGCAACGCCTCGATCTCGTCCGCGCCCTTGAACCGACCGGAATCGATGGCGCCCACCGACACGAATACAATCTGTCGGAATTGATTGGGGAAGATCCGGAACTGATTCAGCAGTGAGTGGATCCCGAGCCCTCCGAAGTTGGTGACCGTGAGGATCGCGGTCTGGGCATTTCGCAGCAGGGGGGCGACGGTTGGCTCGCTCCTCGGGAGCGGGACGGTGGTGAGCGTCTCGTCCAGACGGCTCAAGCTCTGGGCCGTGCTCACATAGTGCCGGCGGATCACGATGCACAGGATGCACAGGATCGCCGTGAAGAGGAGCGTGGCCCAGCCGCCCTCCGTGAACTTCGAGACGACGGTGCCAACGAGGAGGGAACTCGTGAACAAGAGTCCCAGGGCGCTGATCCCGAGCGCGCCACGCCAGGGCTTTCGCTCGCGCCTCAGGTGGACGGCATCGCGGCACATCGAAAGCTGGGAGAGCGAAAATGTGAGGAACACGTTGATGCTGTAGAGAATCACGAGGACGTGGACCGCGCCCCCCGTGATCATGAGCACCACCAGGGCCGCCACGGCCATCAGGATGACGCCGTTGGCCGAAACGAGGCGCTCGGAGAGGCTCGAGAATCGGGAAGGCACCCAGCGGTCCAGGGCCATGTTCGAGAGAACTCGCGGTCCGTCCACGAAGCCGGTTTGCGCGGCTACGAACAACAGGGCTCCCGACGAAAGGAGCGTGAACGCGACGAGGAACTCACCGATCCGGCTGCCGGGTGGGAAGACCCGCCCGGCGATCGCCTGGAAGAGGACGGCATTCAACGTCTGCCCGGGAACGGGGCGGACCTGGTAGAGGAGGTAGCAGAAGAGGATACCGCCCGCGATGAGGGCGAGCGAGATGGCCATGTAGCGCATGGTATGCCGCGCCGTTTCCGCCCTTGGCTCGCGCAGCACGGGGATCCCAGTGCTCACCGCCTCGATGCCTGTCTAGGTGCCGCCTCCGAGGGTGAACGCCCGGAACAAGAGGAAGAAGAGCGGAAGCCATCCGGTCTGGTGGAAGGCCTGATAGGACTGGTCCTTCAGCTGCTGGACCTCGGCGGGAATCTGGGCGCGACCCAGCACGATGCCCCCGATGAGCCCAACGGCGTGGGTGAGAATGAACGCGAGGAAGATGGGCGCGACGACGAGAACCGACTCCTTCACGCCTCTCAGGTTCAGGACCGTGAGAGCGCCCAGCAACAGGAACGTGAAAGGGAGTCTCAGGAAGTGCCATTCGAGCGGGATCAGACTGAATACGTACTCGCTGCAACTGGCGAGCGAGATCGCGATGGTGAGCATGTAATCGACCAGAAGCGCGCATCCGGAGACGAGGCCGGCGACCGGCGAGAGCAGCTTCGAGGCGACGACATAGCCTCCTCCTCCCGACGGGAAACGCTGGATGATGTGGATGTAGCTCGCCGCGATCACCGAGACCGTCACGGCGGTGAGAATCGCGAGCGGAATCGCGAGGAAGGTGTTGTTGCCGAGCGCCCGGAACGCGGCTTCCGGTCCGTACGCCGAGGAGGAGATTCCGTCCGCGCCGAGACCGACCCAGGCGAGAAACGCGGCGAGCGAGAGTTTGTGGAAGAGCTGCGGGTCGGTGATTCGGCGCGCGGGGCCGATGACGAATTCGAACGCGCGTCGGAAGAACCGGGTCACGCCGGACGCCTTCGCCGGCATGTCCGGCTCCGGCGGGAGCTCGGGGATGTTGCTAGGAGTGGATCCTTCCGGCTGGTGCTCGGTCATGCAAGCCGTCGACTATATATCGGATGACCGGCGACCGGCCGCCCAAAATATCGGGTCCGGAAGACCGCGCCCCGGCGATGCGGCGGAAAAGACCGCGCCCCGGCGGGCCGAAACCCACCGGGGCCGCACTCACCGTCGGTCCGAAGCGAAATCAGACAGCCGTCACGTTGGCCGCTTGCTTGCCCTTGGGACCCTCGACGATCTCGAACTCGACCGCCTGGCCCTCGGCCAGCGTCTTGAAACCCTCTCCCTGAATGGCGGAATAGTGTACGAACACATCCTCGCCGCCCGGCTGCTGGATGAAGCCGAATCCCTTCGACTCATTGAACCATTTCACCGTGCCACGCTTGCGCATTGAATCTTCACCTCCTCTAGAAAAGCGCTCTGGCTATGAGCTTCATTTGTCTTGGGTGGTTTGGCTTCAGCGTCGTGCGCACCGATCGTTGCTTTGAACCTTGCCGCGTGCCAGCGCTGAAGCGACGAGCCGATTGCGAGGCAACACCATTGCAGGTTTCCAAAGCGAGTTGGACCCGGCCGTTGGTACCGGCCCGAAAGACGGCGGTACGTTATCGCCGTGCCCGGACCCCTGTCAACGCAAAGTTCCCCGCATTCTTGACCGCGCCGCGCTCGCGCCGTAACGTGCGCTCCATACGCTCGGAAATCCCAATGGGTTCCATCCGGAGGACGGCATGCGCGCATTCCGCATCACGTTCGTACTGCTGCTGATGGCAACGCTCGCGCCGTCCGCCGCCAGGGCCTCGGCCATGAAGCGCGCTCCAGGTCCCACGGAGATCGTGATCTACAACGACAACCTGGCGCTCGTGCGCGAGCCGTACACCCTGAGCCTCGCGCGCGGCGAGAGCGACCTCTCGCTCGAGGGCGTGCCGCGCCGCATCGACTCGACGTCGGTGCGTCTGGAGGGGGAGGGGTTCCGGGTGCTGCGGCAGAGCTTCGATTACGACCTCTGGAGCGGCGACCGCGTCTTCCGCCGTTTCCTGGGGGACACCATCCGCTATCGCTACGTCGGCAAGTCCTACCGCGGGCGCCTCGTCGGCATCGAGGGCGAGGATCTCTACATCGAGCGCCGCGATTCGGTCGGCGTGCTGACGATGCTCAACCGCCGCCAGATCACCGAGCTGGAATTCCCGCCGACCATGGGACTCGCCACGCAACCCTCGCTCCGATGGGCGGTGGAGAGCGCCAAGGGCGGGGACCGGCCCGCGTCTCTCTCCTACCTCACGGCCGGCATCGAGTGGACCGCCGAGTACGCGGCGGTGCTCGAGGCGGGCGAGAAGGAAGTGGAGCTGACCGGCTGGGCTTCGATCATCAATCGCGCCGGGACTTCCTTCGAGAAGGCGAGGGTGTCGCTCGTCGCGGGGGAATTGCACCGCGCGGGCGAAACGCCGGAGCGCGGGGCCGCGGCGGAAGCGGCGCCGCCCTCGGAGCCCTCCTCGGGCGCCCAGGACCTCTTCGCCTACCACCTGTATCCCCTGGCGGGGACGATGGATCTTCCCTACCTCGAGACGACGCAGGTTCCCATCGTGGGTCCCGCCCGCGTGCCGGCCCGTCGGACCTATGTGTACGACGCGGCGCGCGACGGCTCGCACGTGCGGGTGCGTCTCACGCTGGGGAACGAGAAATCGCAGGGGCTCGGGCTCCCGCTCCCCGAGGGGCGCGTGCGGGTGTACGAGAGCGATCCGTCCGGGGCGCGGACGCTCGTGGGGGAAGACGCGATCGGCCATACGCCCGCGGGCGAGAAGATCGAGATCCTGAGCGGCACCGCGTTCGACCTGGTCGGCGACCGCACCCGCGTCTCGCACACCCGCGTCTCGCGCAACGTGACCGAGGACGCGTACACGATCTCGATCCGAAACCGCGGCCAGAAGCCGGCGACGGTGACGGTCGTCGAGACGCTCTACGGGAACTGGGAGATCACCGCGAAGTCCGTCGACTACAGAAAGAAGGACGCCGATACGATCGAGTTCGATCTCCCGGTGCCCGCGGGGCAATCGGCGGCGATGAACTACACGGTGCGGTTCACGTTCTAGAGATGTCGATGCCGCGCGCCGCCTTCATCCTCGCCGCGGCCGTGCTGGCCGCCGCGCCCCCGGCCCCCGCCGCGCCGGCCTCCGCCGCGCCGGCCTCCGCCGCGCCGGACGCAGCGCCCCCGCCCGCGGTGTGGGTCTTCTTCCGGGACCACGGCGCCCTGGACGTGGCCGGGCCCGCGCGCGACCACGCGCTGGCGGACGCGGCACGGAAGATCACGCCGCGGGCGCTCGCGAGGCGCGCGAAGGCCTCCCGGGAACGCTCCCGGCTGGGGAGCGCCTCGGTCCCGGCCCTCCTGGACGACCGCGATCTGCCTCCCGACCCCGCCTACATCGCGGCGGTCGCCGCGCGCGGGGGCGCGGTCCGCACGCGGTCGAGCTGGCTGAACGCGGTCAGCGTCGCGGCTCCGGCCGAATCGCTGGCGCGCATCCAGACGCTGCCCTTCGTGGCGGAGGTGCGCCCGGTGGCGCGCGAGTCCTGGGACGAGGCGCCGGGAATCTCCGACGCCGGAGCCTCGGCGGACGCGGGCGGCGACTTCAACGCCGGCCCCTCCTTTCTCCAGATCGACATGCTCCACATCCCCGAGGTGCACGCGATGGGGGACCACGGCGAGGGTGTCGTCATCTGCGTTCTCGATTCGGGGTTCGAGCTGGATCACGAGGCGTTCCGTCAGCTCGAGGTCCGGGGCGAGCATGACTTCGTGAACGGGGACGACGACCCGTCGTACGACCCGCGCACCGACGTGCCGACGCAGTCGAACCACGGCACCGCGGTTCTCTCCACCATCGCGGGCTTCGCGCCGGGGAAGCTCATCGGCCCCGCCTATCGGGCCGAATACCTCCTGGGCAAGACGGAGGTGATCGGCTCGGAGCTTCCGGTGGAGGAGGATTACTGGTGCGCGGGCATCGAGTGGGCCGAGGCCGAGGGGGCCGATATCGTCACCAGCTCGCTCTCCTACCACCTCTGGTATCACTGGCGGGATCTCGACGGACGCACCGCCGTGGCCACGCGCGCGGCCAATCTCGCCCTGACCCGAGGCGTCCTCGTGGTGAACGCGATCGGAAACGAGGGGCCGAAGGAGGGAAGCATCGGCGCTCCGGCCGACGCGCCCGGCGCGATCAGCGTCGGGGCGGTCAACGGCATCGGCAACCTCGCGGGCTTCAGCTCGGTGGGCCCCACCTACGATCGCCGCACGAAGCCCGACGTGGTGGCGCCCGGGGTGGGCGTGTTCACCGCGCTCGCGCGAACGTACGATCGGTACGCGCGTGTGAGCGGCACGTCCTTCTCGGCCCCGCTCGTCGCCGGCTGCGCGGCGCTCGTTCTCTCGGCGCATCCGGACTGGGGTCCGGAAGCGGTGCGCGATGCGCTCGCGATGAGCGCAAGCCGCGCGGATCAGCCCGACGATCGGTACGGCTGGGGAATCGTGAACGCGCGCGAGGCCGTTCTCTATCCGCTGCTGGAGGGGACGGTCACGGACTCGATCACGCGCGAGCGACTCCCGGGCGCGACGGTTCGATGGGAGCCGGCGGGTGGCTCACCGCGGCCGACCGCGGGCGGGAACGCGGGCGAAGCCGCGCCCGGCGAATCCCCGGCCATCGGCTCGGTCCTCACCGACTCGACGGGCGCCTACGTCGTCCCGAACCTGCCGCGCGGGACCTACGCGATCACGGTCTCGAGGCCGGGCTACCTCGACGCCTCCGCCGGACCTTACGAGGTCCCGCCCAACCTGGGCGACGCGAACGTGGCGCTCCGTCCCCGCTAGCGCGGGCTGAGGAGGTCGCGGCTCGGGATGCCGCCTTCCCAGCGTATCCGCCCGCGCTTCTTGAATTCGTAGTCCGGATGGCGGCGCAGGAATTCGACCGCCGCGTCGTGGGTGAAGATTCCGGTGCCCGCCGCCGCCCCGGCCTTCGCGAACTGCGTGTAGCCGTCCCCGCCGCCATAGAGGAAGTCGAGCGTGGCGACCGCGTAGGTGTGGTTCGAGTCGAGGGGCCGGTCGCCTACGCGAATGTCGGAGGCCCGGCCGTTCCGGATCACGAAGGAGGCTCCCGATATCTGGGCGAAGCCGCGCTTTCCGATCCGCCGCGCGATGAAGTCGAAGAGCTCGCGCACCCGCCAGCCCTCCATCGAAACCCTCACCACCGTGTTGTCGAAGGGAAGCACCGTGAGAATGTCCCCGACCGTGATGTTGCCCGCGGGCAGCGGCGCCCGGATGCCTCCCGAATTGGTGATCGCGATGTCGGCTCCGGAGGATTCGAGCATCGCGTCGGCCACGAAGTTTCCGAGCGGTGTATCGCCGTCCTCGAGACCCGACATGCTCACGCGCGACGTGCTTCGAAACACCGGCTCGTCCATCTTGGTCCGGATCGAATCGGCGTAGGGCTGAAGCAACGCCTTCACCGCGCGGTCCTCTCCCTCGCCGGGGCGCACCGC
>Ga0187821_10000402_pt1 | contig 11033 bp, 5 predicted proteins | sample NC_wetland_sal_i_20_FD_132442 | JGI IMG/M metagenome (GOLD analysis project Ga0187821, IMG submission 132442) | Wetland sediment microbial communities from Neuse River Estuary, North Carolina, USA - SourceSoil_1 | ecosystem: Environmental > Aquatic > Freshwater > Wetlands > Sediment | place...
CGCTGTTCTCCGTTTGCCCCGATTCGCAATCGCCGTTGGCCCCCGCCAACGACACTTCGGACGCCGTCACCGAAAGCGAAAACGGCGTCAGCACCTTCGGAACCGTCAGTTTCAACGAGTGCGCGTTGGGATCCGTGCACGGCAGGGTATTCGACGGGCAGTTAAACGTCGCCGTCTGCGACACGTTCGTCCCAACGCCGAAATTCAAAATCACTGCGGTTGTTGTGGGCTCGGCCGCGGTCGCCCCACCCGAAAGCGGTGCGCTCTGCGTCGAACTTGCTGTCCCGTTGTTGTCCACGATCTGCACCAGCGCGGTCCTGGTCCCGACCGCCAGCGGCGCAAATGCCACGTTCACAAAACACGACGCCTGCGTCCCCAGCTTGGCCGGCGGCACCGGGCAGTTATTGCTCACAATGTAGTCGGTGGGATTCGGGCCGGTAAGCGTGATGCCGGTAATCGTAACCGCCGTCACTCCGCTTGGATTGGTAACCTGTATCGACGAATTTTCGCTGGAGGTCCCGATTACCTGGTTCCCAAAGACCAGATTTGGCGGCGTCAACACCAGCGTCGTCGCTTGCGACGCCGGGGGCGTCGCAGGAATCACGATGCCGAACGGCAGCGGCAACTGCAGCGAGCCCGTCACCGTATTTGTGGCCGTGTTAATGATGGAAATGGTGCCATCCAATACGTTGCCCACGTATGCCAGCGTCCCGTCGGGAGTAAATCCTAACGATTGGGGCGAATTGCCCACCGGAATTGTGGCCGTTACCGTGTTGCTGCTGGTGTTGATGACCGAAACGTTGTTTGCTCCCACACTCGTCACGTACAGCTTTGTTCCATCAGGCGAAACCACCAAATCGAATGGAAATGTTGGCACCGAAATGATGCCCGTCGGCGTGTTCCCAGGAAAAGAGTACACATGCACCGTGCCGGGTACCACCGATCCCGGCGCTCCGGATGACTCTTCGATGTACCCGGTCATTCCGGCCGGCGTGAACACCGGCCCCGCCAGACAACATCCCGCTGTCTGCTGTTCCGCCGTCACCGGCACCACGAACGTCGTCGTGATCTTGTTTGTCGCCGTGCTGATCTGCGCGACCACCGCCCCTCCGCCGGCCGCATATACCGACGACCCATCCGGCGTAACGGTCACCCACGTCACCTGAAACCCCATGGGAATTGTCGCCACCACGCTGTTGGTTGCCAGACTGATCACATAGACGTTTCCATTGTTGGCGCCTACATAAACGAACTTCCCGTTAGGCGTCACCACCGCCGCATTGGGCTGCCCGGGCGCGCTGATTGCGGTCTGCAGCGTTTTCGACGCCGTATCTATGACGTCCAGCAAATTGTTGTTGTAGTCGGCGATATAGATCTTGCTGTTGTCCGGCGCCACCGCGAAGGGGATCCCCAAGCCGGTAATCGGGATGCTCGCGACTACCGCATTCGTCGAAGTGTCAATCACCACCAGGCAGCAGTTCGCGCTGCTTCCGCTTCCCACAAACGCAAACGGTCCAGAAGCATTCCCGTTGGCGATGCCATTGATCGTGATGGAAATGTTGTTAAGCGTCAGGTCCGCGCCCTGATCTCCTCCCCACAGCAGAATCTGGGCAAAAAGACCTTGGGTGAGATTCGTAGTAGCGGTTGTTCCGGTGATCAGTTGTCCGATATCGTTCGTAGTCAGCGTGTTGGTCTGGAAGTTATAGCTCCCGGAGAACACGCCCGCCGCTGGTGCCGTAAAATTTCCGTTGGTATTGAAGATCAGTTGGGTCTGCGCATTACAGGAGTACGTATTCAGACTGATGATCCCCTGTTGCTGTCCAACCGGAAAGCCACACGACGAGGATCCCACGAAAACTTCCCACGTGGTCCCGGCAATGCCATTCGGGTCGGTAGCCGCAATGTTTCCCGTGTCCGAGACCGAAATCGAGGTGATCTGCACGTTACCGCTGATCGAGGCGTCCTGAATCACTGGCGTGAATCCATAGGCCATGCCGTTCACGCAGCAACTCACATGGATTGGGCCGCCAAGCTGGTAGGTCTTGCTGAACGATTGCCCTCGCGCGGGAACGCCAAACACAGCGGCGAAAACCAGCAACACCGTCGCGACTCTGACAGCACGGCCTGCTACTGCAAACATGGGACTGCGAGTCCCATTGTGGTTAGCCGAGGGCCCAAAGAGCATAGTCTTTACCTCTTAGCTTGGCTTCAGGAGCAAATTGCTTGGCCGCGGGCGACACACGTGACCCGTACACGAGCATCGCGCCGAAGAATTCATGCAAGAGTTATTCCATTGGGCGGGGGGACTTGTCTGACGACGAAGAAGACAATTCCGCCACAGTCTGCGTCCGGGGATGACGCCTCGTATAGCGCAGGATTTTGGCCCTAAAAGACCTTCTAGTCAATACGATTTTCCGTTAATTTCCCGCCTTGCCACGAATATAACTCATTGTCTTGGCAAACCTGGCCACGCCATTCGTGCCCGAATGGGTACTCCTTTCTCTAGTTTGCGACCTTTCGGTTACAGCACACAGTCGGTTATGGTACTGCCCCCACCCATCGTTTGGTTCTCCTGTGGGGTCCCGGTAGGCATGCCTCCCGCCAGTCACGGCCATGACCGCATCCCGGGGGGACCTCGCGAAAAGCGGCTCCCCGCCTGCACTTTAGCGGTCTTTCATATTCGTGCGCCCGCCTTGATTTCCTTCCGAGGACACAGTAAGGTTGTCGCCAATCCCCGCTCTGGGGAACTCCGGCATGGATTGCCCTCAATGCCATACTCCCAACCCGGCTTCGGCAGTTCGCTGTTTGCGTTGTGACACTCCGATCCCCGGCTCTATTTCAGACAGCGACGTCACCTTCACCGAACCCGAAGATCCCGCCGCAACTCTCGATCCCTCTTTCGCCAAAGACTGGTCCGCCGCGGTCTCCCCTGGCCGCGCTGACCGTGACCTCGAATCCAAAGGCCTCCTAAGGCCGGGCCGCATCATCGCCGGCCGCTACGAAATCCGCGAACGCCTCGGGACCGGCGGCATGGGCTCCGTTTACCGCGCCCACGATCGCGAGGTGGATCGCTCCGTCGCCATAAAAATCGTCCGTCCCGACCTCGCCGAACAATCTGAAATCCTCCGCCGCTTCAAACAGGAATTAATCCTCGCCCGCCAGGTCACTCACAAAAACGTCATTCGCATTTTCGATCTCGGCGAAGACGCCGGCATCAAGTTCATCACCATGGAGTACATCGAGGGCAAAAGTCTGAAGGGCCTGGTGGACGAACGTGGCAAGCTGCCTTACCAGGAATCCACCGAAATCATTCAGCAGGTCTGTCTCGCACTCGAGGCCGCTCACGCCGAAGGCGTCGTTCACCGCGACCTCAAGCCCCACAACATCATGGTGGACAAGCACGGCAAGGTCGTGGTGATGGATTTCGGCATCGCCCGCAGCGCCAATGTCGCCGGCATGACCATGACCGGCGCGCTTATCGGTACGCCCGATTACATGTCTCCCGAACAGGTTCGCGGCGAGCACGTGGACGCTCGCTCCGACCTCTTCAGCCTGGGCGTCATCTATTACGAGCTCCTCTCCGGCAAAAATCCCTACTCCACCGGGAACGTGGAAAGCGCCATGTTTCGCCGCACTGTCGAGCGCGCTGCTCCCATTCTTGAAATGGATCCGCAAATCCCCCGCTTCCTCAGCGAAGTCGTCACCAAATGCCTGGAAAAGGACGTCAAGGACCGCTACCAGACCGCCCGCGAAATCTGGGACGACCTCGAGCAATGGCGTCAGGGCGCTTCCGCCACGCGCTGGACCACCATTCAGCGCAACCTCCGTCGCCGGCTTAAGCCCCGCGTCTTGGCAATCGCTGCAACCATTCTCGCCCTAGCCGTAGCCGGCACCCTGGTGTTCCGCCGCACTTTTGTCGTTCGCACTCCGCCCACTTCCACCCTGAATGCTTCCGTCGTTCCTCTGAAGTCCCTCGCCATCTTTCCCTTCCGCAACGCCTCCAACGATTCCAAGCTCGACTGGCTCGGCCCCAACGTCGCACAAATGCTCACCCAGGATATCGGCCAGTCCAGCGAACTCCGCACCGTCTCCGCCGATCGCGCCAGCCAGATTCTCCAGGATCTCCGCATCGCCCCCGATACGCGTCTCGATTCCAACGCCATCGAACGCCTCGCCGAATACAGCAACGCGCAAGTCATTATCTCCGGCCAGATCGTGAAGTTGGGAAATGGCTTGGATATTCAAGCTACTCTGCAGAATATGAAAGATGGCCGCACGGCCTCCTTTCATCAAAGCGTCGAAAACGAACAGAATGTCTTCGCCGCAGCCGACAGCTTGGCCGCCCAGATTCGCAGCAGCCTCTCGCTTTCCGCAAAAGCCGTCCATGAACTGGAAACGCGTGCCATCAGGCCTTCCTCCACTTCTCTGCCCGCTCTTCAGGACTTTCAGCAAGGTCTCGTAGCGGCTCGCAACGGAAACAATCTCGAAGCCAAAAATCAATTCATCGCCGCCACCAAAGAAGATCCCAATTTCGCTCTCGCTTTTTCTAAACTCGCCGAATCCTACTCGGATTTGGGCCAGGATACCGACGCCGAAGTCGCTTCCCGAAAGGCCGTCGATCTCGGCCAATCCTTGTCCCTCCCTCCGCAGGAACAGTTTGTAATCGCCGCTTCCAATTCCAAGGTGACCAAGGACTATCCCAAGGCCATCTCCGCCTATGAAGAGCTGGCCAAGGCCGGTCCCGGCGACGCCGACATCCTTTACGCTCTGGGCGCGCTCTACGAAAACTCCGGCGATTTTCCCAAGGCCCGCGAAACCTACGCTCGGGTTCGCGTGATTGACCCCAAGCGCGTGGACGTTCTCCTGGCCCAGGGCCGCGTTGAAATTAAAAGCGGCGACTCCGGCAAAGGTCTGGATTACCTCAGCTCGGCGCTCAACCTGGCCATCCAGTTCAATCGCGACGAACAGCACGCCGACATTCTGCAGGCCATGGGCGTCGCTTACCAGCAACTCGACCGTCAGCCTGACGCCTTGCACAGCTTCCAGGACTCGCTGGCCATCAAACAAAAATTGGGCTTGAAGAGCGGCATTGCCGAAAGTCTCAGCGCCATCGCCCAGGTCAACCGCGCCATGGGCAATATGGACCAGGCCCTCACAGGCTACACGCAAGCCCTGGCCCTCATGCGCGAGACCGGCGATAAGGCCGGAACCGCCGGCGCCATCAACGATCTCGGCAATCTGCTCTACGACCAGGGCAAATACGATCAGGCCCTCGGACTCTTCAAGGAATTCCTCCGCATCGAAACCGAATTGGGCGATGAGCAGAACCAGGGCTTGGGCCTCAACAACATCGGCAACATCTACCTGGCCCGCGGCGATTATGAGGACGCTCGCACTTATTTCGAACAGGCTCTCCAGAAGCGCCAGAAATTTCAGGTGGACTCCGACACCGCCGACACCCTCCACAACCTCGGCGAAACCTTCACCAATCTCGGCTCCTACGACCAGGCTCTCGCTCAATATCTGCGCGCCGTGGATTTGCGCCGCAAAGCCGGCGACAAACGCGGCGCCGCCATCGAAGCCTACAGCATGGGTACTGTTTTCGTTCTCCGCGCACGTTACGGTGCTGCGCTTGATGCTCATCGCGATGCCCTGAAAGCCTTTCAGGAATCCAATGAGCAGGGTTTCTGGCTGGCTCAGGTCCATGCCGGCTACGGCGAGGTGTACGCGCAGATGGGCAAGAGCGATGACGCCCAGAAAGAACTCGATGCCGCGCAAGCCATCGCCGTCCCACTGAAAAACCCCGAGCTCCTCGCTAAAATCAAGGGCTTCCAGGGTGATCGTTACTTCTTCCGCGGCGATTTCAAGGCCGCCCTTCCTTTATATAAGGATGCGGACTCCGAGGCTGCGCATTCCACCGATCGCCAGCTCATGCTTCTCAGCCGCTTCAATCTCGCCAAACTGGATGCCGAGCAATCCGGATCGCGAGCGCCCATAAATCGCTTGGAAGCACTCAAACAGTCCGCTGACACCGCAGGCATGAAATACCTGTCCCTGCAGTGCGACATCTACATCGCCAAAGCCCTGATGCAATCCAAAAAGTATGACCAGGCTCAATCCGGCCTGCAGCGCGCTCTGGTATCCGGCGAAAAAATGGGCGTCAACTCTCTCGTCGCGCAGTGCCACTACTTGCTCGGCCAGGCCGCCTCTCTGACCGGCAACCCCTCCGAATCCCAGCGCCAGCAGAAAGAAGCGGTGAAAATTCTCACTGCCGTCCAGGACGAAGCTCACGCCAACCTCAACGGCCGCTACGATCTCGCCCCCATCCTCTCCGCCAAGAACTAGGTTCCTTCACTCTATTTCGGCCGCTCTTCCATCACACTTTTCTTCCCTTCCAATCCGACCCGCCGCTTTTTCGCTTTTCTTCGTTGTGATAAGGTGTGCTCGCTCGCTGGCCACACGGTCAACAACAATGTCAGTGAAACGTCCCCTTTTTATCGCCCTTGTTCTTCTCGCGCTCGCCTTCATGGGCGCTTCCCGCATCTCCCACGCTTCCGATTGGGTCTCCCTCTTCAACGGCAAAGACCTTTCCGGCTGGAAAAACAACGGCCAGGAGAAATGGATCGTGGAAGACGGCGCCATCCTCTGCGAAAGCACCGCCAACAGATACGGCTATCTCACCACCGAAAAAACCTTCCGCAACTTCGATCTGCGCCTCAAATTCAAACCCGAAGCGGGCGGCAACAGCGGCGTTTTCCTTCGCTCCAAAATCATTGGCATCGATCCGGAACATGGTCCCGACATCGAGGGCATGCAGGTCGAAGTAGATCCCAACATTGGCAAGCATACGGGCGGCCTGTACGAAAGTGGCGGTCGCGGCTGGGTTGCCATGCCTACCGAAGCTGGAGAAAAAGCTCTGAAACCCGGCCAGTGGAACGACCTGGAGGTCTCCGCCCACGCCAATCGCATCGTCACCAAGCTCAACGGCGTCACCATCGTGGACTTCACCGATCCTGCCCAGAAGTTTTCCGACGGCGTCATCGGCCTGCAGATTCATACCGGCGGCGGCGTTAAAATGCGCTGGAAAGACATCTCACTTCGAGAGGAATAGCCAGGCCATCCGCTCGCCCAAACTCATGAACAAACCGAGCCGCCGCAACTTCCTGCAACATTCCGGTCTGGCCTTCACCGCCACCGTCGGCGCCGCTCGTCCTTTTACCAGTCTTTTCGCACACATGGAGCCGCCTTCAGTGAACAACGACAATCAATCCGCTCCCGTCGTCGCCTCCAACGGGGGCAAAAAGCCGCTCCGCCTCGGCCTCATCCTCGGCGTCGAGCCAGATCCCGATGCCGCCATGGCCAAACTCCAGAACCTCGGCATCGCCACCTGCCAGGTTTACATGGAGCACAACTTTGAGCCGGCCTTCGCCAAATCTCTTCGCCAGTCTCTCGACCGCGCCAGCATTGAAGCCACTTCCCTGGTCGTCGGCGGTCCCGGCAAGGAATCCTGGGATTTCTACGACGGCCCCTTGACCATCGGCCTCGTTCCGCGCGACACCCGCGCGGCCCGCATCGCCCACCTCAAAGCCGCATCAGATTTTGCCGTCCGCTGCGACATTCCCGCCGTGCAAACTCATTGCGGGTTCATCCCCGAAAATCCCAACGATCCTCTCTACAAGGAAGCCGTCGCCGCCATGCGCGAAGTCGCCGAATACTGCGGCCGCTATCGCCAGAACTTCCGCTACGAAACCGGACAGGAAACCCCCATTACGCTGGTTCGCGCCATCCACGACGTCGGCCTCGAAAATCAGGGCGTCAATTTTGATCTCGCCAATCTCATCCTCTATGGCAAAGCCAATCCGGTGGACGCCATCGAACTCCTCGCGCCGTACATCCAGGGCATCCACGCCAAGGATGGCCTATGGCCCGCCAATCCGCATAACCTTGGCGAAGAAGTCTCCATCGGCAAAGGTAAAGTCGATTTCCCGCGCATCTTCCAGCGCTTGAAAGAAATCCACTATGGCGGCGCGGTCACCATCGAACGCGAGATTTCCGGCGCGCAGCAGTTGGAAGATGTGCGCGCCGCGAAGAATTACCTGCAACAGCTGATCGGTTGATGCCCACTTCCCTTCAGGAGGGACCAATGTCCAGCGATCCAAAGGAAACCACCAAGCCGTCGAGCCAGTTCGACCGCCGTTCATTCATCGGTTCCGCGGCCGCAACGGCCGGCTTTATGATCATCAATCCATCGCTGGTTCGAGGCACGCAAGCCAACTCCGCCATCCGTGTGGGTCTGCTGGGCTGCGGCGGCCGCGGCACTGAAGATGCCACCAATCTCCTTGACGCCGGCGCTCGCATCGTCGCCCTCGGCGATCTCTTCCAGAACCAACTCGATGCCGCGCGTGCTCACTTCAACCAGTTGCTGCAGGCCAAGAACTTCCCGATTCTCGACACAACGCAGCTGTTCGCCGGCCCCGACGCTTTCCAGAAAATTGCCGCCTCCAAAGAAGTGGATGCCATCGTTGTCGCCACCCCGCCGTATTTCCATCCCCAGCATCTCGAAGCCGTGGTCGCCGCAGGCAAGCACGTTTACCTGGAAAAGCCGGTCGCCGTGGATGTCCCCGGCGCCATGAAAGTGATCGACATTGGCAAGCGCATCGGCGGCAAACTCTCCCTCGACGTCGGCTTCCAGATCCGCGACTGTCCGCCCTTCGTCGAAATGGTCCGCCGCATCCACGCCGGCGCCATTGGCAACATCGTCTGCGGCGAAGCCCACTATCTGACGGGTTACATCGATCGCCCGCAGTGGCCCAAGGCTTCGCCCGAAGAAGTTCGCCTGCGCAACTGGGTCCACGACAAAGTCCTCTCCGGCGACATCATCGTCGAGCAGAACATCCACGTTATCGACATCTGCAACTGGATTCTTCAATCGCATCCGCTCAAGGCCTCGGCCGCCGGCGGACGCATGGGCCGCCCTCCTGGCGACGGCGATGCCTGGGGCAACTACCACGTCGTCTTTCAGTATCCCAACGGCGTGGACGTCACCTTCAGCTCCACGCAATTCGCCAAAGGCTGGTGGGATGTCACCGAACGATTCTTCGGCACCAAAGGCACTTCGCAGTCGCCCTACATCGGACCGCTCGGCATCTGGGGCGACCAGCCGTGGCAGGATCCCGGCTCGCAGCCGAAACCAGCCGACGCTTCAAAGCCGCAAGCGGCCTTCTCGGTAACCGGAAATTTCAGCTCCAATCTCGAGCAAGCCGACCCGGAAAAGAAAAAAGCTTTCCTCGCGAGCATCACCAGCGGCAAATTCCACAATCAGTCCGGCGCGGGAGCGGAATCCGCGCTCTCCTGCATGATGGCCCGCACCGCCGCATACACCGGACGCGAAGTCACGTGGGAAGAGATCCTCAAATCCACCGAAGTCTGGGATCCGCACCTCGATCTCAATAGAATCGTCGCCAACCAATCCAAATAACTGGAGGCCTCATGTCCGAAGGAAATCGCCGCGAGTTTCTCAAGTCCTCCGTAGGCGCCGCGTGCGCTGCCGCTGTTCCGGGCGCGCTGCTTGGCGAATCCTCGCTGCCGCTGGCAACCGCTGCCAGGCCCGAGGCCCCCGCCATCAAAAAGGGCATGGTCCTCACCATGCTCCCCGAAAAGCTCAGCATGGCTGACCGTTTCAAGCTGGCGCGCGACACTGGCTTTGAAGTGATTCAGGCGCCGACCACTCCCGATGCCCGCCAGGCCGACGAAATCAAAGCCGCTGCCGATGCTTCCGGCGTCCGCGTGGACTCCGTGATGAACATGGCGCACTGGAAATATCCGCTCTCCTCCGGCGATCCCGCCGTGGTGGCCACCAGCCTCGAAGGCATGCGCACTTCCCTGCACAACGCCAAACTTTGGGGCTGCGACGCGGTGCTGCTGGTTCCGGCGGTGGTCAATCCGCAGACATCCTATAAGGACGCGTGGACGCGCTCGCAAACGCAAGTTCGCGCGCTGCTCCCGCTGGCGCAGGAATTGAACGTGGTCATCGCCATCGAAGAAGTCTGGAACAAATTCCTGCTCAGCCCGCTGGAGATGAACACCTACATCTCCGAATTCAAGAGCCCGCTGGTGCGCGCCTGGTTCGATGTAGGCAACGTTGTTCTTTATGGCTACCCGCAGGATTGGATCCGCACGCTCGGCCCCAGCATTTACAAAGTGCACCTCAAGGACTTCAAGCGCAGCAAGGACGGCTACACCTGGGTCAACCTGGGCGACGGCGACATCGACTGGCCCGCCGTCCGCCAGGCCTTCGCCGATGTCGGCTACCACGGCAGCGCCATCGCCGAGCTGGAACCGGGAGACGAGGCGTATCTTCGTGACGTAAATAAGAGGATAGACCGGCTATTGCTGGGCCGCGCCTAGTAGGGTACCCGCCCCTCTTTTTTCGTAAGTATGGGAAACAAAGGACTTAGGGAAAGGGCCGGAAGGGTGGTCGGTGGAGCTGGCGGATGGCCGGGCTTTCGTCCGCGCTGTTGCGCGGACGACCCGCAGAAATCGCGGGGGCGCCCGGCCCTACGAGAAGTATGATAGCGTTTACATCCTCTGGAACTATCCCATTCACGGAGAAAGTTATGCGCCAGCCTGCCGTTCGTTTTTGCCTGTTCACGCTTGCTTCCCTGCTGCTCCTTCCCACAATCGTCTTTGCGACCGTCCGAATTGACCTGAACGGTCCGTGGTTATTCCGGACGGATGCCAAGTCGGAGGGCGAGGCGCAAGGGTGGTTCAAGAAAGTTCCCAACGGAACGGAGCCGGTGCGGGTGCCGCACACCTGGAACATCGGGAAGGATGACGATTATGAAGGAGTGGCGTGGTACTTCCGGACGTTCCAACTGCCGGCACTGCGTCCGAGTGAGCACGTTGAGCTGCACTTTGGCGCGACGTTTTACCTCTCGCACGTCTGGGTGAACGGCGTTTCGGCGGGGACCCATGAGGGCGGACACACCGAGTATTTCTTCGACATCAGCAAATTGCTGAAAGCCGGGGAGAAC
>Ga0187821_10000403_pt1 | contig 11032 bp, 9 predicted proteins | sample NC_wetland_sal_i_20_FD_132442 | JGI IMG/M metagenome (GOLD analysis project Ga0187821, IMG submission 132442) | Wetland sediment microbial communities from Neuse River Estuary, North Carolina, USA - SourceSoil_1 | ecosystem: Environmental > Aquatic > Freshwater > Wetlands > Sediment | place...
AATAAGATGTTTGACCGTGCTTCCTTCGAGCAACTCCATTGCGATAAATGTTCGACCGTCGCTCTCATCGATTTCATAGATCGTGCAGATATTCGGATGATTCAGAGCGGACGCCGCTCGCGCCTCGCGGCGGAATCGTTCCAGAGTTTGCGGCTCGTGTGCTACTTCGTCTGGCAGGAATTTTAACGCGACAAAGCGGCCCAGGCGTGTGTCTTCGGCCTTATACACCACACCCATGCCCCCGCCGCCGAGCTTTTCCACAATGCGGTAGTGCGAGATGGTCTGGCCGATGAAGGAAAAGGAATCCGCCACTGGAGGCACATATTAGTTTTTGGCAGAAGGCAAGTCAACAAAAGTGCAGGTCCTTCGTGCCCTGGGTTCCGAAAAACGCCCTGGTATTGAGCGGATTCATCACCTACCGGATGCTCAGCCGCTCTGAGCGCGACTAAGCGGCGACGGCGATGCGGCGGACCAAGTCGTTCTGTTCGGCGATGGATTCCGCGCCGATGGTGAAAGCGTCGAGAAGATTGAGGCCAAGGGCAAAACGCAGAGCCTCGTCCTGGCGATCACGCAGAGCGCCCTGGCCCAAGATTTTCATGCCGAGGACGGCTGTGCCTGAGGCTTTCATTTGGCGGAGGACGCTGACAACGGTATCGGGGTCGGCGTCCATGATGGCACCGATGGGATTGATGCGGGCCAGGTCCACATCAACCCAGGGAGATTTGGCGGCGGCGCGGAGAGCTTCGATGGAGTGGCAGGAACAGCCGTGGGCGCGAATGATTTTTTTCTGCTTGGCTTCTTCGAGGACGTCCATGACCGGGCGGTAGCGGCTGGTCCAGTCTGGCTCGGTGAGGCAATGCATGAGGAGAATGTCGATCTGCTCGACACCTAGTTCGCGACGAAAACGGTCTATATCCGCGCGCATTTCATTGGGATCGCGGGCCCAGGATTTGGTGAGGACGGTGACTTTGGTGCGGTCGAGTTGTTTGAGTGCGGCAGCGACGTGCGGGTGGCTGCCGTAGGAGTCGGCGGCGTCGAAGAAGCGGAGGCCGTTTTCGTGGTAGCCGTTGAGGAGAAGACGGGAGAGGCCATCGATGCCGAGGGCGGTCTGATGGGAGTGATGGCCCGTGCCGACCGTGCCGGTGCCCATGGCGAGGCGGGAGGTCTGGATGCCGGTACGGCCGAGGGTTACGGTGTCGGAGGCGGCGAATTTTTGCGAGAGCGGAGGGATGGCGGCGAGACGGCGCGCTATGGAGTGGGAAGCGAACAACGCGCCAGCGGCGGCGTGGGAGGAACGGTGGAGAAAGTCGCGACGGAGCATGGGACCTCCGGGTTGGCTGATGAGAAGAGGCTACACCCGGTGGGACGGGTGGGATAAGGAATTGGTTAGCGGACGGGATGAGCGGGAAATCAGAGCAAGAACAGAATTGCTCGCGGCCGACGCCAGGGCAAGCTGGGGCGCAGCATGCTGCGCCCCTACGAAGAATGACGGAATCAAACGATGAGTTAAATCAGGTCGAGGCCGGAGAAGAAGTAGCCGATTTCGAAGGCGGCGGTTTCCGGTGCGTCGGAGCCATGGGTGACGTTGTTGCCGATGCTGGTGCCGAGATCGTGGCGGATGGTGCCGGGGGCGGCTTTTTGGGGGTCGGTGGCGCCCATGGTGTCGCGCCACTTCAGAATGGCGCCTTCGGTTTCGAGGACCATGGCGATGATTTTGCCGGAGGACATGAAGTCGGTGAGTTCACCAAAGAAGGGGCGGGCTTTGTGTACAGCATAGAAGCCGCCGGCTTCTTCTTTGGTGAGGCGCATGGATTTAACGGCTACGATGGTGAAACCTGCCTTGTGAATGCGGCAAAGGATTTCGCCTTGTTTGCCAGCGGCTACTGCGTCGGGCTTGATGATTGCGAAGGTGCGTTCGAGAGACACGAGAAAACTCCTTAAGAGAAGTAATGAAGCAACGAAGTAACGAAAAACCTAGCGCTCAAAACTTTGCCAGTGCTTCCAGAGACTTTTCAGCATGGCACCTAGCAAACCGAATCGATTGCTCAGTTCGCCGGATTCCTTTTGGTCCAAATAACCCTCGTCGCGAGTCAATTCGAGCCAGAACTTGCATTCGTCGCATGAACCAATCGAAATCTGTAGATATCGCTTGAATTCCGCAGGAGACGTTCGTTTCGCCCAACCCTCCACGATGTTCGCTGGAACCGATCTCGCAGCCCGGCGAAGCTGTCTCCCAATTTCAAATTGCTCGTAAGCAGGAAGCCGTTTGGTCGATCTGGATACGTCCAGAGCGAGGCGATACGACTCCTTAAAAACATTCAAGTCCCTGTAAGTCTTGATAGGCATGATGGCGGCCAGCCTCATCCTATCATTACTTCGTTACGTCGTTACTTCACTACTTCAGGGTGGCGGCGAGGGTAGAGCCGAGATCTGCCGGAGTTTCGACGGTTTTGATTCCGGCGGCGTTCATGGCGGCGTACTTGTCCTTGGCGGTGCCCTGGCCCCCGGAGATAATCGCGCCGGCATGGCCCATGCGGCGGCCCGGCGGAGCGGTTTGTCCGGCGATGAAACCGACCACCGGCTTTTTCATGTTGGCCTTAATCCAGGCGGCGGCGGTTTCTTCAGCGTTACCGCCAATTTCACCGATTAGGATGACGGCGTGAGTGTCAGGATCTTCGTTGAAGAGCTTGATGGCTTCGAGAAATGAGGTGCCAATGATGGGATCCCCGCCGATGCCGATGCAGGTGGATTGGCCAATGCCGAGGCGGGTGAGCTGGTCCACGGCTTCGTAGGTGAGCGTACCGCTGCGGCTGACTACGCCGACGTGGCCCTGTTTGTGAATGCGGCCGGGCATGATGCCGATTTTGCATTTGCCGGGCGAGATGATGCCGGGACAATTCGGGCCGATCAGGCGGGTCTTGGCGCGATTGACGACGGAAGTCACGCGGACCATGTCGATGACCGGAATGCCTTCGGTGATGCAGATAACCAGCGGGACTTCGGCGTCAGCAGCTTCCAGAATGGCGTCCGCGGCATAAGGAGGCGGAACGAAAATCACCGAGGCGTTTGCGCCGGTACCTTTGACGGCTTCGGCGACGGTGTTGAATACAGGCCGCTCTAAATGTTTTGTTCCGCCCTTACCCGGAGTGACCCCGCCCACCACATTGGTGCCGTACTCAATCATTTGTTGAGCGTGGAAGGTGCCCTCGCGGCCGGTGAAACCTTGCACGATGAGCTTCGTCTTCTGATCTACCAAAACGCTCATCGCGCACCTCCTGCCAGCGAAACAACCTTTTGGGCGCCGTCTTTCATGCCGTTGGCGATGGTGAAGTTGAGGCCGGATTCGCGGAGAATTTGCTGGCCCTTTTCGACGTTCGTGCCTTCCATGCGGACAACTACGGGAATTTTCACTTGCAGGTCCTGGGCGGCGGCGACGACGCCGGTGGCGAGCACGTCGCAGCGGAGAATCCCGCCGAAGATATTGATGAAAACGGCTTTCACTCCGGCATCGCTCAGAAGAATGCGGAAGGCGTTTTTGACCTGTTCGGCGGAGGCGCCGCCGCCGACGTCGAGAAAGTTGGCGGGCGAGCCGCCGGAGTATTTAATGATGTCCATGGTGGCCATGGCGAGGCCGGCGCCGTTGACCATGCAGGCGACGGTGCCGTCAAGCTTGATGTAGTTGAGGCCGTACTTGGAGGCCTCGACTTCCAGAGGATCTTCTTCGTCGAGATCGCGCAGGCCGCGCAAGTCGGTGTGGCGGAAGAGGCCATTGTCGTCAAAGGTCATTTTGGCGTCGAGAGCAACCAGGCGGCCGTCGCCAGTGAGTATGCACGGATTGATTTCGAGCAAGGAAGCGTCAGTGTCCACAAACGCGCGATAGAGCGCCTGGAAGAAGGGTGCGGCGTGATTGGCGGCTTCGCCGGAAAGGCCGAGGCCGAAGGCCAGCTTTCGCGCCTGATAAGGCTGCAGACCGACCGCGGGATGAATGGTTTCTTTCAGGATGGCGGTGGGATCTTTCTTGGCGACTTCTTCGATTTCCATGCCACCCGCGGCGCTGGCCATAAAGATCACCCGGGCCGATTCGCGGTCGACCAGAAGGCTCAAATAGAGTTCGCGCTTGATGTCGAGGCCTTCCTCCACCAGCAGACGCTTGACGATGCGGCCGGACGGGCCGGTCTGGAAGGTAACCAGGTTCATGCCCAACATGCGCGAGGCGATTTCCGCGGCTTCGTCGGGCGAATGGGCCAACTTGACGCCGCCGCCTTTGCCGCGGCCGCCGGCGTGGATCTGGGCCTTCACCACGACGATATTGGATTTCAGTCGGTGCGCGCCCTCGCGAGCTTCTTCCTTGGTAAAAGCCACTTCGCCGCGCGGAGTGGTGACGCCATAACGTGCGAGGATAGCTTTGGCTTGGTACTCATGAATCTTCATTAGTGGTCCGTTAGTGTTCGACCGTGGAGCTACCGGCCAGTGTTAGAATTTTGCCATTCGCAGAACATAGAAGTTTACTCGGAACTCTTAAGAGGAGCAAGGAACGCCCCCAATGAACGGCATTTCGATAATGTCCGAGCGTGGCTCATGAGCAGGAAACTGCTGGAACTTGCCATCGCCGGGCGGGTGCTGAGCGGCTTTGAGGCCGAAGAGCTCATGGAAGAACTGCTGGCCGGCCGGATGGAGACGCCGGAGATTGTGCAGCTGCTGACCGCGCTGAATGCCAGGGCTTACCGCGCGGAAGAACTGGCGGGATTCGCGCGGGCCATGCGGCGGCAAGCCACGAAAGTGTTTGGCGAAGGCGAAACTTTGCCGGAGCGCATGGTGGACACCTGCGGAACAGGCGGCGACGACTCCGGCACGTTTAACATTTCCACCGCGGCGGCGATTGTGGCAGCGGCGGCCGGGGCAAGGGTGGCCAAACATGGCAATCGGGCCGCCAGTTCGAAATGCGGCAGCGCCGACGTGCTGGAAGCGCTGGGCGTAAAGATTGATTTGCCGTTTGACCGGATCGGGCTGGGCATCCGGCAAATCGGAATCGGTTTTTTGTTTGCCCAAGCCGCGCACACGGCTACGCGGCACGCCACGGCGGCGCGCAAGCAGGTCGGCGTGCGGACCATTTTCAATTTGTTGGGGCCGCTGACCAATCCGGCACACGCGCAGGCCCAGGTGCTTGGTGTGTTTTCAGCGGAAGTGGTGGATGTAATGGCGGGAACGCTGGCGGAACTGGGCACGGAGCACGCGTTTGTGGTGCACGGGGCAGGGAAGCTGGATGAGATTTCGCTGGCCGGGCCGACCATTGTGGCGGAAGTGCGCGAAGGAAACGTTCGCAAATATCACCTGATGCCGGAAGATTTTGGCAAGGAGCTGGCGCCGCTGGCGGCGATTCAAGGCGGAAACGCGGTGGACAACGCAAAGTTAGTGCTGCAGCTGCTGGCAGGCTCGAACGATGGCGAAGGGGGCCGCGCGCGGCACGATATTGTAGTGGTCAACGCGGCTGCGGCGCTGGTAGCGGCAGGAAGTGCGGCCAATTTTCGCGAGGGTGCGGAGCTGGCGGAGAAAGCGGTTCGCAGCGGAGCCGCGCAAGCTAAATTGCAGGAATTACGGAGATTTGGCCAGGCCTCATGACCAGCCGCCCCGCACCTGCGTTGTACGATTCCGCATCGCGGTGCGCGGAGTTTTTGCCCGCCTTTTGCCCACGGTATATAGTCTAGAAAGCGAGCCGGCGCTCCGCCCGCGCTGCCGCAGGCACTCCGCATCCGCGAAGGCAAACCGCAGGAATGGCAGACGTCAACAAGCACCTGGAACGCGCCAAGAAGTTCCTTGAGAAAAACCGCGTAGAGGACGCCATCGAAGCGTACCTTTCGGTGCTCGAGGAAGCGCCGTCGCACATGGAAGCGACGCAGGCGCTGGGGGATTTGTACGCCCGGCGTGAGCAGCCGGATCGGGCTGCCGTGTACTACGGCATGTTCTTTGACCTGCTGGTGGATCCCAAAGACGAAACCAAGGCGCTGGCCATCTACAACCGCTTTTTGAAGCATTCCTCGGCACAGCAGCAGCCCCCGGAGCGCATCGCGCGCTATGCGTTCTTGCAGCAGAAGCAGAATCGGACGGAAGAAGCCAGCGAGCAGTACGGAAAAGCAGCGGAACTGTTTACCGCGGCCGGGCGGGAAGAGGATGCACTCTTTTGCTGGGAGCGCATCGCGCAGCTGGAACCGGACAATCTTTCGCGGCAAGTGAAATTGGCCGACGTCGCGGAGAAAAACGGCCGAAACATGCTGGCGGCGCGCGCGTTGTTGCGTGCCGGGCAGCTCGCATCGGCGAGCGGGGCGGCGGATGAATCGTTGAAATATTTGCAGCGGGCGCATGGGATGGCTCCGCAGGAGCGCAGTGTTGCGTTGTTATACGCGGCGGCACGCTTGCGCAAGGGCGAGGCGGCAGACGCTGCGAAATTGCTGGATCCATTTTCGGCGACGGAGGCGGATCCGGTTTTTCTGGAAACGTTTGCGGATGCTCTGATGCGTTCCGGGCAGCTGGACCGAGCGCGCGGCATATTGGAAAAGCTGTTGCAGGAGAAAAACGCCGGGTTGGGCAGGCTGTTTCAGCTGGCAGATATGTACGCGGCCGGGAACAACGGCGGGAAAGCCGTGGAAGTGCTGACATTTTTGAAAAAGAGAATGTTCGCGCAGAAGCGGCAGAATGAGTTTGCGGCGCAGCTGGATGACGTGGCGGGGCGCCACCCCGATTCTTCCGAGCTGCTGGAATTTTGGGCGGCCCTCTACAACGAACTGAACCGTGAATCCAAATATTTCGAGATCATGATCCGGCTGTTCGACGCGTATTTGACCCGCGGTGAGGTGCGAAAGGCTTGTGACGCGCTGGAACGCCTGGTGGATATTGACGCGTACGATTATCGCAACCAGGAGCGGTTGGAACGCCTCAAGGGTAAGGCGGACGATACGTATTTGCGGAGGGTCGCGAGCCGGCTGACCAAGTCGGGAACGAACATTTCTGCGCCAGATACGACTCCCCAGGTTGGGCCAGGCCGCTCGAAAGAGCCGGCGCAGCCGGTGTCTGAAGAAGGTCAGAAGATGCAGACGTTGGAAGATCTGATCGTGCAGACCGAGATCTTCCTGCAATATTCATTGCAAGCCAAGGCGGTGGACCGGCTGCAGAAAATTGCCGAACTTTTCCCCGGTGAAGAAGAAAAGAATGAGCGGCTGAGAAACCTTTACCAGACGGCAAACTGGTGGCCCAAAGGCGCGCCCGTGAAAAAGGCGGAGGCTCCGCGTCCCGCCGGAGCCGCGGAACAGGCTGCCGGCAGCTCCGCAAAAACAGGGGCTTTCAGCGCCGATACCCTGCGCGACCTGTCGAAAATTTCCGAGATCAACCAGAAGATTTTCCGGCAACAAACTCCGCGTGCAATGTTGAACACGGCAGTAAGCGAAGTCGGCGAATATCTGCGCGTGAGCCGCGCGCTGGCGGTGATAGGCGCGCCCGGAAGGCCTCCCGATCTTGCGGCTGAGTTCTGCGCCCCCAATATGAAGCCTGCGCCCGGCGCACAGGTGGTTTTCCTGCTAGCGCAGGTGGAAAAGACCACCGGCGACGAGCTGGGTGGTTTGGTTGTGGAAAATGCCGGTACGGCGCTCAGCGATTTGGGATTACGCACGGCTCTGGGCGTGAAGATCACCGATCGCGAGACGCAGCAGGTCGCCGGCATGGTGATTGTCGGACAGTCGGAACCCCGAAAGTGGAAGCCTAACGAGACTTATTTCCTGCAGGCCATCGGCGATCAGATGCTCATGAGCGTCAGCCACACGCGCTTGCGCTCCCTGGTGCGCCGCATGGGCGTTTCCGACGAACGCAGCGGCCTGCTGAGCCGCAGTTCGTATCAAAGTTGTTTGCTCACGGAAGCCGATCGCGCACGAACGCAAGGGACGCCGTTATCGCTGACCATCGTGCAGATTGATCGCGGCGCGGAAATTGCCCGGCAACAGGGTGAGTCGCCCATGGAGCGCTTCCTCGAACAATTGGCGCGGTCGCTGCAGCCGATCGTGAGGCAGAACGACGTGGCGGTGAAATATACGTCGTGGTCGCTGGCGTTTATCCTGCCAGATACCGCGCTGGCGGGTGCCCAGAACCTTGCGGATAAGCTGCGCCGGGCGGCATCCGGAATTCGTCCGCCGTGGGATTCCACTTCCATCACGCTCAGCGCGGGAATTGTGGAAGCCGTCGCCAAACCCGATTATGAGAGCGAAGACATCGTGACCGACCTGATGAACCGGGCGGAGTTCTCCGTTGAGGAAGCGCGCAAACGCGGGGGTGATACGGTTGTGACGGTGGAAGCCCCGAAAGTTTGACCCTCTGCAACAGTTCCTGGCGGTATGCATCTAATGGCAAACGAGGTTGAAATGTTTCCAACGGACATAATGATTGTCGCGGGAGCGCGGACGCCGATGTCGCGTTACACCGGCGCTTTTTCGGATGTTTCCGCGATTGATTTGGCGGCGGTGGCCTCGCGCGAAGCGATCCGGCGCTCTGGCGCAAATCCCGAAGAATTCGACCATGCAATTTTCGGCAACGTGATGCAAACCAGCGCGGACGCTCTGTACGGGGCGCGCCACGTCGCCCTGAAAGCCGGGCTGAAAACGGAGACGCCCGCGGTTACCGTGAACAGGCTGTGCGGGTCGGGCATCGAGGCGATTGCTCAGGCAGCGCAGCGGTTGCTGCTCGGCGAAAGCGAACTGATTCTGGCGGGCGGCATGGAGAACATGACGCAGGCGCCGTTCGTGATTCGGGGATTGCGCAATGGGCTGAAGCTGGGCGGCGGCGCTCTGGAGGACTCCCTCATGGCCGGGCTCACTGATACGTATTGCGGTCTGCCAATGGCTCTGACCGCGGAAAAACTCGCCGAACAATACGGCATCACGCGCAAAGAGGCTGACGCTTACGCGTTGCGCAGCCAGCAGGCGGCGGATGCAGCCTACAAAGCTTGCCGCATGAAGGAAGAACTGGTGCCGGTGGAAGTAAAGCAGGGCAAGAAGATGATCGTGGTCGGCGAAGACGATCATCGTCGTCCGGAAACTACGATGGAAATTCTCGAGAAACTTCCCCCATCCTTCAAGAAAGATGGAATTGTTACGGCTGGCAATGCCAGTGGCATCGTGGACGGCGCCGCGGCGGTGGTGGTGACGCGCGAAAAGACCGCCAAAGAGCGCGGCCTGAAACCAATCGGGCGAATCGTGTCTTGGGCTGCGGTTGGCGTGGATCCCAGCATAATGGGCATCGGCCCGGTGCCGAGTTCCCAGAAGGCGCTGCACGCGGCGGGCTTGACCCTGGACCAGATCGATCGCGTTGAAGTGAATGAAGCATTTGCGGCGCAGTATCTGGCCGTGGAGAAGGCGCTCGGTTTGAACCGCGACAAAACCAATGTGAATGGCGGAGCAATCGCGCTGGGACATCCTTTGGCTGCGTCCGGCACCCGCCTGGTGATTACGCTGTTGAATGAACTAAAGCGAAACGGACTGCGCTACGGTCTTGCCACTGCCTGTATCGGAGGCGGCCAGGGCATTGCGATGATCGTCGAAAATATCGCGACCGTCTGATCGGCAGTTTGCAAGCCAGGCCAAAAGTCCTGCCTCTTCGTGAAGGCAGTGACATTTCGGGCCGGCAAAGTACGGCCGCCGAGATTTTGATACACTTCTCTTCCGGCCCAGGGTGGGTCTGAGCGGTTACTGCCGCGAAGTCCAAATAAGGAAAAGTCATGCCGATCGAGAAAGTGGGAGTCGTGGGGTGTGGGCTGATGGGTTCGGGAATCGCGCAAGTAAGCGCGGCGGCCGGGTTCACCACCGTGATTCGCGAAGTGAGCCCGGATCTGGTGGACAAGGGCCTCAAAGGAATCGACAAGAACCTAGCGCGGCTGGTTGAAAAGGGAACCATTACCGAAGCATCCAAGAGCGAAATCAGGGGGCGACTCAAGGGCACCACGGTGATTGAGGACTTGAAAGACTGCGACCTGGTGATTGAAGCCATAATCGAGCAGCTTCCGGCGAAAAGGGAACTGTTCGGCGCGTTGGATCGCCTGTGCCCCGAGAAAACGATTTTCGCCAGCAACACTTCCTCGCTGACGATTACGGAAATCGCCACGGCCACCAGACGGCCGCAGCGCTTTGTCGGCCTGCACTTCTTCAATCCGGTGCCAGTGATGAAGCTGGTGGAGGTGGTGAAAACCATCGCCACCGACCCCGCCGTTTACGAAGAAATGGTGACCTTCGGCGGTAAACTGGGCAAAGTCGCGGTGCGCGCCAATGATTCCACCGGCTTCATCGTCAACCGGCTGCTGGTGCCTTATCTGCTCGACGCGATTCGCGCGCTGGAAGAAGGCGTTGGCTCCATCGAAGACATCGACAATTCCATGAAGCTGGGCTGCGGCCATCCCATGGGCCCACTCACTCTGCTCGATTTTGTCGGCCTCGACACCACCTACTACATTTCGCAAATTATGTTCGACGAGTTCAAGGAAAAGCGGTTTGCCGCGCCGCCTCTGCTGAAACGCATGGTGCTGGCCGGTTGGAATGGCAGAAAAGCCGGCCGTGGGTTCTACGATTACAGCGATCCGCAAAAACCGGTGCCGCAGAAATTCTGAGCCGACTTTTGGAATGACCATGAGCTACGAAAATATTCTGTACGAGAAAAAAGACGGCATTGCGACGATTACCTTTAATCGCCCCAAAGTGCTGAACGCGCTGAATCGCACGACCGTGGAGGAACTCCAGCGCGCGCTGCTCGACGTCCGCGACGACACCGACGTTCGCGTGGTAATTCTCACCGGCGCAGGCGAAAAGGCCTTCGTGGCAGGCGCCGACATCGGCGAACTCGCCCAGCAGACACCGGTGCTTGGCAAGGAATTTTCGCTCTTCGGACAGAGCGTCTTTCATTTGCTCGAGACCATCGGCAAGCCGTCGATCTGCGCCATCAACGGGTTCGCGCTGGGTGGCGGCTGCGAGCTGGCGCTGAGCTGCTCGATTCGCATCGCCAGCAA
>Ga0187821_10000404_pt1 | contig 11030 bp, 6 predicted proteins | sample NC_wetland_sal_i_20_FD_132442 | JGI IMG/M metagenome (GOLD analysis project Ga0187821, IMG submission 132442) | Wetland sediment microbial communities from Neuse River Estuary, North Carolina, USA - SourceSoil_1 | ecosystem: Environmental > Aquatic > Freshwater > Wetlands > Sediment | place...
GAAAAAACCGTATTGGCGGCTGGCGTTGGATGCGGCTACGCCTCATTTAACACAATTTCCCAACGAGATTCACCAGATGACGGCGATGAGCGACGTGCAGCTCGATAAATTCATGGAGGATCCGCAGCACCAGTGGTGGACGGAGCCGATGACACTGATTTTCGGGAAGGCGACCGTTGCGGGGAAGCTGACGGACGACCCGTTCGCGAACCTGAACGCAGTGATGACCGGCGGGCATGAAATGGAAGCGCACCATCCGCTGGCGTGCGGCGATGACTGGACGGTGGCGCTGGGCGGGCCGTGGTATTACTACAACGCGTTTCGCAAAGAACATGGGCTGGGGCATTTGAAAGTGGCCGAGGTGCCCGAAATCGGGATCAAGGCAGGCACGAGTCTGCTGGTGCCGCTGGTGATCGGCCATGGCAAAGGAAAAGCCGGAGAGATTGCAATTGAGGTGGCGGCGCCCGCCGGATGGAAAGTCGCGCATGGAGCCGGTAAGTTCGCACTGGCGCAAGAAGATCGCACGGATTTGATCGTGGAGATCGCCACTCCGGAACTGGGGAAGGAAGAGTTGAAGAAGGGGGGGACCCAGGAAGTGGTGGTGAGAGTAGCTGCGGAGGGGAACGCGATTGGAGAGGTTAAGTTGAAAGTGGCGCTGAAGGGGAGCGCACTGGCGCAGTAGAAGGTCGATTTTGCCGAGATAGGGCGCAGCATGCTGCGCCCCTACAAAGCAAAGGCGGCGGCCGATTATTTTTTTGGGCGGACGGATTCCAGTTGTTCCCAGAAAGAATCGGGAAGCAACAGCAGATCGTTGAATTCACCAGCGCCCTGCAGCCACTGGCCGCCGTCAATCACCACACATTCTCCGTTAATGTAAGGAGCCATATCGCTGATCAGGAATGCGGCGAGATTGGTAAGTTCCTCGTGTTTGCCGAAGCGTTTCATGGGGTTGGAGTTTTTGGTGTGTTCCTCGAATTGCTTGGAAGGCATGAGCCGTGACCAGGCGCCCTCGGTGGGGAACGGGCCAGGCGCGATGGCGTTGAGGCGGATGTTGTACTTGCCCCATTCGACGGCGAGAGAAGTGGTCATGGCCAGAACGCCGGCTTTGGCGCACGAGGAGGGGACAACAAAGCCGGAGCCGCAGTTGGCGGAAGCATAGGTGGTGGTAATGCTGAGGACGTTGCCGGGTTTTTTGGCCGCGATCCATTTGCGGGCGAAGGCTTGCGTGCAGTGAAAGCTCCCATTCAGGACGATGCTGACGACAGTATCGAATGCGTTGGGAGAAAGTTTTTCCGTGCGGGCCATGAAGTTGCCCGCGGCGTTGTTGATGACCGTATCTACCGGCCCGATTTCAGCGTCGGCTCGGTCGGCGGCAGCTTCCACCGCGGCAAAATCCCGGACGTCGCAGGTGGCGTAGGCTGCGACACCTCCAGCCTGGGTGATGGCGGAGCACGTTTCTTTCAGCGGTTCTTCGCGGCGGCCAATCAGAAACATTTTTGCGCCGAGTGACGCGAAGTGAAGAGACATGGAGCGGCCGAGGCCGCTACCGCCGCCGGAAAGGAAGATAGCGCGGTTTTTTAGGAGGTCTGGCTGGAACATTTGATAGCGCTCCCGGGAAATTTGAGATTTGAGATTTGACGAAAAAACGGTGCACGCATTATAGGGCACTGATGCGGATTACGTTGCTGCGCAGGCAAGATTGCCTGCGCTACAAAAACGCGCCAGTTAGAAGAGGCCGGGGAGGAAGCGGGGCTTGGAGGACATGGCGGCGGAGTAAGCGGGGTCGGCGAAAAGAACGCGTTCTTCGGCGGAAAGGCGGACGCTGAGAACCGCGACGTGCGCGATGGCGCCGACCAGCGCGGTGATCCACGCAGTGTGGATGAGCGGGAGCGCGATCATTTCCACGAAGACGGCCGCGTAATTGGGATGGCGTACGTAGCGGAACGGGCCGGTGGTGATGACGCCAAGACGGGTGGAGTCCATCACTTCAACATTCCAGTGCTGGCCGAGCGTACGAATGACCCACCAGCGAACGATGTTGGCGAGGATAAACAAAGCCATCATGGGAATCGCCAGGGCGGGCAAGAAGGGCCGGTGAAGAAATACAACTTCAACCGCCGCACTGATCAGGACCAGTGTGTGGAACATGGCCATTATCGGGAAGATCGGGTCTTTGGCTTTGGCGGCGCCCTGGGCCTTCATGTCTTGCTGGTGGCGCCTGGAAATGCGCAGTTCAACGATGCGCATCGCCGCGACGGCCAGCAGCAGCGCCAGGAACAGAATGACGCTGAGAGGCATCGCTAGTTCCACTGCAGGAGCAGGAATTCGGCGCTGAAGCCGGGGCCGAAGGCGGCGGCAATGGCGACTTCATCTTTCTTGAGCGGGCGCTTTTCCAGCCATTCCTGGAGGATGAAGAGAATCGTGGCGCTGGAAAGATTGCCGACGTTGCCAAGGATATCCCACGAGGGCTGGGTCTGGCACTTGGTGAGGCCGAGCGCGATTTCGACATTGCCGAGCAGGCGCGAGCCGCCGGGATGCAGAATCCAGCCGCGAATATCCGACCGGGTTTGGCCGTGGCGCGCCAGAAAGCCGTCCACCAGCCCTTCGATTTTGGCGCCGATCATTTCCGGCACGTCCTTGGAAAGCAGAATGTGGAAGCCGGAGTCCTTGAGATCGAAGCCCATGGCATCGAGCGAATCAGGAAAGGTATAGGTTTCGGAAACCATAATGCGCGGGCCGGGCGCGTCTTTTTTGTTGCTGACAATGACTGCGGCGGCGCCATCGCCGAACAAAATGGAGGAGATCAGGTTGGCCTGAGAAATGTCCTTGCGCTGAAAGGTCAGCGACGGAAGTTCCACGGCAATGATCAGCGCGTTGCCGTCAGCCTTGGATTGCAGATAATCGGTAGCGCGGCCCAGGGCCATGGCGCCTGCGGCGCAGCCCAACTCAGTGAACGGCATGCGGCGCACATCGGACCGGAAACCCATCAAATTGATGAGGTGGGCATCCAGGGAAGGAATCATGAAGCCGGTGCAGGAAACGGTGATGATCAGGTCGATGTCCTGCGCCGTCATTCCGGCGCGCTTGAGGCATTCTTCAGCGGCGCGCTGGCCGAGGGCGATGGCGTGTTCGGCGTATTCCTGATTGGTTTTTTCCAGCGAGCGTGGCTCCACCGTGTAATCAATCGGGAAAATCACATGGCGCTTGTGAACCTGGGCGTTATCCACGATGGACATCATGGCTTCCAGGCGGCGCTCGGGAATGTCAAACACGCGGCCCAGATAGAGCTTCACATCGTCGCGGGTAATGGTATGGGGAGGGACCGCGGTGGCGGTGGCTACGATGGCGCACGGGGTTGCGTAGCCGTTCTGGACTTTCTTTTTTTCCATGGACGAAGTCATCGTGGCCAAAGGGTGAATGCTCCCGTCAGTTATAGTTCGCGGCGAAAACGGCCGCGGAACAGGGTAGTGCCAGAGAAAGAGTGCGCAGCACTCTATCGCAATTGGCGGAGTTGGCCGAGTCTTTTCTGACCAGCTCACCGCTGGAAACGTGAGCCCCTGAATCTGTCTATTATTGTACTAGAAGACGCTAGCCGGCGGCTTCCTGGCTGGCCCGAATCTCCTGCCAGCGCCGCGGGCGCTTGTTGTACTGCAGCACTTTCTTGCGCAAACGAATGGATTTCGGCGTGATTTCGACGAACTCGTCGTCAGCGATGAATTCGATGGCCTGTTCCAGGCTGAGTTCACGATGGGGGATCAGGCGGATGGCTTCATCGGCGCTGGAGGAGCGCATGTTGGTCAGCTTTTTCTCGCGCGTCGCGTTCACTTCCATATCCTGTTCGCGCGAATTTTCTCCGATGATCATGCCTTCATAAACGTCAATGCCGGGGCCCACGAAAAGCTCGCCGCGCTCCTGAATGCCCCACAACGCATACGCCGTGGACACCCCGGCACGGTCGGCAACCAGCGCACCCGTGGGGCGGAGCGCCATTTCGCCGCCATATTCCATCCACCCGTCAAAAATGGAGTGAAGCAACGCCGTGCCCCGAGTGTCGGTAAGCAGCTGGCTGCGCAAACCAATCAGACCGCGGGTGGGGATTTTAAAGTCCATGCGCACGCGCCCGGAATTGTGATTGCTCATTTTGAGCATTTCGCCGCGGCGGCTGCCGAGCGTTTCCAGAATGATGCCGATGAAGCTTTCGGGAATGTCCACCACGAGGCGCTCGACCGGCTCGAGCTTCTTTCCATTTTCATTGCGGGTGACAATTTCCGGTTTGCCGACCATGAGTTCGAAGCCTTCGCGGCGCATGGTTTCGATCAGGATGGCCAGCTGCAGTTCGCCGCGGCCAAGCACACGGAAGGACTCGGGCGTGTCAGTGTCTTCGACGCGGATGGAAACATTGGTGAGCAGCTCTTTTTGCAGGCGGTCGCGCAGGTCGCGCGAAGTGAGATAGTTGCCTTCGCGGCCGGAGAGCGGGCTGGAGTTTACGGTGAAAATCATGGCGAGGGTCGGCTCATCAATGATGAGCGGCTCGAGCGGCTGCGGGTCGGTGAGATCGGTGATGCTTTCGCCAATCTGGATGCCTTCGACGCCTGCGATCGCGACGATATCGCCCGCCACGACCTGATCAGCTTCGTCGCGTTCCAGGCCGCGAAACGTGAAAAGCTTGGTGATCTTCGTGGATTGCAGCTTGCCGTCGAGTTTGCTGATGCCGACTTCGGCGCCGCGCGGCAGCGTGCCGTTGAAAACGCGGCCGATGGCGATGCGGCCGAGGAATTCGCTGTAGTCGAGGTTCATAACCTGGAGCTGCAACGTGGCGGTGGGATCGCCGGACGGTGCGGGAATTTTTTCCACGATGGTTTCGAAAAGCGGGAGCAAGTCCGTGGAGCCGTCGCCCGCTGCGCGGTGCGCGACGCCCTCACGCGCGTTGGTGTAGATGACCGGGAAGTCCAGCTGGTCCTCGGTGGCGTCGAGGTCGATGAAGAGGTCGTAGATTTCGTCGAGGACCTCCTTGGGGCGAGCGTCGGTGCGGTCAATTTTATTCAAGACAACGACCGGCGGGAGTTTTGCGGCGAGCGCTTTTTGCAAGACATAGCGAGTTTGCGGGAGCGGGCCTTCGCTGGCATCCACGAGCATCACCACGCCGTCCACCATGCGCAGGGCGCGCTCGACTTCGCCGCCGAAATCGCTGTGGCCGGGGGTGTCCACGATGTTGATCTTGGTGTCGTGGAAAAAGAGTGCGGTGTTCTTGGCAAGAATGGTGATGCCGCGCTCGCGCTCCAGATCGTTGGAGTCCATGACCCGGTCGGCGACCTCTTGATTCGCGCGAAAGATGCCGCTCTGCTTGAGCATGGCGTCCACCAGCGTGGTTTTGCCGTGGTCCACGTGGGCGATGATGGCGATGTTGCGAATGTTTTGGCTCATAATTCTGCTTCAGCGTACACACAAAAATAGCTGCTGGAACAACCAGCAGCCCGTGGCAATCTCCCTTTAGGATCAGGATCCGGCGTCGTCTCGGATCAAGGACAACCAACAGGAAAGCTCAGGTGTGGCCGTGCAAGCCTTATTTTAACAGATGTGGACGTTTCAGCCTAGCTGCGGCGTGGCCCGTGTTGTCGCGCGGCGTGCTATCCTTTTGCGCTGTTTTCGGAGGCCTGGCAAATGGTTTTATCGACGAATGGTTCGCGGCGCGTCGTTGCGTTGGCAATTTTGGCGGCGGCCATGGGTCTGGCGGCGAACTCCGTTACCGCGCAACAGGACCGGCGGGCCGAGTTGGCCAAAATGTTCGACAAGCGCGAAGTGATGATTCCGGCGCGCGACGGCGCGAAGCTGCACACGGAGATTTACACGCCGAAAGATGCCAAACAGCCGCTGCCATTTTTGTTCGAGCGCACTCCCTACGGCATTTCCGCGGCCGACAAAGGCATGAGCGGGCACCTGTTCCGCTACTCCGAAATGTTCCCCGACGGCTACATTTTTGTGTTTCAGGACATCCGCGGGCGCTACGGATCAGAAGGCAAATTTGAGATGCTGCATACCGCGCCGGATGCCAACGGCGTGGACGAAAGCACCGACACCTACGACTCCATCGAGTGGCTGGTCAAAAACGTTCCGAACAACAACGGCCGCGTCGGCATGAACGGAATTTCCTATCCCGGCTATCTGGTCACCATGGGCATGGTCGATCCGCATCCTGCGCTGAAAGCTGTTTCCGAACAGGCCTGCATGGGCGACACTTGGCTCGGCGACGATTTCTTTCACAACGGCGCGTTCCGCCTGAGCTACGGCTTCGAATACACGGCGCTGCTGGAAAGCTCAAACGAGAATTTCAGCTTTCCGTTCGACCGGTTCGATATGTTCGAGTGGTACCTGAGCCTGGGCGCGCTTTCCAACGCCAATGAGAAATACTTCCACGGAAAAATTCCGACCTGGAACAATTTTGTCAACCACAGCAGCTATGACGATTTCTGGAAGCGCCACGCCGTCGCCTACACGCTGCACGAACCGACCGTGCCCAATCTGAACGTGGCGGGCTGGTGGGACCAGGAAGATTTTTTTGGGCCGATCATGACCTACGCGCGGCTCGAGAAGTCCGACAAGAAAAATTACAACTTCCTGGTGGTCGGGCCATGGAATCACGGCGGCTGGGCCGGCGGCAAGGGCTCTTCGCTTGGTGACATTCCTTTTCACAACGATACCGGCGTTTATTTCCGCCAGAAGATCGAAGCGCCCTGGTTTGCTTACTGGCTTCACGACAAGGGCACTCTGCCGGTGAAAGAAGCCACAACCTTTCAGACCGGCAGCGACACCTGGACCTCGTATGACGCCTGGCCTCCAAGAGAAGCGCAGACCAAACATCTCTATTTTCGCGAAGGCGGTAAGCTTTCTTTTGACGCGCCGACCACCGCGGCGAAAGACGCGGCGGACACTTACCTCAGCGATCCCGCGCACCCCGTTCCCTACCGTCGCCGCCCGGTGGACATGACCTACCCACAGGATCATCCCGGCAGCTGGTATACGTGGCTGGTACAGGACCAGCGCTTTGTGGATGGCCGCCCCGACGTGGCAACCTGGCAGACCGACCTGTTGCCGGACGACGTCACCGTCGCAGGCACGGTCACCGCGAAGCTCTTCGCCTCAACCACCGGCAGCGACGCCGATTGGATCGTCAAGCTCATTGACGTGTATCCCGAAAAAGTGGAGGAGGACTGGAAGCTCTCCGGCTTCGAGCTGATGGTTGCCGACGAAATTTTCCGCGGCCGTTACCGCAACTCATACGAAAAGCCCGAAGCCATCGCTTCGAATCAGGTAACGCCCTTCACCGTGGATTTGCACTCCACCAACCACGTCTTCAAGAAGGGCCACCGCATCATGGTGCAGGTGCAAAGCACCTGGTTCCCGCTCTACGACCGCAACCCGCAGAAATTCGTGCCCAACATCTTCGAGGCCGGCGAAGCCGACTACCAGAAAGCCACCCAGACCATCTACCGCTCGAAAGAGCATCCGTCGAGCGTGGAGGTCATGGTGCTGCCGGCCGGCGGCAAATGATGCCGGATCGGCCTATTTTTTGCGGAGGTATGTAAAGTCGTATTCCGGCTTCCAGGTTTTGCCGCCGTCCGTTGAGCCCTGGCTGAATTGCCGCACCTTGTCGGGACCAAGTTTGAAGAATTGCAGGTGGCGTTTCAGCGCAGGGCCGCCCGGCTGCGGAATTTCGTCCGTCCAATAATCCATTACGCCGTTCTTCAATTCGCCATAAAAGAAAATGTTTCCCCCGGAATTGTCCACCCAATATTGCTCCCATCGTTTCAGCGCAGCGTTGTAGGTGTTGTAGCTTTTGCCGGAGTAAGGATTGCCGTCGCTCTGCCAGTTTTCCTGCACCACGCAATCTCCCAGGATGAGCTCGATCCGGCTGCTGCCGGCGGGCACGGCTCCCTGCGTCGTCACCACATTCCAATCTCCCAGCCAAAAATCGAACTGCCGGTTTTCCGGAGTGCTGGCGCACGGCTTCAAGTTGTGCTCGGCCTGCTCCCGCAGCTTCGCGAACCGAGGATCGTTGCGCAGCATCGCGAGAGACATATCCGCGTCAAACTGCTCGGGCTTGTTATAGCCGACGTCCACCGCTTTCTGCAGGTGCTCAAATGCTTTCTCTTTTTCCCCTTTTTGTGCATAGATCGCGCCCAGGGAAAACTCCACAAAGAGCGGCGGAGCCCCTGCCTGCAGGGCGCGTTCCATCGTCGCCAGTGCCTGGTCCAGCTGCCCCAGTTCCTGCTGCGAAGTTGCCAGACGAAACCACAAACGCGGAATTTCCGGGTGCTCCTTGACCATCGCTCCATACAGAGCCGCGGCCCTGGCCCAGTCTTTCGCCTCGTATGCAGCGTTGGCTTGAGCCGCTGGGTCGCCCTCCTGACTTGGCCCCGCAGCGAGCACACCGACAACTCCCAATCCCGCTAATAACATCCCAGCTAAACACACCTTGGACTTCATCACACGCCCTCGCAAAATCCTGCGCACTTAGACGGGGAAATCTGCAAAACAAAAGCGAGGAGTTCCCTAAGAAACTCCTCGCCGGTCCGTAAAGCGTTTCTGAATTCCGCATTAGCTGCCCCGGGGGCCGCGAATCCAGGGCCCCAACGAGACAACCATTTTCATCCCCGACAGGTTACCCCTACCAGGCGAGGCGCAGACCGAGTTGCATGGTCCTGCTTCCGCCATTAAATAGCTTGGCGTTCAGGAAAGTGCCGCTCGCCGGAACAAAGATGTACCCGGCGTTCAGCGGATTGGCGTTGGTGTTCTGGTCCAGCGCGCCGTTGTTTGACGGCAGCCCGATGCTGAAATTGCGGTGGTTGAACGTGTCATAGGTCTCGGCGCGGAACTGCAGGCCGACCCGCTCAGTCAGCTTGGTGTTCTTGAACACGCCCATATTCCAGATGTTCAGTCCGGGCGTATTCACCGTATTGCGGCCGACGTTGGCCTTGGCGCCCACGCCCGCCTGCACGAACCGCGCGGTTGGATCAATCGCCACGTAGCCCACGATGTTGGCATCGTTGCCGCTGCCGCAGGTCGTAGGATCGGAGACGATGCTCGTCACGCCTCCCGCACCCGCGTTGCAGACGAAATTAACCGCCGTCCCCGTCAAGCCGACTCCCGCGGGATTGAGGATCGTGCGATCGCCCGCGGAGTCGCCGTTGTCGTTGGAGTCGACGCCGGACAGCGGCGTCACCGGCTGGCCGCTCTCCGCCAAATACGACCCGCTCCACTGCCAGCCATGCGCGAGCACGCGCAAGAAACTGTTTGACGTGGAGACGTTAGGTATCTCGTAAAGCCAGGTAATGGCGAATTTGTGCGTGATGTCCAGCGCCGACCGGCCGCGCTCCCCCGGAAAATCATAGCCATCCTGAGAGCGCCGCGGATTGACGAAGCTGCTGAACAGTTCGTTGGTGGCATTATCGATGTTTTTCGAGAACGTGTAGTTGGTTCTGAAATACAGTCCTCTCACAAACCGCCGCTGGAAGTCCGCCGACACGCCATGGTACGTGTTCGAACCGCTGGGCGGGAAAGTGGTCATGCTGCCCAGGAATCCGGCGCTCGAAAGCACCGCGGGGTTGAAATTATCGAAGCTCTGCAGCGTGCTGGCCGGAGCCGTCACCGCTGAGGGCACGTCCGCATTGCTGAAGTAGGTCGGCAAAGGCGTAATACCGCCGCCCGGGAAGCGCGGATCAAACGCCGACCCGGAGTTGAGGCGCATCTGCACCGGCAGGCTGATGCCCCGCGTGCCGACGTAGCGAACTTCGATGCTGGAATTGCGCATCAATTCATGCTGCACGCCCAGCGTCCAGGTGATCACCTTGGGAGCGATGTGATCGGGGATCAGGCTTCCCGTCGCAGCTCGCGCGTCCGCCTGCGTTGTTGGCGGCACGTTGACTTGCAGCAGTCCGCCGCCCGCCAGGAAACCCTGACCGGTGGCGCACCATGCCGGCGCACTCGGCAACGAGCAAGTGATCGCCGGGTTCTGCTCTGTCTGCAACTCTGGCGGCAGGCTGTTGATGGCGAAGTTGTTGGGAACGACGTCGTAGGCAATCTGACCTCCGCCGCGGATGGACCACTTCCCGGCGCCCGTCGGATCCCACGCAAAACCCAGGTGCGGCCCGAAGTTGTTCTTATCGGGACGCGGCTTGCGGAAAATAATTCCCAGTGCCGGGTCATCGGCAATCGCGTTCAGCGCTTGTTTGCCTTCATCCCGCGGCACGCCGTTGTATTCATACCGCAAGCCCAGATTCAGCGTGAGCCGCGGCGTAACTTTCCAATCGTCCTGGACGAACCAGTACAGCGCATTGTAATTATCGGCCACGCTGCCGGTACCGGCGCCTCGCAGCGCTCCGTTCAATCCATCGGGTACCAGATCGTTGATGAAGGTGCTTAGCGTCGCATAGTCCCATTCGCCGCGCGCCCTAGGCAGATCGTCGGTCGGCGCAATGTACTTGCGGCCTTCCACTCCAAATTTCACGGAGTGCTTGCCGCGAATATAGGTCACGGCATCTGCCAACTGGTAAATGTTCTGTGTGTAGCCCTGTGGAATCAGGCTGTACGGACCAACGTTGCTGCCGAATTCATCAATTTCCACGTTCGGGAAATTCACGAACGGCGTCGGGCCCACCAGATTCGGGCCCGCCAGCCGGGAATAGGACGCTCGTGCGTCGTTCATCCAGCGCGGGCTCAGGCTCCATGCATCCGTGACGATGGCCTTTCTCGCGTCCACTTGCTGCGTTCCCGTGAACTGGGTTTGCGGCTGCACCGGATTGACTTGCGGCAGGCGCAGCCGGTCGTACAGGAACCGGGTGCGTAGTTGATGCGAGCCCAGGTTGACATCTCCGTTCACCGTGAAATCGTGCTGGTTGGAATACGACGGAGCCACCGACTGGAACGTGCCCACATCAATCGCCTGGCCGTTCACGCACGCCAGCGGCTGCACGGGGTCTTTTGCACCGGTCGAGCAGTGCGCCAAACCGTTGGATGTCGGCGCCAGCGGAAAC
>Ga0187821_10000406_pt1 | contig 11027 bp, 7 predicted proteins | sample NC_wetland_sal_i_20_FD_132442 | JGI IMG/M metagenome (GOLD analysis project Ga0187821, IMG submission 132442) | Wetland sediment microbial communities from Neuse River Estuary, North Carolina, USA - SourceSoil_1 | ecosystem: Environmental > Aquatic > Freshwater > Wetlands > Sediment | place...
CTTTGACCACGGCATTCAGGTCAAGAGTCTTGAATTCCTTGGCGTAGTCGAACTCCTGGCCCATCGGATTCGACTCGGGCGAGTGCTGGTGCAGTACTTGAAGATTGAGTTGATTCGGCCACCAGTCGCGATTGCTGCGGCCAGAACTTCCGCCTGTAACAGGACACTTGCCTTCGATGGTTTGTTGAGTTGCCTGGGTATGAGCGTCAATCGTGCCAGCTGCTTTGTTTTCCATAGCTATCTTCCTTCGATGAGTTCCAAAATAGTGTGATTGCGAACTAGCCAAAAGTCTGTGACGAACCCTTGTAGCGCCGGCAGCCTGCCCTGAGCGAAGTCGAAGGGCCGCCGGCTGTTTGGAGGGCGTCTCGCCCTCCGAGAAACGAGGACAATCAGCGCGAACTCTGCCGAGGCGCACACTTCACACAGAGCCCGCGAAAAATCAATTCACATTCGCGTACCACCCGTTTCCCAAGCGACTTGGAAGCCGGACGCGGCACGTTGTACCACTCCATATCCTCCACATTGCCGCAACGGTCGCAGATGAAGTGGTGATGCCGCATGCCTTTCACGTCAAACCGTGCCGAGCGGCCTTCCACCGCCACTTCGCGAACCAGGCCCGCTTCCACCAGATCCCGCAGATTGTTGTAGGTTGTTGCCCGCGAGGACCGCGGATCCACTCGATTCACGGCCTCAAAAATTTCCGCAGCCGTAGGGTGGCGCTTGCATTCCATCAGGAACGCCATCACTGCGTAGCGTTGCGGAGTACAGCGTAAACCGGAGTCCTCGAGGGACTGACGAATGGCCTCTGCATTCATGGATTACTTTGGAATAAATCTAATCTGACATTTTGTCAAGCCGTATGTTGGCTCGCGATCGCCGATGAATGGCTTTGGCTGCCGTTGTCGCCGGTCCGCTTTTCGGAGTAACATCTTCCCCGGTCAAACCTGCGCCCGGTGCTTCCGCGGCTGAACGGCGATGCATCCGCTTTTCATGACGCGCATGGTGGCAGGGTCCGGGAGCCCGAATCAGCGGTCCCGTGGGGAGGATCGGAGGATGAATGGGGAAGTTCATATTGCTGGGAGTAATTTCTTTCGCGGCAATCGTGTTGGTTGCGGCTGACAATATTCAACCCCTCAACGTGAAGCCAGGTCTCTGGCAGGTAACCACGACCATGACCATCCAAGGCATGGGGGCTCCACAGACTCGGACCTACACTTCGTGTGTCACCAAAGAGAATATGAACCAGTACCCGTTCGCCGACCGCGAAAACGACTGCAAATACAAAGTCCAGAGTTCCACCAGTAGCCACATGGACGTGAGCGGAAGCTGCCTGTACGCGGAAGGCGGGAAGGCCGACTTCAAAATTCAGCTTGACGTCATTGACGTGGAACACGCTCAGGGTAACGGTCAACTCACTCTTGCCGGCCCGCAGGGCCAAGTGCACGGAGACTATTCCGGCAAAGGCAAGTGGATCGCGACAAGTTGCGGCGACACGAAGTAGAAGTAGCAGTCCCGTTTTTTCGATGTGGTCTACGGGGAAAAATTCGCCATTCAAAGCCGGCCCCAGTGCAGAAACTCCGACTTTCCCCCTCACTCCCGACCGCTGGCCCGCCTTCGAAGATCTGTTCGGGAAACAGGGCGCCTGCAATGGCTGCTGGTGCATGAACTGGCGCATCGGCCGTGACTATCAGAGGAGACCGCGCGCAGACAACAAGTCCGACTTCAAGAAAATTGTGAAGAACGGTCCGGCGCCCGGCCTCCTCGCCTTTGACGGCGACCTTGCGGTGGGTTGGTGTCAGCTCACGCCGCGCAGCGACCTGCCGTCCCTGAATCGACAATGGAGACTCAAGCCCGTCGACGACCTACCGGTCTGGTGCATCTCCTGCTTCTACATCCGCAAGGGATATCGCCGTAAAGGCGTCACCGCCGCCCTGATCAAAGCTGCATTGAAAGCCGTAAAGGCTACAGGTGCTCCCGCCCTCGAAGCCTATCCGCTCGACGCCAACTTAACCGGAAGCTCCTCCTGGACCGGCTACGCTTCCACCTTCGAACGCCTCGGCTTCAAAACTATCGCCCGGCACGACCCCCCTCGGCCCATCATGCGACATATGTTGTGACGATTTCGCGGCCCGAAGGACGCGCTGTCATGATCCGCGCCGGGAAGTTGCTCACGATGTGCGCCCAGGACAAATTGTCACGATGTGCGCCCAGGACAGGTTGTCACGATGTGCGGCCCGCACAAGTTGTCACGCGCGCCCGGGAGGACAGTTATCATAATGTGCGCCCCGGAGGGGCACTCGAATGTAGCCCAGCGCTTCAGCGCTGGGAATCAGCGTAAGAACGATTCAGTCCCGCAGGGACGACCCGATTTTCCCGCAACTTTCTAGAGCGAGAGAATTGTCTATTTCAACCCATCCACCACATACAAATCCGACAGAATCCGAAAACAGGTGTACGCGTAGCTCTTGCGATCTGCGCTGAAACGCGCACCGCCCACGGTGACGATCCCTGCTGCATCCGAAGGCGCGAGAGTTTTTACTTGTTCCCGGCGCGCCGAATTCAGAAATACCCGCCAGACCACTTTCGGGCTCCCGCGCTGTTCCACCAGTAAGCTCTTCCCGTCGGCCTCCCAGTCCAAAACGAAGTCCGTATCCGAAAGAGTGGCCCCGAGCGGCTGAGGTTCGCCGCCTTCCAGCGGATAAACCCATCGCTTGCCGTCAGGACCGAGCCCCAGCAGAGACTTCGAGTCCGGCGATACCAGGGTACCGGTCGTGCCTTCCGGCGTGATCGGGTGAGACTTCCCATCTTCCAGGTTCAAGAAATAGGTGCGCGGCGCATGATTTGTCTCCGACGCCTCAAACACCAGAGCCTTCCCACTCGGAACCCAACCGACCCGAATATGCTCGAGCGAGTCATGCGTGATCTGCCGGGCTTGGCCAGCGCCGACAGGGAGCAACTCCAATTGATCCGGCGACGAATTGTTCAGAGCAGCCACCCATTTCCCATCCGGAGAGAGTTTGGGAAACGACGCGCTCCCGAGCCGCACCGCCGCAGACCCGTCCATGCCACGAATGAAGGTCGAGTAGTTCGGCCCCACGCCTTCGCCGCTTTCGAAGAACAACAGGCTCTTGCCGTCGGCAGTCAGATCCGAAGCAATCGACCAGTCGAGCCAGGAAAGATTCCGCTCGCCCTGCTCACCCGCCCGGGCTCCCATGATGCCGAATTGTGTGTTATCGATGGTGATCAACACACGGCCGTCCCGAGTCACGTCCTGCAATGTGAGCGTGCCCGGAACCCGCAGAATCACGCGTTCGTTCCCCGAAAGATCGAGCGCGTAGATCGCGCGTGCCGCGCCTGAGCGCGATGCCGTGAACCACACCTCCTTGCCATCGTGGGACCACGCCACGCCCTGTATGGTGATGAAGAAACTCGACGCCCGCTTTACATTCCCTTGCCGGTCGGTAATGATCACCCGCCCGTCGTCTCCGGTCTGCACATGGTCCGCGAACGCAATCAGGTCGCCTTTCGGAGAAAAACGGACATGGCTGACCCAGCCTTGCGGCTGATAAATCACGTGTCCTAACGGAAACTCCAGACGAACCCGCCCCTCGGCCAGGCGAGCCGCGGCCACCTCCGAAGCGTCCGGAGTCCAATCGGCCCAGCCCACATTGTCCGCCACCTCTCTCGGCGCGCCGCCGGCCAGCGGCATTCTCCCGAGCGTTCCCGATTCGACAGAAGGAGAGTCGCGATGAACGCCTAGCGAGACTGCCATCTCCCCGTTCGAAGAAACCCCCAGCAGCCCAGTTTTCTCCAGCCCCAGCGAACGCGAATCCGTGCTGTCGAATCGCGTGGTGAACAACTCCTCGGGCCGGCCTTCCATAGCCGCGCTGTATACGACTGTCTGCCCATCGGGAGAAAACCGCGCCGCCGGAATCGTGCCCCGCCGGAACGTCAGCCGGTGAAACGATGGCGCCGACCACGCGCTCGAACGCTTGCCCGCAAGATAGAACCCCAGACATGCCCCGGCCACAAGCAATCCCGTCAGGATCGGGACCAGCAGACTTTTCCGCTTCGGCTCGGGCGCCGCAATTGCCAGCGCGCCGCTCTTGGACGCCGTCGAAATCTCCGTCAGCGCTTCCAGGCTGAAGGCCACATCGCTCGCCGACTGGAACCGCTCCGCTGGATTCTTCTCCAGGCAATGCCGAACAATTCTCTCCAGCGCCGGAGGCACATTGCGAGCCGCCTCGGACAGCTCCGCAGGCTCCTCCTTCAGAATCGCGCTCATCGTGTCCGCCGGGGAATCCCCCTGGAACGCGCGCTTGCCCGAAAGCATCTCGTACAGGATCGCGCCGAACGAAAACAGATCCGACCGCGAATCTGCCAGTTTTCCGCGCACTTGCTCCGGCGACATGTAGCCGGCCGTGCCCATCACCATGCCGGCGTCGGTGCCCACTTGCGCCGTCGCTGCATCTGCGGAAGCACTGCTCGGATCGGCTTGCGTCAGCTTCGCAAGGCCGAAGTCCAGAATCTTCACCCGCCCATCCTGCGTAATGAAGATATTCTCCGGTTTCAGATCGCGATGAACGATTCCCTTGTCATGCGCGGCCGCCAGCCCGCGCGTGATCTGCAGACAGTATTCGATGGCCTTGCGCGCCGGCACCGGCCCCGCTTTCAGCCGGTCACGCAACGTCTCCCCAACCAGCAACTCCGAGACGATGTAGGGAGCCCGCTCCCATTCGCCAATGTCGTAAATTGCCAGAATGTTCGGATGATTCAGTGCCGCCGCGGCCCGCGCTTCCTGTGAAAAGCGCCGCAAACGGTCGGGATCGGAAGAGAACGAAGAGGGAAGTACTTTCACCGCGACATCGCGATCGAGCCGCGAATCATGAGCCTTGTACACCTCGCCCATGCCACCGGCCCCGATCTGCGAAACCACCTGGTAGGGACCGATCTTCTGTCCTGCGACCACCGCCATGGCTGGCGATTATACAGGCACTGCGAGCGTCTTCCAGGATGAAGTGCCGAAGCCCTCCGCTCTCGGGCATTCTTTGCCCACGCCACGAAGTATCAGTGACCAAAAAGACGCCGACCACCAGTTACCTACCCGGCTAATTGAGCAGTCTGGACAAGGTTGTTTTCAAGGCGTGAGAGTGAATGAGTGTAATGATTCCATAACAATGTCGGCTCCCGTCGACCGAGTAGACTTTGGAGGCGCAAACCAACCACAGGGCTTAGAGGACAGGAGCCGAACATGCTCCTCCAACCCCGCGTCCGTCACATCGATCAAGTCTCCGCACTCAGGAGCATCGGGGTAACAGGACCGCAAACGTCCATCGTGGATCTATACCTCTCGCTATCATCGAAAGCCTCGGCCCGTGAACGCCGTCTTTTCTCTGATCAGCATCTGGACGCTTCTGAATCCTTAACTCGCATTGTGGAGTGAACGTGCAACTCAAGCCTGCTGAAGAAATCGTTGATGCGCCTACATCCCAGAATTCCTCGCACGCTTTTCCAAGGACTACCTCGTTCCTCCGCGCCGCCATGCTGGTCACCCTCGTCTGCTCGGCGCTCTTGCTGGCTGCCCCATCCGTTGCCCAAAGTCCGAACCCGTCCGACCCGGATCATTCCATCAAGCCCGGCGATGACTTCTACGGCTACGCGAACAGCACCTGGCTCAAAGCTGTCGCCACCCCAACCGGCCCGGCTGCCTATGACAACCGCGCCATGCTGATGGAAAAAAACAGCCAGCGCGTGCGCGCTCTGATCCAGGAAGCGGCCACATCCCATCCCGCAAAGGCCAGCGCCGCGCAGAAAGTTGGCGACTACTACGCGAGCTTCATGGACGAGGGTGCCATTGAATCCAGGAAACTGACGCCCTTGGCCGACGAGATAGCCCACATCGCAGCGATCACCAACAAGACGTCGCTCTCGGCCTATCTCGGCACCACCTTGAACAGCGAGGTGGATGGACTCGTCGCCAACGCCGACCACGTTCTCGGCTTGTGGATCAATCAGAGTTTTACAGAACGCCGCAATGTCGTTCACCTCTGGCAAGGCGGCTTGGGACTCCCCGATCGCGACAATTACATCGATGCCTCGCCGAAAATGGCCGAGCAGCGCACCCAGTACCAGGCGCACATCGCGGCTGTCCTGAAGCAGGCCGGCGTTGCAGATCCCGGTGCCAAGGCAGAACGCGTGTTGGCGCTCGAGATCCGCATCGCGCAAGCCTTCGCCCCCGATGCCGACGCCGCTGACGTATTCAAGCAGAACAATCCCTGGAAGCGTGCCGACTTTGCTGTCAAAGCGCCGGGCATGGACTGGGACGCGTACTTCCAATCCGCCGGACTCGGCGATCAGTCCGATTTTGTAGTTTGGCAGCCGTCGGCGGTGACTGGCGTCTCCGCCCTGGTGATCAGCGAAAGCCTCGACGCATGGAAGGACTATCTCACTTGTCACCTGCTAGAACACTACGCCACGGTCCTTCCTAAGGCCGTGGCCGCCGAACATTTCGCGTTTTACAGCACCATCCTCGCGGGTGCGCAGCCGCCGGAAGACCGCACTCAATCCGGCATCGCGGCGACCAACGGAGCTCTGGGACAGGCCGTCGCCCAACTCTATACGCAGCGTTATCTCCCGCCCGAAGCCAAGGCCAAGGCACAGGACATGGCCAGCAACCTGGTCACCGCCTATCGCGCCCGCATGTCGAATCTCACCTGGATGTCGCCCCAGACGAAAGAAAAGGCGCTCGCCAAGCTGGCCGCGCTCGAGGTCATCGTCGGCTACCCCGACACCTGGATCGATTATTCGACGCTCAATATCGTGCGGGACGACGCCTTCGGAAATATGCGCCGTGCCGAAGCCTTCCTCCGTTCTCGCAACCTGGCCAAGTTAAAAGAGCCGGTCGATCCGATCGAGTGGCCGATCAATCCGCAGGTTCCCGGCGCCGTTATCATGTTCAGTCCCAACGCCGAGTTTTTCACGGCTGGCATCCTGCAGCCTCCTTACTTCGACCCCTCGGGCGATGCCGCCGCGAACTACGGATCTGCCGGCGCGGGCATGGCCCACGAGATCAGCCACAGCTTCGACGAACTCGGGAACATTTACGACGCGGAAGGCCGCCTTGGCGGATGGTGGAGCGCCGCCGACCGCGATCAATTCCATCAGGCTGCCGCGAAGCTGGCCGCGCAAATGAGCAACTACTGCCCGTTCCCCGATCTCTGCATTAACGGCGAACAGGTTTTGACCGAAAGCATCGCCGACCTGGCGGGATTGCTCGTGGCGCATGACGCCTATGTCCTCTCGCTCAAGGGCAAGCCCGATGTCGTCATTGGTGGACTCACCGGCGAGCAGCGTTTCTTCCTCGCCTTCGCCCAGCGATGGCGCAAGCTCCAGCCCGACGCCGCACTGCGCAAGCAAATCGCAACCGATACCCATTTGCCCGGCCCGTACAGAAGTGACTCCGTGCGCAATCTCGACGACTGGTACAAAGCCTATGAGATCATGCCCAGCGACAAGCTCTATCTGAAACCCGAAGATCGTGTCAGAATCTGGTAACCATGTTGCGCATCGCTTTTGTCGAATGGCCCGAAGGCCTGTCGGCGCCAGGCCCCCAGTGGGATGCGCTGAAAAACAACATCGTCCCCGCCCATCCCGATCTCCTGATCACTAACGAATTACCTTTCGGCCCTTGGATCGCCGAAAACGAGGTCTTTTCGAAAGAAGACGCGGAAGCCAGTCTCCGTGCCCACGAGAACGGCCTTCGCGCACTGACGGATCTCAACCTTCCCGCCGTGATCTCCTCCCGCCCCATCCAAAACGGAAATCGCCTCGCCAACGAGGCCTTCGTGCTGGAGAAGGGAATCGTCCGCCCGCTACACCGAAAACAGTATTTCCCCAACGAGCCCGGATGGTTCGAGAGCAACTGGTACGCCGCTGATGGCTCCGGTTTTCGTGTAGCCGACGTTCTTGGAATCAAAGTTGGTGTGCTCTTGTGCACCGATGCCATGTTCAACGAGCACGCCCGCGCCTACGGAAAGCAGCAAGCCTCGCTCATCGCCCTGCCGCGCGCCTGCGGAACCAACATCGAGTCCTGGAAGCTCGCGGCCGCCATGGCGTCGCTGGTCTCCGGCGCCTACGTCGTCAGCTCCAACCGCGTCGGCCCTGCCAAGGGTGGCACGTGCTTTGGAGGGGTCGGCTTTGCCTACGCCCCGCATGGCCGTCTACTAACCGAGACCTCGCCCGCTACCCCCGTGCAGACAGTTGAATCGGATCCAGAAATCTCCGCTTCCGCCAAGCGCGAATACCCCTGCTACGTTCCCGACTCTAGGTAAAGATTCTTTCGGGGAAGGGCACGGCTTTAGCCGTGCCGAAAAGCACAAATAAGAGCCGCGGCTTCAGCCGCTGAGCCCTGCCCTCCCTTGCGCACCCCCCAAACCGAGCGATACCCTTGCCTGCCTTCCAGAGTGCAACGTCAGGAGACCTCCGTGACCCACAGCCTCGCTCGCATGTTTCGCCCGACATACTTACGTCTCTGCCTCGCAACCGTCATTGCGGCCACGTTCCTCACGGCGCCATGCATCTCTTCAGCCCAAGCTCCCACCGAGAACGGCTATCCCGCCCTGGTCCAGCTCTTTCAAGAATGGCGCATCTTCGAGCACCCGGGGATGATGAAGGACGTCCCTGACTACAGCGCAAAAGCGATGGCCGCCAAGGCCGCCGGTCTCCCCCATTTCCGCAAAAAGCTGGATGCCATCGATCCCAAACCCTGGCCCATCGATCAGCAGAATGACTACAAGCTGGTCAAAGCCGAGATGAACGGCCTCGATTTCAATCTCCGCGTCCTCCGTCCCTGGGCCCGCGACCCGGCTTTCTACATGAACGTGTTCTCCTCCCGCAGTGATATCCCCTGGCGCGAAGGTCCCTTCCCGTACCCCGAAATCAATCTCTTCAACTATCGCTTTCCGCTCGACGCCGCCGCCCAGAAAGACTTAACCACCAAGTTCGGCATGATTCCCGCTTTCCTCGCCGAAGCAGAACAAAATCTCAAGGACAGCAACGCCCGCGACCTCTGGGTCTATGGCGCTCACGAGCTGCGCAATCAATCCAAGATCCTGCAGTCGCTGGAAGACGGCACACTCACGGTCCGCACCCTCGCCGAACACCAAAAGGCCGACTTGACCGGAGCCAGCCCCGAGCTGCGCACCGCCGTGACCAACGCTCGCAAGGCCACCGACGAATTCATCGCGTGGCTCGAAAAACTAGCCCCCACCAAGACCGGACCCTCCGGCGTAGGCAAGGACAACTACACCTGGTATCAGCAAAACGTGCACTTCGTCCCTTACACCTGGGACGAAGAAGTCGTTCTCCTCCGCCGCGAGCTCGAACGCGCCCAGTCCTCCTTGCGCCTCGAGGAGCACCGCAACCGCAACCTGCCTCAGCTCGAGCCCGCCCCCGATGCCGCAGCCTTCGACAAGATGGCGCATGATCACCTGAACAAGTTCATCGACTTCCTCATCCAGCAGGAAATCATCCCCGACAAGCCGTACATCCGGCCGGCTCTCGAAGAAGAAGTCGGGCATTTCATTCCGGAGGACCAACGAGTCTTCTTCGACCGCGTCACTCATCGCGAGCCCATGCTGCTTTATTCTCACGACTATCACTGGATCGACCTGGGCCGCATGCGCGACGAGCCCAACCCCAGTCCGATCCGCCGCCAGGCCCTGCTCTCCAATATCTGGGACAACCGCGCCGAAGGCTTCGCCACCGCCTTCGAAGAAATGATGATGCACCTGGGTTTGTACGACGATAATCCCCGCGCCCGCGAACTGGTCTGGATCATGCTCGCCAATCGCGCTGCCCGCGGCCTCGCCTCACTCTACGTGCAGGCCAACGAATTTACCCTCGAGCAAGGCGGACACTTCCACGCCGAATGGACGCCCCGCAACTGGGCCAAGTCCGGCGACACGCTCACGGCATTCGAGCAGTTGCTCTACTTGCGCCAGCCCGGCTACGGCAGCTGCTACATCACCGGAAAGCTGCTCACCGACCGCCTGATCACGGAATACGCCCACCAGCAGGATCTCGCCGGCAAGCCGTTCGTGCTGCGCGATTTCATGGATCGCTTCAACAACGAAGGCATGATTCCCATTCTGCTGATGGAGCCGGAAATGGTCCCCAACGCGAGCGCGCGGGCCCTGGAACCTCAATCCAAGGAGAGTCAGTAATTCTCAACGTCCCGTAGCGTGGCCTAGAGAGGAGCCGGTCTGTGGGAGGGACCGCAGCTTTTGGGCGATCTCTTCTGAGCTCACCGGCGGGCCGAAATAGTAGCCTTGAATCTCGTCGCATCGATGCGCTTTAAGAAAATCCATCTGTGCCTGATCCTCGACGCCTTCGGCAATTACCTTGAGATTCAGGTTCTTCCCCATACTGATGATGGCCGAGGTAATGGCAGCGTCATCGGAGTTGACGGCAACCGCCTTCACAAATGAACGGTCGATTTTGAGCCGGTGGACGGGAAACTGGCGCAAGTAACTGAGGCTGGAATACCCCGTCCCGAAATCGTCGATGGCAAGCCGTACTCCCATCGCCTTCAGCTCCTGGAGCACCGGAAACGTCAGGTCCGCGTTTAGCAGCAAAACGCTTTCCGTGAGTTCGAGTTCGAGATATTGCGGGGGAAGGCCAGTTTCATCCAGAATTCGTCGAACCAGAGCGCGAAAACCTTCCTGCCGGAACTGGACGGCGGAAACGTTTACCGCGACCGGCATGGGCGTCAGTCCTTCGTCCTGCCACCCGCGCGCGGTCGTGCACGCTGTTTTCAATACCCATTCCCCGATCGGGAGAATGAGACCGGTGTTCTCCGCCACCCGGATGAAACGATCGGGAGGAACCAATCCCAGTTCCGGATGCTTCCAGCGCAGCAGGGCTTCAACGCCGATCATCCCTCCGGTGGCCAGTTCGGCCTGCGGCTGGTACACGAGAAATAATTCATTCTTGTCCAAGGCCGAACGCAGGTTGTGTTCGATGGTCAA
>Ga0187821_10000407_pt1 | contig 11024 bp, 10 predicted proteins | sample NC_wetland_sal_i_20_FD_132442 | JGI IMG/M metagenome (GOLD analysis project Ga0187821, IMG submission 132442) | Wetland sediment microbial communities from Neuse River Estuary, North Carolina, USA - SourceSoil_1 | ecosystem: Environmental > Aquatic > Freshwater > Wetlands > Sediment | place...
AGTGGCCGTGAGTCCTCGCCCCTCGCAACTCGATTCGCTGCTCCCCGCGTTGAGCGGGGCCTACGGTCCCCCCGGACGCGAGGGGGGCATCCGCTCCGCCTTGAAGCGCGCGATCCGGGGCCTGGGATCGGTTCGCGAGGACGCGCTCGGCAACGTGCACCTCCACATGCCCGGAAAGGGAGCCCGGCTCCTTCTCACCGCGCACATGGACGCGCCCGGGGTCATCGTCACGCGGGTGGATGCCTCGGGACTCGCGCGGCTCTCCATCCTGGGGCCGATGTCGGCCGCGGATTGGATCGGAGCGGTGGTCGGCCTGAACGGAGACGGCGCGCGCGGCGTCGTGGGATGGGACCGTCCGAGGGAATCGAAGGACGGCCGCGAGATCGAGGCGGAATCGCTCTACCTCGAGACCGGCCTCGGCACGAAGCAGGCCGCGAAGCGGATCCCCGTGGGCGCGGTCGGAGCGCTCCTGGACCGCGCCGAGAAGCTGGGCGACCTCTGGTGCGGCGGGAACCTCGACGACCGGGCCGGATGCGCGGCCCTCGTGGCCGCCCTTCGCGGCGCGCGCGGGCTCCGGAGCGATCTTCACGTGGTCTTCAGCGCCCAATCCGATCTCGGCGCGCGGGGCGCCGCCACCAGCGCGTTCGGCATCGATCCCGACGTCGCCGTGGTGGTGGACGTGGCGTTCGTGGGAGAATCACGGGGAGGCGACATCGCCCTGGGAAAAGGTCCCTGCATCGGGCTCAAGGAGGAAGGGTTCCTGCCCCATCCGGCCGCGCTCGACCTGGTGAAGCGCGCGGCCAGGGCGGCCCGCGTGAGCCACCAATGGCTCATCCGCGAGTCGGGAGGGAGCGATGCCCGCGCGGTGCGCGCCGCGCGCTCGGGGGTGCCGACCGCGGTGGTGGCGGTTCCGGCGCGGAAGACGGGCGGCCCCAGGGTGCTCCTGAACGCGAACGATCTCGAGCAGACGGTGAAGCTCGTGCGTACCATCGTCACGACTCCCTACACGGGAGAGAAAGGTTCCCGATGAACGTCTCCACGCGAGGACAGAGAGCCCAGGCCTCCCCCATCCGCCGTCTGGCCCCCTACGCGGACGCCGCCGTGCGGACGGGCGCCAAGGTCTACTACCTGAACATCGGCCAGCCCGACATCCCCACGCCCGAGATCGTGATGGAGCGCATCAGGACCTATCCCGGGAAGTACGTCCCGTACAGCCCGTCCGCGGGCATCCCGGAGTTCGTCGAGGGCATGTCGCGCTACTACGCGCAGCACGGCCTCGAGGTGAAGCCCACGGAGATGATCACCACGGTGGGAGGAAGCGAAGCCCTCCAGTTCGCGTTCTGGGCGCTCTTCAACCCCGGCGACGAGGTGATCCTCTTCGAGCCCTTCTATACCAACTACGCGACCATGGCTCTGCTGGCGGGGGTCGAGGTGAAGCCGATCCCGTGCGATTCTCGGACGGGATATCATTTGCCTCCGATCGAGGCCATCGAGCGCGCGGCCGGGCCGCGCACGAAAGGCATCTTGCTGTGCGCCCCCTCGAACCCCACCGGCACCGCCTACACGGCGGCCGAGGTGGACGCGATCTGCGACCTGGCGAAGCGCCGGGACCTCTGGATCATCACCGACGAGGCGTATCGCGAATTCATCTACGACGGCACGAAACACGAGAGCCCGATGACCCGGCCCGCCGTGGCCGAGCGCACGGTGCTGGTGGATTCGATCTCCAAGCGGCTCAACATGTGCGGCGCGCGCGTGGGCACCCTGGTCTCCAAGAACGCGGGCGTGCGCGACGCGGCGCTGAAGTTCGCGCAGGCGCGCTTGAGCCCGCCGACTCTGGGCCAGTGGGCGGGCGCGGTGCTGGATCAGGTGCCGGCCTCCTACACGCAGGGCGTCGTGGCCGAGTACCGCAAGCGCCGCGACCTCGTGCTGGAGGGGTTGGCCTCCATTCCGGGCGCGTTCGCGCGGAAGCCCGAGGGCGCCTTCTACCTGATGGCGGAGCTGCCGGTGGCCGACGCGGAGGACTTCGTGATCTGGATGCTGAAGGAGTACCGCAAAGGGAACGCCACCGTCATGGTCGCGCCGGGCGACGGTTTCTACGCCACGCCGGGCCGCGGGAAGAACGAGATCCGGTTCGCCTACGTGCTGGAGACCGATGCGCTGCGTAAGGCGATGGACATCCTGCGCGGCGCTCTCGAGGCGTATCCCGTCAAGGCAGCCCGCTAGGGGCGGGCCGCGCTCCGGAAGATCTCCCCGTCCGGCGGATTCGTGTCCCCCACGGAATCCGTGACGAAGCAGCTGAAATCGCCCGCGAGCGCCAGCGCCAGCGTGGCGGCCACCGCGAGCGCGATGGATAGAACCTTGCGGGCCGTCTTCGGCCGCGGGGGCACCCCGAATTCCCGGTCCAGCGCGCCGTGGACCACGATCGCGAGCATCGGAACGCTCTCCAGGGCCACGCTGCGGGCCACCGGCTCGGGACCCGGCTCGATCGCCCGGCCCATGCACGCGCCGAAGTGCTCGAGCGCTCTCCTGCCGCCCCACCCTCCGGAGTACTCGCGAAGACGCTCCAGCACGGTGGCGTCCAGCTTTTCCGGGAGATAATCCAGGAACGACGCCCGGAACGCCTCCATGCGCCTGCGGTCGGGCGCGCGTCCGAGCAGCGTCCGCCGGGTGAAGTACGAGCTCAGCTCGCGCTCGAGCAAGATCGCGCTCATGTAGGCGACCGCCTCGAACAGGATCCGGCGACGGTCCTCGTCGCTCCACGCGCGCGTGGGACGGCCCAGGTCCTTGTCCGCCACTTCGGTGGCCTTCCGGTAGGTGTTCGTGAGCCACTCGAGGTAGCCGGTCTCCCGGAGACCCTCGACGGCCCGATCCAGGGTATCCCGCGCGGTCTGGTCCACGTCGATCATGAGAAGAGCGCCTGCACGCCGTGCCTCGCCGCTTCGATCCACTGCCCGGGGAAGAGGCCCACGCCCAGCGTGGCGAGCGCGGTGATGAGCAGGGCCAGCCCGATCGCGGCGGGCACCCGGATCGGAGGGAGCACCTCGCCGGGCTCGCGCATGTACATGAGCACGAGCAGGCGCAGATAGTAGAAGACCGAGATCGCGCTGTTCAACACCCCGATGACGGCGAGCCAGATGTGCCCCGTGTGCACCGCGGCCCCGAACAGGGACAACTTGCCCACGAATCCCACCGTGGGCGGAATCCCCGACAAGGAGATCATGAAGAGCGAGAGCGCCGCCCCGATGATGGGGTACCGGAAGCCCACGCCCGCGTAGTCGCGCAGCTCGTCGCCTCCCCCGCCCTTGTGCTCGAGCAGGATCACCACCGCGAACGCCCCCAGGTTCATGGCCGTGTAGGCAACGAGGTAGAAGACGGAGGCGACGCCGCCGTCATTTCCTCCGGCCACCAACCCGATCAGCACGTACCCCGAGTGGGCGATGCTCGAATAGGCGAGCATTCGCTTCACATTCGTCTGCGCGATGGCGGCGATGTTCCCCACCGTCATCGTGAGCGCCGCGATCACGGAGAGGAGCATGTTCCAGTCGCTGTGGATGGGGCCGAACGCGACGAAGAACGTGCGCAGGAACGCGGCGAACGCCGCGGCCTTGGGCCCGGCCGACATGAAGGCGGTGATCGGCGTGGGCGCCCCCTCGTACACGTCGGGTGTCCACATGTGGAACGGTACGAGGGCCACCTTGAACGCGAACCCGATCAGGATCATCGCCATGACCGCGAGGAGAAGCCCGGCCGGGAGCGTCCCCTCCGCGTTCGTGAGCGTGTCGGCGATCCGGCCCAGATTCGTCGTGCCGGTCGCGCCATAGGTCAACGCGATGCCGTAGAGCAGGATGGCGGAGGCGAAGGCCCCCAGCAGGAAATACTTCATCGCCGCCTCGTTGCTGGTGTCCGAATCGCGGCGATAGCCGGCCAGAATGTAGAGCGAGATGGAGAGCACCTCGATCCCCAGGAAGAGCGTGATCAGGTCCAGGGCCGACGCGAGGAGCATCATCCCGGAGGTGCAGAAGAGGATCAGCGCGTAGTACTCGCCCTGCTCCACCCGCTCGGAGCGGAGGAACGGCTCGGATAGCAGGATCGTGACGAACGAGCTCGCGAGGAAGAGAAGGTTGAACAGGGTGGACAGGTCGTCCAGCACCACCATGTTCGAGTAGCCGCGCTGCGACTGCCCCCACTGCCCCAGCGCGACCACGAAGGCCCACGCGATGCCCGCCATGGCCAGGTAGGCGCACCAGTGCTTCTTGGTGTGCGGGAAGATCAGGTCCGCGACCAGGATCAGGAAGCCCACGCCGCACACGATGAGGAGCGGCTGGATCATCCCCATCGAGGCGTCGACCGGGATCCAGGGGCTCACCGGGCCGCCTCCGGCGCCGCGGCGGGTTCCGCCGCGGGCCCGGGGGACGCGGGCGCCAGAAGCGGCGCCGACCGCATCGAGATGGTGTGCGACTGGGCGCGCGCCAGGAGCTCCGAGACCGAGACATCGAGCTTTCGGAGGAACGTGTTCGGGTAGACCCCGATCCAGATGATGAACAGGATCACGGGCGCCAGGGTCCAGAACTCCCGCTTCGAGATGTCGGGCAGCCCGCGGTTCTTCTCGTTCGTGATGGGCCCGAACATCACACGCTGGTACATCCAGAGAAGGTAGATCGCCGCGAGAATCACCCCGAGGGCCGCGACGGCGCTCACCACGGGCCAGGCGCGGAAGGCGCCGAGGAGCACCAGGAACTCGCCGATGAACCCGTTCAGCCCGGGCAGCCCGATGCTCGACAGGCACGCGATCATGAAGAGCGCCGCGAACCACGGCAGCGTCGCGGCGAGGCCGCCGAAGTCGGAGATCTCGCGGGTGTGCCGGCGCTCGTACAGGATTCCCACCGCCAGGAACAGGGCGCCGGTCGAGAGCCCGTGGTTGACCGACTGCAAGATCCCCCCCGAGAGCCCCTGGGTGTTCCAGACGAAGAGCCCCAGCATGACGAACCCGAGATGGCTCACCGAGGAATAGGCGACGAGCTTCTTCACGTCCTTCTGGACCATGGCGACCAGCGCGCCGTACACGATCCCGATCACGGCGAGCCCCACGATCCAGGGCGTGTAGACCAGGGCCGCGTCCGGAAAGAGCGGGATGGCGAACCGGAGAAACCCGTAGACGCCCATCTTGAGCAGGACGCCCGCGAGGATGACGCTGCCCGCCGTGGGCGCTTCGACGTGGGCATCGGGCAGCCAGGTGTGGAACGGGAACATCGGCACCTTGATGGCGAAGGCCAGCGCGAAGGCGCCGAACATCCACAGCTGCGCCTGCTGGGAGAGGGGCGTGTCGTACAGCGCCAGGAGATCGAACGTGTACGCGCCGGTCGCCTGGTGATGCGCGTAGTACAGGTACAGGATGCCGACCAGCATGAGAAGGCTGCCCGCCACCGTGTACAGAATGAACTTCACCGCCGCGTAGACGCGCCGCGGACCGCCCCAGACCCCGATGAGGAGGTACATCGGGATCAGCATCACCTCCCAGAAGATGTAGAACAGGAAGAGATCCAGGGAAGCGAACACCCCGATCATGCCCGTCTCGAGGAGGAGGAAGGTGACCATGTAGGCCTTCACGCGGCTCGTGATGGCGCTGAAGGAGGAGAGGATGGAGACCGCGGTGAGCAGCGTGGTGAGCAGGATCAGGAGCATGCTGATCCCGTCCACGCCCAGATGGTAACTGATCCCCATGCCGGGCACCCACGCCGCCTGCTCCACGAACTGCATGCCCCGCTGGGTGGAATCGAACAGCGTGAAGAGGGGGATCGAGGCCGCGAAGGTGATGAGCGAGACCAGGAACGCTCCCACGCGAACCGTGCGGGGCCTGGAGGACGGCAACAGCAAGATCAGGAGCGCCCCGACCGTCGGGAAAAAGGTCAGGAACGTGAGGATCGGCACGCCGAGGATCGTGTATCCGGTCATCGGAGCGCCAGGTAGCCGATCACGACCACCGCCCCAAGAGTCAGGATCAACGCGTAGATCTGCACGTACCCCACCTGGGCCTGGCGCAGGAGCCCGGACCCTCCCTGGATCAGGCGGCCCACGCCGTTCACGGCGCCGTCGATCACGCCGGTGTCGAAATCATTCCAGAGATCCACGGAGCCCCTGTAGATCGGCTGCACGATGAGCGACTCGTACGCCTCGTCCACCCAGTACTTGTTGAAGAGCATCTTGTAGATGCCGCGCGCCTGCTCCGCCAGACGGCGCGGGATCGCGGGATCCGCGACGTAGAACCGGTACGCGACGAAGACCCCGACCAGGGCGACCGCGAGCGAGATCAGCATGAGGCCGATCTCGGACCCCTGCGTCTGAGCGATGCGCGCCGGAGGCAGGAGGGCCGCGGCGTCGGCGAACACGGGCTCCAGGAAGGCGTCCAGGCGCTGCCACCCCGGCAGGAGCGGCGCCTGGATGAAGCCGCCGATCGTGCTGAGGACCGCGAGGGCCAGGAGCGGCACCGTCATGCTGTTCGGGGATTCGTGGATGGCATGCTTGGCCTCCTCCGGAACGCGCGAGGCGCCGTGGAACGTGAGGAAATAGAGCCGGAACATATAGAAGGCGGTGAGGAACGCGCCGATGACGCCCGCCATCCAGAGCACGGGACCGCCGCGGAGCCACGCCTGGTACAGGATCTCGTCCTTGCTGAAGAAACCCGCGAACGGGAACACGCCCGCGATCGCCAGCGTGGCGATCAGGAAGGTGAGGTGGGTCCGGGGCAGATGCGACTTGAGACCGCCCATCTTCCAGAGGTCCTGCTCGCCCGAGAGCGCGTGGATCACGCTGCCCGCGCCGAGGAACAGGAGGGCCTTGAAGAACGCGTGGGTCATCAGGTGGAAGATGCCGGACGTGAAGGCGCCCACGCCCGCGCCCACGAACATGTAGCCCAGCTGGCTGACCGTGGAGTAGGCCAGCACCCGCTTGATGTCGTTCTGCACGAGCGCGATCGTGGCCGCGAGGAGCGCGGTCGCGATCGCCACGATCGAGATCACGTGCATGGTGAACGGAGAGAGAAGGTAGAGCACGTGGCAGCGCGCGACCATGTACACACCCGCCGTGACCATGGTGGCGGCGTGGATGAGCGCGCTCACGGGCGTCGGCCCTTCCATGGCGTCCGGGAGCCAGACGTAGAGGGGGATCTGCGCGCTCTTCCCCGTCGCGCCGAGGAAAAGGAGGAGCGCGATCGCCGTGGCCACGCCGCTCCCGGCCGCGAGGCGCAGCGGCGCCTGGGTGAAGACGGTCGCGAAGTCCACGCTGTTGAACGTCACGAAGATCAGGAAGATACCCAGGAGGAATCCCCAGTCGCCGATCCGGTTCACCACGAAGGCCTTCTTCCCCGCCTCCGCCGCCGCCGGACGCTGGTACCAGAACCCGATCAGGAGATACGAGCAAAGCCCGACCGCCTCCCAGCCCAGGAACATGAGCACGAAGTTGTCCGCCAGGACCAGCGTGAGCATGGAGAACATGAAGAGGTTCAGGTACGAGAAGAACCGGCCGTACGCGGGCTCATGCCCCATGTAGCCGGTGGAGTAGACGTGGATCAGGAATCCCACGCCCGTCACGACGAGCATCATCACGGCGCTCAGGGGGTCGAGCGCGTACCGGACCTCGGCGTGGAAGTCCCCCGATTGGATCCAGGTGAAGAGCGTCTGGGTGACCCGGCGCCCCTCGGGCGGGAGCGCGAGCAGGCCCGCGAAGCAGCCCGCGGCGATCAGGAACGAGATCCCGGCCGAGCCCACGCCGATCGCGCTGACCACCTTGCGCGGCAGCTTCCCCGCGCCGACGCCGTTCACGATCGCGCCGATCAGGGGCAGGAGCGGCACGAGCCAGAGGAGCGAGAGTCCCACGCTATCCTTTCAGGAGGTGCACGTCGTCCACGTTCGCGGTCTCCCGGCTCCGGAAGATCGCGACCAGGATCGCCAGGCCCACGGCCACTTCCGCGGCCGCGACCGACATCACGAAGAACACGAAGATCTGCCCGTCCATCTGCCCGTTCTGCTTCGAGAAGGCCACGAAGCTCAGGTTCACGGCGTTCAGCATCAGCTCGATCGACATGAAGATCACGAGCGCGCTCCGCCGCACGAGGACGCCGACGATGCCGATGGTGAAGAGCATCGCCGCGAGGATCTGGTAGGCCAGGAGCGGGATCACGGTCTCCTGCATCAGGCGAATTTCCTCTTCGCGAGCACGACCGCGCCGATCACCGCGATCAGGAGCAGGATCGAGGTGACCTCGAACGGAAAGAGCCACGTGCTGTACAGGATGCGGCCGATCTCGGCCGGGGACCCGAACCCGGGCGGCAGGGCCGCCGGCGGGCGGGCCGTCCCCTCGCTCCCCCCGCCCGAGAGGGCGACCCAGAGCAGCTCCACGAACGCCAGGGCCGCGAAGAAGAACCCGAATCCCTTCGCCGCGCCGGGGGTCAGGAGCGGGGACTCCCCCCTCACGTTCAGGAGCATGACCACGAACAGGAAGAGCACCATGATCGCGCCGGCATAGACCAGGATCTGGATGGCCGCGATGAACTGGGCGTTCAGGAGCACGAACAGTCCCGAGATCGATAGCAGCACGCCCACGAGGTGGAGGGCGCAGTGCACGGCGTTGCGCCGGAAGATCACGTTCACCGCGAAGAAGACCGCCGTGATGGAAAAGAGCGAGAAGAGGATGGCTTCGGTCATTTCGCTCCCTGGAGCGCCAGCACGACGGCGGTGACGGCCAGGTTCAGGAGCGAGGCCGGCAGGAGCACCTTCCACCCGAACGCCATGAGCTGGTCATAGCGCAGGCGCGGGAACGTGGCCCGGAGCCACACGTAGAAGAAGAGGAAGAGCGAGAGCTTGATGAGGAACCACACGACCGGAGGGAGAACCGGCCCGTGCCAGCCCCCGAAGAAGACCGAGATCGCGATGCCCGACACCACCATCATGTTCGCGTACTCCGCGAGGAAGTAGAGGGCGAACTTCATCGAGGAGTACTCGGTGTGGAACCCGGCGACCAGCTCGGTCTCCGCCTCGGCCAGGTCGAAGGGCGCCCGGTTGGTCTCCGCGATGCCGCACAGGATGTAGATCACGAAGGCGAAGAACTGGGGCACGATGAACCACAGATGCTCCTGCTGCCGCACGATGGCCGCGAGGCTCAGCGTTCCCGTCATGAGAATCACGCTCACGAGGGAGATGCCCTGCGCCAGCTCGTAGGAAATCATCTGCGCCGAGGAGCGGAGCCCGCCCAGGAGCGGATACTTCGAGTTCGACGCCCACCCGCCCAGCACGATGCCGTACACCCCCATCGACGTCGTCCCCAGGATCCAGAGGATCGCGATGTTCACGTCGGTCACCTGCAACGGCACCTGGCGGCCGAACACGTTCACCGTGTCCCCGAAGGGAATGACGCAGAGCGCCAGGAACGCGGTGATCACGGGAAGCGCGGGCGCCATGATGAAGACCACGCGGTCCGCCCCCGCGGGGACCAGGTCCTCCTTGAAGAAGAGCTTCATCCCGTCCGCGATGGTCTGGAGCAGCCCGAAGGGACCCACGCGCTGCGGCCCGATCCGGTCCTGCATGTGGCCGATCACCTTCCGCTCCATCCACACGACGAGCGGCACTCCGGCCAGGACAAATCCGAAGACGATCAGGACCTTGACGGCCGATTCGATCAGGAAGGCGATGTCCACGCGCTATTTCAGCTCTTCCAGGAGACGGTCCAGCTCGAGGGGGGTGACGTTCTCGTGGTAGCGGTCGTTCACCATGAGCACGGGCGCCGTCCCGCAGGAGCCCAGGCACTCCACCGAGAGGAACGTGAAGCGGCCGTCCTGCGTGGTCTCGCCGTCCTCGATGCCGAGCTTCTCCTGGATCTGCTTCTGAAGACGCTGCCCTCCGAGGAGCGAGCAGGAGAGGTTCCGGCACACCTGGATCAGGTGCCGGCCGACCGGCTTCTGGTGGAACATCGTGTAGAAGGTCACGACCTGGCGCACCGACTGCGGGGTGAGCCCCAGGAGCTGCGCCACTTCGCGCTGGGTGTCCTCGCTCAGCCAGCCCTGGTCCGCCTGCGCGACGTGGAGCGCCGGGATGAGCGCCGACTGGTGGGTCTCGTAGAGCTTCTTCAAGGACTCGATCTTCTGGCGCGTCTCGGGCGAGAGCATGAGCTCAGTTCTCCACGTTCGGGAACTGGGCGGACTGGGTCGGGAAATCCTTGCGGAGCGGGTGCCCCAGCCAGCCGTCGGGGGTCAGGATCCGCTCGAGGTTGGGATGCCCGGCGAACTTCAGGCCGAACATGTCGAAGACCTCGCGCTCCATGAAATTCGCCCCGCGCCAGACGGCCGTCGCGGACGGGACGGCCGTGTCCTCGTCCACGCGCGTCTTCAGAAAAAGACGCCGGCTGAAGGTCGGCGAGTAGATGATGTACACGATCTCGAACCGCGGTTCGCCGGGCTCGCGGTGGTTCAGGCGGTCCACCGCGGTGATATCGGTCAGGAACTGGTAGAGGAGATCGGGATCGGTTCGCAGGAATCGCAGCGTATCGGCCACCGCGCTCGGGTCCACCCAGACCGATAGCTGACCCCGGAAGCGCTCCTCGCCGCGGTAGCCGTCCCCGAGACGGGCTCTGAGCTTCGCCACGATGGACTCCTCGGGACCCGTGATCGGCTCGAGATCCTCCGGATGCGGTCTCAATCCCACTCGAGCGCGCCTTTCCCCCACACGTACACGAAGCCGATCAGGAGGATCGCCAGGAACACGGCCATCTCCACCAGGCCGAAGAGGCCCAGGTGCTTGAAGACGATCGCCCACGGATAGAGGAAGACCGTCTCGATGTCGAACACGATGAAGAGCATGGCGACCAGGTAGAAGCGCGTGTGGAAGCGCTCCCGGGCGGTGCCGGTGGGCGTGATGCCGCACTCGTAGGCGGCCGCCTTGGCCTTGCTGTACACGCGCTTGCCCAGGAAATGCGAGGCGATGAGGGTGAAGACGGCGAAGCCGATCCCCACGATCAACATCATGAGGATGGGG
>Ga0187821_10000408_pt1 | contig 11024 bp, 8 predicted proteins | sample NC_wetland_sal_i_20_FD_132442 | JGI IMG/M metagenome (GOLD analysis project Ga0187821, IMG submission 132442) | Wetland sediment microbial communities from Neuse River Estuary, North Carolina, USA - SourceSoil_1 | ecosystem: Environmental > Aquatic > Freshwater > Wetlands > Sediment | place...
CTGATTCTGATTCCGCTGGTCAACATCGTGATCGCGATCATTGTCTGGATGGCCATCGCTGAGGCGCGGCACAAACCGAACTGGTGGGGCATATTGATGATCGTGCCCGTCATCAATCTTGTCGTTCCCGGCTATCTCGCCTGGGCCGATTGAATCATACCGGCCTCAGCGGACTCACCGCATCTACTTAGCGAAACTGCTTCCCACTTATCCCTTTTTTCCCCATCCGCCTGCGTTCAACGCCGCTCCTGGAGGGACATTCTCATCCAGATTCAACAGGATACTGACTCTGGTACCTGTGAAATTCGGACAGGGACATTGGATCAGGCGAAAGTACAAGTGACAACTGGCTGAGCGGCCAGTTGAATCCTCGCGAACGCTGAGAGACGATTGCTGCAGATCGCAAGAATCTCAGAATCGCCTTGCAACGGCCTTGATCCACTCTGGATGAAGTGGCGGGAGGGTTCGATGTCATCGAATCAGGTCGCGTACGCGCAAAAACGACGCAGCTCACGAATTGAAAAAGCCTTTCCGCTGGCGGTGCAGGGCGTGGATGCCCTCCGTGCACCCTACCGGGAGGAAGTTACAACGTCCACCATTAGCTGTCACGGCTGCACTTACCAAATGAAACATGAGGTCCTTCCGGGTGAAATCGTGATCCTGGATATGATGCAGCGCGCAAAAGGCCCGTCGGAAAGCTCTAATCGAGCGCGAGTGAAATGGATTCAAAAGCTCAACTCCGCCGCGGATCCGGCCTACGACGTCGCGGTGGAATTTGAAATCGCAGGCAATATCTGGGGCCTCCCATCGCCGCCGGAGGATTGGTTTCCCGCGCAGGGGAGCAAGGCTGCAGAGCCGAATTCTGGACGAGAACTGCGGCTGGTGACGCGGACCGAACCGCAAACCATGCAGAACCGGAACGGGGGAACCAACCAGGGTTCCGTTTTGAAGAAAACCGACGCGACCGCTTCCCTGTCCCCCTGGTTCTCCGACCTTATGGGGGGCTTAAGCAATCAGATTCAATCCACGGTTTCTGAAATCGCGGCGGTAACCTTAACGAATGAAAGGAACCGTTACCTGGACGAATTTCGCGCCCAGCTACAGGTCGAAGCGGCAGGAACGATTGAGCGCGTGATCGCGACCTCGAAAGATGAATTGGCCCGGCGCGCCTTGAAAGCATTGACCGAGGCGTCGGAAAACACCGTCCGAACCAACCACGAGCGCTTGATCGGGGCAATCGAGCAAGATCTGGATAACGCCAGGCAGCGCATGCTGGTTCATGGGAATGAACTGAACCATCGCGCCGACAGCATGGCGGCCTGCACGATTGAGAAGCTGGAACGCTCCCTCGAAACCTCGAACACGGAAGCGGCAGCCCGCTTCGTATCGCGGCTGCGAGAACAGGTCGCGCCAGTGCTGAATGAAGCGAGAGCGGATCTTCAGAAGCTGGTGGCTTCCCAGACCGTCTTCAAGGAAGAATCGCAAGCGATTTACGCGCGAGTCACGACCGAACTCGAAACCGGCGCCAACGCAAAATTGATGCACGCTCACGGCGAACTGGACAAGAGCTCCGCCGCAGTCTTGAACCAGTGCAACGAAAAGCTGCGCGAGCTTTCGCGAATTTTCGAAAACACCGCGCAAGATACGATCCGGATCCTGATCGCGTCGGCTACGGGCGATGCCAAAAAAAATCTGGAAGAACGAGCCGCGGAGATTTCCAGTAATTTCACCGATCAGCTCGAAGGTCATATCCGAAATTATCTCGAATTCATCGGCGACTCGATCGCCGAGTTTCCAAAGAAAACTACCGCCTCATAACTCAATTCACTTGCGTTGCCGCCGTCGCCGCGTCGGGATGGACCTTACCAAAGTGAAGGTGCCCGTTCCTTCCCGAAATGCACGCGACGAAACCGCCGCTATAAAAGCGTCCCGCTTCGAGGCTGTTGGGTTTCGTAGAGGCCGCCCGTTCTTAGGGCGGGCAGCCGTTTGCAACCACCCGAACGAAACTGAGTCACCACCCGGACTTCGGCTCGATTGACGCGAAGGCACCCCTATCATATCCTGATAATCAAGTTACAAATTCCAGTCCGTGAGGTGCCGAATGAAAAATAGGCTGTTGTTCTCTTTTGGCTTGCTCGTGGGCGTTCTAAGCGCCGGCGGCGCCATGTTCGCGCATCACGGAGCTGCGGCATTTGCCAACAGCGTAGTCGTCTTGAAAGATGCCACGGTGACGAAATACTTGTGGGCCAATCCCCATACGCTTGTCATGTTCGACGTGAAAGATGACAAAGGCAACGTCACGCACTGGGCTGTCGAAACGGGCAACCCGTCGGCCGTTGCTCTTCTTGGCTGGAACAGGAATTCGATGCAGCCCGGAGACGTAATCACTGTTTACCTGTACCCCGCCAAATCCGGCAGCCCTCTCGGCCGTCTCAATAAGATCGTGCTTGCCGATGGCACGACATTGAAGGATACCCAGCAGCGAGGGGACAACCCTGAGACACAGTAGGCAATTTGATTCTGTGGTCGAGGGAATCCCGGTTCAGGGCGTTCCGATTGAGTAGTAAGCCGTTCATGCTTTTGGCCTTGCTTGGGGAAATGAAAGCTGTTTTCAAATGAATTTGGAGCAGCGAGAGGTGCCGAAATGCGAGATCTGCTTAAGGGCTGCATTGTCAGTTTGGCGGGAGCACTGCTTGTTTCGTCGCCCGCATTCGCCCAAACTTCTCCTCCGCCCAAACGGGGCGTTAGCGAAACTTTGTACGACAGGTTAGCCAATAACGGGCCCGGTGGCGCCGCGCCGCGCCGCGATCTGACTGGGTACTGGGCAGGATTGGTCGAGCCCAAACTCAACGACGTTCCTCCCCTGACGCCCTGGGGGAAGGAGCAGTTCCGCCTCCATAAGAGCACCTGGAATTCCTCCGTCGCGGAATCAAATGATCCCAGCAATGGTTGCGATCCACTCGGATTCCCGCGCAACATGCTTTACCAGACCAGAGGGATTGCATTCGCTCAGATGCCTGGCAGCTTGATCGAGCTGTTTCTGTACAACAAGGTATGGCGAGAAATCTGGACGGACGGACGGGAACTTCCCAAAAATGTAGGCGGCAATTCCGCCGATGCGCCGGATCCGAGGTGGTACGGCTATTCAGTAGGACATTGGGAGGGGGACTACACATTCGTCGTGGATACCGTCGGGAGCGATGAGCGAAGCTGGCTGGATAACTACGGTCACCCGCATAGCGTCGACATGCGTGTGCAGGAACGCTACACTCGCGTGGATCATAACACCATGGAAGTTACCGTCACGATTGACGATCCCAAGACGTATACAAAGCCTTTTGTAATCACCAAGTCCAATTACAGGTGGATTCCACAACAGGAATTCGAGGAGCAGATCTGCGTGCCCTCGGAGCAGTCCGAGTATTTGAAGATAATGGGAGATCCCGCCGCGCACGACACATCCGGAAAGTAAGCGGAAAATTCTAACGAAGGTGTACCCTCGCTCGTTCTCTTGCGAAAAGCTGAGCGGAGCCCCGAAAGCATGTTCATTCGTCCCGATAGATCTTCCCGGAGTGTGGCTTTTCGACGGATTCGCCCATTCCGATAATCCAAATACCGGGACCTAATCGGTTCAATCATGGGCAGGGATTCGCTTCCGAGTACGTCGTCAGTCAAGCAACAGCGGGCCACAATAGTCGTATGAATTGAGGCCGCCGCCGTTGCAATTCGCCGAGATCAGCTCTCGCAAGCGCGGTCCGAACGGCAAAATCTTATTTCTTGCTTTGATGCGTGGCCATCGCCGGCACCCACGCGGGCGTGCCCTGTTCCCACTTATCGCTGGTGATGGGGCGTTGGTTTGATCCATCTGCATTCATCACGAAAAGCTCGGCATAGGGCTGCGGGCTCCCGTCATAGAGCGGCGTTTCATCGCGAAAGCCCAGGCGAGCGCTGCTGAACACAATGTACTTGCCGTCGGGCGACCACGCACAGTGAGCGTCATTTCCGGGGGCGTGCGTCAATTGCTGCAGGTCGGTTCCATCCGGCCGGACGGTGAAAATTTCGTAAGAGTTCGTGCCGCCGGTATCGCGCGTGAAGCCAATGCGGTCGCCGAGCGGCGACCATGTGGGGAAGTTGTCTTGTCCCGAAGTGAGCTTGGTGCTCTTGCCGTCTTCCACGTTCAGGATCTGGATGCTCCGGTCATCCTTTTTCCACACGCGATACACGATGTGCTTGCCGTCCGGCGACCAGCTCGGGAATCCGCTATTGAGCGGGCCGCTCGTGAGTTCACGCTTTTCGGACCCGTCCGCGTGGATCATGATGAGTTGCGAGGGCTTGGTTTCGCGGTCGTTGAAAATTGCCCCATATCCGAAAACAACCCACTGCCCATCCGGCGACCACGACGGGGCGAAAGCTCCTCCACCGTCTTGCTGGTACAGTTGCTTGCGATTCGCGCCGTCCAGATCGCTCACGTAAACCGCAATCTTATCGAAGGGGGTGAGTCGGAGCGCGGCGACATCCCCGAAAGGGCTGTTGGCCAACTTTCCGGTGCTCGAAATCGAGGGGAATTCGCCCGTGTATCGGAGTTCGAACGACTGATCCTTGGAGTAGAGCGGCTGGTTCTGCTTCGAATCGTAGGCGAACTTTTCATAAACTAATTGCTTGCCGTCGGGCGACCACGCAGGATTGCGAATCACCCCTGGAGCCGGCGCGTCCGCTCCATGCTCTCCTGTCGTGAACGCCAATTCTCCCTTTTGTCCAGGTCCCTTGATGAGGAAGCCGATTCGGTCCGCGCTCAAGAACTGTGGCGATACTTTCAGTCCGGGGCCGGAGGTGCGCTCCGACCGGGCGCCCGTGGCCAAGTCCACGGAGATGATTTGCGAGACGGCACTCCCAATAAAGCGCGCCGCAAATGTATATTCGTCGTCCAAGCCGTAGAAGACGAGTTGCTTGCCGTCGGCCGACCATTTCGGCGAACCCGCCATTTCACCTTCCGGCGAAAGTTTGCGCAGACCCTCGCCATTGGGTTGAATCACATAAATGCTTGCCTCTTGAATGTGTTCGAATCCAGGCTGAGGGAATTTGTGCCTTCTGTAGTCCGTTCCCCGGTCGGAAGAAAAAGCGATCCATTTGCCATCGGGCGACCAGGAGGGCCTGTAAAAACCGTCCATTTTTCCCGCAGCCGCTTGCAGACCCGGCACGCCCGTCAGATTGCGCGCCTTTCGAGTTTTGATATCCAGGATCCAGATGTTGCACGTTCCGGCTCCGCGCGTGGAGACGAAGGCCAGTTGATTGCCGTCCGGCGAAAGCGACGCCTGATCGTCAAATCCATCGTCGTCCGTCAGCCGCTCCAGTCCGGAACCGTCCGGGTGGATTCGGTAAATATTCGCGGAGCCGTTGCGCTCGGATGTGAATACGATCCATTTGCCATCGGCGGAAAACATCGCATCGTAGTCCATGCTGCCGCCGGAGTTGAGCTTGCGCTCGCCGCTTCCGTCTCCGCTGGCAAGGAACAATTCTCCGCCGGAAGGACCGATGCGGTTCGTCAAAATAGTGTTCTTGGTGGACGCTGGTTGTGCCGAGGTACGTGCCAGGGTCCCAAGCAGAAAAAACGCCGTGAGCGTTATTCCGGTCTTTGTCATGGAGAACCCTCCCTCTAATTCGCGCATCGTACGCTGCTCCTCCCCTGGACACAACGAAATTGCTGCGTGAGCGGGCAAGCTGGGACCAGCAAGGCTCCGGGGGCTAATGTTTCCCTCTGAATGCCCCCGTTTCCCGGGCCAAGTCCCAGGCAGTCCGATAAGGGCCAAATAGGGAATCGGGCGATTCACACGAGGCGGCTCCGACAAACGTGACTATCAAGATGTGAGAATTGGAAGTGATCCGTGGAACCCAAAGAGGAATCTCTATTTCTAGAAATATCGAGGTCGCGCTTCCAGTTCCTGGCCGTCCGGCAAAATCACTTTCTCAAAACGCATGGTGGGCGAGCCGTCCTTGTTGCGATTGCCGATGATCGTTACCTGATCGCCGGGTTTAAGCGTGTCCTTGGTCCAGCCGTGATTCGCCAGACGGTTCGGGCCGGGTCCTTCCGCCACCCATTTCTCGGTGTTGCCGTGTTCATCAGTGGCGGTAAAAGTGATTTGCGCGTGCGGATTGACCCAATCGAACTGGGTGATGGTGGCCTTGAACGTCGTGTCGTGGCCGCGGTCGTACATCGACATCGAGTGGTGGGCGAACGCCCGCCCGGAAACCAGCAGGGAAGTAGTAAGCACCACGAGGAGCGAAGCGATCCTGGTTTTCACCGTGACACCTCTCGAGATTCAAATATTGACCGTGCCTGGCGGATATTCCACCCTCACAAATTATACGCTCTGAGGCCGCGCGAAGTTTCAAAAAATCCAGGCCAATGACGCGAATCATGGTTGGCCCCGAAGCATCCGGGAAGCTTTCCTCTCACTGCCAGGTCCCGAAAATCGGAGTCATGAATAACTGCACTTCAACCTTGACTGCCTTTTCCCGGTGTGCGGAGGATGCATAGGCGGTCTACAATGCCGTGGCCATGATCTTGTCGAAGACTGTCCGGCTCATGCTCGCGCTTGCTTCGGGCGTTGCGCTCGCGCTGGCCTATCCTTCTTTTAATATCCCACTTCTGGGATGGATCGCTCCGGCTTTGCTGATCGTTGCGGTGCTGGGCGCGGGACCGCGATTCGGATTCCTACTGGGATGGTTGCAGGGCGCGGCGTATTACGGGCTGAGTTTGCCGTGGTTTTACACCGTGATGCGGCACTACGGCCCGCTTCCCGTGATGCAGGCGGGGGCCGTGTTCACGCTGGTCATCATTGCGACATCCCTGTTTCACGCTGCATTCGCCGCGGCGATTGCCTGGCTGGGCAGATCAAGCAGTGCCCGCGCCTGCTTGGCTGCGCCCTTCCTGTGGGTATCCATGGAATTCGCCATGACACACCTGCCCGCAATCGGTTTTCCATGGGATCTGCTTGGGTACGTGGCAGCGGGCAATCTGGTGTTTGTCCAACTGTCGGCGATCACCGGAATTTTTGGCCTGTCGCTGGTGGTCGCGTCCTACAACGCCCTGGCGGCTTGGATAGTCCTGCAAATGTCCCTGCGCAGGCAGGCCGGGATGACGATATGGATCGGCGCCAATGCCGTATTGTTCGTGATTGCGCTCGCGGGCCCTCGCTTTGTTCCCCAAGCTCACGCCGATCATGTTGCGCATTTGGTGCAAACGAATTTTCCCGTGTCCAACGGCTATCCCTCGAATTGGATGCAGGTTCACGCGGCGGAAATGGATCAGCTGGAATCGATCAGCATCGGTGCGGCGCAAAAAGTTCCCGGCATCGTCGTGTGGCCGGAAGTTCCGGCGCCGTTTTCCTTGCAGGACGCAAATTTTCAGGCTCGCGCCGTGCGGATCGCGCGCGGTGCAGGCAACGGATTTTTAGTCGGCGTGATCGATATTAAGCCGCTCGGCAATGGCCAGAGTGGCGCGAACAACAGCGCCGCGCTGCTTGGCCCGGACGGCGCGCTCGATTTTATGTATGACAAGATTCACCTCGTGCCTTTCAGTGAATACGTGCCGTGGAGGAAGTGGCTTTTTTTCGCGCAGGGTCTGACGGGGCTAATCGGCGATTTTCAGCACGGCTCGCAATTCAAAGTCGGAAGAATTTCCGGCGGTCCCTTCAGCGTCTATATTTGCTACGAGGCGATTTTCCCGAATGAAGTCCGCCGTTTCACGCTCGCCGGCGCGCAACTCTTCATTAACATTTCGGACGACGGCTGGTTTGGCGGATCGGGCGCGCCAGGACAGCATCTTGCGATGGCACGCGTGCGGGCGGTGGAGAACCGGCGTTGGCTGCTGCGCGATACCAACGACGGAATCACGGTTTCCGTCGATCCTTACGGGCGCATCGTGGCGCGGCTGCAGGAGCATATTCGAGGAGAGCTGGACGCCCCGTACGCGTTTCGGTCGGACTTGACGCCGTATGCGCGCTGGGGCGACTGGCTCGCGTGGCTGTGCGTTCTCATGGCGCTCGTGTTACTGTGGATTGCTGCTCGCGACGCGTCTGCGGGCAAGACTTCTTAATTCGGCAGGACACCACATCATGATGATTGAAGATTTACAGCGGCAGCAGGAAGAACTTCGCAAGCGCATCGAACTCGTGCGGAGCTATCTTTGACGTTGCCCGCAGCCGCGAAACCGTAGCCTCCCTGGAAAAGAAAATCGCGCAGCCGGATTTCTGGCAGGACCAGGAACAAGCGCAGAAGGTCATGCAGCAGCGCAAGGCTGCGGAGGCGGTTCTCGCCTCGGACGCGAAGCTGGAGACCATGGCCAGCGATATCGATACTTATTTTCATCTGGCCGAGGAAGAAAAAGACTCCGCGCAGCGCGATTCGCTCCTGAAGGAAACCGAGCGCGAGATGACCGCTGCCGACACGTACGTTTCGGAACTCGAAACCGTCACGCTGCTCTCCGGCGAGAACGACCGCCTGAACGCCATCATGACCATCAAGCCCGGCGCGGGCGGGATGGAATCGCAAGACTGGGCGGAAATGCTGCTCCGCATGTATCTCCGCTGGGCGGAGCAAAAAGGATTTACCGCGACCGTCATGGACCTGACGCCCGGCGAAGGCGCCGGTTTGAAATCCGCGACGGTGCGCGTCGAAGGCGAAAACGCTTTTGGTTTCTTGTCCACCGAGAGCGGCGTGCATCGCCTGATTCGGATTTCGCCGTTCGATCAGGCCGCGCGCCGCCACACGTCGTTCGCCTCGGTGTTTGTCATCCCCGAAATTGACGATCGAATTGACATTGTCGTGAAGCCCGAGGAAGTACGTGTGGACACGTTTCGCGCGGGCGGCGCGGGCGGCCAAAACGTAAACAAAGTGGAAACGGCGGTGCGCATCACGCATTTGGCGACCGGCATCGTCGTGCAATGCCAGAACGAGCGCAGCCAGCACAAGAACCGCGAACTGGCCATGAAGTGGCTCCGCTCCCGCCTGTACGAAGCGGAAATCGAAAAGCGCCAGGCGGAAACGCGCAAACTCGACGACACCAAGCGCGACATCAGCTTTGGCAGCCAGATCCGGACGTACACGCTCCAGCCCTACCGCCTGATTAAGGATCACCGGACGAAATTTGAAATGGGCGACGTCGATCGGGTGCTGAACGGTGATCTCGATCCCTTCATCCGCAATTTTCTGCTGGCGCGGAGAAAAGGAACGCTGGGGAGCGCTGCCGAGGCTTCGGATGATTCGTAGCTCGCTCGGTTGAAACCCCGGGAACGCCAATCTCCCGATTGGCGTCGCGCAAATCGCCAATCGGGAGATTGGCGTTCCCGGCGCATTCCAACCTCGCATTTTTGCAATTTAGCGTTGACCCGTGACGTTTGGCCCCATTTCGTTGACAGGGTTGGGGTCGCATGTTAGCGTCGATTCGGACAAAAATGGTCTCCCGCGCATGAAATGTACCTGTTTTTCCTTGCGGAATTTTTAGAAGGGGTGCTGGCTTGAGCGACAAGAATCGCAATTTTCTGTTTACCTCGGAATCGGTGACCGAGGGCCATCCGGACAAGATTGCCGACCAGGTTTCCGACGCGGTTTTAGACGCGGTCCTAACGGAAGACCCGGCCGGGCGAGTGGCGTGCGAAACGCTCGTGACCACCGGGCTCGTCATGGTCGCGGGCGAAATTACGACCAAGGCGGTCCTGGACTATTCCGACATTGCTCGCGAAGTGGTACGCGACGTTGGCTACACGCGCGCCAAGTACGGCTTCGACGCGGAAACCTGCGCCGTGATTTCTTCGCTCAAGCGTCAGTCCCCGGATATCGCGATGGGCGTGGACACCGGCGGGGCGGGCGACCAGGGCCTGATGTTCGGCTTTGCCTGCGATGAGACGGAAGAGTTGATGCCGTTGCCAATTACGCTGGCCCACAAACTGGTGCAGCAGCTTTCCCAGGTCCGCCGGCAGGGCATCGTCGACTTTTTCCGGCCGGACGGCAAATCGCAGGTGACGGTCGAATACCACGGCGACCGCCCGGTGCGGGTGGATACCGTCGTCATCTCGACGCAGCACAGCGAATCCGTTTCCAACGTGGACCTGCAAAATGCCGTGCGCGATGAAGTGATCCACAAAGTGGTTCCTGAATCGTTGATGGACAGGAACACGAAATTCCACATCAATCCGACCGGACGCTTCGTCGTGGGCGGGCCGATGGGCGATGCGGGCCTGACGGGCCGCAAGATTATTGTCGACACCTACGGCGGATACAGCCGGCACGGCGGGGGAGCGTTTTCGGGCAAGGACCCGTCGAAAGTCGATCGCTCGGCATGTTACATGGCGCGGCACGTGGCGAAGAATCTGGTGGCTGCGGGAATTGCGCGCAAAATTGAAGTGCAGCTTGCTTACGCGATCGGCGTCGCCGATCCCGTTTCCGTCATGGCGGAAACGTTTGGCACCGGCGCGATTCCGGATGAGAAGATTACCGAACTGATCCGCGGCACGTTCAAGCTCACCCCGCGCGGGATCATCGAATCGCTCAATCTGCGGCGGCCCATTTACCGCGCGACAGCCTCATTTGGACATTTTGGGCGCTCTGGGCCGGGCTTTACTTGGGAATTGACGGACAAAGCGAAATCGATTCGCAGCCAGGCTGGGCTTGGCGCCAAGGAAATTGCCGTACGACGCTGACGGAAAAACGCATTCATGCCGATTGAATTTGGGGCAACATTGCGGTTTGCCCTGTAGCCCTCGTCCGCCGCGGCGGACGAGCATCTGCTTGAGTTCAAAGTGCCCGCCTGAAGGCGGGCGCTACAAAAAGACAGGAGAAATTCGCGTGACGAAGACGGTGCAGAGTACGGCCGGCGATGTTCGGGATATGAGCCTCGCGGAACAGGGCAAACGAAAAATCGAATGGGCCAACCAGCAAATGCCCGTTCTTCAGTTGATTCGCAAGCGATTCATCAAGGAGCAGCCCCTAAAGGGCGTGCGCCTTTCCTTGTGCTTGCACGTGACCAG
>Ga0187821_10000409_pt1 | contig 11018 bp, 8 predicted proteins | sample NC_wetland_sal_i_20_FD_132442 | JGI IMG/M metagenome (GOLD analysis project Ga0187821, IMG submission 132442) | Wetland sediment microbial communities from Neuse River Estuary, North Carolina, USA - SourceSoil_1 | ecosystem: Environmental > Aquatic > Freshwater > Wetlands > Sediment | place...
GCGCTCCCCGGGATCGCGTGGGCGACGTTCCCCGTTCCGTCGAACTTGAACTGGTTCACGCCATAGTCCCGGATCATCGAGAGGCAGGTGTCGCGAAAGCGGGCGTAGTACTTCGGTCCGCTCAGCGCGAACCCGCCCTCGTTCGTCTCGAACCCCTGCGCGCGCCCGAAGGCGAGGCGGTCTTCCTTCGGCTTGCCGTAGCCGCCCCACGGCGACATCCAGACACCGGGAGCGGCGCCGTAGCGCGCCGCCGCTTCCCGCACCGCCGTGAAGCCGTGCGGGAACCCCGCGTGGAAGTGCCACAGCGTCGCCGGATCGTCCCAGCCGTCATCGAACAGGAACGAATCGAGCGTGACCCCGCGGCGCTCGTGCAGCTCGGTGCCGAACGCCCGGAACACGTCGAGCGCGCCGGCCTCGTCGAATTTCGAGAAATAGCCGAGGTCGTACCAGGAGTTGTAGTGCAGGAACGGACGGTACGGATGCGCGCGCTCGCGCTCCAGATACTCGAGAAACGCGCGCCGCACGCGGGCCGGCCCGGTCGCCCCGATCACCGCCGAGCAGACGAGCGGGGCGCCGGGCCTGAGCGGCAGCTCGCGGTCGAGCCAGGCACGGGCGCGGGACCCGGCGACGCGCGCCTGCGCCAGCGGATGCTCGAACCCCGCGAACCAGCCGCGGCCGGCGACCGGTGAGCCGCGCACCGACCCGAGGACGGCGGCCTCGGGGAGATCGAGATCGAGCAGATGAATTTCCGCGACCGCGAGCGGCGCGCCGAAGCTCCGAAGCTCGACCTCCTGGCGCAGGTAGCGCGAGCCGTCGCGCAGTACCGCGCGCCACGTCGCGCCGAAGCGGCCGTCGCTATCCTCCAGCTAGACAACGACTTGCTTCCCGGCCACGCGCTGTGAAAAACGCGCCGCTCGAGACTCCGCAGGAAGCGTCTCGATCCGCGGGGCGGACCGCACGCGCAGGGCGCTGGAGCTCGTGACCGTGCCGTCGCGCAGCAGCAGTGAGAACACGTCGGGCGGGAGCGCGAGCGTCGCCCCGCTCGAGCGGTCGACGAGGCGCAGCCCGGTGAGGCGTCCATCGCTCACCGACCACGACGCCGCTACGAGATCGTTTGTGAGGGCGAGCTCGTCGGGCACCGCCCGCACGATCGCTCGCGGAAGTCGGGCCGCCCACGCCCCCACAGCGGCCTGGGCCAGGAACTCGCGACGAGAGGTCACGCGAGGTAGGATGCCGTCGCACCGCTCCGCCAGCAAGGTGCGGCATGGTCGCCACATGCTCGTTTTCCGCCGCCGTGGACGGGATGGTGGCGGAGTGCGATCATTCCTGCAGGACTCTGCATGGCTGAACGCCGACTCACCCCCCTGCCCGACGACCAGCGTGGCAGCCGGCGCTGGACACCGCCGACGCTCGCGGCGTCGGGGTCGCCCGCGGTGCTGCGCGCCCCATTTCGCAGCACCATGTTCGTCGTGTTGATCGGTCTCCTCGCCGCCGCATTGATCTACTCGCTGCAGCTCGTCGTCGCCAAGAACCAGCGCATCCAGGTCCGTCTCGCCGAGCTGGAGGGCGACGTCAACCTGCTGAACGCGCGGGAGTGGGAAGCCCGGACCGGAGTGATCAGCTCGGAGCACAAGAACGACATCCCCGTCAGCCAGGAGCACCTGCGCAACATCTTGACCGAGCTGCGGCAATGGACGGGGCAGTCCGCTCCCACTCCCACGGCGCCGGGGGCGCCGCCGAAAGGCCAGCCCCCGACGCGCCTGCAACAGGTCGAGATCGACGTCAGCCGCTACCTCACCGCCGTCGACATGATGTTTTCGCTGATCGACACCCACCGCGTCCAGGCCCTGGCGGTCGCCGACACGGTCGACCAGTCGTTCGAAGATCTCCGCATCTCGCTTGCTTCGGCGCGGGGCTACTACGCCACGGCGGGCAAGCATGCGATCAACCAGGCTAATCTCGCCTCGCTCGTGTCGGTGGTGTTCGCGATGGCGCTGGTCTGGTTCTTCCTGGGACGCGCCGCACGGCAACGCACCGAAACCCAGGCCCTCATCACCGAGCGACGCACGCTGGCGGCGAGCGAGGCGCGCTGGCGCGCGCTGATCCTCAACGGCGAGGACGCCATCCTCGTCGTGTCGCCCACCGGCGCCATCAGCTATGCCTCGCCCAACGTCGACCGGGTGCTCGGCGTCCCCTCCGGAGGGTTGGGGGACTCCGTGCTGACGGCGCTGCCGCCCGATGTCCGCCCGGCGATGCTGGTCCTGCTCGAGGCGACGCAGCGCGAGCCGGGCCGGCCGCGCGTGCAGGAGCTGCAGCTCAGCGGCGCGCCGGGAACCCCGCCGCGCTTCCTCGAGGTCGTCGCCACGAACATGCTCGCCGATCCGGCGCTGGGCGGCGTCGTGCTCAATCTGCGCGACCTCACCGAGCGCCGCGCCATGGAAGAGGCGCTGCGCGAGAGCCAGGAGCAGCTGCTGCACGCACAGAAGATGGAAGCGCTGGGACGCCTCGCGGGCGGCATCGCGCACGACTTCAACAACCTGATGATGGCGATCAGCGGCTACACCGAGCTGGTGCTGCAGGACCAGCGCCTCTCCCCCACCTCGCGCGAGGACGTGGCGCAGATCCGCCGTGCCGTATTCCGCGCCGCCGAGCTGACACAGCAGATTCTCGCCTACAGCCGGCGGCAGATGCTGCAGCCCGTCGCCGTGAGCCTCAACCTGCTGCTGGGCGAGGCGAGCGGCATGCTGCGGCGCCTCATGCCGGAGAACATCGAGCTCAAGCTCGCGCTCGATCCCAAGACCCCCGACGTGCTCGTCGATCCCGGCCACATGCTGCAAGTCGTGATGAACCTCGCCCTGAACGCGCGTGACGCGATGCCCAACGGCGGAGCGCTGGGGATCCGCACCGCGGTCAGCGACGGCGCCGCCCCGGAGAGCGGGAACGGCGCCGGCCGCCGCGTGCAGCTCGTCGTCACCGACAACGGGACGGGGATCGACCCGAAGGTGCTGCCGCTGATCTTCGACCCGTTCTTCACGACCAAACCGCAGGGCGAGGGCTCGGGCCTCGGGCTCTCGACCGTCTTCGGCATCGTGAAGCAGAGCGGCGGCCAGATCGACGTGCAGAGCGACCTGAGCCGGGGCACCACCTTCACGATCTCCCTCCCGGCCGCTCCGGCCGTGCTGCCGCGCGATGAAACGATCGAGCCGCAGGTGCCCGCCCGCTCGGGCGGCGAGGTGATCCTCGTGGTGGAGGACGACGATCAGGTCCGCACCGTCGTGTCCAAGGGATTGCCGCGGCTCGGCTACGAGGTGCTGGTGGTGCGGAACGCCGAGGAAGCGCTCGCCCTGGTGGAGAAGCACCCCGGGCGGATCGATCTGCTGCTCACCGACGTCGTGATGCCCGGCCTCTCGGGGCCGCAGCTCGCCGACCGCCTCACGGCCCGCCGGCCGGAGACCCGCGTCGTGTTCATGTCCGGCTATCCCGAAGCGCAGGACCCGGCACTCGGTTTCTCACTCGATGGTCGCAGCTACTTGCAGAAGCCGTTCGCGCTCGCGGAGCTGGCGGAGAAGATTCGCACGGCGTTGGACGAATAACGGCGTCATCGGTCAAGCGGTCATCGGTATTCGGTAAAATCGTCGGGTAGCCGATCTGCCGTGGGCAGGACATCATTAGTGCGCCGAGTCTACCGACAACCGATGACCGACAACGCTTCTCCCGAGGCCCCATGCCTTTTCTTTCCAGACAAGCTCCCTACGACGTCTGCATCGTCGGATCGGGCGCCGGCGGTGGCATGGCGGCCCATGCCCTCACCCAGGCCGGCGCCAACGTCGTGCTGCTCGAGGCCGGGCCGCTGTGGTTCTCCACCGAGAACTCCCGCATGCTCGAATGGGCGTACCAGTCGCCGCGGCGCGGCGCCGCGACCAAGGACCACGAGTTCGGGGAGTTCGATGGGTCGATCGGCGGGTTCGAGATCGACGGCGAGCCCTACACCAAGGCCCCGGGCTCCCGGTTCGACTGGTGGCGTTCCCGGATGCTCGGCGGCCGCACCAACCATTGGGGCCGCATCTCGCTGCGGTTCGGGCCCTATGACTTCCGGCGCAAGAGCCTCGACGGCCTCGGGGACGACTGGCCGATCACCTACGACGACGTCAAGCCGTACTACGACCGCATCGACCGCCTGATCGGACTCTTCGGGTCGAACGAGAATCTCCCCAACGAGCCCAACGGCATATTCCAGCCGCCGCCCAGGCCGCGCTGCTACGAGCTGGTGGTGAAACAGGCGGCGGACCGGCTCAACGTCACGTGCATCCCCTCGCGGCTGTCGATCATCACCCGGCCGCTGAACGGGCGCACCGCCTGCCACTACTGCGGGCAGTGCGGCCGCGGTTGCCGCACCAATTCGAACTTCTCCTCGCCGGCGGTGCTGCTGCGGCCCGCACTGGCGACCGGCAAGCTCACGATCCTGCCCAACGCGATGGCGCGCGAGGTGACGCTCAACGATCGCGGCCTCGCCAGCGGCGTGTCGTACATCGACAAGACGACCGGGCAGGATCAGCACGTCGCCGCCCGCGTGGTGGTGCTGGCGGCGAGCGCCCTCGAGTCGGCGCGGCTGCTGCTCAATTCGCGCTCGTCCAAGTTCCCGCAGGGGCTCGCCAATTCGAGCGGTACCGTCGGCAAGTACATCACCGATACGACGGGTACCGACATGGCGGGGTTCATCCCCAAGCTGGCCGACGGCGTTCCGCACAACGAGGACGGCGTGGGCGGCATGCACCTCTACATGCCGTGGTGGGCCGACAACAAGAAGCTCGATTTCCCGCGTGGCTACCACATCGAGGTCTGGGGCGGCCGCGACATGCCGTCCTACGGCTTCATGGGCGGCATCCAGAACTACCCGAAGGGCGGCGGCTACGGCGCCGACCTCAAGAACCTGTATCGCCGCAATTATGGCTCCGTGGTGGGATTCTCGGGCCGCGGCGAGATGATCCCCAACGACGACAGCTACTGCGAGATCGATCCCGACGTCGTCGATCGCTGGGGCATTCCGGTGCTGCGGTTCCACTGGAAGTGGTCCGATCACGAGGTGAAGCAGGTCAAGCACATGCACGACACGTTCGAGGCGCTGATCCACGAGATGGGCGGCACGCTGATGTGGAAGAAACCGGGACCCGAACAGGACTACGGCATTGCCCCGGGTGGCCGCATCATCCACGAACTGGGCGCGGCGCGGATGGGAGCGGACCCGAAGAGCTCGGTCGTGAATCCGCAGTGCCAGGCGTGGGACGTGAAGAACCTGTTCATCGCCGACGGCGGCCCGTTCGTGTCCCAGGCCGACAAGAACCCCACGTGGACGATTCTCGCCCTGTCGCTGCGGACGAGCGACTACATCGCCGATCAGATGAAGAAGGGGGCGCTATGAAGCGACGCGAAGCCGTCGGAATGCTGGCCGTCGCGCCGTTCGTCGGGCAGCTGCCGCTGCCTCCCGCCGCCGCGGCCCAGGGATCGAAGTTCGTGCGCGAGCTGCTCCGTGACCCGTCGCAGACCTACGCGCCGCAATTCTTCAACCCGCACGAGTGGCAGACGGTACGGGTCCTCGTGGACCTCGTGATCCCCAAGGACGCGCGCTCGGGCGCGGCGACCGACGCCGGCGTTCCGGAATTCATGGACTTCATCCTCGTCGCGTACCCGGAGAACCAGCTGTGGATGCGCGGCGGCCTCGCGTGGCTCGACACCGCGTGCCACGACCGCTTCGGGACCGACTTTCTGGGCGCCGGGGCGACGCAGCGCACGGCCGTGCTCGACGATATCGCGTGGCCCGACCGCGCCCCGCAGGGCCTGCACCACGGCGTCGAATTCTTCAATAATTTCCGCGACTTCACGGCGTCGGGATTCTGGTCCAGCCAGATGGGCGTCGCCGATCTGCAGTACATGGGCAACGTCTTCAACCCCAACTGGCAGGGGTGCCCACCGGAGCAGCTGGCGAAGCTGGGCGTGCGCTACTCGGACTAACATCGGCTGACCCCGGGGCGGCGCCCCGGGGTTTCCTAACCTCGAGTCAGGGGGACGCGGGTGAGTCAGAAACGGCTTGGCGTCGGGTTCATCGGCAGCGGGTTCAACGCCCGCTTTCACATGCAGGCCTTCCAGACGATCCGCGACGCGGACGTGCTCGGGGTGTGGAGTCCGAATCGGGCGCACGCCGAGTCGGCCGCCACGCTCTGCCGTGAGCTCGACATCGGCGCGGCGAAGCCGTTCGCCTCGATCACCGATCTCGTCGCCGACCCGGCGATCGACGCCGTCTGGTTGACCGGGCCGAATTACGCCCGTATCGAGAACGTCGAGGCGCTGGTCGACGCGCTGCAGCGCGGCCGCGGCGCCCTCACGGGCATTGCCTGCGAGAAGCCGCTCGCCCGCAACCTCGCCGAGGCGACCCGCGTCCTCTCCCTGGTGAAGAGCGTCGAGCTGAAGCATGGCTATCTCGAGAACCAGTGTTTCTCGCCGCACGTGGAGTACGGGCGCAACATCCTGTGGACGCGCGGCGCCGCGCTCACCGGCCGACCCTACCTCGCCCGCGCTGCCGAAGAGCACTCCGGCCCGCACATGCCGTGGTTCTGGCGCGGCGATCTGCAGGGCGGCGGCGTCCTGAACGACATGATGTGCCACTCGGCGCTCGTCGTGCGCTACCTGCTGACGCAACCGGGGGCGCCGCTGTCGTCGGTCGAGCCGGTGCGGATCACCGGACACATCGCGAGCCTCAAGTGGACCCGGCCCGACTACGCCAAGAAGCTCACGAAGATGATGGGCAAGGACGTGGACTACGCCGCCCATCCCTCGGAGGACTTCGCGAGCGTGTTGATCGAATTCGAAACCGCCGACGGCCACAAGGTGCTGGGTGAGGCGACGACGTCGTGGAGCTTCGTCGGCGCCGGATTGCGGCTCTCCGCCGAGCTGCTCGGACCCGAATACTCGATGTCGTGGAATACGCTCGACAGCGGCCTCAAATTGTTCTTCAGCCGCGAAGTGCGCGGCAAGACCGGCGAAGACCTGGTGGAGAAGCAGAACGCTGAGGTCGGCCTGATGCCGGTGGTGCCGAGCGAGGCCGCTGCGTACGGCTACGAAGGGGAGGACCGCCACTTCGTGCGCGTCTTCCTCGGCAAGGAAGCGCCGCGGCTCACGTTCGACGACGGCCTCGAGGTGGTCAAGATGCTGATGACCGCGTACCAGAGCGCCGAACAGGGAAAGACGCTGTCGTTCCCGCCACAGGGGCTCGAGGGATTCGTGCCCGCGGTCGCGAACGGGACGTGGAAGCCATAACGCGTTGAAGGCGGTACGGGACTTGCGATCGGACCGGCCAGGGGGAATCCGACCGTCATGACGCTCGACACCACACAGGCCTATCGTATGCTTGGCCTCGCCCCGGGCGCGACCGCGGATGAGGTGAAGACCGCCTATCGCGATCTGGCCCAGGTGTGGCACCCGGACCGCTTTCCCGACAACAACCGGCTGCGGGAAAAGGCGGAGCAGAACCTGCAGCGCATCAACGAGGCCTACGCCCTGCTGCGCGACCTTCCCGCCGCGGCGCCGGTGGCCGTCGCGACGCCGTCCGTCGTGACACCCCCCGACGGCCTGCGCCGGGCGCAACACGCACCGCACCTGAAACACTCGCTCTTCACCGGCAGCATGAACGCGGTGCGGCATTCGCTCAAGGTGCTGTGGCCCAGCGCCACCTACCTCCGCAAACGCCGGCGGCGCATGCTTCCACCGGCGTGGATCATCGTCGGGGTGCTCGCGTTGCTGTTCGCCGCGTTCGGCTTCGCGGCGCTCGTCTACGAAGGCTTGCTGGACTTCTAGCGCATCAGGACCGCGAGCACGATCTCCACGACGATCAGCACGACGATCGCCACCTCCAGCACCTCGTTGCGCACCGCCATCGACTCGGCATTGAGCATCTCGTAGGTCTGGTAGATGATGCCGAGCTTGTGGTCGATCCCTGCCCGCCACGCCCGCTCGCGGAACAGCTCCAGCGCCGCTCCGTAGACGCGGGCGAGGAAGATGTCGTCGGTCACCTTGAGGGCGTTCTGCGTCCGCTCCACGATTTCGGTCGAGTCCGCCACCAGCGTCTGCAGCCCGGTGAGCAATCCGGCGTAGCGGCGTCCCAAGAGCGCCCCCGGTCCCTTGCGTGCGCTCTCGATGCGGTCGTACATCCGCGGCAGCTCGGCGTCGAGCAGCGCATCGTAGTAGCGCAGCTCGAGCAGCTGGGCGTTGGCGAACTCGAGGATCAGCTGCGCGTCGCTCTCGTCCTCCACCGGGTCGAGCACCAGCGCCGTGTTCCAGGTGATGATCGACAGATCGTCCGGGTAGTAGGAGAACCAGTGCGGCAAGAGCTCCTTGCGGGCCTGGTCGGAGATCGGCCGGTCTTCGTTGAGCAGCAGCGGCGCCACGTCGAGCTCGCGCAGTGCGCTCGCGGGCAGCGCCTGCCCTGCGGCGTCCTCGATCCGGGTGAACCGGTACACGAGGTAGTCTTCACTGACCGGTGCGATCTGCGGCCGTGCAATGGCCGGCGCGATCCGCCCGGTGAGCTCTTCGATCGAGCGATCGAACCCCGCCCGCGCCGCGCGCGTGAGATCCGCAGCGTCGCCGAACTGGGCGACGGCCGACCAGGTGAGCGCGCCGGGGATGTCGCAGCGCATGCGCAGCGAGATGACGCCGAAATCGAAAATGCGCGCCGAGACCTGCGCGTCGTGGTGCCGGCCCGCGGCGTCGAACGGCTCGACGCCGAGGGTGACGGTGATGGGCGGGTTCTTGATGCGGATCGCCTGGGCCTCGACGCGGCGCCGCTGCTCCAGGTTGAGCCGCAGCGTCTCGCGATCCGCCGGCGTGACGGCGAGGAAATCGAGCGCGCGCTCGAGGTCGATCTCGTAACCGACGTCGTAGAGCCGGTAGACGACGACCGCCCCGACGACGCGGGGATCAGTGGTGCTCACCGTTTCAGATCCATCACCCAGATGTCGCTCTCGCTCTGACGCACCGTCACGTACAGTCGATCGCCTGCAATCTCCATGGCGCCCGGATACGTCGCTGCGTAGAGCGCAGGATCGTCGAACGCGACAGCCAGATGCGGGGCTCCACCTGCCACCGGCCACGACCAGATCCCCGGGGCACGACCGGCCCGTCCCTCCAGGAAGATCAGCGAGCCATCAGCCGAAAACTGCGGCATGCCCGACAGTCCCGCTGCCTGCATATCCCGCCGCCACACCACGGCGCCCTGCAACGTAACGAGGACGACCTCCCGCTCTCCGGGTTCCGAGCGGCAGAGAAACCCGCTCCCATCCGGCGCCCACGCAGCGATCGTACACCCGAACGTCGTGACCTGTCGCGGTTCGCTCCACGAGCCCCCCACGCGCTCGCGGCTCACCACCCAGGTTTCCAGGTGGCCGCTGCGATTCGACCAGAACGCCAGGTGCAACCCGTCCGGTGACCAGAGGGCGAAGTTGTCGTAGTGTCCCGGTTCAGACGCCACCACTTGCACCGGCTGGCCACCATCGGCCGAGATGATCCAGTTCCCGTCCTCCTGGAACGCGACCTCGCTGCCGTCGGGGGACCACTGGGGAGATGCGCCGGACCTCACGACGACGGTCGGCGAACCGCCCGCGACCGGCACCTTGTAGATCTGGGAGCCGCCGCCTGCATGCGCGCCGAGGTTCGAATCGTAAATCAGCCACCGGCCGTCGCGCGACACGTTGTGCGTCTCCACAACCTGCGCGCCCGATGTGACCGGCCGGCCAGCACGGACCGACAGGGGGTGCCCGCCATTGAGCGGATAGGACCAGACGTGTTGAATAGCCGTGAGCTTTGCGAACGCGAGGCGCGATCCGTCCGCCGACACCGAGATCGAATGCGCGTCGGTCCCTCCCGGGACCTGCTGCGGCTCTCCGCGTGGCCCGCGCGAGCCCACCTCGATCGCGTAGATCTCCCGTTGCCCATCGCGATCGGAAATGAAGAGGAGATGCGCAGCGTCGAGCCACGCCGGGCTCACATTGAGCGACCCCTGCGCCACGAGCACGCGCGTCCCGGCGCCATCGACGACCCAGATGGCCGCGGGGTTGAGGTTGAATCCGTACCGCCAGAACTGGTTGCCGCGGACGTAGGCGATCCGCTCGCCGTCCGGCGACCAGGCGAAGGAATGCAGAGCGTCCATGGCGTCGGGATGCACGGCCAGGAGCCGTGTGCGGTCGTCCCGCGCCGTGTACCCGAAGATGCTGTCGCGCCGGGAGAATACCGCCCGGGCTCCGTCGCGCGACCATACCAGGCCCGGACCGGCCTGCGGCCCGTCGAGGCTGCGCACCGGCCCGCCCAACCGTCCTACCTCTCGCCATCCACAGATCCTGCCGGAGCAACTCCAGAAACGGAGCGTCTCGCCGTCCGGGCTCCAGGCCGGGAAGCTCTGCCCGCCTTCCAGAGCGCTCGCCGGGTGGAGCTCGCCGTTGCCGCCCACGGCGACACTGCGCGAGACCGCGAGCCTGCCGTCCGTCACGAAGGCGACCTGCTTGCCGTCGGGTGACAGCGACGGTTGAAGTTCGACTCCCGGACTGTTGGTGACCGGTGTCGCATTGCCGGTCGTGATCCTGAACGGATGTTGCCGGAAGGTCCACACCGCGACGCACACGATTGCCACCGCTACGACAGCGATCCCCGCCGCGGCTCGCTGCCGGAGCGGCGTTGCAGCGGCGCTGCTATGGGTCAGTGCCTCGACGAACTGTGTCATGCTGTCGAAACGGTCGCGGGGCGACTTGGCGAGCGCTCGCTCGATCGCCTGCTGCACGGCAGCCGGCACGGCCGCACGGTACGCACGGAGCGGCGGCACCGGCTCCGTCATGCGTCGCGTCAGCACCACCGGAGCCGACGGGCCGTCGTACGGTGGCACCCCCGCGAGCGCTTCGTACAGCACGGTTGCGAGCGCATACTGATCGGTCCGTCCGTCGATGGCGCGCTCCCCCGTCGCCTGTTCGGGGCTCATGTAC
>Ga0187821_10000413_pt1 | contig 10996 bp, 9 predicted proteins | sample NC_wetland_sal_i_20_FD_132442 | JGI IMG/M metagenome (GOLD analysis project Ga0187821, IMG submission 132442) | Wetland sediment microbial communities from Neuse River Estuary, North Carolina, USA - SourceSoil_1 | ecosystem: Environmental > Aquatic > Freshwater > Wetlands > Sediment | place...
AAAATGCCCCTCGACGGGAGACGCCCTTGGTGCTCCCAATGGCGCCGTCACACTATGACGTTTCATTGCCTGTTAGCGGTATTGTCACTCTGCGGCATGTTGCGGGATCGCCCGGTCATGGCGCTGGCCGGCGTACATGCGGCGGTTGCGTCCTGGGATGGGATTGAGACACGCCAGGGAATCACCGCCGGGTGGGGAGAGGCTGATCCTCTCAGCCGGCCGTTTGTTCACACCAACGCGGCAATGCTGGCGGCAGGCGCAGTGGAAGTTGCCGGGTTTGCCGTCGTTGCGCACAAGATGAGGAATTCGCGCCACCGAGTGCTTCGGGACACTTGGTTTTTTTGGCAAACTGTGCCGATCGCAGCGCATGTAGTGAGCGGTTCAGCTTGGGTAAGGCTGAGGTAAGCCACTCCGAATTTTATCGTCATTTTATACAGACCAATGAACCGGCTAGCGTGCTCCTGGCCTCATCAGTACGAAGCATTGAAAATTCGTCCGCCAAATTGAGAAAGCTCATTCATTTCAGTTCGTTCATTAAGTTGCAGCCGATGTTTTCTGCGCCAACTTCGCAGGCTGATGCCCGCTGACCGCGGCGCCCGCGTCTCGATCGAGGATGAAACAGTCCAGTGTCGCCAGGACGCTTAAGACAGCGACGAGCAGAAAAGCCACGTGAAACTCCTTCGTCGTTGGCGCTCCCACGGAATTTCCAGTCAGATATCCGGCCAGTCGCAGCGCGATTGCGCCCACCGCCACGCCCATGCCCATCGACATTTGCGTGATCATGCTGAAAAAACTGGTGGCGGTGCTCATGTCCGGCTTGGTGATGTCCGCGAAGGCAAGAGTGCCCACCGCCGTAAACTGCATCGAACGGGACAGGCCATTCAAAAATAAAATAAAGAGCACCAAGATCGTCGCGGTCTGCGGGAACAATAGGGCGCAACTCGCCGTCAAGATCGCGTTCAGCATGCCATTCGTCGTCAGCACGTTGCGAAAGCCGAACCGCCGCAGAACGGGCGTCACGACGGATTTCATGAGCAGATTGCCCGTGAACAGCCCCAGCATCAGCAGGCCCGACTGAAACGCGTTCAGTCCAAAGCCGACCTGGAACATGAGGGGCAAGAGAAAAGGCGAAACGCTGATCGCGATGCGGAAGAGAGAGCCTCCCTGCAGCGTGATCGCAAACGTCTTGATCTTGAGAAGATCGAGATTCAAAAGCGGCGCGGGCGTGCGCAGGAAATGAAGCACGGAGAACACGCCCAGGACGCATCCTGCAACGAGATACGCGGCCGTGGGCTTCCATTGCGCGCTCTCACGGCCCACGAGTTCCATGCCGTATACGAAGCTTACGCAGGCCGACGCGCTTAGTATAAATCCGAGCTTGTCGAACGGCTTGACGCTGTCTTCCCGGAGGTTAGGAATAATCCGTGACGAAAGGGCCATGCCGATGATGCCCAGCGGCACGTTCAGAAAAAAAATCCAGTGCCACGAGGCGTATGTGGTGATGAAACCGCCGACCGGCGGCCCTACGACGGGCGCGATCAGTGCCGGCCAGGTGATGAACGTAATCGCATCGATCAAATTGTGCTTTTCTGTCGTGCGCAAAACGACCAGGCGTCCGACGGGCACCATCATCGCCCCGCCGATCCCCTGGATGACGCGCGCGCCGGTGAACGTCACAATTCCATGGCTCAGTCCGCACAGAATCGAAGACACGGTAAAAATCGCGATGGCCGAAACGAAAACTGTCCGGGCGCCAACGCGGTCCGCCACCCATCCGCTAATTGGAATGAAAACCGCCAGCATCAGCAAATAGGCCGTCATTCCAATGTTCAAGTCGACCGGACTGACGTGGAACGATTTTCCCATGTCCGGCAGCGCCGTCGCGATGACGGTCCCGTCCAGGTTTTCCATGAAGAAGGCGGTGGCCACCAGAATGGAGATCGATGTGGTTTTTCTGAGCGGAGATGCCATTATTTTTTGCGCCCCGCGCGATTTTCAGTGGCGGTCATCGCAATCGAAGATTTGTGGAGGCGGCACGCGGCCCTGCCGAGGGACTCCCTATTTTGCATTGGCAACATCGGGCAATGGAATGGCTTCCGTCGGAAAATTCATGGGGTAGGGCTGATACGGATAAACTTTCGCTTTTTTGGCTTTCAGGTCCATCAGGATCTTGTCTTCGCAGGCGATGTCTTCCTTGAGCGACCAATCCGGACGCAGCTTGTAGACGATGGTTGAAGTCCAGGACCGGGTATACGTTTTCGGGTCTTCGAAAGTGAGCGTGTTCTCGAGCGTGTCGTGATCCACGCGGTGAATGCGCTCGACGACGTGCAGCGCATCGCTGTGCGGATGGCCAGCCGTGTCCAGCCAACTCTTGTCGGTAAGCCCCACAATGTCCACGACGAGCGTCGCGCCTTCCCAGTGGCCGATGGAATGTCCCATCCAGGACGGGTCCAGGTCCTCCGGGTGGCCGCGCCCGTCCGTCCAGATCTGCTCAATGGAGTTGCCCGTTTCGAACAGCACCAGCACTCGGCCTTTGCTCTGCAAAATCTCGAATGGGCCAACGTGGTTCATCAGGCGGGGCAAGCCATATGGCGCGCAACTGGCCAAGTAAGGATCCATATTGTCGTCGTTGGCGCGGCCGAGCGGCCCGGTCCCACAGCCGACGAGTTCGCAGCGCTTCACCGCCCACGGCTGCATGGGAGGGGGCGCCTCGGGAGAAAAGTTGTACGGCAAGAACCCCTTGGGCGTTCTCGGAGGGGACCAGATGCCGGTCAGGTCGGGAGTTGCGACAGCGGCTTGCGGGCCCCCCGCGCGAAGCTCTGGTGCCAGTCGCGGCAGCGTCCCGAGAAGCAAGGCAAGCACTGCAGCAGCAGTCAGGACCGAGCCCAGCGCAAACTTTTTCATTCGAATGAACCTGTCCTTCAAATTTCGCGCGCCGCCGGCGCACGATCCAAATTTGGGCGGCGCTCAGTACCCAGGAGGATCCACGGTGACTACCTGGCCGCTGGGCATGGTGACCTTTACGGGCCTGAGACTTTTCATCCCGTTGACGATGGGAACGCTTTTTTTCTCGGGATGCCCGTAAATCGTGACCTGGTCGCCTGGTTTGAACGTGCTGTGATTCCATCCGACGCCCCGGCTCATAACGTTCGGCGGATGAAACTCCACGGCCCAGGTTTCCACGTCGCCCTTGTCATTTTTCACTTCGACAAGCAGCAGCGGATGCGGATTCTGCCAATCGAATTGCTTTACCGTTCCAGAGATGGTTCCCCACGCGTCGGTGTCCCACCGCGAGGCGCCGTGATGTGCGAATACGCCGGATGAAATGAAACAGCCGGCGAAGATCATCAGAGCCATGGCGAATATTTTGTGCTTCATCGGGCCACCTCATTACGTCTCGTGGATGGTCAAACTTTACGTGTCCTGCCTGCTTTTGTAAAGAGATCGGAAAAGAGACAGAATTTCTTCGGAGCTAAGACTTCACGATTTGGCTGGGAGCCGAAACCAAACTGGCCATGTGGATGATCAACCGTCTTTTCGATACCGCGGAGAGGTTCGTGAATTGAATTCCCATCCCTACATCCACTAGGGAGTGCCGGACGATCCCTTCAAGCGCGATGTCCGTTTGCCCGGCTCGCAGCGTGAAGGTAAGTTCCGATCCGGCCGGAAGCGGGTCCGGATCGAGGACAAAAACGCCGTCCAAACTTAGATCCCGAATGGGCGCGGACCTATCGCCGTACGTGATGCGATTTTCCGGCCTGGCTTGAAATCGCGGAGTAGCGCGCCTGTCTTCCATGGGCATGGCTCTTGATCGCCTTTTGGATCGATGGATTCGGGATGAACTCCCGGACATCGGGCCTTGGCGGCTTTGCCGCACAACTCCTGTTTCCGGCCGGCCTCCCTCAGCCAGTCGAAGATGATTTATGATCTCAGATTTTTCGACAGGAGCCTCTTAATTCATCTTGTCAGTTGGTGAGAATTTCGTTCCTAGCAACTGGCGGTCCCCCACGCACCGCCCAAAAGCACGTGTCCTTACCCTCATTTTTCACCACAATTCTGGCCTTTGAAGTGCAAGCCATTGAGTAAGCCAGGAACGAAAGCTTTTCGTAGCGCCGGCGTCTCGCCGGCTATTTTTCTCATCTTCACATATTGCGAAATGCCGGCGAGACGCCGGCGCTACAAAAACCCGCCTGCACCAAGTTCGCTGCACGGAATGGATAAGGATTTCTAAATCCTTGGCGAAACAGCAAGGTTACCCGGCCTGTTTGACGAGAGAGGTCGATACTCCGCGCATCGGTTTTTAGGGTTTGGCTGGATCGTGGCTGCGAACATTCGACGTCAATTTGCGAACGACGAATTCCTGAAGGAGGTTGGCGGCGGCGGATGCGCCCACTTCGATGGCCGCGTTTTCAAATGTCAACGCCGCTCCATGACGATCTTGCGCCGGAAAGTAAATGTTGGAGAGTCCTCCTGCGGCGAGGCTTCCGAGAATATTGGAGTAATTAGCCTGCCAGCGTCCATTGTCGCCCTTGCAGATCACGGAATTTGCGATCGCATACAGAAACCGCGACCGCGTGCTTCCGCTTCCCTTGTAGAAGTACCGCGGGTCCTGTTTCAGGAGCGATGGCAATATGGCGCTTCCAATAAAAATATTGGTAACAGTGTCGGCGTAGTCTGCGCCGTAGCGTTTCCCGTAACCCTGCGCGCCTTGCCCGTACCCGCTGAAAACATTGTTCGCCTGCTGAATTCCCGCCACTGCCCCGGTCAGCACGAAGGTGACGGGGTCCAGGGTGGTCTTCCAGGCAAGCTCGAACTTTTGCTTCGAGGTGAGCGGAGCCGCATCGGGGACGTAGCTGACATAGAAATTCGGGACGATGCCGAGCACGCGCTGCTTCTCCTGCTCCCTGATCTGCTCTTCCGCAATTTCCACGCGCGGGACCACGACCTCCACCTCCGTTTTCTCCGGGGCCAGCGCCAGCGCGATCCGCGGGACGTTGTAGATTTCACCCGGATGCAGGGTTCCAGAAATTACTTGCGCCGCGAATCCCTCCTTCGCAATGGTCAATCGAAAAGGACCGGAAGCGACGCTGTTGAAGGAGAATTCCCCATCATCGCCCGACAGCGTCTCTTGTTTTGCGGATGGATCATCACGCGCAAGCTCCACTCGGGCTCCGGCGACGGCGCCTCCTCTCGGGTCAACAATTGTCCCACTGATACTTCCCGGCAATTGCTGAACGGGAAGTTGCTTGTCAGCCGAGTGTCCCGTCTCTGTTGCGGCCTGTTGAGACTGCGCCGGTGCCGGGGAGCCACAAAGCAGGACACACAGGCTTAGCCAGGCGAAGCTCCCGCTTGCAAGGACCAGTCTTCGCGCGCAATAACGCAAAAATTTTTTGGATGAACCTATTTTCGCAAAACTCACAGTGTTGGCCTTATTAAGCCCATGTCGTAACTCGGTTTTCATTTCTGTAGCGTCCGCCTTCAGGCGGGCATCTGCCCGGGTCTAGAATGCCAACCTGAAGGTTGCCGCTACAAAAATCTGGCAAGTCGAGGTTGCCGCACAATTTCTGAAGCATGTTCTCTATCTTCCCCCAAGGTTTGAGTGTGTGTAGTGATTTGAGGTTGTGCGGCACGCCAGGCAACACTTTATACGGATTGCCGGATGAGGAAAAGCAGCGCGCAATACCCGGCAATCGATCAGTGGTATGCGTTCCACAGGTCGTCGATAAGGGAGGGTTGTAAAGCTTCGCCGTCGAGCCAATCGGCAGTCTGAAGGCGCGTGCGGCGAGCTCATCTCGGCTCACCGCACCCGCGAATCGTAAAACATGGCAAACGACCAGCGGAATCCCGTTCGGTTCTTGCTCGAATCTTACTTAACCGGGACAAACCTCTGCACCCGTTCGCCGCCGAAAACTTCTCCCGTGTAAATGTTCCCCTTGGAATCCACCTCGATCATGTGCAGGCCGTAGAACTGGCCCGCATTTTCGCCCATGCTGCCCAACTGGCCCACCACCTTGCCGTCTTCGCGGTTGAGGAACCAGATGTGGTTGTTGGTCAGATCGGAAATAAACAAGAACAGTTGCTGCTTATCGGGCGAGAAGGACACGCCGCCTGTCGAACCGCCCACGCCCGTCCACGTGGCCATGGTGAATTCCTTCACGAATTTTCCCTCTTTCGTGGTGACGTCGATGCGGTTCGCCATCCGATCGGCGGCGTAGACCAATCCGTCGTGGGACACATTCAGTGTGAGGTGGCCCCTGAACTCCTTCGGCTCCGGCCCGCCCGGCGTGTACGCCCGGTCTTTATCGTCGGTTGTGATCTCCGAAAGCTTGTGGCCGTAGGCGCCCCAGCCGCGCTTGAATTTGAACGTTTCCAGATCAAACACCATCACGCGCCCGCCCAGGTAATTGTCGGCTGCATAAAGCTCATGGTCCGCTTCATCCAGCCGAACCTCTTCGATTCCTCCCACGATCATGGGCGTCGTCGGCGGATACTTCGCGCGGAAAGCGGCAGTGGCCGCCTGGCGCGCCGCGCGTTCCTCCGGGGTGATCTTGGGGCGCCCACCCGGCAGGAATCCAATCACGGGACCATTGCTGCCGTGGCCCGGAGTGCGCGGTTCCGTGGGAGCGGCATCGCCTCCACCGCCGCCCGGCGGCATCTCAGGTGCGTGCGGCAATTCGGCGATGAACGCGCCGGTTTTCGGATCGTATTTGCGGACGTTGCCAATTCCGTTGACAACATTCCCGAGGTAGATGAATCCCTTGCTGTCCACCGCCATGCCGTGCCCCTGCGGCGGATCAATCGAGCCGATGACGTTGCCCGCTTTGTCGATGTGGATCATGGAGGGAGGCCGGACGCAGCAATCGGCAATCGGAGGAGTGAGCTCTGCCTCGAGCTCAATATCGGTCAGGTCGTTCGGACGATCGTGCACCCAAACGTTGTCGTCTTTATCCACGGCCAGCCCTGTAACGCCGCCCATCTTCCACTTGTTCGGCAATGGTTTTGGCCAGTCCGCATCGACCTTGTACTTCGGCGCGCTTTGCGTCCGCGCCCCTCGAGCGGCGAACAACACCAACAAGCACATGCCTGCCGCCAGGCCAAATGCCATTGCAATTCTGTCCCTACTCATGGGGCCTCCCCGTCATAACCAGCTGGGAATTCTGTTCTGACCATCTCGGTGGGCACTTTTATACACCCGGGGCTCTTTACAGTAAACCGCGCAAATCAACGCCCCGGGCACGCCATTCTCCTGAATGGCGCTCTGCAATGTGCCAATCGGGAGATTGGCGTTCCCGCGGAAGTCGATGAATCGAGGGCATTAGAAGGCTTCTTGGAGAAGACGCAGCAGATCGCTTTCACTAAAGGGAACCGGGCTGTTGTCCAGAAGCCTTCGTACTGTGGACGCCATCTGTGAGAGTTGAGGAAGCTGCTCTTTTTTCAGGCCCAACGCGCGCAGGCCTTTTGGTATCCCAACTTTTGCGGCAAGTTCCTCGACGAGTCCTGCAGCATGGCTGGCAGCGTCCGGGTCGGGCTTCGATTTGAGGCTTGGGTCCAAACTGCGCGCGATGAATGCCATTTCCGGAATGCGCGAGGGCGTGATGCTTCTCATGACCGTGGGGAGCAGAACAGCATTTCCTAACCCGTGCGGCGTGTGCGTCGCTTCGCCAACGGGATATTGCAGAGCATGCACGGCAGCCGTTCCAGCGGATGAGAACGCCATGCCCGCGAGCAGGCTCGCCAATGCCATCTCTTGTCTTGCAGCGCGGTCGCCCGGTTGAGCTACCGCCGTCGGAAGATACTTTGCGATCGCAGTAATCGCCTTGGTCGCGAGAACGTCCGACATCGAATTCTTGCCAACGAAGATTGCGTGCGGAGAGCAATCGGTTCGCACCCGGGCGCAGAAGGATTCGATTGCGTGCGCGAGCGCGTCCATGCCGGAATGGGCCGTCACACTTGCGGGACAGGAAACCGTAAGCGCCGGATCGACGATGGCCCACTTCGGAATCAGAGCGCGTGATGCGATGCCGACTTTCATGGCGCGCTCAGGGTCGGCGACCACGGCGACTGGACTAACTTCCGATCCGGTGCCCGCGGTTGTAGGAACCGCCACGACCGGCGCGATCGGCCCCGGAACATTGTTTTCGCCATAGTAAGCGGAAAGCGCACCGGGATGCTTCACTAGAAGCGCGACGGCCTTGGACAGGTCCAGGTTGCTTCCTCCGCCTAATCCCACCACTACGTCGGGCGCATAGGACTGGGCAACCGCGGCGGCTCGCTCGATGGTCTGACGATCCACTTCAGGCTGCCCGCCGTCGAAAACTTTGACCTCGGCTTTTCCCTCCGCGAGTAGCGCGAGCACAGTTTCACAGACGCCGGCCTTGACCATGTTCTGGTCCGTGCAAACAAAAACTCGAGGGCCGAATTCCCGCGCAACGTCCCGCAACACACTCGCCGCGCCCCATCCAAAGAATATTCTGCCCGCGGTCGAAAACCCCCAGATAGGATTGCCGCCTTCAGGACTCATCTCGAAGCCTTTCTGCCGCGAGCCAAACCTCTTTTGGAAGAGGTATCCCGGAGCGCATTCTCTCTTCTCGAAGCCCCCGCGCCCGGTCACCGGGAACGATAACACTTTGGAGACCCTTCTGCGGCGGCGAGTGGCGAAGCTCATCGAGGTAGGAGGTAACCCGGCTCGCGAGCGTGGGTCCGCCCGCGAACGCCCCGGGGTTCAACAACAGAAAAAAATCTCCCTTCGTGCAGCGAAACTCCGTGTCTAGAGTACCGAGGACAAGCCGGCCGATCTCTCCGCCCGGCAAAAGTCCTGCAAGTATCCCAATGGAAATGCCGAGACCGTAGCCCTTAGGTCCCGCCGCCGGAGTGAGCGAGCCCTTTAACGCGTCATCCGGATTCGTAGTGGGATTCCCTTCGGCGTCGATCGCCCATCCGAGCGGGATCGGCTCGCCGCGATGCTTGCTGGCATAGATTTTCCCAATCGCGCTCGTGGAAGTGGCCATATCGAAAACGAATGGCGCGGGTTCACTCGGAACACCGATGGCGATCGGGTTTGTCCCGACAAGCGCCTTTGTGCCTCCATGCGGATGAACGAGCGCTTCGCTTTCCGTCATCGCGAGGCAAATGAGGCCCTCGCGCGCCCGCTTCTCACAGTAATACCCGATCATCCCGATGTGGCTGCTGTTCCGAATCGCCACCGCGACGATCCCGCTTTGTTTCAGCTTTGGCTTTGCCCGCTCGTGCGCGGACTCGGCGACAAATGGGCCCAACCCATCCTTTCCGTTGACGCTCAGGACGGAGTCCGCAGTCCAGATATATTCGGGATCGACGTTGACACGGATCAGGCGATTCTTGATGCGAGCCGCCAAGACAGGCAGGCGTTGCAACCCGTGCGAATGATGGCCGCGCAGATCCGCTTCTGTCAGGACGTCCGCTTGAATCGAGCATTCCCGCTGGTTGGCTCCAAGCCTTGCAAGGACGTGAACGATTACTGCGCGTTCATCTTCCGAAGAAACGACGATTGAAGTCTCAATGGGAACGGTCATGCACTCTTTATGATACCAATCCGTGATTTATTTGCACGGCGAGACGAATGTTGGCTCGCCCTGGAGGGCCGGGCTTCAGCCCGGCCGTAAAGGTCAACTCTAAAATCGGCTTTAGCCGCTGAAGTTGATTTAGATCTAACTCAGAGCCTGAATGATTTCCCGGCAGCTCAGGCGGTCGGCGATATTTTGAAGAGCAAAATTAATCCCCGCGTTTTGCCACTCGTCGTTGATGGTGGACGTTCCGTCGGTCGCCACGACGACCTCATAGCCCGAATCGGCGCCGTGTCGCGCCGTATGTTCGATGGAAAAGTTGGTCCAGGCACCGGTAATCACCAGGGAATCGATCCCGTATCCCTGCAGGATGGTGTCGAGCTTGGTGCCGTGAAATCCGTTCATCCGCATTTTCTCGACGACAACGTCGCCCTTTTGAGGTTCAAGCCCCTCGACGGGCGCCGCTCCCCACGTTCCACGCACGACAGCTTTGCTCTCCGCCAATCCGCGGAAAAGCGGCGCGTTCAGCTTGAGTCCGGGCGCGCCGGGCTCGACGATGTAATGAATGTGAATCACAATCCCGCCGGCCTTGCGCATCGCGGCGGCCAATTTTTTCACATTTTCAACGACATTCTGTTTCTTCGCATGGGCCGGCGCGCCGGAAGACGCGAACGCGCCACCCTCCGTGATGACATCATTTTGCAAATCCTGAATGATCAGCGCCGTCTTTCGCGCATTGAGTTTCCGGTCGGCCATGGTTCCTCTCAGTGCATACTCATGTATGCGACAGGATTTCCTCGAACTTTCATCTTCACGCGATAAATCGATGTCGAGCACGCGCAGTACAGCTCGTCCCAGTTCCGCCCGCCCCAGTTCAAATTCCCGGCATGCTCGGGCATGCGAATCACGCCCAGGTGTTCCGCCGCGGGGCTCAGAACCCAAATGCCGCGCGGGCCGGTCACGTAGATATTCCCTCGCTCATCGACTTTCATGCCGTCGACGATGCCGTTTTCGAGCACGCCGTCGCCGATATTCGCGGCGAAGATGCGGCTCTTGCTCAGTGAGCCGTCAGCGGCGACATCAAATGCGCGGATGTGGGCGCGCGGCGAATCGTTCACGTACAGAATTTTTTCATCCGGAGAAAAACACACGCCGTTGGTCTGGCCAAAATCATCCGCCTCAAGATGTAGCCTTCCATCGGGAGAAATTCGGAAGAGGCCCTGAAAGCCAAGATCCTGCTTGCGTTCGAGGCCAAAGACCGGCATCCGGCCATACGAAGGATCGCTGAAATAAATGGATTTGTCGGAGCGAAGCACCACATCGTTGGGGCTGTTGAGCTCTTTTCCCTGCCAGTGAGACGCAAGCACCTTGCGTTCACCCGACGGGGTCTCCATCACGAGCGAGCTGGTGACATGCTCGCATACATACAGGTTGCCCGCTGCGTCATAGGTCAT
>Ga0187821_10000415_pt1 | contig 10988 bp, 12 predicted proteins | sample NC_wetland_sal_i_20_FD_132442 | JGI IMG/M metagenome (GOLD analysis project Ga0187821, IMG submission 132442) | Wetland sediment microbial communities from Neuse River Estuary, North Carolina, USA - SourceSoil_1 | ecosystem: Environmental > Aquatic > Freshwater > Wetlands > Sediment | place...
CGGCGACGCCAGCACGGTAACATCCGCGGGAAAAACTTTGCGGAAAATGTAGCGGGCACGCCGGGTGTGGTAGCTCGAGGTAACCAGGATAATCTTGTGCCAGTGGCGCTGCGCCACCAGGCCGGTTAGCGCTTCGGCTTCTTCCCGCGTGTTGGCGGCACGATGCGCGAACGGCACCACGGCTCCGGCGGGAACCCCCTTGCTTTGAATGTCATGCGCGATGATTTCGGCAAATCCGGAGTAAGAGCGCAGCCAGCGCCCGCTGGCCACGACCACCGGCGCCCACCCGGATTCGTACAGCTCGGCGGCATGCGTGGCGCGGTCTGCAGGATAGTTGTCGTCGCCAATGACGATGATCGCGTCGGCATGCTGGAGCGGGTCGGAAACGATCCACCAGTTTCCCGCCACCCGCAGCAAAGGATGGCGCGCAAGATAGATCACGAAGGCAAATGCGGCGAGGAACATCAGAAACAAGAGGCGCGAGATGATGCCGCCCCTTTGCCCGCCCCAGGAACGCCTGCCCCGGGAGCGCGTCATGCTGTGGGGTCGAACTGCCGGAGGCGCTCGGCTGCCTGCTCGGGCAGGAGCGCATTGAAATAGACTTCCTTGATGCTGTAGGAGCGGTTGCGCTGCTCCACGATGGGCAGCAGTTCGAAATGCCAGTGGAAGTCGGCCGCGATCGTGGTCCAGTAAGGCGTGATCTCGCCTTTGGGCGCGACCATGTTCGGCGCGGTGTGCAGAACCAGGTGATACGTCTCGGTGACGTGCGCGAGGCGCCGCAGGACGCGTCCAAGCAGTGCGCCAAGCTGGCGGCGGGTGCAGCCGGAGCCAGGCTGAACCTGTTCGAAGACGTGGCTATGCTTGCGGGGCATCAGCCAGATTTCGAATGGCACGCGCGAGGCATACGGGCAAAAGGCAACGAAATCGCCCTGCGTGTCCACGATTCGCCTGCCCTGCTTCTCCTCCTGCCGGAGGATGTCGCAGAAGACGCAGCGCTCCTTGTCGACATACCAAGACCGCGCCGAGGCCAGCTCATAGCGGATGCGCCGAGGAACAAACATCGTGGCGGTGATCTCGGAATGCGGATGCGCCCACTCCGAACCGGAAATCGCGCCGCGATTTTCGAACACGGTGACGTACTTGAAGCGCGGGTCTCGCTTCAAGTCGATGATTCGCTGGGCGTAAGCTTCCAGGACGCGCTCGATCTCTTCATCTCTCATGCGGCCGAGCCAGGTGTTATGGTCCGGGGACTCGATGATGATCTCGTGCGCGCCGACCGTGCGCATCTTGTCGTAAATGCCCTCGGGACGCCGGCCTGCGTCGCCCTCGATCTGATATAGCGGCATGAAATGCGGCACGACGCGGACCTGGCTCGCACCGTTTGGCGGCAACTGCAAGAGAACAGGGCCGTTAGCGGTCTGTGCCGGACAAAGTGGGCAGGCGTGGGCTACGGGAGCGCCGGCCGGTTGGCCTACGACGACCCAACTATTCGTGATCGGGTCCTTACGCAGCTCCATAGCAGCGACCAGCTAGAAGGGGGAACGCGGGCAACAAATTGCGCGAGATCGAGACGCCGTGAGAGGTGGCCAGCGGCTCAGCGGACATATCTGGCCGGGGTCGGTCCCTCCTCGAGCCGGTGACGGTCCCAGATCGCGCCTTGGCGCGAATACATGGCCATTTCGAAGTCTTGCGTCAGCTCGAGGCAATCGGTCGGGCAGGCGTCCTCGCAAAGGCCGCAGAACATGCAGCGCGAAGTGTCATAGGTGAAGGTGGTGAGCACCTTGCGGCGCGTGGCGTCGTCGCGCTTCCAGCCAACCACGATGAGATTCTCTGGGCAAGCTAGTGAGCAGAGGTTGCAGGCGATGCAAAGGGTCTCGCCGGTATCAGGATTGATGTTGAGCCGGGGCGCGCCGCGATAGCGCTCGGCAACCATCGGGCGCTCGAGCGGGTACTGCTCGGTATAGACCTTCTTGGGATTCTGCGAGCGAAAGGTCAGAGATAGACCCTTCCAGAAATCTTTCAGAAACAGCCGGCTCAAAATTTCGTTCATGATGAGGACAGTTTCGCGGGGCGGAAAGGAATTGTCAAGAAGCGGAAGGAGCCGGCTCGAAGGAACCAGCTCCCATGCGGAGATACAACGAGGGCGGGGCAATTTTCAAGTAGGAAGTGAGACGTGAAAACCGCCAACCCGGAGACTGGCGCTCCCTATGACTGTGCCCAGGCGCTCGCCAGGAATGCTTGCGCTGCCCGGGCCTTTATGCCATCAAAGAATCTCGGGTGCCCAGGGATTGGCGTTTCCGGCCGCGTTCAGAAGTGATAGCCGATCGTGAAGCTGAGAACTGGTGCTGTCTGGGCGTACACCGACGTCTTCAGCTCGGTGAAAAGGCCGCTGCGGTGCTGGATGCCGCCGAGGATATTCAACGTGGCATCGTCGTGAAGCGCGTGGAAGTTCACGCTGCTGCCGCCGCCCGTCCTGTTAAAACTTTGGTGGATGAAATTGAAGCCGGGTCCGCCGCCGACGTAGGTGGTCCAGCGCCCGTCTCTCGCCGCGAGCGGCAGACGATAGACGACTTCCGGGTTTAACGCGACGAGCGTCGTAACTTCGCCCCAGCCGAATTCCACTCCCGGCCGAAAATAGAGATCGGGCGAGAAAATCGGGCCAAACTGACCAGTCGCGCCGATCAAGATCAACTCGGGGTTGAGTCCAAATCCGGCGCTGATGCCGATTTGATAGTGGCGCGCGGCGCGTGCAATGTCGCGTTCGGCCGTGCCGACTTCGGGAGGCACCGTCGTGCCGTTCTCCGCAGTCGGTGTGCCCGCGGTTCCGCCGGGAGTGACTGTGATCTCGGAGGCCCGTCGCACTCCCTGTTGGTCTGTGGTGTCCGAAATCACGCGGACCTGCGAACCGACCGGGATCATCGCTGGCTTCTTCATGCCCCGTTCAAAGCTAAAGACGATGAACTGGTTGTCCGGCGTTCTGACCGTAATCGAGGTGCGCGTTGAGCGAACCACGGTACCATTGATGGCGTTCGAAACTTGAGCCATGGCCGGGGAAACCATCAGCAAAACAGCGAGTGCCAGAACACTCGAGCATGCAGCGACAGACCGAACTTCCCGCCGCAAACATTGCGGCATCCACCCCATCGTTCCCTTCATATGGTTCTCCTGTGCGATTTACGATTGCGTCCTGAGGAGCGCTGATATCCATTCCACAGTGCCTTGCGGCCGCACTAGGACAAATCGGAGTCATCCGGTAACACAACGAATGATGCGCTGTAGGATTTGCGCGAACTACGATGGCTAGTGGCGAGCGCTGAACGGAACTCCGTATGTCGGCGCAGGCAGTGTCGGCCCGACCCGCGGTCCCGGCGCTCAGGCGGCATGCTTGAGGAGCTTGGTGATCTTTTCGACTAGCGCGTCCATGCCGTCCTGCTTCGAGACGACGGCCTCGATACCAACTTCCGGAGCTTCTGGCCGATCTACGAGCTCTTTGTACGATGTAAACAGGACGAGGTGGGTCGCCGGAACAGTCTGATGGAGCTTTCGCGCTGCATCGAAGCCATTCATCTTCGGCATCGCCAAATCAAGCACCACAACGTCCGGTTTCGACGAGCAGGCTTGCTCCACGGCCGCTGCGCCGTCGGTCGCCTCGGATACCCTGAAACCAGCAGTTTCGAGATAACTGCGCATCGCCCGTCGCACAGGGTCGCTGTCGTCAGCAATCAGAATCAACGGGCTAAAAGATTCGTCCACTGAGACGCAGACTAATTTGAAGGCTTGGAGACGACAATACAGCCAAGAGTGCAGGAAACCTGAGTTTCCCAGTTTGTGCAGAACGTCTACAACCCGTTCTGCGCGCGCATTTTCTTCGTCGGCTGCGGACCATATACGGCTCTCTCCTGAGACATGCAGAGTGAAAAGCTTGGGACGCCTGACGCAAATGCCACTTTGCCTGATGCAGGAATCGAAGCATCAGAGGGAAATTGCTCAAGTCGAACGAAACGCACGGCTAGAGATTCCAATTGGGATTGGAGCTTCTCTTGGTCAATGCTGCGAATGGCGATCGTTCACCGGGCCGGAAGAGCAGGCCATTGGCGATGTGCACCGAGTGCGAGTGGGTGACCTACAGAGGCGAGATGGTCAACGCGCCATGCCTCCGCACGATGGGCAAACTTAGATGCACGGGCTCATTTATTGACGGCGCGCAGCGGGACGGTTGGGAAGAGTGCCAGTGGTGCAACGGCTCGGGAATGCTGGGCGGATCGGAATGCCGCTCCTGCCGGGGTATCGGCTGGTGCTTTTTGGACGTGAAGACACTCCCGGCACGCGACAAAGATCAGAGCCCCGATGACCAGATCAGGCGCGGCGCCTAGTTCTCCGCAGACACCACTAGGTTTCGGCTCCTCCGTTTCGAATGCCTCCTTGCGAGGCCGTCCGGTTGTAATTCCACGACGCAGGCTTGCGCTGATCCACTGTTTCGCCTCGCTCGATGAGCGCCTGCAGCCACCCCAGCATTCTCGGCCAACCGCGGTACGCTTGGCCTAGTTCGGGATGCGCCGCGAATCCGCTGTGCCGAATTTTCAGTAGCGTTCCGCTTTCGGACGGCTTGAGTTCCCATTCCACTCTCGTCTGGACGTTGCCGGTCCATGTGGCGAGCCAGGTAGAAGCCAGACGCCGAGGAGGATCGACCTCCAGGTACTCACCGCTGATTTCGAATGGGCCGCCGCGCCATCCACGCCGAGGCTGCGCCACCTGCCGCCGACGCGCAGGTCACTCTCGTATTGCGTGCAGCGATAGATGCCCTGCTGCCCCCACCATTGCACGACCTGCGAGGGGTCGACGAGTGCCTCGAAGACGCGCTCAGGCGGCGCGGCAATGCGAATCTCGCTGACAATTTCGTCTACATTGGGGGTTGGTTGCGATGTTGCCATGTTCTCCTCCTACTTGCCTTTTCTTGGTTCGGACTCAACCACTCTGTACGTGGGCTGCAAGCACAGCCCGCACCCAACGTTCGCGCCAAAACGGCGCGACGGGTTCGGGATGATACGCATTACTCCTTAGATCGACGCCTCGAGAGTCGGCGGCCTGACGTTTCCGTAGCGTGCGATGTTTCGACGAACTTTTTCAGGCTAGAGAGCTGGGATTGCCAAAACACGCGGTAATGGCTGAGCCACGCGTCGACGGATTGAAGCGGTTGCGCATTTAGCTCGAAAATGCGCTGGCGACCGTCACGACGCGCGCGCACCAAACGCGCACGGCGGAGCAACCGCAAGTGTTTCGAGATCGCCGGCCTCGACAACGGGAACTCTCGAGCGATTTGCCCGGCGGGCATGCTTCCCTGCCGCAAAAGGTCCAGCACCGCGCGACGGGTGGGGTCCGCCAGAGCGCTGAATGCCTCCCCGGTAGAATAAGTAGCCATTCGGTTACGCATAATATGTAACCGTAAGGCATCGCATTAACGTTGTCAAGGGCGCACGTCTCTTCCTGCGGAGGAACCGCGCGCTGCCGTCAATTTAGCGAGCGGCGATCTTCCGCCGCGTTTGCGCTCGGCAATTTGCCTTGCTCGAAAGCGCTCAATAGCCGCGATTAAGGCCGCGGGCACTGGCCCGGAAAGCGGGAAGCGGATCGGCGCCTTTGCCAACTTCGTAAGGGGCTAACCCTCTTTGAACGCGGCGATGAGGGGCGGGCTCGCCGGATAAAGCGAGTAGTGCTCCTTCCAGGCAGCGAAGTACAAAATTAATTTGCCGTTCAGCTTGCAGGCCGGGATCTTGTACGAAATCACTTCCTGAGCGTCAGGAAGAGCTTTGCGGATTTTCGCGCGCACCCCGGATGTATTCCGTGACGCTCACCACTATTGCTTTTTCTGCAGCCCTGACTCTATTTGCTGCCACGCGGCGCTTTGGGAGACCGCTTTCGTTCATATTCCCGAGTCTTTGCCGACCTGACCCACACGTAGAAATACTCGGAATCGGAGTACGTGGAGATGCTCATCCCCTCCGAGGCCGCCCCTCGCGAAATTGCGGAGCGAAAGTCCGGCGCAGACACTCCTTTGAGCTGCGAAAGCGGAATACGCAGTGCGCTTTCGTGCGCCACGGATTTGAGCTCCGCGACTACTTTGTTCACCAATTCGTGATGCTTTCCCCGCCGCCTTTGCTGCAGTGAGGATAGCGCGACCCGCTGGAAGGGCTGATCGTCCCCTTGGCCCGTTCTTTTCATGGGTCGAGTATAGCACTATAGAGACGCCATTGCAGTGGTATTGACAAGCGTTAGAGTATATTTTATAAACGCGATAGCAGAGCTTTAGCGGCAGCATCTTTCGGACATGCACAGAGGGATGAACGATGCAGCAAGAAGATCGTCAAACGAGAATCCACTACCATATACGCTGGCCCGACAAGCTGGACTGGGAGCGATTTGAAACTGAAACGGAGGCGTCGGCACGAGCCACCGAGCTCGTTCAGCCGGGCGAAACCTACAGAATTGAAGAATTCGACGGCCTGTGCACTGTATGTGGACAGCTCATCGGGAAGTTCGCCCGAGCCGAATCCAATTGACAGTCGAATGCAGCCGTTGCGGGAGCCATTATTCGAAGTAGCTGCGCCGGCCTGTTTGGATTAACTCGTACAGCGATTTGATTTCGTTCTTCAGGCGTTCGTAGTTGCGCCAGTCTTTGTACTGGGGGAAAGTAAGCGTCGCTTGCGCCTGCTGCAAGGTCATTCCCGTCTCGAGCGCGCTCTTCACTGTCGCGTATTCGTCGGTCAGCATGGCGGCGAGTTCCTTGACGTCTTCGCGATGGGCCACGTCACCGTGACCCGGCAAAATGACATCGTAGTCGTTCATGCTCCCAATTTGATTTAGCAACTTGATCCAGTTATCGACCGAGGGCGTAAACGCCATGTTCGGCATACTGTGCCTGGCAAAAGCGCCCGGCGTGACTAGCACACGCTCCTGCGGAAATAGGATGAAGGTATCGCCGGGCTGCTGACCTGGCCCTAAATAAAATAGCCGGATTTCTCGCCCACCAAGGTAGATTGTCATTTCCTTGTCAAATGTGATGTCCGGCAGAATGAGCTGGACCTCTTTGGGGTCGAGATGATCCTTCAGGAGACCATCGGAACGCCGCGCGATTTCCTTGGACTGCACCAGCTTCATGAGGCGCGCGGTCTCTTGCTGCGCCACGAACGTCGCCCCCTCCGCCTTGAATGCTGGATTTCCAAACGTGTGGTCGCCATGAAAATGGCTGTTGATGACAAACCTGATGGGTTTGTCGGTTACCTTGCGGATTCGCGCAATCAGATCCTGGCCTAGGCGCGGGTGTTCGCGCGTATCAATCACGAGCACGCCGTCGTTCGTCACGAGGAAAACGGAATTGGCCCCGACATAGTCATAGAAGAAGTAGAGGTCGCTCGTAATTTGCTTGACGGTTGGCGGGTCGGGAGGGCGCGCCGAAGTCTCCTGTGCGGGGACCGGACGAGCCATCAGGCATACAGCAATCAATGTGAAAAGTGTGAGAATCCTCGCAGCCCATTCCGAATGCGAATGCGGTTTTTGGCTCCGTGCGTCCATAGGTGAATCCCTTCAGGCCTGGCGTTCAATCGTGATGTGTCGAATTATTCCACGGCTGCCCCAATTGCCCAAGATTTTCGGAGTGTCACCACGCGTGCGAAATGTTGCATCAAATCATTAGAGCACGACCAGAAGCCTATTCGAGCCGTGCTAGTACGCGCGAGTTGCGCCCCAGGCGGTGACCAATGCAAAAAACCAGCGAACAAGCCACAGAGAATGCGCGCCGGATTGTGCTGAGCGCATTTGCGGAGATGAATCGAACCCGCCTGGACCTGCATGCACTGTTTGAGGCCGCGGGGAATGATCCCGCGGAGCGCCAGAGTGTGCTTGACGCTGTCGAGCAACTCCAGCGCGAAGGGCTCATTGCATCCGTGGGCGGCGATTTTTACGCGCTCACGGAGGACGGCACCGAAGCAGTTCAGCAGCGGCAGCCACCCGCGCCAGCACGGTGGGGGCGCATTTGGTTCGGGCTGCTTTTGCTGTTGCTCGCGTTCCTCTTCGTGCTTTTTTCCGCTCGCGTACTTCGGTCCCGGATCCAACAGGGCGCACCACCTGCTCCTAACGCGCCGACCACCGAGCCAGCCGTTCCTCGCTAAATAAGGCATCGCTCGCTACCGGAGTTCGCGAAAGAGATGCGCCTGTCATGCCACAGCGCAGTCTCCCCGCGAAGCACGGAACAATTAGCGCGATTGACACTGCCGCGCATCAGCCATACGATTCTGACACTGCTGAGCTGAGTTGGGGCCGCGCGTAGGCGGCGCCACACGGAGGCGCTAACGCCATGAAATCCAAGAAAAAAGCGGTGGACCGGCGAAGTTTTCTGAAAGGCGCGGCTGTCGGCGCGGCGGCGATTGCCGTTAGTCCTGCCGCAGCTGTGGCGCAGCCGGCCGGGGCACGTATGAGTCCGCCACTCATGCCCGCTGCGGCAGAGGTTACCCCGCCTCCCAGCGTGAATCCGCTCACCGTCGACCGGACTGGCTCGGACTTCATGGTGGATGTAATTAAGTCGATGGGATTCGAATACGTTTTTGCGAACCCCGGCTCGAGTTTCCGCGGCCTGCATGAGTCGGTGATCAACTACGGCGGGAACAAAAACCCTGAATTCATCACCTGCTGCCACGAAGAATCTTCGGCGGCAATGGCGCACGGCTACGGGAAGGTTGACGGCAAGCCAGCGATGATTTTCGCGCACGGGACCGTCGGTCTGCAGCACGCGGCGATGGCGATCTATAACGCCTATTGCGACCGCGCGCCGGTATACATCATCATCGGCAACATTTTGGATGCGACCACGCGCATGCCGGGCGTCGAGTGGTATCACGCGGTGCAGGACGCCGCGGCCATGGTTCGCGACTACACGAAGTGGGACGACACGCCCTTGTCGCTGCAGCATTTCGCCGAGTCAGCCATACGCGCGTACAAGATCGCGATGACGCCGCCGACGATGCCCGTGGTGCTGGTAGCCGACGGCGACCTGCAGGAAAATCCCATCGCGACAGACGCGACATTTCACATACCCAAGCTGACACTGGACCGGCCGCCCGCGGGAGATTCCGGCGCGGTGACGGAAGTGGCACGGATGCTGGTTGCGGCGGAAAATCCAGTGCTGGTCGTGGATCGCACGGCGCGAACGCCGGACGGTCTCACCCACATGATCGAGCTGGCGGAAACGCTGCAGGCGCCAGTCGTCGACAAGTGGGGCCGCATGAACTTCCCTTCGCGGCATCCACTGAACGGGACCGACCGAGGCGGCGCGCTGATCGCGAACGCAGACGTGGTCGTGGGGCTGGAGGTCGCGGACTTTTGGGGCGCCACGAATTCCTCGCGCGATCAGCTGCACCGGCCATCGCGTCCGACGACGAAGCCGGCCGCCAAGCTGATCACCATTACCTCAGGCGATCTCTTCGGGAAGAGCAACTACCAGGACATGCAGCGCCTGCCGGATGTCGACCTCGCGATCGCGGCGGACGCCGAGGCGACGTTGCCCTCGCTGATCGAGGCCGTGAAGAAGCAGATCACGCCGGACCGCAAGGCTGCGCTGCAAGCGCGCGGGGCGAAGTTGGCCGCCGCTCATGCCGAAGGCCTGCCGCGAACCCGCGATTCGGCGGCATACGCGTGGGATGCGAGCCCGGTCAGCACAGCGCGGCTCACGATGGAGGTTTGGAACCAGATCCAGAACGAAGATTGGGCCATGGTTTCGGCCGTGCAGATGATGAGCTACTGGCCTCTGCGGCTGTGGGACTTCACGAAACATTATCAGTACATCGGTGGAGCCGGAGGCGCGGGCATCGGGTATGGCTTGCCGGCGGCCGTCGGCGCTGCCCTAGCCAACAAGAAGTATGGGCGCATTTCGGTGAACTTCCAGAACGACGGCGATGTTATGTACGCGCCCGGAGCTCTGTGGACCGCGGCGCACCACCATATTCCTCTTCTGAGCGTGATGCATAACAACCGCGCGTACCATCAGGAGGTGATGCAAGTTCAGATCATGGCAGACCGCAAAAGCCATGGCCTGGACCGAGCTGTGATCGGCACGACGATCACCGACCCGGACATCAATTACGCGAAGATCGCCGAGGGCATGGGCGTCCACGGCGAAGGACCGATTACCGACCCGAAGGACTTGGGCCCGGCAATTGCGCGGGCGCTCGCGGTGGTCAAAAAGGGAGAGCCGGCGCTCGTGGACGTTCACACGCAGCCGCGCTGAGGTGCCGATGAGACTCGTTTCGAAGATCACAATAGCGGCGCTGGCGATTGCGGCTTTCGCGGCCGTCGGTGAGGGAACGGCCGGGCTGAAGCCCGGCCCTACATTAAATCTCCCCGCGTTCGAATTGCCGGCGGCTGGCCGTGCGCAAACAGGCGCAGCAGTTGGCCGCGCGGCGGGTGCGCCTGCTGGCAATATCGACAGTGGTAAGAAACTCTTCGTCAGTTCCGGCTGCAACGGCTGCCACGGGGACAACGCACAGGGGATGACCGGCACGCCGCCCGGCGGGCCCAAGATTGGGCCGCCGCCAATGGCCTACCGGTCGTTCGTAATGCAGTTGCGCGCGACGGCAGGGAGGATGATCGCGTTCGGGACTGCCGAAGTCTCAGATGCGCAGCTCGCGGATATTTACGCGTTCCTGCAGTCGTTCGGGCCGGCGGGAGAGTCAGCTAGCGGCATTTCGAATGCAGCAGGCACCGCCGCGGTCACCGGCAATGCGGACAATGGCAAGCGCCTTTATGTTTCCGACGGATGCTACGAATGCCATGGGCGCGAGGGCCAGGGTTCTGTGCAGACAGGCGGCGTTCGAATCGGGCCCCCGCCGATCTCGCTGGCCGAGTTCACAACCTATATCCGGCAGCCAGCGAACCAAATGCCGCCGTACGCAGTAAAGGCTGTCTCCGATGCCGAAGTCGCGGACATCTACGCGTTCCTGCAG
>Ga0187821_10000416_pt1 | contig 10981 bp, 9 predicted proteins | sample NC_wetland_sal_i_20_FD_132442 | JGI IMG/M metagenome (GOLD analysis project Ga0187821, IMG submission 132442) | Wetland sediment microbial communities from Neuse River Estuary, North Carolina, USA - SourceSoil_1 | ecosystem: Environmental > Aquatic > Freshwater > Wetlands > Sediment | place...
GAAAGGCCCGTTCGCCGCCCAAATGAAGAAAAATTTGGATCAGATCGACGCATCCGGTACGTCTGCGGAAAGCCAAAGCAAGTCTTCGTCGGCTCGACCCTGACGCATTCCCTGACGGCTCGACTGCTCGCCAACCCAAGATACTTATCTATTCCTCCGCCCTCGCGCGAAGAGGGTGAGTGCGTGTCCGGGCCCGCCAAGCTAGATGCAATCCTTTTCCTGCCGGGGTCAATGTGCACATGAAACCCGGCAATTGCTCGACCATCGAAATGTACGCCGCAATCTCGCCCGGATGAGAAAGGGCATTGTCTGCGAGTAACAGAGCGTCATCGCTCAGCTTGGATAACAACAGCCGCAATTGTGCCGGAGCGCTGACGCGGTCTGCATCGAAGAAGACGCAGTCGAATGGTCCTCGCAAGCCGGCGACAACGTTGGTCGCGTTTCCGTGCATCAGTTCCACCTGATGCTCGAATCCGGCGCGAGCCAGGTTCTTGCGCGCCAGCGTAAGCTTCTCCGGGGAAATGTCAATGCTGGTGAACTTTGCATCGTTACGGTTTCTTAAGGCGGCAGCGATCCAGATGGTGCTATAGCCATTCGAGGTGCCTATTTCTAAAACGTGTTTGCGCCCGGAGGCTTGCAGGAGCAGATAAATCAATTCCGCCGTCGGCCGTTCGAGATTGAGGAATTTTTTCTTTCGATCCTGCTGCTGCAAGTCGTTTCGCTGGCCTTCAATTTCGAGTTCGGCGAGAAGTGGATCGAGTTCGGTCCCTAATTTCATTTGTTTTTCTGCCCTTCGCCGCCTCGGCCGCAAAAACGCCGTCAAACACCCGCCAAATTAAGGCTGCGCGGGCGCTTTCATCTCAAAGGGAATATCCGGGCGTAGTCGCGCAGCCAGAATCGCGCCCAGGATGAGCAGCAGAACCGACACGGCAAACGGAACTACCCAGCTGCCCGTGTGGTCCACCAGGTAACCAAACGTTGAGGGCGAGACGATTCCCGCAATGGCAAAGCCGAAGTTCATCATGCCGCTCGCCGTGCCTGCGTACCGCGGAGCGATATCCATGGGTACGGACCAGATTGGCGCCACGATCAGCTCCGCGAAAAGGAACGCCAACGAGAGCGACACCGCCGCGAGCCGCAGGTTGTGCAGCAGGATTACCGGCATCATAAAAACGAAAGCGCCCAGGAATCCCGCAATAATCACGGAGCGGCGCGCCAGCACTAAATTCCCCGTTCTGTGCAGCAGTTTATCTGTCAGTACGCCACCCAGCGTATCGCCAACGATCCCCGCCGACAGCACGCCTGCCGAATACATCGCCGAAGATTGCAAGTTCAAATGGTAATTTTCGAAGAAGAAGCCCGGAATCCAGCTCAGAAAAAGCCAAAGTACCCAGCCGTAGCAGAAATCCACCGCCGTGACCGGCAGGATTCGCCGCGCCAGGCGCATCCAGGGTATTGCTGGCCGGCCTCTGCCGCTTGGGGCAGGCAGTTCCGCTAAATCAGCAGCCGTAATCCTCGGATGTTCGTGCGGATCGTTACGAAAAAACCAGCCCCACAGAATCACCCACACAGAGCTGACCACGCCCAGAATGGCAAACGAGCCCCGCCACGTCAGTGCCACGGCCATCCATGCGATCAGCGCAGGTGCTAGGGCATTTCCGATTCGCGAAAACGAATGGGTAATTCCTTGCGCGAAGCCCCAGCGGCGTTCCGGTATCCACTTCGTCATCGCGCGCGTGGCCGTCGGGAAAGTGGCTCCCTCGCCGAAACCCAGCGCGAGACGCACCGCAAACAGCGCGGCAAAGCCGTTAACTGCTCCCGTCAGCGCCGTCGCCGCAGCCACGACGCCGCAAGAAACGCACAGGACCATCCTCGCGCCCCAGCGGTCGCCTATCCATCCGCCGATGAGCTGAAATATCGCGTAGGGAATCGCAAAAGCCGAGAAAACCAGGCCCAATTGCGTATTGCTGAGGTGCAAATCGGTTTTGATGAGGGGCGCAACGCCGGATATGACCACCCGCACGACAAAGAGAATGAAATAGAGCAGGCAGAGCAGCCCCAAGACCACTCGCGGAACGCTCAGCCCGCGTGCTCGCACCTGCGGCTTTTCCGTCGCTGTTTGCTGAGTCTGGATCGAGATTCTCTACTTATGCTTTTGGCTCGACTTTATCCCGGATTTGCGTTCGGTGCATCACGCGCCGCGCAGCAGCGTCAAACGAATCGCGCCGGTGCATCGTGCATCGGTTATCCCACAGAACGAGGTCACCCGGACGCCATTTGTGACCCCAGGCTAGTTCCGCGCGCGTAGCATACGACCACAATTCGTCGAGCAACGATTCCGATTCTGCAAGAGATAACCCGCCGATATAAGCATTTCGCCGCCGGCCCAGGTAAAGCGCCCGCCGCCGCGTCTCAGGATGGGTACAGACAAGCGGATGATAGGTGCCGGCAGAACTCATCGGATCATCAACAGCCGTCACGCCCTGCCGCACATAGCCCCCGCTGTTGTACGTGCCGTCGTGCTTCAGCGATAACCCTTCGATCCTTGGCTTCAGCTCCTTCGGCAATGCCTCATATGCCGCATACATGTTGTTGAAGTACGTATCGCCGCCGGAAGCCGGCACCTCGAGCGCGTAAAGCATGCTCGCTTTTGGCGGCACCTCCAGGTAAGACATATCTGTGTGCCACGTTGCTTCGCCCGCACCCAGGCTCCCAATGGGGACGCCATTCTCCATCACGTTGGACACTACGTAAATTTCCGGATGGCCTTCCACGAAGCGCCGTCCCGATTCCTGAACGGGCGCCCAATCCAGTTCGCCGAATCTCTTGCTGAATGCAATCAACTCCTGGTCGGTCAGCTTTTGGTTGCGAAACACCAGCACTAAGTGATCGTGCCAGGCTCCGGAGATAACCGCGAAATCGCCCTCGTCGATCGTTCTCAGATCTACGTTGCGAATCTCGGCGCCTAAAGCGCCGCCGGTCGGCCCGACGGTGATTCCTCCTTTGCTGGTTTCCGTTGTTGACATCTGCATTCCGAAGAAAGCCTCACTGCACTTCATTTTAAATATTTAAAGCCACTCGCTTGCGCGACAGTAGCAAACCCCTGCCGTCCTCGACAAGGTAAATGAGCCGTTCTCCGCGCGTCCCACGGCAGCCGAAAGTGTAGTGCCGAAGCCGCTATCCTGCGTTTAGGCTTGTGCATCAGACGGTAAGAGGTAAGGCCTGATGCGGGTATCATATGTATACTCAGGCCTCCCGGTGAGAGCAATGAAAGCAACTCAATTTTCGCGCGCTAGCCGTTTCGGCGGTTTCTTGTCACTGTTTCTCGCCGCCGGGTTGGCTTTTGCGGCAGTGACCGGTGCTCCTGACTTCCCCGACCCCGGCCACCCTCGCATGTCCCGCGATCAGCAGATGAAGTTGGGATTGCAGGCCGCCGCCCAGGTCTATCAGCAGATGCCGGTTCTGCCGGACTCTAGCCCCGAAACGCAATACATTCAGGCGCTGGGCAAGCGGTTAGTCGCGGTGATCCCCAAAGATCGCACCTGGCCCTACCAATTCCACGTGGTGGCGCAAAAAGAAGTCAACGCCTTTGCGCTTCCCGGCGGTCCGATGTTTGTAAATATCGGCACCATCACCGCCGTCGATAACGAAGCCGAACTCGCCGGCGTCATGGCCCACGAGATGGGCCACGTCTACATGCAGCACTCCGCTAAGCAAGCGAGCAAATCGGAAATCGCCAACGTTCTTGGGGCAATTGCCGGAGCCGTCGGCGGCCCCGCGGCGCAGGCCGGCATTCAGATTGGCGCGGGCACATTGTTGCTGAAGTACTCGCGAACGGACGAGTCTCAGGCCGACGCCTTCGGCGCGATTGTCTTGTGGAAGGTGCACTACAATCCCATAGCGCTGGCCGACTTCTTTCGAAAACTCGCGGCAAACGGCGGCAATGGCCCGCAGTTCTTGAGCGATCACCCCAATCCTGGCAATCGTGAACAGGCCATCCAGAACCTGGCGCACAGTTGGCCTCCGGAGAATTACCTGCCGGATAGCCCGCAGTTCGCCAGCGTGCGCGCGCATGCCGGAACCGTTCACGCCTATACCGCTCAGGAGATCGCCGCGGGTGCAAAAAATGGTCGCTGGCAGGCCGAGAATTCAAAAAATGGAGCGAGGTTCCCGGGTGCCGCGGCGAATGGCAATGGCGCACCCAGCACCATGGTTCCAGCAGCGCCGATCTCCGCCATCCAGCCGAGTGGAAAATTTCAGAGCGCCAATGTCGATGAAGCCACTATCGATCGTCCGGACAATTGGCAGGTAATCCCCGGCCAGCAGAGTTCGGTAACCATCGCGCCGCGAGCCGGAGTCTCGGGCGGCGCCGTCGCTTTTGGCGTGGTGATCCAGTCGGTCACGTTGCCCGGAGGATCGGAGGCCAGCCCTCAGCAGGTGACTTCCGCGATTGCGCAGACCCTTCAAAGCGGCGATGCCAATATGAAGCAGGATGGGAATATTGACCCGATCACGGTCGGCGGTGCGGCCGCCGGTACCGTTCAGCTGACCACCGTCTCACCCATGCCCGGCCCCGACGGCAAGCCGCAGCCTGAACGCGATTGGCTGGTCGCCGTGCCGCGCGGAGGCGGGAAAGCCATCTACTTCGTGTTCGTCGCGCCGCAGGCCAATTTCGATCAGCTCAAGCCTACTTTCGAACACATGCTCTCCAGCATCCACTTCTAACGCGAGCCACGCTCTGCCGTGTATCTGCCCCTGTCTCGGGCTACGTCGCATCGGACTTCAGATCACATGGGACCGTGCGCCCCGTCACATCTTTTGCTTACAGGCTCAGCTACAAAGGTCTTGCAAGATTCAAAAGCCACGGAAAGGAGGATCACTCCACCGGGCTTAGAACCGAAAAACGGCAGTAGAACTTGTTTCATGATTGCACCGCTCACGCGGTGCTTAACGCCAGCGACGCTGATTGCACGTCACGACGCGAGAAACAAGCACGATCATGGGGGGACTGCTCAGTCCCCCCATTTTCCATTTGCGTACTCCAAACTCGGCTCATCCGGGCGGCCGAGACATGCGCGGCTGCTTTTTGTAGCGCCGGCTTGCCATGAGCTTCGAATGGCCTTTAGGACGGCATCTCGTTCTTTTCCGCTAGATGCCGAAGCGTGCTTGACTGTAGCCCAAGCTCTCTTTAGAATCGCGCTCAAGCTGGGTAATGTGTCGAATACCAACCTGAATACGCGCTATCCTTGCACAACCGGGAGGTGGCTCTTGAAAGGCAGATTCCTGATCGCTTTGGCTCTGGTTGTCGGACTTTCGGCCCTTTCGCTTCCGCTCTCCGCGCATCATGGCAATGCGGCTTACGACGCGACAAAGCAAATCAATCTCAAGGGAACGGTTACGCAATTCATCTGGGCCAATCCCCATTGCGTGGTTCTGTTCGATGCCACCGATGAAGCCGGCCAGGTAGCGCACTGGATGGCGGAGACCGAAAATCCCACCACCATGACCAACATGGGCTGGCTCAAGAGTTCGCTTAAGCCTGGCGATGCGATCACCATAAGGGTGATCACCGTGAAGAACGGCAAGCCCATCGGGCGCATCGTGTGGGTCGAGACGCCCAGCGGCCAGAAATTGCCCGGACGTCTCCTCGCGACCGTCGACAAACCGGAAAACGAGCCCAAGCAGTAGGCTGCCGCCATGCCAAAACGTTTCCTTGCCCCGGCCTTGCTACTGGGCGCGCTGCTGATGTTGCCCCTCGTGTGCGCTCAAGCGGCGCCTCCTCAAGAGCCCCGGCCCGATGAATCGCGTCCGGCATTTCCGATTGAAAATCGGCGTGACGGTTGGGGTCGGCCTGTGAAGCCGCCCGTAAAGGGCCAGAAGTCAGGCCCCGCCCCGGTCCACGATATTTCGGGAATCTGGGATCCAGGCGACGGAGGAATCCAGGCTCTCGGCCCCGCCGCTATGCCAGAGGACGGCAAGCCCGAACATCGCCCGCCCTACACTCCCGCGGGCCTGGAAAAGTTGAACAGCACCAAGCCCAGCAACGGCGCGAGAAGCACCGTGCCCTCCGAGAGCGACGATCCCGTCATCGCTGGTGACCCGCAGGGAATTCCTCGCGAAGATCTTTTCGAGCTCAGGACCGCCGTAATCCTGCAGACGCCTCCGGCCATTTACATCATGTATCAATTTGGCAGAGTGTGGCGCGTCATCTGGATGGACGGCCGCGAAGTCCCGAAAGATGCCGAACCGCGTTGGTTCGGCTACTCGGTAGGGAAATGGGTCGACGACAATACGCTCGTCGTCGAGACCACAGGGCTCGACGAACGAACCTGGATCGACCACGCCGGCCGTCCCCATAGTGACGCGCTGCGGGTCGAGGAACGCTTCCATCGCGTGGACCGCGACCACCTGCAACTCTCCGTGCTGATTGACGATCCCAAAATGTATACGAAGCCCTGGGTGGCTCTCGATAAGTTGGTTTTCAATCTGGAGCCGGAAACCTTCGACATCAGGGAGATGTTCTGGTCGCCCACGGAATTTCAGGGCTATAACAAGCTGCTCGGCAACGCCGAGAGCAACTCCGACACAAAGTAGTTGCACTTTGTAGCGGCCGCCTTTAGGCGGGCGCTTTTTCTATCCAAATTCGCCGCCGGCGCGCCGCACTTTGTCGCCGACTCGCACCCGTTGTCATCCTGAGGGGCCCTTTTGCCCCGAAGGATCTCTCCTACTCCCGAACGATCAGCAAATTGTCAGCCGCCCCCGCATCTTCCGCCTGCCGATACGGACGCCGAAACCTCTTGCGCAGCACTCGGTTCCACCACATCAGAGCGCCCGTAACCGCCGAGGCGGCGGGCGCAATCCCCACGACCGTCCACAGCGCCTCCGTGAACCAATCGAACCTGCCGAAATGCAGCTGTGTGAGCAGCGAAAGAAATGTCCCGCCCATAAGGTGAATCTGCGGATTGAAGGAGAGTGCGGGAAAACAGAAGTAGATGCCCGAGATTCCCCACACCAGCACAAAGAGCCAGCACCAGAAGCCGATCGCGCTGTGCAGGTCCCAATTGAGCCGTGGGAAGCGAGCACGCCACTTGATCGTGGTGCTCCGCCGCCAGTTCTTGATCCCTGGCCACCAGATGATGGCACCAGTGAACGCAAGCACGGTAACAAAGCACGCGCCGATGCCGTTCGCGAGGCGCCCGCTCCGTCCGCCGAGAAGATTGTCATGTAAATCGGCAAGCCATTCGAGAGCGCCCTCAATCCACGAATGAGGATTGCCCAGATCCGCGCCCGTGTACGGATCGAATAGCCGTTCGATTCGTTTGTGGCTGCGCTCCAACACGACGTCGTCCGGCTCGCCGGGCGTTTGCCCCTCGCGTATGTTGTCCACTTGGTAGCTTGGATAGGCTCGCTGCGCGCACTGCATCAACTCCTCCACATTCATTCGCTGCCCGTGCTCGCCCACAACTGCCGCTTTGCGCGCGAACTCTCTCGTAAGCTCCCGCCGATAGACGAGTACACTGCCCGAGATGCTGATTGCCGCGACGTAAAGCCCGATTCCCAGGCCAGTCCACAAGTGCACCTGAAAAAAGGCTTTGCGAATCCAGAGACTCTGCGGACGTTGAACCCATCGTTGCCAAGGTGTGCTTGCCCGTGCGGTGACTTGAGCAGACATATGAAATGCGAGGTAGTGGCTACCTGCGTATGCCAGATACTCTGGAGTATAAACCGCCGGCCTGTGCGATGGTTTCGTTTGCGCCCTCGTCTTGCACCGCGTCGAGGTCTACCGCACACCTTTAGTGGAAGCGAGCCGCCGAATAGATACAGCGCGCTTCTGCACCAGTTGGATAGGAATGCCGACGAGAGCTACCAAGATGGCAATGCTCAGCCTCAGGCTGGCGGCATAGGCCAGTTCGCCAGTTGCTATCGCCCACCAAGGAGTCTGCGTTGCAAGGGCCTCACGCCAATGTGGGCGCGCACCAGAAGCGGGAACTCGTGGCCTGAGAGTAGGTACTAACCTAGGTACGGCCCGACAATATGCGAAAAAGTCCTTACCATGACAACGAAGGAGTTCCGCCTCCTCGCGAAAGATGAGCCGGTAGCAAAATCCAACTGCGAGAACGACCTGTACAATCCATCCCAGCCGGCTGCTCAAAACACCGGCGCCAAATACTCCGATCAATATGCCGAGATAGAGAGGATTTCGACTGTGACGAAATGGCCCATCGGTAACCAGTCGTTCCGAGCGCACAGCTGAATCATGAACGACATCAGCACGTAAGTATGCTGCTCCCCAGGCTCGAATAACGGCCCCGAAAGCCACAATAAGAGCGCCTCCGACAAACACATCCCGAATAGTGGTTTTGAAACTGAGCGCCTGCCATAACGCAAAATGGGAACGGAGGCCCCTTGCTAGAACCTCGCCGGAATTTTGCGCATCAAGCGAATAGCAGGCAAGGCCAATGCTGAAAATGCCAAGAATGAACCATGAGCGGTGACGGAATTCGAAGTCGCTCGCCCGCATCGCCATCGTCGGATTCTAGCTCGAACGCTGCCGCGCCGTCTTGCACCGCGCCGAGGAATCTACCGAGCGCCTTTAACAGAAGTGAGTACAGACGCAAAGCGCTTCCAAGTGCTTCCGATTATTTTTGCGAGATTGGCGCTCGAGCAGGAGCCTTGGCCTTCTCTTCCGCGGCCTTCTCGGTAGCGCGAGCTCCCGCCATGATGTTGATGATGTCGTTGTTACTTTCGCTGCAGTCGTACTCGAATAGCGGCCCTTCGATTGCCGTCAAGGGCACCATCGCTGTCCAGGGCTTCGTCCAGGTAGAGGGATCGTCGACAGTAAAGCTGTACTCAATCTGGTCGGCAGCTACGCGCTTGAAGCGCTCGGTAATCTTCAACGTCTGAGGATTGGCATTACGAAAGGTAGCTTCGGGTCGGAAATTCGTCGTTTCCACCACCAGCGTGTCGCCCTCCCAATGGCCCCGCGCATCGCCATGCCACTGGTGGATGCGTGCTCCGGCGTGCGGACGCGCATCGAGGGGCCCATCGAGGGGAACGATACGAACTTCGGTTCCGTACTCGGCTTGCACCACGACGTAGTTCGAATTCTGAATGATGTAGAGGCCATTGTTGTAGCCTCCAGGAAGTATGGGCGGTCCGCCGCTCAGGGAGACGCAACTCGTGCGCACCCCTATGTCCTTCGGAGTATCGGCGTGCACCGTTACCCTTCCATGATCATCGACCTCGATGTAGTCGCGATCGCCTATCGCTCTCGGCCTTTTCAACGCCTCTGGCGTTCGGGGCGGCATTCTGCCGTCAGGCGGATCAACAATGAGTGACGTCCGCTTGTTGGTTACGAATCCTTCAAGACCAGCAGTCAGCCCGAAGGTGGTCAAGTTAGATAAGGTCCGCTCGGGATCGTTAGAGGGGCGATCATATTCGCGCTGCAGTCCTTCCTTTTGGGCGGCCTTCACCTCTTCATCGGTCAGGAACTCTCTCCCCGCGTATTTGGCCGGCCGTTCCAGGGGAGTGAAGGTCTCGCTCGTCCAATATCCGTGCAGGTCCGGCTTACCATCCGGTGTACGAGGCATGGTCCAGGCCTTTGTGCTGCCCGCTTTGGTATGAGGCTTTGCCGTATTCGCGCCGGTTTTGGTGGCGGCCCCCGGCGACTGGGCGGAGAGGAAACGCGGCGCGGACAATGAGGCCGCCATCAGCAGTGCCAGAGCGCTCCATGAGATTAAGAGACGATTCATCTGACCCTCCTCGTGTAGATTCCTTGTCCTTGGCCCGGAGTGTGCCTTTAGTTGAACCACAGCCGTGCGGCCGGGTCAAGTAGCCGTTGTTGTAGCCGCATTGTTGTAAACATTGTTGCGTCCGATCTAGTTTGGTTTGTCATCTCGCTCGAAACGATGTGGTGAGCGAATCAACTCCAGCCTTAAAGTAAGCCGTCGCAAGCACCGCCTGTCATCCTGAGGGCCGTTCTTTGCCTGAAGGATCTCTCCTGTGCTATCCGTCTGCGTTCGTGCCCTGGCGCGTGTCCTTCACCTTGCACCGAGTCGTCATCAGTGGATGGCCCACTACTGCGTGAGCATATGAGACGTAGTGCTTGTATTGCAGCAAACCGCTTAATCAGTTAGATTGCATCAAAAGCGCCGGAGTGGCGGAATGGCAGACGCGGCGGACTCAAAATCCGTTGGGCGCAAGCCCGTGAAGGTTCGACTCCTTTCTCCGGCAGACCAACCTTTCAAAACCAAGGGAATACTGCGATTGGTGCGTATTACAAGGCTTTTTGCACGTTCAACTCTACAACGTCCTGCAACCGAATGAAGCAAAAATGAGGCTTTCAGGGTTTATTGGATACACTGGATACATCACTTCGACTGTGACCCTTTACCGGGCTCTTCGCCTGTTGTAATTGTCGTCGAGTGCATTGCCCGCCACCTGCAGAAATTGTGGTCTCATGCGTTGGCCCACCATAACCCTGCATCGGGCCAAGGGCTTTAATCTGCTGCTGCCGTTTCTCGGGACTTGACGCGACTTAGGATCAAGAGGGAAAACAGGGATTCTATGGTTCCCAGTCTCAGTGTGGGCATTTGCATGAGGAAACTGGGGTCAATTTTGGCGCAACTCGCAATTCTAGTCTCGTTCTTGATTCTCACATCAACTCTGGCGAGGGCGGGCACGCTGCGAAGAAAAGTGACACACCCAAAAAGACGAGTAAAGCCGCCATTCGCATCTGTGCAAACATAGTGCGGACTCTGGACATATGTCTCCTCTATCGGGGAAGGGCGCGATTATATTTCGTCCGCACGATAGAAGAAAGTCGTAAGCGAGAGCTTCTGGAGGTCAACTCCTGTGAAGTCGCCTTTTCGGAAAACAGGGTACTAGCCCACCACTTAGCGAAAAGGGCGCCCTTTCATAATGCGTTTCTCAGGAGTGGGAAACGAAGATGCGCTTCGCTTCCTGCTTCATGGCCGGTGTC
>Ga0187821_10000418_pt1 | contig 10969 bp, 7 predicted proteins | sample NC_wetland_sal_i_20_FD_132442 | JGI IMG/M metagenome (GOLD analysis project Ga0187821, IMG submission 132442) | Wetland sediment microbial communities from Neuse River Estuary, North Carolina, USA - SourceSoil_1 | ecosystem: Environmental > Aquatic > Freshwater > Wetlands > Sediment | place...
AAAGTTTCAGGAGTGGGCGCAAGGAGCCTATGACCCGCTGGGTTTGGGCACAGGCGCATTTGAGGCGGCCACCCTGGAACACTCCTCCACCGACGGCTTCTGCGGCTACGGTCCGGGTTGGCTGGGTTATGGCAAGTGCTTCGGCTCTCTGGAGCTGGATGCCACCGTCTCCAGCTTCATCGGCGATTTTGCCCTGACCTCGCTGCTGCACCAGGATCCCCGCTACTTTCGCACGGGCACGGGCTCCTTTGGGAGACGGCTGTGGTACGCGGTTTCGCGCGTGTTCGTTACCTATAACGACTCCGGGCGGACGGTGTTCTACAGTTCGGCGATGACGGGAACGGTGGCGGCTGCGGCGATTTCGAACCTGTACTATCCACCCCAGGATGTCGGAACGGGGCACACCATGTCGCGCATCGCGATTGACCTGGGCAACACCGCTTTGTACAACGCGGCGGCGGAATTCTGGCCCGACTTCGATCACAAGCTGCACCGTATTTTTTGAGGAACGGGACTCGCGGCACGCCTAAATAAGGCCGGCAGGCTGGTCATCAAAAGTCAAAATGAAGCGGCCCAAGCGCCCGGGCCGCTTGAGCAGGATTTGGCGCTCGCGTTAGAGCTGCTCCGACGATTGTTTTGCAAGCCCGAAAGCCTGTGTTTGGCCCCGCCATATTCCTAGGTTCTTTGAACCGTCAGCGTGTTCCGCGTCGGGTGAAGAACTGCTCCTTGCTCATGGCCGCGGGAGCGGCCACGTCGAAAAAACCCACCATCATTTCGTTCCACGTCTGCTCCCCCCACAGCACGGTGGCATTGGGATCGGGATTGTGCGGGTTGTTGGCGGAATTGTCGTACCAGGCGATGGCCTGCAATTTGCTGCCGGCCTTCAGAAGGCGTGGCTGCGCCAGCCGGTAGCTGAGCTGCCAGTAGAAATCCCAGTTCACCTTGAGCAAGGTTTCTACACTCCCGTCGGCATGAACCAGGTTGTACTCGAAGCGCTTGCCGCGCAGGTGCATGTGGGGGAAGAAGCTAAGCAGGGTGCAGTCATTGGGCAGTGTTCCTTCAACCTCTACTTCAAAGTTGCCGGCGCGCGGCGGGATCATCAGGCCGTGGCGGTTCAGCTGCAGCGTGAGCACACGCTCTCGAGGTGGTTGCTGGGCGAAGAGCAGGCCGATGCTGGTCTGGTCGGCGGCGGGATGGCCATTGGTGGTGTAGTGCATCTGGAACACCAGGTCGGAGCCGGCGGGAATCAACTTGGCTAAACCTTCGGGCCAGCGGTCGGGCGAGCTGCCGGGAGCGTAAACCAGCAGCAGATCGGCGGTGGTGAACTCCGCTCCGCGGCGGTCTTCTGGGCTGGTCAGAGAGCTGGCGGTGAAGGGAACCCCCACGGGCGCGTGCTGCAGCCACCTCGACTGAGGTGGGCGAATATAAACCACGGCATGGTGCACGTGGTCACGGGCGCTAGGGCGCACCTCCGACATCTGTACCCACCTGTCCTGGGTAAAACCGGTAGGCACGATCTCGTAGGTGTATTCCACGGCGCCGCGTGCTGGAATGGGCACCGGCTTGGGCATGCGCAGCACCAGGTCAGGCTGGGGGATGTTCCAACCCTCAGCCCAGTGCGGCGGAGGGGGAGCATCGTGCGGGGTGCCGGCGGGCGCCCCGCCCTCTGCCCAGGCGGACAGGGTGGCGAGCTGGTGCGGGCTCAGCGACGGATCGTTGACGAAATGGCCGCAGCAGGGGTCGGCAAACCAGGGCGGCATCTTCCTGGTCGTAACCGCCGGACGAATGGCCTGAGCAAAGGGGCGGGTCTGCTCGTAGCTGACGAACGGCGTGGGGGCGATTTCACCCGGGCGATGGCAGCTCTGGCAGCGCTGCTGCAGGATGGGAAGAACGTCGCGATAAAAAGTGGGAGTAGCTGATTGCGGGCGCTTTGCGGGCAACAGGATAGTCACCGCAAAACCACACAGGCCGAGAAAAGTTGCCAGGCGAAGCATTGCTGACCATTGTGCCCGAGTACCGGGGTTTTTGCAGGAACGCCCCTGCCGTTCCTGCCAGCCTCGTGCTCTCAGCCGCCCTACCGGGGATTTTATGGCGCGGGCGTCCTCGCCCGCGAAAGGAGTTTTCTGCGAACTCTTCTGCTAACCCCTGCAGAGACTCCGAACGGACGCGCCAGAGACAACATTCGACCCATGAAAATGGATCACAGTTGATGCGCCCTTCCTGGTCCCTGGGCAGCCCCGGAGTCGAATGAGAATCGGGCTGATCGCTCCACCTTTCATCAGCGTTCCTCCCAAAGACTACGGCGGCACAGAGCTGTTCATTGCGCAGCTGGCCGAGGGGCTGAAGAAACGCGGCCTGGAGGTGGTGGTCTACACCAACGGTGAGTCCGCCGTGGACGTGGAAAAGCGCTGGATGTATCCCACCGCGCAATGGCCCATCAAGGTTGATGGCCACTCTTTTTTGAAGGATGTGGAGCACAGCGCCTGGGCGACGCAGGACGCCGCCTCCTATTGCGACCTGCTGCACTTGCACGCCGCGCCGGCGCTCACCTATTCGCGCTTCGTAGATCTCCCCATAGTTTGCACCTTGCATGGGCCGCACGACCCGAAACTGTCGGAAATATACGCCCACTATCCGCAGGTGCACTACGTCTGCATCAGTGACTCGCAGTGCCGGCAGGAGTCCATGCCGCGCATGCGCACCATTCATCATGGAATTGACCTCTCCTGTTATGAGCTGCGCACGGACAAGCAGCAGTATCTGAGCTTTATTGGCCGAATCGCACCCATCAAAGGCGTACACCTGGCGATTGATGTAGCCAAACGCGCCGGCATTCCGCTGAAGATTGCGGGCGACGTGCAGCCGATGTATCGCGACTACTTCGAAGCCAAGGTCAAACCGGAAATTGACGGGCAGTTTATCGAGTACATCGGCCTGGCCGACCTGCGGGCCAAGAACGAGTTGCTGGGAAATTCCCTGGCCATGCTGTTTCCCATCCAGTGGAACGAGCCCTTTGGGCTGGTGATGGTGGAGGCCATGGCTTGCGGAACTCCGGTGCTGGCGCTGGGAGGCGGGTCGGTGGTGGAGGTGGTGCAGGACGGGGTTTCCGGCTATGTGTGCCGCTCGGTGCGGGAACTGGCCAAGCGGGTGACGCAGCTGAATTTCGATCCCGCAGCGCTGCGCCGTTACGTGGAGGAGAATTTTTCCCTGGAGCTTATGGTGGCGAAATATGCCGATCTATATTCCGAGGCGGTGGCGGAATCGGCTGAGCGCCGCGGGGCGGCTTAGAACCCAGGCCAATTCCGGGAAGCCAGGCTAAATAAAGCGCCTGGTGGTTTTGCCGCCAGGAACCGGCATCCAATCTGATCGAGCATCTCTCATGGCCACTCGTCACCTGCAACTTGATGACCTTCCGCGCACGCACAGAGCGGGTGGAAAGAAATGGCTGATCATCGCCCTGATTGTGCTGGCCGCCATTGTGGTGGCGGCCGCGGTGCTGCTGGCCATCAAATGGCCGTTTACGCGGGAGCGGGTGACGCAGAGCCTGCAGCAGGCCACCGCCACCAGCGTCCAGATGGGCAGCTTCAAAGCGGAGTACTTTCCTCATCCGGGCTGTGTGGCGGAGCAAGTCACATTCCAGCAGGCAAAGAATCCCCAACCGCTGATGACCATCCATACCCTGACCATCCGCGGCAGTTTTTTCGGGCTCTTTACCAAGCACGTTTCCATCGTTCGCGCCCAGGGCACCCACATTACGCTGCCCGCCTTGGGCACGGGACAGTCCCTGGGCGGAAACAACCAGAGCGGCACAATCATTGACCAACTTGTAGCCGATGGGGCGGTTCTGGACATTCTGCCGAAGAATTCCAGCGGCCAGCCCACCCGATTTGCGCTGCGCCGCTTCCAGTTGAGCGGGCTGGGCGGAGAACGCGCGCTCTCGTTTCAAACCGTCTTCGAAAATCCCAAGCCGCGGGGCGAAGTGACTGCCAGCGGAAGCTTCGGCCCGTGGAAGAGTGGGAGCGCGGCTTCCACCGCGGTTTCTGGACGTTACGCTTTCCGCCATGCCGACTTGAGCGTGTTTCGGGGGATTGCGGGAACGCTTTCATCGGATGGCACATTTCGCGGCACGTTTCATGATTTGCAGGTGCAGGGAACCACCGACACGCCCGATTTCGAGGCGGCCCACAGCGGCCATCAATTCCGGCTGAGCGGGCAATTCCGGGCGCTGGTGGACGCCACCAACGGCGACATCACACTGCAGAACGCGGCGGCGCTGCTGGGTCGCACCACCATCGCGGCGCAAGGGCGGATTGCGCCCACGCAGCGCGGCCAGGGTAAAACGGCATCGCTCGACCTCACCGTGCGGGATGGACGCATTGAGGACGTGCTGCTGCTGTTCGTGAAGGAGCCGCGTTCGCCGCTACTGGGGGTGGCCAGCTTTCGCGCCCACGTTACCATTCCACCGGGCCGGGAGGCGTTTGTCCGCAAAGTGCAACTGCAGGGCCAATTCGGGATAGGCGGAGCTAAATTTACCAAACCGGCAACCGAAAAGTCGCTCACCGACCTGAGCCTGCGGGCGCGGGGCAAGAAGGACAAAGTTGAGCAGGACCCGGCGCGGGCGCTCTCCGACCTGCGGGGCCGGGCGGCGCTGAGCGACGGAGTTGCCACCTTCACGGATCTGAACTTCGTCGTGCCGGGAGCGCGGGCGCAGATGCATGGCACTTATAACTTGGTGAATGAGCGCATCAACCTGCACGGACTGCTGCGCATGGACAGCAGCCTTGCCAATGCGACTTCGGGCATCAAGTCATTCCTGCTGAAAGCCCTGGGTCCGTTCCTGAAAAGCAACCACCGTGGCGAGGTGCTGCCGGTCAGCATCACCGGAACCTACACCCACCCCTCCTACCACATGTCGCCTCAATCCAGGAAGTGAGCGGGCACGGGCGGTCGGAAATGGGGCCCAGCACCGAAATCTGCTAATCTCCCGGGCATGAAGAATTCGGGACCGAGCGCGTCGGTTCGCGCGGCCTCAACCTCCTCCCGAGGAACCCTCACTGCCGCCCTGGTGAAGGGCACCATCGTGGGCGCGCTGGGCGGGTTGTTGTTCGGCTTCGATACCGCCGTCATCTCCGGCACCACCAGCGCGCTCACGCGCGTTTACCAGCTTAGCCCGCAGTCCTTAGGCGTTACCGTGTTCAGCGCGCTGGTGGGCACAATTTTCGGCGCCATGCTGGCCGGTTTTCCGGGAGAGCGCTATGGACGGCGCGACAGCCTGCGCATTCTGGGCGTGCTCTATGTGGTCTCCGCCGTGGGCTGCGCATTCGCCTGGAAGTGGGACGCGCTGGTGGCGTTCCGCTTCATTGGCGGGCTCGGCATCGGCGGCTCCTCCGTGCTCGGCCCCATGTACATTGCGGAAATCGCGCCTGCCCGGTTGCGTGGACGCCTGGTCGGCCTGTTCCAGTTCTGCGTCGTCTTTGGCATTCTGCTGGCCTACTTCTCCAACTACCTGATCGGCTTGGCGCGCTTCGGAGCGGCGCAGTGGCGCTGGATGTTCGGCGTAGCCGCCATCCCCGCGGTTGTATTTTTCCTGCTGCTCTTCGGCATTCCGCGCAGCCCGCGCTGGCTGGTGAAAAAAGGCCGGGTGGAGGAGGCGCGCGCGGTGCTGCGGGCGCTGGGCGATGAAAATTACCAGCAGGACCTGCAGGAGATTGTGGAATCGGTCCACCTGGAACAGCGCCAGACGCAGGAGCCGCTGTTCTCCCGCAAATTCAGGCTGCCCATCTTCCTCGCCGTTACCATCGGCATGTTCAACCAGCTCTCCGGCATCAACGCCATCCTCTATTACCTGAACGATATTTTTGCCCATGCCGGTTTCAGCCAGGCCTCGGCCAGCCTGCAGGCGGTGGCGGTCGGCTTCACCAACCTGGTGTTCACCGTGATCGCCATGTCGGTAATTGACAAGCTGGGCCGCAAGACTCTGTTGCTGGTGGGAGCGGTGGGCACGGCGCTGTGCCTGGCGGGCGTGTCTGCCGTGTTCTTCACCGGCCGGCATGAAGACAAGCTGGTATGGCTGCTGATCGGCTACATCGCCTTTTTCGCCTTTTCCCAGGGGGCAGTCATCTGGGTGTACCTGGCCGAAGTTTTTCCCAACACGGTGCGCGCTAAAGGCCAGAGCCTGGGCAGCTTTTCGCACTGGTTCATGAACGGGCTCATCTCGCTGGTATTTCCCATGGTGGCGGCGCGCTCCGGCGCTTATCCCTTCGTCTTCTTCTCCGCCATGATGGCGCTGCAGTTCTTTGTGGTGCTGTTCATCTACCCGGAAACCAAGGGCGTGACCCTGGAAGCCATGCAGAAGAAGATGGGGATTGCTTAGGCGTTTGAACTTCGTCGCCGCGGATGCTCGCGGATCAACACGGATTATTTGCAGGTCATGGCGGATTCGGTTTTCACCGCGGAGAGGCAGAGGGCGCCGAGGTTGAAGAGGGTAACTCCTGCGGGTCTCCCGCGCGTCGTCCGAGGGCGCAGTAGCCGGCTGAAGGCAACGCCTCGACCGAGGAGCATGAATTGATCCGCGTTCATCCGCGGAAAAGAATTTCCCTGCGGCCTCTGCGTCGAGCTCTCACTTCTCGCGGGAAACCACGAAGCCCGGCACCCACAGCAGAGCGCGCTTGATTTCGGAGTCGGGAAAGATGCAAATCGCCTGGCGGGCGGACTCGGCGTATTGCTGGGCGCGGCGGGTGGCCGCCTCGACCGAGCCGTAGCGCTGCAGCATGGCCAGAATGTCGGAGTGGGTGAAGCCGTTGAAAGCGCGCTCCCGCAGCACGGCTTCGATCTTCTGGCGCTCCTCCACGCTGCAGTGCTCCAGTAGATGGATGACGGGCAGCGTGACCTTGCCCTCGCGCAGGTCGCTGGCCACCGGCTTGCCCAGCACGTCTTCGGTGGCGGTCAGGTCGAGGACATCATCGGCGATCTGAAAGGCCATTCCCAGGCTGCGGCCGTATTCCGCCAAACGCTCTTCCTGCTCAGCCGACACTCCGCCCAGAATTCCGCCCAGGCGCATGCACACGGAAAACAGGCAGGCGGTCTTGCGGTAAATGAGCTCCAGATGCTCGTCCAGCGAGATGCAGCGGCCGAGCTTCTCAATCTGCAGCAGTTCGCCTTCCACCATGCGCTGGGTCAGGTCAATGAGCACGTCGAGAATGCGGAAGTTGCGCTCCTGCACGGCCAGCTTGAAAGCCTGCATGTAGAGCCAGTCGCCGGCCAGCACGCAGCGTGAGTTGCCCCACTGGTGGTTGGTGGAAGGGCGGCCGCGGCGCATCTGGGCTTCGTCGATGATGTCATCGTGCACCAGGGTGGCGGTATGGATAATTTCCACCACCGCGCCCAGGCCTATGGCGCCCCGGCCTTCATAGCCGCAGAGCTTGGCGGAAAGCAGCAGCAGCGCCGGGCGGATGCGCTTGCCCCCGCCGTTGCGCAGGTACTCGCCAATTTCGGTGATGACCTCGACATCGGAGGCGGTATCGGCGCCGAACTCGCGCTCGATGGCGAGCAGGTCCTCGCGCACCAGTTCGAATACCGACTGCAGCGTGATGGGAGCGATGGTCGCCACGTTCAATTAGATTCGTTCATTACTGCTTCACTGCGATGCCCCGGCAAGGTGCGGTGCTGCACTCAAACCGTGCGGTAATTGGTGAACTGCATGTCAATGCCGAAATCGCTGCCCCGCAACAGGGCAATCACCGCCTGCAGGGTGTCGCGGTCCTTGCCGCTCACCCGCACCAGGTCGCCCTGGATGGAAGCCTGCACCTTGTGCTTGGAATTCTTAATGGTCTTGACGATCTCCCGCGCCTTTTCCGTGGGAATGCCCTGCTGCATGGAGATTTTCTGGCGCACGGTGGAGCCGGCGGCGGGCTCGATCGCCCCGTAGGTGAGGGCTTTGAGGGGCACGCCGCGTTTTACCAGGCGCTGCTGCAGCACGTCATTCACCGCCTTCAGCTTGTAATCATCCTGCGATGTGAGGATGATGGCGTCCTTGCCCTCCAGGGCGATGTTCGACTTGGAGTCTTTCAGGTCGAAGCGAGTGTGAATCTCCTTCAGCGCCTGCTGGATGGCGTTGGAAACCTCCTGCAGGTCTACCTTGCTCACGATATCGAATGAGTTCTCAGGCATACGGTGAAACCACCATTATCGCGTGCTACTTAGATTAGAGCTATGCAATTTAAAAAAGTCGTAAAAGTTCCGGCTGGTGCGCTCCCCCACCTGTTCCCGGGAAAGGCCCCTCAGTTCGGCGATCTGCCGCGCCACCTCCACCACAAACGCGGGCTCATTGCGTTTGCCGCGGTGGGGCACCGGCGCAAGGAACGGCGAATCCGTTTCGATGAACATGCGGTCCAGGGGCGCCTCGCGCGAAGCATCGCGGATGTTCTGCGCCTTGGCGAAGGTCACGTTGCCGGCAAAGGAAATGATAAAGCCCATGTCCAGGGCCGCGCGCATGTGCTCCAGTTGGCCGGTAAAACAGTGCAGCACGCCTCCCAGGCCGGTCGCGGCCCAATGCTCGCGCAGCAGCTGCAGGCAGTCCTGCCAGGCGTTGTCGCTGCCCTCTGAGGGCCGGCAGTGAATCACGACGGGCAGTTTGGCGGCGCGCGCCAGCTCCATTTGACGCACAAACACCTGCCGCTGCACCTCCCGCGGCGAGTGGTCGTAAAAATAGTCCAGCCCGATTTCGCCCCAGGCAATCACCTTGGGATGCGTGGCCAAGCGCTCCATTTCCTCAAAATCGCTGTCCATCGCCAGCTGGGCCTCGTGCGGATGAATGCCGATGGTGGCCAGAACCCAGTCGTGCTCCTCCGCCAGCTCGATGCCGCAAGCCAGCGAACCTGGCCCCGTGCCGCTGCCTATGGCGACAATAGTCTCGAGGCCGGCAGCGCGCGCCCGCTCCAGCACCTGGGCGCGGTCGCCATCGAACTGCGTCATCTCGAGATGGGCGTGGGAATCTACGAACACAGCTTCTAGCTCCTGGCTGCTACCTTCTAGCTGTCAGCTCTCAGATATTGTTGATGGCTGGCAATCAATGTCCTTTTGCGTTATCCGCTTTGCTCTGTCATCCCGAGCGAGCGCGACTGATCCCGCTTTGCGGGAAAAGAGCGCGAGTCGAGGGACCTTGTGCTTTCCCCACTCACCCTCGAAGGCCGAGAGCCAAAAGCCGAAAGCACATCAAGCAAAACCGACTACCGAGATCCTTCGCCACGCTCAGGATGACCGCTGCGGGCTCCCGCTGCGCTCACGCCCGCAAAGCGCGGTCACTTCAGTCTCGCCCCCACCGGCACATCCTCCAAAAACCCCGCCAGCACAGGCTTGCCTTGCTCGCCAACGGAAGCCGCCACAATCATCCCGTCGGATACCAAACCGCGCAACTTGCGCGGCGCCAGGTTGGCCACAATCACCACCTTGCGCCCAATCAGCAACTCCGGGGCGTAGGCTTCGGCAATTCCGGCCACCACCTGCCGCACTTCGCTGCCCAGGTCAACCTCCAGGCGCAGCAACTTGTCCGCGCCCTTGACCTTTTCCGCCACTTTGACTTGGCCGACGCGCAACTCCACTTTGACAAAATCCTCAATCCCGATCTTGCCTTCCGGCGCGGCCGGCGTGCTGGGCTTGGCTGCCGCCGCGGGCACAGTTGCGCTGGCGCCAGCCGCCGCTGCCGCAGGCGCGGGCGCGGGTTTCACTTCCACGGCTCGTGCGGGATAGTCGGGCACAGTTTCCACTGGTTTCTTTTCGGTTTCCACAGTAGGTGTCCTTCGTTGCTCTTCCATGGCCTGCATTTTTTCTACAGCGCTCTTGTCGGCGCGGGGAAAGACGGGCTCCACCTTGCCGATCTTGGTGCCCAGCTGCAACTGGCCCCATTTCAGCTCGGCGAGCTTGAAGTTCACGATCTCGCCCAAGCCCAGTTGCGCCCAGATGCGTGCGCTCGAATCCGGTATCACCGGATTTACCAAAGCGGCGACCACGCGCAGGGCTTCGGCGCTGGTGTACAGAATGGTGCCCAGGCGCGCCCGGCTGAGTTCGTCCTGCTTTTCGCCCAGGGTCCAGGGCTCGTTTTCCACCAGGTATTTGTTGACCGCGCTGACCAGCGACCAGGCGGATTCCAACGCGCGCGAAAACTGAAATTCCTCGAAGTGAGCATTGAATTCGGCGATGGTGCGGCGGGCGATTTCCGCGATCTCATCATCCGCCGGCTTGCGCGCGGCTGTGGCCGAAGGATACGGCACCTGCCCGCCGAAGTAGCGCGTGATCATGGTCAGGGTGCGGCTGGCCAGGTTGCCCAGGTCGTTGGCCAGGTCGGCGTTGTAGCGCTGCACCAGAGCATCGAAGGAAAACGAGCCATCGTGCCCGAAAACGATCTCGCGCAGCAGGAAATAGCGGAGGGCGTCGCGGCCCATGGTGTCCACGATGGTTTCGGCGCGCACCACATTGCCCCGCGACTTTGACATCTTGTCGTGCTCAAAAAGCAGCCAGCCGTGGGCCACAATCGTTTTCGGCAGCGGCAGGCCGGCGGCCATCAGAAAGGCCGGCCAGTAGACGCAGTGGAAGCGCACAATCTCCTTGCCGATCATGTGCACGTCGGCGGGCCAGTAGCGCTGGAAGCGCTGCTGGTCGGCGGCATCGGGCGAGCCAAAGCCGATGGCGGTGCAATAGTTGCTGAGCGCATCCAGCCACACATAAATGACATGCCCGGGATCATCCGGCACGGGCACGCCCCAGCGGAAGGTGCTGCGCGTCACCGAAAGATCGCGCAGGCCGGAGCGCACGAACGATACCACTTCGTTGCGCCGCGTTTCCGGGCGAATGAAGTCGGGTTGGTCGCGGTAAAGCTTCAGCAGCTTCTCTTCGAAGGCGGAGAGCTTAAAGAAGTAATTCTCCTCGCTCACCGTCTCCGTCGGCCGGCCGCACTCGGGGCAGGGCGCGCCGG
>Ga0187821_10000421_pt1 | contig 10887 bp, 6 predicted proteins | sample NC_wetland_sal_i_20_FD_132442 | JGI IMG/M metagenome (GOLD analysis project Ga0187821, IMG submission 132442) | Wetland sediment microbial communities from Neuse River Estuary, North Carolina, USA - SourceSoil_1 | ecosystem: Environmental > Aquatic > Freshwater > Wetlands > Sediment | place...
GACCGCTGGTTATTCCGCACGTTTACAACGGCACCGACAAAACATTTTTCTTCATTAATTTCGAGAGCGCCTGGAATCGCACCGCCGTCGATCAGTTCGCGACTGTGCCAACGGCCTTCGAGCGAGCCAATCCAGGCGATTTCTGCGACGTGCCCGGCGTGCAGTTCTATGTGCCGGCGAATCCCGCGGCTCCGTTCGGAGCGCGCACGCTGGCGAATAGCGGCGGCTGCCAGATTCCGTCGTCGATGATCAACAACACAGCGCTGCAACTGCTGCAGTTCATCCCCGCGCCGAACCTGCCGAACGCCGGGCCGGTGGACAATTTCAACCTGGAAACGCACGTCCCGACGCAAAACACGCGCATCAACACGCGCATCCTGCAAACTTTTTCGCCGACGTTGAGTGGGCGCGTGGTCTATAACTTCAGCCAGGCGGGAAGCCACACGTTTCAGTCGTTTCCATCGCTGGAGAGCAACTCGGGAACGCGCGGCCAGTCGGTCACGCTAGGCCTGACGCAAAACTTCAGCCGCTCGTGGATTAACGATTCGCAGCTGGTCTACTCGCGCAATCGCCTGCTGAATCTGAACTCGTTCGCCAACGTGGACAATGTCTCGGCGGGGCTGGGTATCACTGGAATTTCCAGCGCCCCAATCGACTACGGCCTGCCGCAGCTCGGCTTCACCAACTACACCGGCCTTAGCGATGCGCCGCCCTCGCTAACTCGGAATCAAACCTACCGCTTCGTCGACAACGTCACCAATCTGCGAGCCAAACACACGCTGACGATGGGCGCAGAAATCAGGCGCATCGAAAACAACACGTTCACTGACGCCACGCCCGAGGGCCAGTTCAGCTTCAGCAGCTTGATGACGGCGCAACTGGACTCGAGCGGCAATCCGGTCGCGGCGGCGCCCGGCACGACCAATGGCTACGACTTCGCCAGTTTCCTGCTGGGCCTGCCTTCGGCGACCAACGTTCGTTTCGGCACGCCGAGTTCGTATTTCCGAAGCTGGGCGTTCATTGGCTATTTCAATGATGACTGGCGCGTGCGGCCGAACTTCACGCTGGAATGGGGGCTGCGCTACGAGGCGTTCACGCCGCCTTCGGAGCTGTGCGGCCACTTCTCGAATCTGTCGCTGAACTCTACGTTCACCGAAGCGACCGTGGTGATTCCGGCGCAGACGTCTTCGTGCAGCACGGCGCCTTCGTCGTCCGCGAACGTGCTGCAAAGCTCGTCGCTGATCAATGGCAACTACGATCACTTTTCGCCGCGGCTCGGCATTGCCTGGCGACCGCCGCTCAAGGCACTCGAAGGCAAGCACGCGACAACCATTCGCGCCGGCTACGGCATCTTCTACAACGAGTCGGTTTATAGCCAACTGACGACGGAGCTGGCGAACCAATTTCCATGGGCCAATTCGCAGATGCTGATCTCGCAGCCCTGCCAGCCTTTGGTCATCACGAATATCCCGAGCTCGTCGTGCTCTTCCACGGCGTCGACCGTTTTGCCGAACACGTACGCCATTGATCCGAATTACAAAGTGGGCTACGCGCAGATCTGGAATTTTGGAACGGAGACGACTCTTTTCCCCAACACGACGCTCTCGCTCACCTACACCGGCACGAAGGGCACTCACTTGGACATGCTCTTCGCGCCCAACCGCCCGCTGCCCGGCAGCACCTCGCTCACGCCGCAAGTGGCCAACGCGGGCGACTTCATCTACGACACGTCGGGCGCGAACTCGATCTTCAACGCATTGCAAGTGCGGCTGCAGCAGCGGACCACTCACGGCGTCGGCGGGAACGTGATTTACACCTACGGAAAATCGCTGGACGATGCCAGCTCGATTGGCGGCGGCACGCCGGTCGTGGTGCAGAATCCGAACGACATTCGCGCCGAGTACGGGCTTTCTTCCTTCGATGTACGGCAGCAGCTTCGTGCGACGTACTTCTACGAGATTCCGTTGGGCGACCGCCATCGCTTCGCGCAGAAGGGCATCGCTGAGGATTTGTTCGGCAATTGGCGGCTGAGTGGCAACATCACTGCGCAAACGGGCACGCCGTTCTCCGCGATAGAAACCGGCGCGCTCGGCAACACCGGGGGCGGCGGCTCCTTCAGCACGCGTCCCGATCAGATCTGCAATCCCAATTTACCTTCAGGCCAGCGGAGTCCGCTGCTGTTCTTCAACACGGCGTGCTTTCTGGCGGCGCCAGCGGGGCAATTTGGCGATGCGCAGCGCAACAGCATCGAAGGCCCGGGGACATTTACGTGGAACTTACAGATGGCCAAGTGGATTCCGTTCGGCAAGGATCAAACGCACCGAGTGGACATTCGTTGGGAGATCACCAATCTCACCAATACGCCGCGCTACACGGGCCTCTCCACCATCGTCGGCTCAGCCACTTTCGGGCGCGTGATCGCGGTGCAAGGGAATCGCACCATGGACGTCAACCTGCGGGTGAATTTCTGATGCGAGGCGCGATGAAGAGTTCGGCAGGCAATCGATTTCTCGCGGCGCTGGCGCTCTTCGCGCTGCTCGCTCCATCAGGGCTGGCGCAAGCGCCGCAGCAGCCCGTGCAGCCGCAGGCGCCCGCACCGATTCCGCGGACCTTGCCGCTCAGTGACAAGGGAACGATTCGCGCGGCCGTGGATTTGGTTGAAGTCGACGTGCAGGTGACGGACAAAGACGGCAAGCCCATCAAGGGCCTCTCGCAAGACAAATTCTCGGTGTCCGAGGATGGCAAGGACCAGAAGATTTCGACGTTCGATTACTACGACGTGGAGAACATCGAGAAAGCTGCGGCTGCAGACACGGCGCCGATTACGGTTTCGATTGGCGGTGTCGCCGCGCCCGATCAGTTGCGCCAAACGGTTCGCGATCGCCGGCTGATCGTGCTGTTCTTCGATCTCACTTCGCTGCAGAACGATGACCTGACGCGCTCGACCAACGCGGCGAAGAAATTCCTGAAGGAGCAGATGACGCCGGCGGACCTGGTCGGCGTTGTTTCGTTCGGGAATCAGCTGCAAGTGCTCGCGGATTTCACTAATGACCGCGATCTGCTCACCCAGGCCGTCAACGCGTTGCTTCCCGGCAACGAATCTCAGCTCGCCACGCTTGCTTCCGCTTCGGCATTTGGCAATGAAACCGCGTCCACCGAAGACACGAACTCTGCTTTCACGGCCGACGACACCGAGTTCAATATTTTCAACACCGATCGCAAGCTGATCGCGCTGGAATCGACGGCCGATCTGCTGAAGGATATCCCGGGCAAGAAGGCGGTCATCCAGTTCACCGGTGGCATCACGCAGACCGGCGAGGACAACCGCTCGCAACTGCGCGTCACGACCGACGCGGCGAATCGCGCCAACGTTTCATTCTATACGGTGGACTCGCGCGGCTTGATGGCGGAAATTCCCGGCGGCAATGCGACGGTGGGCGCAGCCAGCGGCAGTTCCATGTTCTCGGGCGCGGCGGTCTTTCACCAGTCGGACGCGCGAGAAGACTCGCGTGACACGCTCGCGACGCTCGCTTCGGACACCGGCGGGCGCGCCTTCTTCGATTTGGGCGATTTCGCTCCCGCGTTCCACAGTGTGCAAGCCGATTCGGCACGATACTACCTGCTCGGCTACTACAGCGCCAACGCGGCGCGAGACGGGCGCTGGCGCACGCTTAAAGTGAAGATCAGCGGCGCACCGGGTGCGAAAATCCGGTATCGCGAGGGCTACTACGCCGCCAAGGATTTTGCCGTCTTCACGACGGAGGATCGCGAGCGGCAACTCGAGGACGCCATCCGCTCAGAAACGCCTGTGGTCGAACTGCCGATTGCGGTGGACACTTCCTACTTCGAGGTCGAGAAGAATCAAATCTTCGTGCCGATTTCGGCGAAAATCGCGGCCAGCGCGCTGCAGTGGGCGCAGAAGAGCAACCGCCGCCAGGTGAACTTCGACTTTGCCGCGGAGATTCGCGGAGCCCAGTCCAACCGCATTGTAGGTGCGCTGCGCGACACGATTACCGTCAATCTCGATGCCGAGCGATTCCAGCAGCTGCAGCAGAACGCACTGCAGTATCAAGGCGGCATTGTGCTGCCACCGGGCGACTACAAGCTAAAATTCCTGGCGCGCGAAAACGAAACGGGACGGATCGGCACCTTCGAGGACGAGCTCAAGCTGCCTGCGGCTTCAGCAAATTCGCTGCAACTCAGCTCCGTGGTGCTTTCAAGCCAGCTCATCGAAGACCAAAAAGACTCGGACGTGAAGACCAAGACTTATGCGCCCAATGCCAAGATGAAGGAATCGCCGCTCGACGTCGGCGGCGAGCGCATCATTCCGAGCGTGACCCGCGTCTTCAGCGGGCAGCAGATGCTCTACATTTTCTTCCAGGCCTACCTGCCCGGCGGCGCAGACCCAAGCAAGCTCCGCGCCGGCATCGAACTGTTCCGCAATGGACGCCGCTTCAACCAGACGCCGATGGTTGCCCCGGCCCAAGTGGACGACAAGACGCACACGGCTTCGTTTCGGATGAGTTTGCCGCTCGCGGATGTGCCGCAGGGAAGCTACACAGTGCAAGCAATTGTCGTGGAGGCGGGCGGGGGACACGCAGCATTTGGCCGGAACTACTTCGCCCTTCGCGCAGAAACTGCTGCGACGCCAACCGCAGCGCCTGCCGACGCTGCTCCGGCCGCCGCGACTACCACTCCAGGCGGAAACTGAGTCGTTTCGCTATTTCGTATCTACGCCGTCAGCGCCAGCCGCGAACTGACGGTATTGCTCTTCTTCGGACGGCACACACATCTGTTCGGGAACGCTCTGGCTCGGCTCGAGGTGAAAGATCAAGCCCGGCTGCGCGACGAAAGGCTTGGTGTACATCCTCGGGTCGTCGATCGTGACGACCATCTTGAGCTGGTTTTTGTCGAGGCGCGTGTACTTCTCCTCGACTTTCATGTCCAGGCTGTGCGGGTCGCCGTAGGGATCGAGCCAGCTGCGATCATCCGCGCCGACCGTATTGACCACGAAGGTGTTGCCGTCCCAGTGGGCCACGGAGTAGCCGAACCAGCGCGGGTCAGGACCGCCGGGCTTGCCGACGTTTGTGGGTAGCGTGCGGCCGTCCGTCCAAATCTCGCGCCAGACTGCGTTGTACTGAAACAGCTGCACGACCTTCGCGGGCGTCTGCACCATTTCCATGTGGCGCATCTGGTAAAAGAGCATGCGCGGGAAGCCCAGCGGATCGCAATAGACGTAAGGATCGTTGGTTTCCGAGACACCGACGAGTTTGCTGGCGCACTCGTTGTTCGGATCGTTGTAACCGGCACACGCATTGAGCGGCTTGTTGATGTCGAACGCGGCCTTTCCTGCCGGCGTGAACGGAGAGACTTCCTTCCCCGTGGTGTTCCGCACCACGCCTTCCCAGTTGCCGTTGAGATTGTGCGGGTCGAAGGGAGCGTTGTCCGGCTTCGGGCTCTTCCACACGGAGTTCGGCGTGTCTTTCACCGGCGTGCCACGGCCTCCCGCTCCATTGATGAACTGCCCGTCACCCTGAGCGAACGCGCCACATGAGACAGACAGAACCGCGCCCAAGAGAATCACGCAGCTGCCAAGCTTATGGATTTTCACGACGCCTCCCTTATTCTCCGCCGGGCGTGAAACGAGCAGATGCAATACGCGCCTACTTGGCGTGGATCATCTTCCCATCGGGAAGCTTGGCGCTGACCAACTCACCGTAGGGCGTGCCAGCCTTTGAGACCGACACATAGGCGGTGATCTTGTCGCCAGGATGAACCGTGTCGCGCGTCCAGCCTTCTTGCATGGACGCTTCGGGACTGCCGAACTCCGCGGCCCAATGCACGATCTTGCCGTCATCGTCGGTGACGTCAAATTTCAGGATGCAGTGCGGGTTGATCCACATCAGTTGCGTCACGGTCGCTTTCATCTCGACCTGCTTGCTCATGTCAAACGACACGGTGCCGTGATGAGCGAACAAGGACCCCGACAGCATGAGAGCGCAAAGCGCCACGAACGCAGACACAGCGATTTTCGTTTTCATCCCCGAACCTCCGCTACGTTTTTGACGAAAGCACCAAGCGCGCAGTTTCATCCGCCGCGCAGGAAGCTATTTCTTAAGGCCGGCCGCAGGGTCGCGCACCTTGGAGTTGAACTCCTGCTCTTCGGACGGCACGCAATAAACCTCTTCCAGTTCCGTGACGCCTTTCGGCAGCTGCAGATGAAACGGCATGGGCTTCTTGCTCACCCACGGCGCGTTGTAAATCTTCGGATCCTTCAGCGTCATGCTGACCGCGAGCGTCAAAGCATCGGGGTGCTGCCAGCGCTCTTGCAGAGTCATTTCCTCGCTGTGCGGGTAGCCGAAGCCGTCGAGCCAAGTCTTTTCGTTGTAATGGGCGGAGTCGATCACCAGATCGTTGCCGTCCCAATGGCCCACGGCGTAACCAAACCAGCGCGGATCGGCGTCTTCGGGAATCTTGCGGCCGTCCATGAAAATTCGGCGCACGGAAAAATTCCACTCAAAGATCTGCACGATTTCCGTGGGCGTCTGAACGAACTGAAACGAGCGGATGTTCTGCATCAGGTTCCGCGGATAGCCCAAAGGATCGCAGAATCCGAGCGGATCGTTTCCGGTGGCCGGCGGAACCGCGCGCGGTCCTTCCGACGGCAGATTCTGCTCGAACATTTTCTTGCCGAGCGGCGTCATCTCCGGGACGGGATTGCCCATGAGAATGCTCCAGGTCGTCGGCGTCGTCGCGCTTTCGCCACCCCACCAAACACCCGAGAGATCGTGCGGCTCGTAGGCGGGCTTTGGAGCCGACGCTGCCGCCTTGTTCGCTTGCGCCGAGCGCTTCCCTTGAGAGCTCGGGCCGTAGATCTGTGCGAAGGCAGGCGAACCAATCACCAGTAACGCCGCGGAAGCGAGAATCAGTCTTATGAGGCGCGTGCTAGCTATCGGGCTCGAGATTACTGTCACAGTCGTGTGCTCCATCCTCACTTAGCTGTTTTCGAGGATGGTATCACAGCACCGCTGCGCCCCAGAGAAGATGCGCCCCATTTTAGTGCGCTACCGAGCGCGGCGGGGCTTAACGCAAGAGCACAACGAGGCCTCGATGATTGCAGGCTATTGAGTTGAAGCCTCACATCGTCAGCACAACGCGATAGCGCGCGTTCCCGCTCATCATACGCGCATAGCCCTCAGCTGCTCTTTCGAGAGGATACGTTTCAATCATCGGGCGGACGCCGGTGAGTTCTGCGAACCGCAGCGTGTCTTCCTCGTCCGCTGAGGTTCCGGACGCCCAGCCTTGAATCGAGCGGCTCCAAGTCACGAGCTGTACCGGGGTGATTTCAAGGGGTTCCGCGGCCACACCAATCACCATGAGCTTGCCGTTCGGACCCAAACCATCGAACACTTCGGACATCGCTTTCGAGCTGGGGGCCGTTGATAGGATCACCCGCGCGCCGCCAAGTTTCTGCAGCGTCTCAGCGACGTTGGCGGAGGCGCTATCGATATACACGCTCGCTCCCAGTTGCTTTGCCAGCTCAGCATTTTCGGATCCGCGCCCGATTGCCGCGACCCTATAACCAAACTTGTCAGCAAACTGAATTCCGAGGTGACCCAGTCCGCCAATTCCCTGCACCGCAACGAGATCACCCGGCATGGCGCCGCTGTGCCGCAACGAGTTATACATGGTGATTCCCGCGCAGAGCAGCGGCGCCGCTTCGACGCTGGTCAGGCTCTCTGGAATCGCTACTACGGCTTCGACCGGGGCCACCATGAACTCCTGGTAGCCTCCGTCATAATTGATGCCTGGGACTTTCAGATTTTCGCAATTCCGAAAATCGCCACGCTGACAGGCGCGGCACGTTCCATCGTGGCCGCCGTGCCAGCCGACCCCTACGCGTTGCCCCTTCTTCCACTCGGCAACCTCCGCACCGAGTTCATCGATAACGCCGACGACTTCGTGGCCCGGAACGCGGGGATACTGAATACCAGGCCACTGGCCCTCTTTCGTAAAGACGTCGCTGTGACAAATGCCGCAAGCCTGGACCCGGATGCGCACTTGGTGCGGACCCGGCTTAGGGATCTCGCGTTCGACGACTTCGAAGTCCGCTCCCGGTCTGGGAACCTGGACTGACTTCATAGGCGCGGTTGCCACTCCTGGAGTTGCCATAGATCCTCCTGTGGGCGTTGCTGAAAGTGCACCTAATAGATGCGACAGACCACTCTTAAGTGACTGCCGTATTCAGCGTTTAACATTTTGGCGTGAAAGCGAAGATGGTACCGCGCACATGAGACTTGCTGATTTTCGCAGGCGGTTCTCACAGCGCAGTCAACCGGGAGGTTTACTTGTCGACCGATTCCGTCGGGACGGCCGATTCTCCGTCCTTCGGCGGAGGTTCGGGAGCGAAGAGGAGACTCGGCGGCACGATCACGGTCGCCACAGCTGTCGTCGACGGGACGGTTGAAGCAGGCACGTTAGCGGCCAGCAACTCCGCGGACGAACTCGGTGGGGGCGTGGCAGCCAGAAGAAATGCTTGAGGACCGGCGGCCGTCGCCACGGCTGGCGAAAACGGGTCGGGTGCGGTCGTGGGAGGCTCACTGGGCGTTGCAGGCGAGGTAGGCGACACCGGCGTAGCCTCCGTTGAAATCGGTTCAGGCGACACCGGCGCGATCGCGTCGAGCACGTCCTGCGGAATCGCAGGCGAATCGCGCCTGATCTCGCGTTTCGACGGCTCCAGATTCATGGCTGGAGACGCCGCGAGTTCCTTCGTAACGGCAAATTCCAGATGGAATGTCGTTCCGACGCCCGGAATGGTCTCGGCGAAGAACCGCCCGCCATGATCGCTCACCACGGCCTGCGTTGTGGGCAAGCCTAAGGCTGCTCCAGGCGTCTGCCGCGCGCGGAAAGCGGTGAACGGATCAGACCTCTGCTCGCTACCGAATCCTGTGCCGCTGCCCGAAATCTGAATCCGCACGGTGTTATTGGATTCTGTCGTGCGAACCATCAGCGTGCCACCCGAAGGCATCGTATCGATCGAATGAAGCAGCAGATTATCAAATGCTCTTCGAAGCAAATCCGGGTCAGCCAGAATCTTGCCAATATTGTTGTCGAGAGCCAGCTCGGGCGTAATCGGCGGGCGGCCCAAGGCCCGAAACTGCGTCTCGAACGCCTGCATTACCCCGCGCAAAATCTCGTTGACATCCACCGGCTTGCAGCGAGGCTGCGGCATCTTGGCAAACTCGCTGAAGCGGTTCACCACGGCCTTCAGCTCGTCCAGTTCCGTGCGCAGCGCGGCCAAGGATTCATTGAGCACCTCGCCAAACCTCGGCGACGATTCCGCCCGCGCGCGCGCCAAACCGCTGACGGTGACTTCCATGGGGAAAAGGTACTGTTTGACTTCCTGGCTCATGCGCTGCGTTACGTCGCGCCAGGCCGCCACCCGCTCGGTCTGCACCAATCGGGTTCGCTCGCGCGAAAGGTGCGCGGTCATTTCATTGAAGGCCTTGGCCAGCTCACCAGCCTCTTCGCGAGACCGCCCTTCGACTCGAGCCGCCCAGTTCCCTGCCGTTACCTGGCGCACGCCGGCCGTCACTTGCACGAGCGGCTTGCTGGCGCGCCTCGCGGCCCAACCGCTCAGAAGTAGGCCGCCCAAGATGCCGAGCCCCGCAATGAGGCCCGACCAAATCACAATGGCATTTTCCAGCGCAGCCAATTCCCGCTGCGTGCTGCCCAAGAGCACCACGCCGAGCGGTTCGTTCTGGCGCCCGATCAGCGGAATGGCCATGAAATCCTCCGCGCTGCCGCGGTCAGCCGTCCACTGGATATTGCGCTGCAAAGGACTCTGACTCTTTTCCGCGTCGGCAACGATTCCCGCAAACCGGTCGGGCTGATCGACCGCGCCATCGGCGCTGGTGAGGTTTTCCGGCGCGAACGACGATCCAAGATTGGAGTACAAAAGCGCGCGCGTTCCGGAAGGCAGCGCCACGGACCGCAGAAATTCGCGGTCGAAGCGCAGGCCGCCAATCAGATAAATGCTCTTCTCGCCGACGGCAACCGTGCGAACCGCCAGCAAACCTAATTCGACGCCGTCCGGCAGATCGACCCTCTGCAGGAACGCGCTGCGATGGTTCCAGTCCTCGCCGTTTGTCACCCAGTCGGCCTTGTAGCCGGAGCGCGCCGGCCATTGTGCAGACGAAATGAGCGTGCCGTCGCCCGCCACCACATCGAGGAAGTCCAGTTGGTGGGCCGTTGCCAGGCCGCGCGCGTCGTTGGCATAGACGGACGGGTCCGCATTGGGCCGGCCAAGGTCCAGCACCATTCGCAGCGTTGCCTCGGCGTCAGCGAGGCCCTGCATGGAGTAGCTGACTTCGTGGCCGCGCTGGGCGATTTCCCTTTGGAATTGCGTCGTGAGGGTGGTGTCGCGGTCGCTGCCGAACCGCTGGTACGTTTGCTGCGCCTGACGTAGTGCGGCCCAGGCCAGGCAACCGGTCCCTGCCAAGACAGCGAGTGAGAATAGAGTGAAAAACCTGGCTCGAAACGTCATACCCGAGACGCGCCGGGGCTCCGGTGCGGCGCCTATGCCGCGTGTCCGACCGATGCCCGGTCCAGAGAAATCATAGACCACCCAAGTCGCGCGCCGATGAGAAATTGGGCGGCGCGTAGCGGGTTGGGAACCGCTCCCCTCGGTGGGTAGTTGGATAATCGCGCGTTGCTCGAAAGGACGGTAGCGAAGCGGTGTCATCCCGAACCCGGTCGCGTGTTTTTTGCGCGAACGGGGGTGAGGGATCTGCTGTTATAGCGCCGGGCTCAGTCGAAGCGGCACAGCAATACCGTAGTGTCCCACTTTCCCGCCCGCGAGGCTCAGGGCCGCGTTCAAGCGATTAC
>Ga0187821_10000422_pt1 | contig 10876 bp, 8 predicted proteins | sample NC_wetland_sal_i_20_FD_132442 | JGI IMG/M metagenome (GOLD analysis project Ga0187821, IMG submission 132442) | Wetland sediment microbial communities from Neuse River Estuary, North Carolina, USA - SourceSoil_1 | ecosystem: Environmental > Aquatic > Freshwater > Wetlands > Sediment | place...
CAGGCGGTCGCCCCAGAACATGTCGTTTACACCCCCGTTGGGCTTGCCGCCGGCCGCGACCGCCCGCGCAAACACCTCGTCGACGTTGGGCACGTAAAGATACATGCCCCCGGTATACGCGCCGGCGGATTGCGGCGATTTGCCTCCCATGCCGGGAATTTCATCCGACAAGAAGATGATCGAATCGCCGATTTTTATTTCGGCATGGATGATCTTTCCGCCCGGACCCGGCATCTGCATGCGTTCCTCGGCGCCAAATGCCTTCTTGTAGAACTCGATGGCCTTGGCGGCGTCGTTAACCACCAGGGACGGGGTTGCGGTGTGGAAGCCCTCGGGAACCGGTTTTACAGAGGCTGTCATGAAGTATCTCCTTCCTATTTTTGATGGTTGGCTGGAATAGAAATCCAAGCTTCAGCGGAATATTTGTGCTACAGCCCGACATCTTAGTCCACTCCCGGCTGTGAGGAATGAGAAAAGATTGTAAAAAGACGTAACAGAACTGCCGCCACCCCACGTCATCCTGAGCGGAGGGGGCCGATTCGCTCCCGAATCGGCCCGCGGAGTCGAAGGAACCCTGGCAGCTTATCGAACATTGCAGGAAGACCGGTTCCAGCGACGGCGTCCTGTAGCAGTGTGGGAAGAGCGGTAGGGGTCCTCCGACTGCGAGGTTGCTTCGCGCAGCGAACCAACCTCTTCGCTCAGGATGACAATGCTTTAAGGTGCTCCATACAACTGCCGGTAGACATTGGCGTTCCGCAGAATGGCCTGCACGTATTCCCGAGTTTCGGTAAACGGGATCGACTCCACAAACTCCTGCGGATCGCGATATTTCCCCTGTCCCAGCCAGTCATCCACCCGGTTGGTGCCCGCGTTGTAAGCCGCCAGGGCGTATTCAAAGGCGCCGAATTTGTCCACCATCTCGCGGAAATAGCGCGTGCCCAGCTGCAGGTTCACCTCGGGAGTGAACAGTTCGGCGGAAGAAAAATGTCTGAGCTTTTCCTGTTTCGCGACCGCGCTGCCCACCTTGGGCAGCAGTTGCATCAGACCCAGGGCATTGGCCCGCGATACCGCGCTGGGATTGAATTCCGACTCCTGCCGTATCAGGGACGCCACCAGGTAGGGATCCAGCGCATTCTGCGATGAAAACTTTTTCAGATCAGGCCAGTAGGGCTTGGGAAACAGGGCCTCCCAGTAGGGGCGAGGCAGGGTGGGAAGATCCACGGCAAAATAATTGGGCACGGCGCGCTTGAATACCTGGATCGCTCCGTCGTAGCGTCCGGCATCCTCGTAGAGTTTGGCGGTTTCGGCCGGCAGCCAGTTTCCCTGGTCGCTGCCCTGTTCTTCGCTGGCCGCGGCTTGCAGCTCTTGCACCGCAAAGTCCAGCAGGCCGCCATTTTTCAGCACTTGCGCTTTCTGGTAGCGCAAGTTGTCGGTGGGCGGATCCGCGGTGGTGATGTTGGTCCCAGCGTTGATGGCGGGAACCCGGTCCAGCAGCGCATAGTGGGGAAGCTCGCCCGCGGGGTCGGGGTCGGCGTCCGCCTTGATCTCCCGCAGCCGCTGGCGCGCCAGTTCGCCATAATAGAAATTGCGGAAGCGCTCGGAAAGCTTCTGGTAATAGGCCCGCGCCATGGCGGTATCTTTGTCTTCTTCGGCCAGACGAGCGCGCCAGTAAAGAGCGGCCGGGATCTCCGCCGAGGCCGGATACAAAGCGATCTGCTGTTCGAATCCGGCTTTCGCCTCGGCGGCCCTGCCCTGGCGCAGGCTGAGCCATGCCACCTTCCAGTGCGCGTACGACGCCCGGCCGGCATTGGGAAAGCGCTGCTGCAACTCGCGATACGCGTCAATGGCCTTGTCGTAGTCGGGCTTAAGCAGGTAGAAATTGCCCGCGGAAAGCAACGCCTGCTGCAGCCACAAGCTGCTGGGAGCGGACTGACGCAGCTCGCCCAGGTAGCGCAGGAAGCCTTCCTCGTCACCGCTGCCGCGCGCGATCTCTCCCAGGTTGTACAGCCGTTGGGTGTTTATGTCAGGCGACGAGCTGTCCAGAGTTTCCAGGACCTTTTTCGCTTCCTTGTCTTGTCCGGACCGCCGCAACGCCACCGCCAGCGACAATTGAATCTCGGCACGGTCGCTCGGACTGGCCAGCGGAACCAGCGCGCGATACTCATCCGCAGCATCGCTGAAGCGCTTGCCTTTGGCCAGCAGGTCGGCCCGGGTTCTGCGTCCATTCAGTCCCAGCGGCGGCAACTGCGTCGCCGATGCCAGTTTCTTCAGTTCGTCATCCGCCTGGCCGGCTTCCGCGCTGAGCGGCATGGTGATGTACAGATTGCGCAGGATTTCCGCTGCTTTCATCGGCTGCCCGGCCGCGGCATAGGCCCGTCCCAGCGCCAGCTCGAGATCGGCACGTACCGGCTGGCGGCTTTTTTCCAGCGCGGCAATCGCATCCTGCGGCCGGTTTGCCGCCATAAGCGCGCTGCCGTACAAAACGCGCGCATCGCGCAACAGCAGCGAGTCGGGAAATTCCTTCTCGAAACCGCCCAGCGCGGCGACCGCCTCCGGTGATTTTCCGCTTTGCAGGTACGCCGTTCCCAGATAGAAGCTGACGTAGTCTCCCAGATCTCCGGCCCGGGTTTTGGCGCGGTTAAGGGCCTCGACGGCATTGGGGTAGTCCTTGTCGAGAACGTGCGCGTAGCCTAACACCAGCCAGGCGAGGGCTCCGGCATCTTCCTGGTTATGGCGGCGGGCGTAGGCCTCGACGCCCGCGTAAGCGGCGGGAGTGCGGTCCTGCAGCAGTTGCTGCGCCATGGGCTTCAGGCTGGTGGAGGCAACGAAGGCGGCGTGCATGCGGCGCGACCGGAGGGTGGGATGGCTGCGGCGCCGAACGACGGCTTTCCTGCTTTTCCTGCGGAGAGGCGGTGATTTCTGGCTGGAGGACTGCGCCGCCGCGGGCGAGGCAAAAGGCGGCAAACCGGCGCACAGGATTGCCACCATCAAAAAAATTCTAATCAGGACCGACAGCCAACGATGAAAGACCACTCTGATTAATTTCGCCGAAAATTGGCGCCCATGATGGAAGTATCGTCTTCGGCCAGGCTGCGCACCAGTTCCTGGCTGAAGTAATCGGCTCCGCCGGCGGCGGTGTTGCCGTATCGTTTCTGGTAAGTGATCCGGCTCTTTTCGATGTCTTCTTTGAGCCGGTCGTACAAGTCCTTGTTCTTGCGTCCCTCGCTGACCTTGACCTGGTTGTACAGCTTGATCTCATCCACCAGCAGGCGGGCGAAGCGTTGCGCCTTGCGATGGACGTCCGCGTCCTCGGGCGAGAGGTTGGCAAAGGGATCGGCTGCGGGCGCGGGCGCCGCCGCCGCGGCCGTGATCACGGGCTCGGCTTGCGCCACCGCCACCGGCGGTTCGACCTCGACCTGTGGAGGCGGCATGGTTTCTGCGACCGGGGCAACATGCTTCGGCGCATGGGCGGCGAAAGGATCCGAATGAGAAGGGGCCGCCGCTGCCGGCGCTGCACTTTCGGCCTTCTCGCCCGGGGCCTCGGCTGATTCTTCTTTCTGCGCCTGTTTGCGCAGCGAGGCTACTTCGAGCCACGCGCTGGTCACCAGCACCAGCAATTCGACGGCAGGGGAATCCAGCTTTCCTCCGCCCTCAACTCCCGCGTCGGCATAAACCAGCGCCGCAACTTTTTCCTTCAGCAGCAGGGGCAACAGCAGTAGCTGCTCATCGGCCGGGGCGCCGAATTTTGCCACAAATTCCGGATCGATATCCTGGGTCTTCCCGCTGAACGGCATGCGCGACCGCAAGGCTTGCTCGGGCACTCCCACGGTCACGTTGAGGGCAAAATCTTTTATGGTATCTTCGCCGTCCCTGGTGAAGCCGCGGCCCTGCCAGCCCGTGGCCGCGCCCGCTTTGATCACGAACAGGGCGGCGCGCCCGCTGTAGCGCACGGTGTTATCGAGCAGCGCGCGCAGGATCTCGCGTTGCGTCGTGCCCGACTGGATGGCTGCGATCGCCTTGAGAAGATTAGCCGCCCCGCTCTCACCCGAGGCGCTCGCGGCGGACGAAGCGCTGGCCTGTGGAAGTTCTTCCAGCACCCGGCGCACCAACTCGCTGCGCAATTCCGGGACGTGGTTATCCAGGACTTGCGACACCACCTTCTCGACGATTTGTTCGACTCCCGTGCTCTCTGCCATGGTCAGGTCAGCACTTCGGCCGCTGGATCCGGCTTTTTTGCCCTTCATCTCGGTTAAGCCTTGATTATAGGGTCACTTGACCGGTGTTTTCCGGTCACCTAAGGACGTGTTCTAATGCGGAAAGACCGCACTTGGAATTTATCGCAAACCGCCCAGTTATAGATACGTCAAAACAAATAAGCGGTAACTTGGGTTACCAAGTAAAATAACATTTCTGTCGCCAGTCGCAGGGCGTGAAAATTGTTGCATCGGAAGGAAGATGACAGCCATCCAACCAAAGGTAAGCGAGCCGGTCAGCGATGAGCTGGCACTGGTTCAGGCCGCCAAGGGCGGCGATGTAAGCGCGTTCGAGGAACTGGTCCGGCGTTATGACCGGAACGTGTTCCGCATCGCCCAGCACATCACGCAAAACCGCGAAGACGCGGAAGACGTGGTGCAGGATGCGTTCCTCAAGGCTTACACCAACCTGGGACAGTTCCAGGGCCAGTCGAAGTTTTATACCTGGCTGGTGCGCATTGCGGTCAACGAAGCGCTGATGAAGTTAAGGCGCCGGCGGCCGGAGCGCATGGTTTCGCTGGACGAAGACGTAAAGACGGAAGAGGACTCGGTCCCGCGTGAAGTAGCCGACTGGAGTCCGAATCCGGAACAGCAGTACAACCAGGCGGAGCTGAAGGAAATCCTGAGCAAAACCATTCAGGGACTTCCTCCGAGTTTCCGCACGGTGTTTGTGCTGCGGGACGTTGAAGGGCTTTCGACCGAGGAGACGGCTGAGGCTTTAGAGCTCAGCATTCCGGCGGTCAAATCGCGGCTCCTGCGGGCCCGGTTGCAGTTGCGGGAACGGCTTAGCCGTTACTTTCAGAAACGTGAGAGCGGAGATGGCAAACAGTGAAGTGCGCTGAATTCCTGCAGGAACTGACGAATTACCTGGACGGCGTCCTGGACGACCGGACCAAGGCCGAGCTGGAAGACCATCTGGCTTGGTGCCACAACTGCTACGTGGTTTGCGATACCACCAAGAAGACCATCGAGATTTACCGCGACTCCCAGCTTTACGAACTCCCCGACGATCTGCGTAACCGTTTGCGCTCCGCCATCGTAGCCAAGTGCGAGGCCCACAAAAAGACCGGTCCGCAGGAAGCCTGATCAGCCTGCCGTAATCACAACACACCACGTGGGACAGCCGCCCACGGCTGTCCCCACGCGGTTCCTCATTGTCTGCAACCTTTTGCAGGGTCGCGTCCCTTCCTCGATCTGCGAGTGGAACCCTTTTTCGCGAAACTGAATCTAACTATCTGTTAAAGGTTGGCCGGCCCGCACGAAAGGGCCGTTTTGGGGAGGACTTATGATCTCGGAATTATTCGATACTTTCTTCGGTTGCAAGCATTCTCATTTTAGTTTTCCTATCTCGGTCCGGCCCGCTTCGCGGCGCACTTCGGCGGCCAGGCTGACCGGCACTTATGTGGCTTGTCTGGACTGTGGCAGAGAATTTCCTTATGACTGGCAGGAGATGAAAGTCATTTCCTCGCCGTCGGAGCAGCGCCATTACGTGGCTTCACTGGCCCACAAGGCAGCTGCCTAAAAGGTTTCGGCTCCAAAAGTAAAGCCGCGAGTTCCCCGCGGCTTTTTTATTGATCTATTGAAATGTGGGCGCGAGCGCCCCGCTCGTGCAGCAGCGTTCCGAATGATTCCGCACGAGCGGGACGCTCGCGCCTACATCAGTTGCTGCTGCTGTCATCCCGGCGCTTCAGCGTCGGCCGATCATCATCGCCGCTTCCCTTGTCGTCGCTGCCATTCTTGTCGGGCGTGGAGGTCCGCCGCAGAGTCGGCTTGTTCTTGTCTTCCTTCTTGTCTAGGATCTTGTGCCGATTCTCGATCACCGCCAGCCGCGCCTTGACGTCGTCAAACTCCGATGTCGAAACCACGTATTGCGCCCGCGCCGGCAGGATAGTGGCAATCTCCTCTTGAGATTTGGCTATCCGGTCGGGCGTCTGGGGATGAGTGGAGAAGGCCTTGGCCAATGTCCCCGGCTTCTTTTTCTCCTGGGCCTGCACCTTTTCGAAGAAAGCGATGAACGCCTGGGGATCGTATCCCGATTTATACATGTACTGCAGTCCCAGATAATCGGCTTCCGCCTCGAAGCCTCGCGAGAAGTGCAGGAAGGTCATGGGCAGTGCCAGGCCGGCAGCCTCGTAGCCGGCGTAGCCGATCGCTCCGCCCACGAAGATCAGCGGAATCGAAGCCATCTGCATCAGGTTGCCGCGGGTATTTTCACGCGCCGCGTGGCAAGCCGCCACGTGGGCAATTTCGTGCGCCATCACGCCGGCCAGCTCCGCTTCCTCGTCCGCCGCCAGGATCAGGCCGGAATTGACGTAGAAAAATCCGCCGGGCAGGGCGAACGCATTGATGTCATCGGAGTCAATCACTTTGATGGTGAAGGGCACCTGGGCATCGGAGTTGCGCACCAGGTTCTGCCCGATCCGGTTCACGTATTCCGTGACCACAGGATCCTGAATCAACTTGACGCTCGACTCTACCTGCTGGGCGTAAGACTTGCCCATGGCAATCTGCTTCTCGACCCCATACCAGTTGCCCATTCCGGTCTTGCAACCCACGTTGCGGTTCCCGACGGCGTCGACGTCATCCTTGCCGCCATCGTGCTTGACCTTCTCCGGGTCGGCAGGTTCCGCCGGGGTGGGAGCCGTGCTTTGGGCTGCGCTAGCCGAGGCAGGCTGGTCCTTGGGAGGGGTACTGCCCTGATCGCTGGCCAGGCTCCAAGGCGCCGCGTAGCTCAACGTAAAAAACACAGCCAAGAGTGCTAAGAGCCGTAACCTCATAATGGACTCCCTTTTATTCCTTCCTGCCCCAGGAGGACTCTGGCTTGAATTATACGCCCGCCAGGAAACACCAGTGCCCGGGGTTTACCTGTATAGAGTTGGACGCAGGATTCCTCAGCGGGGTTACCCGTAGCTGCCAGTTACCGCACAAGTACTGGGCAGCGCCGGTGTCTCGTCGGCTGTTCGCGGGGGCATCTTGAGAGCTTCCGCAACCCTGGAGGCGAGACGAAAGTGGAAATCGGGTTCCACAAAAAGCCGCGAGGCGGCGCAAGAATTGAAGCCCACGGCGCAAGCCGTGGGTACGTTGTGGACGGCCAGCCAGCCCCGAAGGGGCGAAAAACGCGTTGTCACCCACTGTCTTCCTGCCCCTGCACGGCGGGCGGGACGCCCACCGGACAGCCGCCGGGACGGCGGCGACGCCAGGTTTCGCCTATGGTTTCGCCGCGATATCAAACTCCACCCGCAGCTCGTTCTTCACCTTTACCGCCCCGCCGCCAATGCTGATGGGCTCGATGCCGAAGTCCCTTTGTTTCAACTCCACCGTGCCTTGATAGTGGCCGCCTTGCGCCCTGACCGCCAGCTTCAGGGGGCGGGCCTGCCCGCGCAGGGTCAGATCGCCGCTGACCGACCAGCGTCCCTCACCGGCGGGTTCGACGGCGGTTGAACGGAAACGTATCTCGGGATACTTCTCAGAATCGAGCACCTTGGGGCCCAGCATATTCTCCTGGATCTCGGCCCGGTCCTTTTCCGAAACGTCCTTGTCCATGACTCGCATCTGGCGCGCATCCACAGTGAACTCAACGGAGTGGTCGGCTTCGCTGAGCGTTCCATCTTTGATGGGCGCGCTTATTTCGTGCTCATGGCCCAGGGCGGAAAAAATCCCAGTCTTGAACACGCGCACCGTCATCACCGATTTCTGGACGTCGATCTCGCCGGCGACGGCCGCGGTCCACAGCACGGCCGGCAACAGTGCTGCCCCTATCGCAAAGGCCTTCATGAGTTCCGCCTGTGTGGGGCGGACACTCTTGTCCGCCGCTTTTGATTTCCCTTGCCGCCACCCATTTTGCACTCCGGCCGCATGGCGCGAAAGCAAAATCAACCGCCACGGCGGCGGACAACAGTGTCCGCCCCGCACGGACTTGATAGAATCGGCACAAGTTGTCGAACGAGGACCGTGCAGTGAGTGAAAACGGAACGGAACGCTTTGCCCCCGGCTGGCCGGGAATTTCACCACGTTGGACTTCGAGCGCCAAGAGCGGCGTGGGGACCGCGCTCAACCTGCACAGCCGGGTATGGTTCACGCTCAGCCACGGCATCCTGAACGAAGTCTATTTCCCTCGCGTGGACCAGGCCTGCACCCGCGACCAGGGACTGATTGTCACCGACGGTTCCAGTTATTTCTCCGAGGAAAAGCGCCACTGCAAGTTTGAGAACCATGCCATTGAAGATGGCGTTCCCGTCTACAAACTGACCAACACAGAACTGCAGGGGCGCTACCGGATCGAGAAAGAGGTTTTCTCCGACCCTTATCGGAACGTGGTATTGCAACGGGTCCGCTTCGTGCCTTTACAGGGCACGCTGACCGACTATCGCTTGTACGCGCTGCTGGCGCCTCATCTGGCAAATTGCGGCTTCCAAAATACTGGTTGGATCGGCGATTACAAAGGCCTGCCGGCCCTGTTCGCTCACCGTGAATCGACCGCCCTGGCTTTTGCCTGCTCGGTGCCCTGGCGGAAAATGTCGGTCGGTTTCGCCGGATTCTCCGACGGGTGGCAGGACCTGTCGCAGCATTACCGGCTGACCTGGGACTACACCCACGCGGAAAACGGAAACATAGCGCTCACCGGCGAGATCGACCTGGCGGCGTGTAACGGAGAGTTCACCCTGGCGTTGGGGTTCGGCAGCCTTTGGGCCGAGGCCGGACAGGAAGTGCGCTCCAGCCTGCTGGAATCCTGCGACGAGCTGCGCCAGCATTACGTCTGGCACTGGAAACACTGGCAGGACAGCTTGCTGAAACTGGACGAGCCTCGCCGCGAAGTCGATTTATATCGTCCCAGCGTGGCGGTGATGCGTTCGCACGAGTCCAAGGAGTTCCTGGGAGGCGTGATCGCCAGCCTTTCCATCCCCTGGGGATTCAATAAGGGAGATGAAGACCTGGGCGGATACCATCTGGTCTGGCCTCGGGACCTCGTGGAAACCGGCCTTGGGCTGCTGGCGGCCGGCGCCGAACCCGACGCCCTGCGCATCCTGCGCTACCTCGAAGTCACTCAGGAGCCGGACGGACATTGGGCCCAGAACATGTGGCTGGATGGGCGTCCGTACTGGCTCGGCATGCAGATGGACGAAGCCGCCTTCCCCATCCTGCTGTTCGACATGCTGCGCCGGCACTCTCCGTTTGTTCTCGGCGACCTGGCGCGCTGGTGGGTGCTGGTCAGCCGGGCCGCGGGCTTCATCCTGCGCAACGGGCCGGTGACCCAACAGGACCGCTGGGAAGAAGACGCCGGTTATTCGCCGTTTACTTTGGCGGTGGAAGTATCGGGACTGCTGGCGGCCGCGGATCTGGCTGACGCGGTCGGACAAACAGACATTGCGCTCCATCTGCGGGAAACCGCCGATTGCTGGAACGAAAACATAGAACGCTGGGTCTACGCAAAGGACAGCGACCTGGCGCAGCAACTGGGCATTGAAGGCTATTATGTGCGGATCGCGCCGCCGGATTCGGATTGCGCCGCCTCGCCGCTGGAAGGATTTGTGCCGATCAAAAACCGGCCGCCGGGACAGAGCGAATTGCCGGCCTTGCACTTGATCAGTCCCGACTCGCTCGCGCTGGTACGCTTCGGTTTGCGGGCGCCTGATGATCCTCGAATCCTCAATACCGTAAAAATCATTGACGCGCAGCTCAAAACCAACCTGCCTCAGGGTCCCTGCTGGTATCGCTACACCGGCGACGGCTATGGCGAGCACGAAGACGGGTCGCCTTTCGACGGAACCGGAATTGGACGGCCCTGGCCCTTGCTGGCCGGCGAGCGCGCTCACTACGAACTGGCGGCGGGACGTCCCCAGATCGCTGAAAGCCTCCTTCGAGTGATGGAACTTTCTACCGAAGGCGGCCGATTGATCCCCGAGCAGGTGTGGGACCAGGAAGATATTCCCGGGCTCGAATTGTTCCGCGGAAAACCCACCGGATCGGCAAGCCCGCTGGTCTGGGCGCACTCCGAATATGTGAAGCTGCGGCGCTCCCTGCGTGACGGCAAGATATTTGACCAGCCGCCACAAACCGTCGAGCGCTACCAGGTGCAGAAGCAGAGCGCCATTCACTTCGAATGGCGCTTCAACAACAAGTGCCGCAGCATGCCCCGGGGCAAGAAACTGCGCCTGCTGCTGCCTGCGCCGGCCTCGGTGCACTGGAGCTTCGACGGATGGCAGACCACGCAGGACACAACCACGCTCGACCCGTTAGGCGCTTTTATTGCCGATCTGCCCAGCGACCAGCTGGCCACCGGACAGGAGATGGTGTTTACCTTTTACTGGCCGCAGAAGCAACGCTGGGAAGGCTTTAACTACAGCGTCATCGTGGAGTAAGCATAGTGTCATCCTGAGCGAAGAGTTTGCTTCGTTTGGCGAAGCAAACTTGGAGTCGAAGGACCCCTACTTCACCCGTTTTCGCTAACTGCCATCGCCATCGGAACCGTCCGCGCCGCGTTCGCAGTGTCGCGACGCTGCTAGGGGTCCTTCGACTCCGTGGGCCGATTCGCAAGCGAATCGGCTCACTCCGCTCAGGATGACAAATCAGTGGGATAGATCAGCAGGACAGATCAGGAGGCGGCCTCCGCGCCCCAGCTGCGG
>Ga0187821_10000423_pt1 | contig 10871 bp, 5 predicted proteins | sample NC_wetland_sal_i_20_FD_132442 | JGI IMG/M metagenome (GOLD analysis project Ga0187821, IMG submission 132442) | Wetland sediment microbial communities from Neuse River Estuary, North Carolina, USA - SourceSoil_1 | ecosystem: Environmental > Aquatic > Freshwater > Wetlands > Sediment | place...
CCGGTATCGAGAAGGCTTAGCCAACTATCTGGAAGTGATCACGGCGGAGGAAGAGCTGCTGACGAATCAGCGCGTCGCCGATCAGGTTCTCGAACAGCGCCTGCTTACCACGATCCAGCTCATCCAAGCATTGGGCGGGGGCTGGCAAGACTCCACCATCTACACCACTGCGGTGCCCCCGCACGGCTCAGCCTCAGCCTTGCCGCCGCATTAGGCCGCGTGCAGCAAGGGACTCTAGGCTCGGACGCGGTTGCCATCCAAGCAATGATCTAGCCATTCGCCTCGCAAACCATCCCATCCACTGCATTCTTGTACACATTGGCTGGACAAAGTCTGCAGAATTTGTTACTTGGGGGAGGCGGGGACGGTATATTCTTCAGGGTGTTGCACTGCCCTGCATAAAGTGCCGGCCAACGGTCGGGCCCCAAGAAACAACCTAAGCTGCAACGGGCAGTTGCGGCTTTAAGGTGATCAGGCAGGAGACGACCGACAACCGGTTCGTTCTGAAAACGCATTCAATTTGATTTACCAGAATGGAGTGATCATGAGCACTGTTGCACCCGTTCAGGGCACACAGGCAAATGGCGAATTGGTCCAGATTCTCTCCCCGGAAGCCTTAATTCGACAGCGGTTGGAAGAAGAGCGCCGCCGCCTGCAAAAAGAGGCGGGGATCGAATATCGCGAAATCCACCATTTCCATAAGCCGATTGAGCTGCCGTTCACTTCATTGCAGCGCGACCACACGACCATCCTTTTCGGCGGACTCACCTGGAAGCATGAACGGCTGGTGCACGGGGCCCTCGAAAGCCTAGGCTACAAGTGCGAATCGGTGCCGGTGCCGAATAAGAAGGCCTTTCAGCTCGGCAAAGAGTACGGGAACAACGGGCAGTGCAATCCGACCTATTTCACCGTCGGAAATCTCGTGCAGTTTGTTCAGGACCTCGAAGCCAAGGGGCTGACGAAATCCGAGATTTGTGATCGGTACGTTTTCTTTACAGCCGGGGCTTGCGGGCCCTGCCGGTTCGGAATGTACGAATCGGAATACCGAATCGCTCTAAGGAATGCCGGCTTCGACAAGTTCCGCGTCCTTCTCTTCCAGCAAAGCGGCGGACTTAATCAAGCCGAGGCCAAAGCGGGCCTGGAAATGAATGTCGATTTTTTCCTGGCCATCCTCAACGCCTTAAACATGGGCGACATCATGAACGATGTGGCCTACCAGATCCGGCCTTACGAGGTGAATGCCGGGGAAACTGACCGTGTTCTGGAAGAGTCCATGGAGCTTTTGCATGAAGTGATGCGTCGCCAGAAGCCCTACACCTTGCGTGGGCGCACGGCCGGGCTGCTCAAGAATACGCGCTTCGAAGGAACGGGCGAATACATCGGGAAATTCCTGCATCAGCTCTTTAGCGATGAAATCATGGCCGCGCTGCGGCAAGTACGGGACAGCTTTGCCGCGATTCCGATTGACCGCACGCGTGTGAAGCCCATAGTGAAGATTACCGGTGAGTTCTGGGCGCAAACGACCGAAGGCGACGGAAACTTCAACATGTTCCGCTTCCTGGAAAAAGAAGGCGCTCAGGTGGTCGTGGAACCGATTGGCACTTGGATCTGCTACTTGATGCACCAGGTGGTTCAGCAGTGCCGCGATGAAAAGGGCCTCAAAGACGGCGCGGTGTTGCCGCCTACATGGCGAGTAGACAAGCACCTCAAGATCAATCTGACCATGTACAAGAAAATCGCCCAACTCAAAGTTGCCGAGTACATCTTCAAGCGCGAATACAACCGGATTATCGAGGCGCTCGGAGGGATCGGACATCACCTGGTGGATCAATACGAATTGCAGCGCCTGGGCCACCCTTATTACAACTCGCGCGCCGCGGGCGGTGAAGGCCACCTGGAAGTGGCCAAGAACATCTACTATTCGCACAAAGGGCTGGCGCACATGGTTCTGGCGCTGAAGCCTTTCGGCTGCATGCCTTCCACGCAATCGGACGGCGCTCAGTCCGCCGTTATGTCCCACTACAAAGACATGATCTTCCTTCCCATCGAAACCTCCGGCGAGGGGGACGTCAATGCTCATAGCCGCGTGCAGATGGCCCTGGGCGAAGCCAAGGCCAAGACCAAGCTGGAATTCAAAGCCGCTCTCGAATCCACCGGCAGAACGCTCGAGGAAATCCGTAGTTATGTCGAGGAGCATCCCGAGTTGAAGTCGCCGATGTACAAAGTGCCGCATAGCGAAGGCGTGGTAGGCGGGGCCGCCAATTTCGTTCGCCACGTCGCGGAACTCATGAAGGCCGAGAATAAGCCGGTCCAGCGCGCGAGCGCTGCGGCTTAGGCCTGAGGAGAATAATGGGCTGCTCGAGCGGAAGCTGCGGAACTGGAAGCGCCGGCACTACGGACAGCGCGTTCGTCCCACTCACGAATCTCTCTAAGCCTGCTTTTGTGCCTCCGCCGCCTGTAATCAAGCCGGTGGTACCCAGGCTGGATCAGGGCGTGCGGCTGATGGTGGGCCTGGATGTCGGGTCGACCACCGTCAAAGCCGTGGTCGTGAATCCCACCAATGACCAGATTCTGTGGCGGGACTATCAGCGGCACGACACAAAACAGCCCGAGAAGGTTCTGGAATTCCTGAAGCGGATGGAGAACGAAGTCGGAATCGCTCACGGCCTTACGCGTATCTTCATTACGGGCAGCGGCGGGGGCAACATTGCGCCGCTGATCGGCGCCAAGTTCGTGCAGGAAGTAAACGCCGTTGCGCTGGCGGTGGAGAAGCTCTATCCACAGTGCGGCTCGGTGGTCGAACTGGGCGGGCAGGACGCGAAGATCATCATCTTCAAGGAAGATCCTGCCAGCGGCCGCAAAAAGAAAATTCCTTCGATGAACGACAAGTGCGCGGGCGGCACGGGCGCCGTGATCGACAAGATCAATGCCAAGCTGCGCATCCCGGCCGAACAGCTATGCCAGATGGGCTATGTTGGCCTGAAGCTGCACCCCGTAGCTGGAAAATGCGGCGTTTTCGCGGAAACGGACATCAACGGACTGCAGAAGAGCGGCGTGCCGGGCGATGAATTGATGGCTTCGCTCTTTGAAGCCATCGTGCAACAGAACCTGGCCGTGCTCACCCGCGGCAATACGCTGCGACCCCAAGTCTTATTGCTGGGCGGACCGAACACGTACATCCGCGGCATGAAGGAATGTTGGCAGACGAATATCCCGAAGATCTGGGAGGAGCGCAACTTCCCCCTGCCGGAAGGCGTCGATCCTGCCTCTCTGATTCTGGTTCCTGACAACGCTCAGTACTTTGCGGCTCTTGGGTCGGTCGAATTTGGCAAAGACGAGGACGAGGCAGTCGGCCTTTACCGCGGCGTTGAGAACCTGGAATGGTACATGAACGTCGGCCGCCTTGAAGAAAAGCAGAAAAAGGGCGGCAGCGGCCTGAGCAAGGACGACCAAGAACTTCTGGCCTTCAAGGAGCGCTACAAGCCCAAGAAATTTACACCTGCGAAGTTCCGCCCTGGCCAGGTCGTGGAAGGCTTCATGGGGATCGATGGCGGCTCGACTTCAACCAAGGCCGTCTTGCTCGACAAGGACAAGCGCATCCTGGTGAAGTGCTATCAGCTCTCCAAAGGCAATCCGATCGAAGACACGATGGACATGTTCCGGAATCTGCGGCAGCAGGTGGAGGAACAGGGCGCGACGCTGCGCATTATGGGCATAGGTACAACAGGTTACGCCAAGGACATTCTCAAAGACGTGCTCAATGCTGACGCAGCCATCGTGGAAACGGTGGCCCATACGGAAGCATCGCTGCATTTCTATCCCGATGCCGATGTGATTTGCGATGTTGGCGGGCAGGATATCAAGCTGATCATCCTGCAGGACGGGCGCGTAAAAGACTTCAAGTTGAATACACAATGCTCGGCCGGCAATGGGTATTTCCTGCAATCCACGTGCACAGGCTTCGGCTATGAGGTGACGCAATTCGCGGATCTGGCGTTCAACGCCAAAGCCATGCCTGTGTTCGGCTACGGCTGCGCCGTATTCATGCAGTCGGACATTGTTGATTTTCAGAGGCAGGGCTGGAAACCCGAAGAGATTCTCGCTGGATTGGCAAACGTACTGCCGAAGAACATATGGCTCTACGTTTCGCAGATTCCCAACCTGGCTTCGCTCGGCCGCACCTTTATTTTGCAGGGCGGCACGCAACACAACCTCGCGGCCGTCAAGGCGCAGGTCGACTTCATCGAATCGCGCTTCCGCGATAAGGGCGTGAAGCCCAACGTCATCGTGCACGAACATTGCGGAGAATCCGGGGCGATCGGCGCGGCCATTGAGGCCAACCGGCTTTGGAGGATGGGCCGCCAGACCAGCTTTATCGGCTTGGATGCCGTGGAGAAGATCAGCTACGTCACGCATCGGAATGAAGATACGCGTTGCTATTTCTGCAAGAACAAGTGCCTGCGCACGTTTATCGACGTGAAGCTGATGCCTGGCGTGCCAGTGGAAAACATCGGTTTCAAGACTTCCAAGATCCCGATCGCCGAGGGCACCAAGCGACTGATCGTCAATAACAGTTGCGATCGCGGGTTAGTGGAAGACGTGAACGCCATGCGCGAGATCAAGAAGGGCATGGATTCAGTCAAGGACGCCAATCCGAATATGGCCGAAGTGGCGGCCAAGATGGCCTTCAAGTCCTTCAAGCCCGCGGCTGTCGCTGATCCACTGCCGCGGTACACGTTGACGTCGGGACAAAAAGCGCGTGCCGCGGCCATGAAGCGCCGCGCCAGTTGGCGCATCGGTATTCCACGCGTCTTGAATCAGTACACGTGCAATCCGATGTTCAGCGCTTATTTTGAATCGCTGGGCGTCCCGGCCGAGAACCTGATCTATTCCGACTACACCACTGAAGAACTTTACAAAGCGGGCGCCAAGCGCGGCTCCATCGATCCTTGCTTCCCGTCCAAAGTGGGCATCCCGCACGTGCACAATTTGCTCTACGTGCACCACAAGAAGAAGCCGCTGGACGTCATCTTTTTCCCGATGATCGACGACCTGCCTTCGGACCTGGTGAATGCGCAGAGCCATCGCGCTTGCCCAACAGTTACGGCTACGCCCGCGGCCACAAAGGCTGCGTTCATAAAGGAAAGCGATCTCTTCAAGGAGATGGGCGTTGAGTTTTTGAATCCGCTCATCAACTGCGGCAACCCCGTTCTTTTCGAACGCCAAATGTACGAGACGTTCCGGGACATTCTGGGCCTCTCGCCGGAAGAAAATCACCGCGCCTCCGACGAAGCGATGAAGGCCATGGACCATTTCACCGAGGGCGTGCTTCGCAACCAAGGACGCGAAATCTTGCGGAAACTGGAAGCGGAGGACGGTATCGGCATCGTTCTACTGGCGCGGCCTTACCACAATGATCCTGGGCTCAACCACGACATTCTGGAAGAGTTCCAAAAGCTGGGATATCCGGTGCTCACGCAGGCAGCGCTGCCCATCGACGATGAAATCATCTGGCGGCTTTTCGGCGAGGAAGTGCGCGCCGGAGTGATTAAGCATCCCATGGACATAAGCGACGCCTGGAAGAATTCTTATAGCGAAAACACCAGCCAGAAGGTGTGGGCGGCGAAATATACGGGCCGGCATCCCAATCTTGTGGCGCTCGAGCTATCCAGCTTCAAGTGCGGCCATGACGCTCCGATATATACGACCATAGAAGAGACGGTCACCAAGTCCGGCACGCCTTATTTCTCTTTCAAAGACATCGACGAAAATAAGCCCAGCGGCTCGATTCGCATACGGGTCGAGACGATCAGCTACTTCCTGAAGCGTTATCGCGAAGATATGGTCGCCAGAAAGCGCAAGGAAGCGGAGATCGATATCAAGCTGGCCGAGTTCGAGTCCAAGCTTCGCGCGGAATTGGGCGTGCCGCCAGTAACGTCCGCAGCGGAATCCGCCGGCATGGAACGCGAAGAACTTCAGGCTGTTTAGTCCGGCTTAAGAAGAGTTTGACGTGGCTCTCGGAATCGAATCCGACAAGATAATGTTTGAAATTTACCGCGAGCCCGAGTTTGGCCGGCAGTACCGTGTGGTTTATTTCACCGAGCTCGACGAGCACAATAAGGAAAAAGAGATTAACGAGGCGATGCGCGGCGAACACGTCTTCGATGGCTTTTTGCGCAACTTCAAAAAGCAGGAAGGCAAGCGCATCGTTTCAGGAATCCTGGAGCGGCTGAATTCGGGCGAAAGCATCGGCCCGGAGGATATTGAGCGCGAATTGAAGCCGTTCATGGCTTGAGCTTGGCGGAAATGCACACGGACATTGCCCAGAGTTCTGCGTCCCGCATGAAGTTCGGCACTCGCGCCCGCCGCAGGCTGCGCTTCGTCAACACCAGGCTCAAGGAATGGCGCATGATCGCCTGGGGGCTGCTCTCAACCGAGCATCCCGTGCTCGCGCACGTCATTCCCATCCGCCGCTGCAATCTTTCCTGCACCTATTGCAACGAATTTGACGATTTCTCGAAGCCGGTCCCGCTTGATGAGATGCTGCGCAGAATCGACCGCCTGGCGGAATTGGGAACGACTATCATCACGCAAAGCGGCGGCGAGCCTTTACTGCATCCCGATCTCGACCGCATCATCGCGCGCGTGCGCAGCCACGGAATTCTGGCGGGGATGATCACCAATGGCTATCTGCTTACGCGGGAGCGCATCGAACGGCTGAATCGCGCGGGGCTGGAACACCTGCAGATCAGCATCGATAATGCCCTGCCTGACGACACTTCCAAGAAAAGTCTGAAGGTTCTCGATCAGAAGCTCCTGCTGCTCTCCGAATACGCCGAATTCCAGGTGAACATCAACTCCGTCCTGGGCTGCGGGATAAAATTTCCGGAAGATGCGCTGAAGGTGGCCCGCCGTGCCCTGGAACTCGGATTCACCAGCACAGTTGGCGTGCTCCACGATGGCAATGGACAGCTCAAGCCGCTGAGCGATAAGGAGCAGGCAATCTTCGAACAGGTGATGGAGCTCGGCAAGCGCTCTTATTCACGGTTCAATCAGTTCCAGCACAATATCGCCCGCGGTAAAGCTAACGAGTGGCGCTGCCGTTCCGGAGCGCGCTATCTCTACATCTGCGAAGATGGACTCGTCCACTGGTGTTCGCAGCAGCGCGGCTATCCGGGCATTCCGCTAAGCCAATACACGATGGAAGATTTTCGGCGCGAGTTCAATACGGCCAAGCCTTGCGCACCCCACTGCACGGTCTCTTGTTCTCAGCAGGTCTCCATGCTCGATAACTGGCGGGTCCCACAGAGGCTTCAACCGAGTCCAGCCGGTGAGCCGGCAGCCCAGGATCTGGTGCAACTTACCGGAGCCGGCGCCGCCGAGCACGATTGAGCGCAGTACATTCCGCCTACGTCACTCCACTCACAATTGACACATACGAAGCGCGACCGCCTTCACTGCTTGTAAAGCCCTGCGGCTGAAGGCAATCTGATAATCAGGCCAGCACCCGACCTTGGGACATAGTTATGCCCTGTGGGCAGGGATTTAGATGAATTCGTAAGGACCGGTCCCGACGGTTGCGCGCGCCGATGGTCCCGGATTGAAGGAACGAGCAAAACGGTTGGCGTGCGCAAGGCGTCACGTTTCAAGAAGTTGCGGTTGAACAAAAAGTCCAGCCATGAACGCGAAAAACCTGGCCCAGTTTCCACGTCAGCAGCCGAAGGAAGCCTCCTCGCAACCCATTCCGCGACGCTCCGGCCCGGAGCCGCTTGCGGCTGCAGCAGCGCGTTCGGCGGATTCCGATGCTTTAGCTGTTCAATTTTTGCGCTCTTTTCATCTTTTGTTACGTTCGGTGCGGCTTTATCACCAACATCACCCCCACCTGATTGAAAGCCTGAAATCGGCCGGCCATGCCCTCGATGATGCCATCAGCGGTTCGACGGTGCTGCGTTTCGTTGTCGAGCGCGATGGCCTGACGGTCGCGAAGCAACCGTCGGGCCGCGGCAATCCCATGAGCGATGCGCGTGGGGAATTGAGAACTATCGCCGAAATTCTCAGCCGTGCCCACGTGCGTTCGCTGACATTCGTGCCGCGCACGCGGCTTGACGAATTGCTGCAGTTTGCGCGCGCGGTGGATGCGGCGACTCGCGACCGGCAGACTTCTTCGCGGGAGGATTGGGCGTCGCGGGTGCGCGAGTACCGGATCACGGGAATTCGTGTGAATCAGGTGCCGGAAGATCGAAGCGAGCCGATGAATTTTGCCGGTCTGCTGGAAGCGCTGATCGGCCATGAACTCGATAGTTCCAAGAGCGCCGACGTATTGACAAACGCCGCGCCGGACCAGTTCCGAGCGGCATTGCGACTGTTATGGGCGTCTGCCGGCCGCCTCGGGCAGGTCCGGTTGGAAACTCCTCAAGAAGCGGCGCGGGGTATTCGTACCGAGTTCTCGGCGGCCGATGAATTGCTTCGTTCCATGCTTATGCGGGGGGTCGCCCTCGAACCTCCTCGCGAGAGCGAGTCGCTGGGCATCTATATTGCCCGGCTCGCAGACGCGCTGAGCGTGGACTACGCCCGTTCGGAATTTCTGGCGCGGCGCTTTAGGCCGGCGGAAGTGCGCATGTTGTTCTCGCAGCTTCGCCCCGAACGCGATCTCCATCAAGAGAGCGATGCCACCCTGGACCCGCTGATCGAGCGCTTTTGGAGGTCGCTGCCTGCACGGGAACGAACGCGCCTGTTGGCGAGCCAGGATGCCTGGTGTTTGCCCGTTCCACTCTTGCGCGAGTATCTGGAAGGATTGATTGCGGCCGCGGAAACCAGGCGCGCAGAAGCATCGCGCCGCGAAGCGCGGCGTGCGCTGGCTGATTTCGCGCGGTGCCTGGAGTCTGAAGAAGAGAAGGCCCGGCGGGCGGTGGCTGCGGGACTACTCGAGTTGAGAGATGTTCTCGAACGCATCTGGCCCTGCGCCCAGCTTGCCGATCTTGGCCGGCGCGTGGTGGCGGCGCTGCATCGCGAAGTTTCGCCTGGCATCGCCAATCTGCTGGAGCAATTGACGAAAACCTTGGCTACGCTGGCGTTGGCGCGCGGTGAATGTGCCGAAGTGGAAGCCATCCTGACGGCAATAGATCAACCGCCGGCCGAGTCTGATGAAGAACGGCTCGCGGCGCTAATGCGGGAGATTGTGGGCCGCGAGGAATGGCTGCTGCTGGTCGATTTGGCGCTCGCCAATCGGCCCCTCGATTCGGCGCTGCCTCGGCTTTTGCGGCGCGATCCGGAACGGCTGCTCGATCGCCTGCGTTTGCTCTTGACGTCTTCCGCTGGCTCGAACGCCTTTCCAGCGATGGCCCGATTGGTTCGCGCAGCAGGGGAGCCTGTGGTTGGCGCGCTCGAAACTCATCTCCTCGAGCCTCGCCGCCAGCGGGTGGCCACTGCGATTAAGCTTTTATCCGCGGCGGCGCCCGAGCGCCTGATTGCGGCCCTGCCGAGATCCTTCGCTAGTTGGGATTGGAGCTTACAGGACCTCGCGGTCACAGAATTATCACGTCAATCCGCCCCGGCTCTGCGTTTGCAAGTGGCCCAGGCATTCCTCGCTTTACTGGGCGAAGCGCATCTGCTGGTTACGCCCGGAATGATCGATCACATCGGGCTCATTGGCGATAGCTCGGCCATTCCGCGCCTCATCGAGATTGCTATCGGCGACGCCGAGCGTTTCGGCGACGTCTTCATTCGCATCAAGGCGATCGAAGCCCTTGGCAGAATGAAGGCATCCGGCGCCGCGGCGCTGCTGCGGAATCTGGTGCGCAATCGTTCCGGTCTTACCTATGCGGAGCCCGCGGGCCTGCGGTCCGCAGCCGAAGATGCTTTGGCGTTAATCGAAGACCGCCCGGGATCGCTCAATCTGCGGGTCGGTCCCAAAGTTTCTGCGACCTCAACGCCCACGTTTTCGCACCCGCGGCGCTATTTGCGCGTAATCTTGCCCGATCCGTTAGAGGTCAAACTGCAAGGGCCACAGAAGCATTCCGTGCGGGCACGATCTATCGCCTTGGGCGGGGCGTTACTTGAGACTTCCTCGGCATTTGCTTTGGGAGAATCGTTGCAAATCGAAATTCATGCGGGATTCGACAAGATTCGCGCCACTGCCGTGGTGCGCAGCATCAGCACGAAAGGCTGCGGCATCGAGTTCGTGCATATGAAGCAGGATGACCGCGAAAAGCTCCGCCGCCGGATCAACAAGCTGCTCGACTGAGTCCGAAAATCCCGATCACAGGCAGTTAGCTTAAGGCGTTGGGCGTAGTTGTGGAAATTTAGGGGATTTCCACGACAACCTTTGCATCAGATCGTTTGCGCCTGGGCTCATTTCCGATAAAGTAGCAGACCATGATTGGATGGATTGCAGCCGCAGTCATCGCCGTTCTCGGCGCGTTCGGAATTTTGGTGGCGCTCAGGGGCCGCGGTGTTGCGACTGAGCAGGGCGATGCGCTGCGCAAAGAAATGCAGGCGCTGCTGGCCGCGCAATCGCAAGCTACCGCCGCGCAAATCGGGCAGCTGGCGCAATCGGTGAGCGCGCAGTTGGGGCAGGTGACCCAGCAGGTGCAAAGCGGCATGGCCTCCGTGAGCACGCTCGCCAGCGGGGCGCAAAAAGCGGTCTCGGAACAGTTGCAGGCTTCCACGCAAATGCTGGGAAGCATCCGCCAGCAGCTTGGCGAAGTGCAGCAGGCCGGCCACGAACTTTCGGCCGCCGCCAAACAAATCGAGGACGTACTCGGCGGAGCGAAAACGCGCGGCACCTTGGGCGAAGTGGCCCTCGATCGCATTCTCGCCGATACTCTGCCCAGAGCCAGCTACGAAACTCAGTTTCGCTTTTCGACCGGCGA
>Ga0187821_10000424_pt1 | contig 10868 bp, 6 predicted proteins | sample NC_wetland_sal_i_20_FD_132442 | JGI IMG/M metagenome (GOLD analysis project Ga0187821, IMG submission 132442) | Wetland sediment microbial communities from Neuse River Estuary, North Carolina, USA - SourceSoil_1 | ecosystem: Environmental > Aquatic > Freshwater > Wetlands > Sediment | place...
GACGAACATGACGCCGGAGTGCCGTTCGAACAGCGGCCGCAGCCCGGCCAAGATCGGCTCGACCTTCTCTTCCGGCACGACAGTCATGATCATCTCGAGACTTTCCTGCTCGCTGAACATGAAATGAGCCTCGCGCACGCCGTGGTGGCCCTTGCCAGACACGTTCCCGATGATGGTGTAGCCTGTGGCGTTGACTCGGTCGAGCAAGTCGGTCACGAACGCCCGGTGTTCTCCTGCCACGATCACACGAATTTCCTTCATCGGATGCAATGTCAACGCGCCCATCGACGAGCTCCTTTCAGGCCTTGGTTATGTGCGAATGTTCGACGGTTTTGACGGATTTTCTATGACGCTCCACGCTCCCGTCGGGCGGTACCGATACCATACTTGATCTTCGGGGTCGAGCGCGACAAGGTGAACCCACTCATTCTGATAATAGTGTCGCAACACCTCGTGCCGCGCGATCAACGTGTCAATCCGTTCACGCGGCGCCTCGATGATCGTCAACAGCCGCATCGGCTCGTGATAGGGCATCTCACCGTTCATCACGGTCTGCCTGGCGAGCCCAAGCCGCAGATCGCTCCAGGGGCCGGACATGATGCCGAGCCGTCCGACCACATTGTGATAGATCTTGCTCCCGCTCCCATAGACCTCGTTGTCGACAGTGGAAAAGTAATGTTCCATGTTAATCCATTGCGCGACCACCTGCGGAGCAGTCAACAGGACTTCGAGCAAGCGGTTGCTCGGGTCTTCGCGATAGTCGTACGAATGGAGGAACATACGCCCCCCCAAGTCGAGCCCCCTGGTCAATTCTCGTCGCCCAATCAAGAAGGCCGTATTGCCAGATAGACCCCATTCCGGCCTCACCTGGCTCCAATCCACACTCCGTCGTCGGACGTGCGCTTCGGCCTTCCGCTCCTCAAGACTCTGCTGGACGTCGGGGAAACGTCCGCAGCGTTCTTGACTTGTGAGCGCGGAGGCCTCTTTCAGATCCTCCTGGAGACGGGCCAAATCGGCGCGATGCGTCGGCGGCACGTCTTCCAGATCGAAGAGTTGAACCTGATCGATCGTCGTGTCCATTTGGCCGGCGAGGAAGTGCGTATCGGAGGGAATTCTGATCCCGGCTTTGGCCAACCGTTCGCGCACTTTCAGATTGTTCGCCATCATGGCGAGGACGCGGGCGTTGGGTTTCCCCTCATTGCCGCCGCAAGCGCCGCAATCCAGGGCCGATTCGTACGGATTGTTGTCCGACGTGCTCCCGTGCGCACAGAACAGGACGAGCCGCGCAAAGTTCTTCGTCAGTCCCATCATACGCAGGGCCGTGTCCACCGTGAGCACCTGTTCTTCAAGCGTGAACCCGGTGCGCGTGATCCGCTCCTTCTGCCGAGAAGCCGAGCGCGCGTTGAGGTCGTAGTGGCGACGCAAAGTCTCAACGAGGCTGTTCAACACGTCGGTCGAGAGGCCTGCTTGGTTGGCATCTTCAATCAACGACGACTCCAGATCGCCTGATCCGCTCAAGGCCCGCTGCCGCAACCCCTCGACCAGCGCTGGCGTGATGCGGGAGCTGCGGAGCCCGAGTCGGTCTTGCAACGCTTTTCTCACGGTTGCCTGCTGCTCCGCCGCCAACATCTCCGCCGTCTCAGTCGGCGGCAACTTGTCGACGGTCAAGGTGGTGGCGAGCGTAGGCACAAAGCGTCGCTTCAGCCACGAGGTCCATCGTTGATAGAGCGAGGGGATTAGGGTCTTGCCGAAGATGGGAAGCCCATAGAACCAACCCAATGATTCGACCATGACGTAGGGCGTGACCACGTTCTCTTTCAGGTCGTGCAACAAGGTATGGCCGGCATGGAGCCAGCGGGAACGGGCTTCGTGTTTGGACACCTTGTGGTCGAGGTAGCTGCGCGGAATTTCCCGTACCTCGTTCTTCGCGCGCATGATCACGGGGAACTGTTCCGTGTCATGCTCCTTCCCCCAAGCACGATAGCGAATAAACGCCGCGAAGAAGCCGGCGAAGCCATACGTCTCGTGCGGGCCGACGGCTTCCAGGTGGCGGCGGAACGGCTCGGACCGCACATCGATGCAATAGACCGATTGCGAATAGGGCCTCGTCGTCGCCAGTCGATCGGCTTCGGCGGTGCGCGTCCACAGTTGTTCCAGCAGGCGTTCGTGATAGCCGGTCTCAAACGCCTTGAGCCACACCGGTCCATGGTCCGATTCGGGGAAGGCTTCGACCCAATCGGCGATCTGCTTCAGATGCTGTGGAGATGCCGTTGTCAGTTGTTCCAGATCGATCTCCAAAGACCGTGCCAACCCCAGCAGCTTTCGCGCCGCGCCGCGCCGCGAGGCGGCTTCTTGACGCGGCACCACTTCCGTCTTGTAGCGGTCGAGCACGGCCTTCCAGCTGTTGCCTTTGCGATGCGCGAGCCGGTCGACTTCCTCGGCATAGAGGGCGGGGAGGCGTCCGGCCACCCGTTGTCGGCGCAGGTAATACTCTTCGGGACAGTGGCGCATGTAGGCGGTAACGGTGTCGTAGCGCCCCTCGATGCCGAGTTCCTCCCGGCAGGCCTTCTGCACAAGCTCGCGCGCGTACCAGAGACGGATGGCGAGAAACTTCACGAGTCCGACCGGGTAAGCCTGTTGCCAAGGGTACTCCCGCTCTTCCTCCCGCCACTTGATGAAGCCAGACCAGCCGGGCAGCGCGGTGAGCTGCAACGACAGGTAGTCTTGCCGCAACTCGGACGGAATGGCGAGCGCGTCCAAACTCTGGAGAAGCGCATCTTCCGGATAGTCAGGGAGTTGAGCAATCTTTCGCTTGCTGTTCTCGATCCCACAGGGCGACCATTCGTGGGCGGCGATGGCTTTCCACGCCTTGTACAGGCCCTGCTCTCGTTCGGGCATGGCCCAGGTTGCATGACCCTCGTCGAGAAACGCCTCGCACCACTTGATCAATTGGTCGTTGATCTGCCGCACGATCTGGGTGCCACAGGTATCGTCGCACCAATGCGAGAGCGTGAGCCAGCGGCCGAGCGCCGCGTGATCGTCTTCCACGATGCCACGAATACGCTCCCGCAGGTCCGGAAAGGTCATCACGGAGTCGAGCCGGGCCGCCACACGATTGATCAGGTCGTTGGAAGGATCCGGCAACTGATCGTCGAGGGGCTCGATGACAGGCGAACAGAGTCCTTCGGTCAGGCAGGCTCGCAAGACCTCGCCGTGCGTGACGGGACGGGAGCCAATGACCACCTGCTTGTCCTGCGCAAGGGGCCGCAGGACCTCATCGAGGTGGCGGGACTGGATCCGGTCGGATTTGAGGTACTCGCGGTACATCCAGCTGGAGAGATAGCCGTCGCCCCCCATAAATTGTTTCCCGCGACGCACCGTTTCTTCGAACGGGAGGTATTCCAGGCTATGGAGCGGATTGTGATGCACAAAGGTCCGCATCGGCCAATACTGAGCGATGACTTCACCGGCGAGCTTCACAACGCCGCGCAGTTCCATCCGCCTGGTTTCAATGTCGTGCGACGTCAGTATTTGGTCCATACGACCGATCCCGTGATGGAGTCAGTGGCTGACATGGTCTGATCAGGAGCGAATAGCGTGGCCGGCGCCAGGCCCAGCGCCAGCAGAACCAGCACGACGATGAGGAGCGCAGCGCATTCGGCCCGGAGAATATCGGCGTAGCGCAACTCAGGCCGCCGCAGACCGAAGAGTAGCCGTTGCACCATCTGCATGATGTACCACGATGCGGCCAGCCAAGCGAGGAGGGTGATGACTAAGCCTCCCGATGAAGGGAAGGGGGCGCTCAACAACAATCCCATGAACCCGGCAAAGACGCCGAAAGGCGGCAGGCCCATCGCGGCCAGCGCGAGGAGCGAGAGTAGTACAGCATATTGGGGCATACCTGACGCCAACCCGCTGACGGCCTGAGGATCCACATCGTCTCCGTATCGCGTGCGAACGACCTGCCAGGCGACCAGAAGGCCACTCGTGGCTAGGCCGACCGTTCCGACCAACAGGGCAGAGCGGGGCGTCGCCGATCGTGTAGCGGCGGCGAACCACCAGAGCATCGAAAAGAACGAGAGACTGCTGTAGGCCAACAGCAACCGCACGCGTGTTTGGGCCAGTGCCTTGACCGCCCCGTAGAAGGCGCCCACTAAGGCGAAGAGACTCACGGTCCAGGCGACGACGTCCGGGACCGTCGGCAGCATGGTCGCGAGGCCGTGCAGGCCGATGCTCGGGAGCAAGAGCACGATGAAAGACGGCAAATTGCCGGGCAAGCGCGTCACGGCCGTCAGATGGCCATCGTGAAAGGGCATGAGCGGCAGCAAGACCGCGGAGGTGACCAACGACGCGACGGACGAAAGGGGGGCATCAACTGCGAGGGAGAGGGAGGCGCAGAGGGCGCCGAGCGCGTAAGTTCCGATGCCCCACCAGGACATGGGCCAGAGCACGCTGTGGTGACGATAGAGTAACAGGGCGACTACGGAGAACAACAGCATGGAGGCCACCGATGAAACCGGAGGCTGGCTCGTCACCACACAGAGGCCCAGTCCGAGAAAGACCAAGGTCGTGATCCATGAGAGCCGATGGTCGGCATGAGGCGGCTGTCCCAATAAGGAGACCATTGCGGTCAGGGGGAGCAGATAGAGCGGCAAGAGGCCTTCCGGGGGAATTACGAGCTGATTGGATAATCCCGCGATCGATCCGAGGCTGACGGCGGACCAGACGACGGAGGAGAGTTTCAGCCTGGCCGGATTCGGCCAGAATGCGAAACTCGCCAACGCTCCCAGCAAAGGGAGGCCGGCTAGTAGCCATGCGACGAATGCGCCGTCGTTCATCGCGACCATCCCCGTTCGCGTTTGTCGAGTTGATGGACCAGCCGCATGATGCCGTTCCCCAGCAGCTGATAAAACTCGTCGGCATAGAGTCGATTCATAAAGGGCAAGTATAAGCGGATCCGTAATCCTTCGATCCAGGCCGGCATCCGCACGGTCCGGCCGTGTGCTCGCAGGTAAAGATAGGACCAGCTTGCGATCGTGAGGACCGTGGCCATGATGAGGATGAGGTCAAACATCCAATCGGGCAGATCCGCCGCTTTGAAATATGACGCGACTTCCTCCGGGTTCGGATAGAGGAACGCGGTGAAGGCTTCCGCGGCGCCAAGATAGACGAACACGATAAACAACAGCGTCATGAGCATCGCAGCGGAGACCTTCCAGGATGCAACCTGACGCAGGCGCGTCAGCGTCAAGATTGCCTGAGACGACGTAATCCAAATGAAGAAGAGAAAGATCACGGTGCCCTGCGACTCCAAGAGCGGAATCCTCAGCACGCCGTGCGTCACCAACAATATCAGCAGGGGAATGAAGAGCGTGGTGACGAAACCGGTGAACCAGGTCAACCGGGATAATCCCCCTTCGTCGGCCTGATAATCGACGTGGGGAAAATGCGGTTCCTGCCGGGCCTTGTGAATGACGTTGCCGCAATTCAAGAACACCGTGGCCTTGAAGAGCCCATGCGCGATTAAATGGAACACGGCCAGAGAGAACGCGCCGAGGCCACACTCCATGATCATGTAGCCCATCTGCCCGATCGTCGAAAAGCCGAGCGTCTTTTTAATGTCATTCTGCGCCAGCATCATCGTCGCCCCGAGGACGGCGGTGAGGGTGCCGATCACAAAGGCGACGTGCAATGTCGTCGAGCTGAGGCCGAAGAGGGGAGCCAGGCGATTGATCAAGAATCCGCCGGCGTTGATGATGCCGGCATGGAGCAGTGCATGGACCGGCGTCGGGGCGAAGAGCGATCCCGGCAGCCATAGGTGGATCGGAAACTGCGCCGATTTCCCCATTGCGCCGATGAAGAAGAGCAAGCTCACAGCGGTCGCTCCGCTGATGTCCATCCCGGGCCAGAGCGACAGGGCAATCGGGATTTCGGCGGCCCGTACAAAGAGCTCCTGGAATTCGAGCGTGCCGTAGAGTTGGTAGGCAAAGGCGATCCCGGCAAGAAATGCCGTGTCGGCGACGCGCAGCAGCGTAAAGGTCTTGAAGGCGCCCACCAAGGTTCCGGCATGGCTATGATTGTGCGCAAGGACATAGAGCAGATAGCTGAGGACCTGCCAGAAGAGGAAGAGCATCATGAGATTGGAACTGGAGACCATGCAGATCAGCACGAAGTCCGTCAGACAGATCATGGCCAAATACCGCCGCGCGTGACGGTCTTGATACATGTAGCCGATCGAGTAGGAGTAGATGATGACGCTGACGCCGGTAATCAACGTCATCATGACGGCGCTCAGCCGGTCGACATACAACCCAATCGGGATTGCGAAAGAAGCGACTGAGGAGAGATCGTAGAACCGAATCGCAAGGGGACCGCCGGTCGTGACCTGATAGAGCGCTGCCACGGCCCCGACGAATGCGGCTCCGATTGAATACGCAGCCATCCTGGCGCGTGCATGCCGCGAGCTGTCGGAGCCGATCAGTACGATGGCGGCAGCGACGAGCAGGAACGCCGGAACGAGCAGCATGATCGTCACGCACACCTCATCAGTCTGGCCGCGTCATGCCCGTGTCGTTCATTCAGGTTAGCGCCGAATTCCGCCACGGAGGTCGACGACGGGCTAACCATTAATACGGTATTCGGAGTTTCGTCAAGCATGGAGGTCACGAGGGCCGCACCGGCGCGCGTCGCTCGAAGCGGTGGAGAGCTAATTGCCGAGCTTGACCGAGGCGATGGAAACTTTCATCCACATACAGGCGATTCAAGAAGAGCACGTACAGCCGTATCCGCGCGGTCTCGATCCACGCCGGCACAAGCAGCGACCGGCCGTGGGCCTTCAGGTAGACAAAGCACCAGCCGAGGATGGTCGCGAGGGTGGCGGCCCCGATCATCATGTCGAAGAGTCGGCCAGGCAGTTCCGCCGTCTTGAAGTAAGACGCAACCTCGGCCGGATCGGGATAGAGGAACGCCGTAAACGACTCCACCGCGAATAGGTAGACGAACACGACGAAGAGGAGCGTCAGCAACATGGTCACCGACACTTTCCACGATTCGATCTGGCGCAAGCGCGTCAAGGTCAGGATAGCCTGGGATGAGGTGATCCAGATGAAGAATAAAAAGATTACCGTGCCCTGGGATTCCAAGAGCGGAATTTGCAACATGCCATGTGTGAGGAGCAGAATAAAAAGAGGAACCAGCAAGGTCGTCATAAACCCTGTTAGCATGTGAGGTTCGAGTAGCCTTCCTCCTTTGTCTCTTGCTCGGGATGGGGAAAATGTGGCTCCAATCGCGCCCTGCCGATGACGTTGCCGCAGTTCAGGAAGACCGTCGCCTTGAACAATCCGTGCGCGATCAGATGGAACACGGCGAGCGAAAAGGCGCCGAGGCCGCATTCCATGATCATGTAGCCCATCTGTCCGATTGTGGAGAACCCAAGCATATTCTTGATGTCGTTCTGCGCCAGCATCATGGAAGCGCCGATCGCCGCGGTCAGCGTGCCGATGGCAAACGCGACGTGCAGCGTCGTTGAGCTCAGGCCAAAGAGTGGGGCCAAGCGGTTGATCAGGAACCCGCCGGCATTGATGATGCCCGCGTGCAACAGCGCGGTGACCGGTGTCGGAGCATAGAGATAGCGCGGAAGCCACACGTGGAGGGGGAACTGCGCGGACTTGCTCATGCCGCCGACCAACAGCAGCAGTGTCACCGCCGTTGTGCCGTTAAGCTCCAGGCCGGGCATGACCGAAACCGTCTCAGTCGATCGCACGGCAGCATCAAACAAGCCGGGAAACTCCAGCGTACCGTATAGTGAATAGGCCAGCGCGATCCCAACAAGAAACGCGACGTCTCCGACACGCAAGATGGTGAAGGTTCGGAAGGCGCCTTCCAATGTACCGGCATGGGTATGGTTGTGGATCAAGAGGTAGAGCAGGTAGCTCAGGATCTGCCAGAAGAGAAGCAGCATCAGGAGATTGGCGCTCGACACCATGCAGAGGAGCACGAAGACGGCGACACCGAGCATGGCGAGATAGCGACGTTCGTGGGGCTCCTGATACATGTAGTTGAGGGAATATATGTAGATGATCGTGCCGATCGCGGAGATCAGGACCATCATGACTGCGCTGAGCCGGTCGATGTAGAAACCGAATGGGACCGGAATAGACAGGGCCGCAGCGGGATCGTACAGCCGGATGGCGATCGGTCCCTGCGTCGCGACCACATAGAGCGTGACGACCGCGCCACAGAAGGAAGCAACGATCGGCCAGGCGGCGAGCCTCGCGCGATTGTGGAAGGTCGAATCACTGCCGACGACTATGATGAGTGCGGCCAACAGCGGAAGCAGCGGGACAAGCAGCACGGCCGACATCAGCACCTCATGGCGACATAAAAAACGAAAGCCAACCGACATGCTCGACATAGTGTCGACACATCTCGGTTGGCTTGTACTGCGACCAGCCCCTCGCCCGAACTGCCGGTCACCCTACGGCCTTGCGACAATGAGACTCGGCGTCTTGCCCGTCCTCGAGGAATCGTGAGGATAAACAACATCGCCATATGATCAACGCGGGTCCATCAATAATACGGGCCAGAGCGCATCGTCAAGCCGCAAATCGGAATGCAGGCCTCTCACCCGTTGAACCAGGGTCCGAAAGGCCCATGCCGGGTGACCGGATAAGACCAAAGGCTCACGATTGCGCTTGTTCGTGCCCTCACGCAATCCTATAATCCAGCGCGCGGACGAACACGTCATGGAAAACGCGATACGAAACGCCATCATCAAGTTCGAACGGGAGTTCATGGGCCGCGGCCCGGATGATGTGCGGGCCTTCATTGTTCGAGATCTGGTCGTCGTCAGGCTGAAAGGCGTGCTCACTCCAGCCGAACGACAGCTGGCAAAAACTGCAGAAGGCGTGGATATGGTCAAGCGCCTGCGGCAGAATTTGATCGCCCAGGGTCGTGACAAGCTCTGCGAGCAGGTGAGTGAGATCACGGGAGCCAAGATCCTAGCCCTTTTCACCGATATCGACGTGCAAATCGGAGAACGGATCTTTGTGTTCACGCTCGACCGCGATCTCCAGAATGAAAGTCGATAGGGCGGATTCCCACGATGGAAAAACTCGTCAAAAGCTTCCTCAAGTTTTGTACTGAGGTGTTCGGCAAGAAGAGGAAGCTCTATATTCCGAGAAAGGCCGGCAACAGGGTGTCACCGTATGGCTCCATGCAAGGCGGCAGTACTGCTACCATCGAATGCGCGATGGCCACCTTGAAGGTCACCCACATCACACATCCCGCGGTCGCCCTGCCGCTGCGGAAAGGCAAAGTCGATCTCCATGGGTGGGTCTGCTCCATCTCGACCGGTGACATTTGGGTGTACGACTTCGACAGCGAGAGAATCACATCCATGCTAGAGGAACCCCGCCCTCGGTTGAAAGCGGCTCGCTAGCCCCGGCATGCTTGACCTATGGCCAATCGCTCGTTGGAAACACTCTTCTTCGACAACACATACGCCCGTCTGCCGGAGGCGTTTTACGCGAAGCTGAACCCAACGCCGTTTTCTGAACCCCCGCATCTTGTGAGTTTCAATCCTGCCGCCGCAGCACTGATCGACCTTGATCCGAAAGAGGCCAAGCGTCCTGAGTTCGCCGGCGTGTTCGGAGGCAGCCTGTTGGTGCCGGGCATGGAGCCGCTTGCCATGCTGTACTCGGGTCATCAATTTGGCGTCTATGTTCCGCAGCTGGGTGACGGCCGGGCGATTCTGCTGGGTGAAGTGATGAACGAGCGAGGCGAGCGTTGGGATCTGCAGCTAAAGGGCGCAGGCCTCACGCCCTTTTCGCGCGATGGCGACGGGAGAGCGGTGCTGCGCTCGACGATCCGAGAATATCTCTGTTGTGAGGCGATGCACGGACTCGGCATTCCAACGACGCGTTCGCTCTGCATTGTCGGCAGCGACCACCAGGTCTATCGAGAGCAAGTCGAAACCGGTGCCACGTTGGTTCGGATGGCGCCGTCGCACGTGCGGTTCGGCACGTTCGAGATTTTCTACTATCGGAAACAGTACGAACACATCAAGATTCTCGCCGACTACGTCATCACGAATCATTATGCTCACCTTATAGAGGCGACTGACAAGTACGCGCGTTTCTTTGCCGAGGTAACCGAGCGAACAGCGAAATTAATTGCGCAGTGGCAAGCGGTCGGATGGGCGCATGGCGTCATGAACACCGACAACATGTCAATTCTGGGCAGCACGCTGGACTATGGGCCGTTCGGATTCATGGACGATTACGATCCGGGCTTTATCTGCAATCACTCGGATCACAATGGCCGCTACGCGTTCAATCAGCAGCCCTTCATCGGATTGTGGAACTTGAGCTGCCTTGCGCAGGCACTCTTGCCGCTGGTCCCAAAGGAAGAACTGAAGGCGACGCTGGATCGCTACGCACCGATTCATCAGGAATATTATATGGGGCTCATGCGGCTCAAGTTGGGTCTCGAACGTTCACGATCGGACGATGAATCGCTCGTGAATGATCTGCTGCTTCTCATGGCTCAAAGCCAGGCGGACTATACGAATGTCTTTCGCGCGCTAGGGGATTTTCGCTCAGCGCCGGGAGAGCTGAACGAAGGCTTGCGCGACTATTTTGTGGATCGTGGTGCGATTGATGGATGGACTGCCCGCTACCGTGCGCGCCTGCGTGACCAGACCGGTACGGACGCCGAACGGCGAGAGTGCATGAACCGGGTCAATCCCAAGTATGTCCTGCGTAACTACCTGGCCCAGACCGCGATTGAAAAGGCTCAGCAGAAGGATTTTTCTGAGATCGATCGATTACTTACCCTGCTGCAACATCCCTTCAGCGACCAACCTGGCA
>Ga0187821_10000425_pt1 | contig 10867 bp, 10 predicted proteins | sample NC_wetland_sal_i_20_FD_132442 | JGI IMG/M metagenome (GOLD analysis project Ga0187821, IMG submission 132442) | Wetland sediment microbial communities from Neuse River Estuary, North Carolina, USA - SourceSoil_1 | ecosystem: Environmental > Aquatic > Freshwater > Wetlands > Sediment | place...
ACGACGCTCGCGCGCGGGATACGCAGCACGGCGAGGATTTCCGCCTGGGCGGAGGGAGTCGCGCTCCCGGTGAGCGCCAGGGTCTGCGGCTCGCGCAGGTGGTAGCGGAACTCGCCGAGGCGGCGGTAGACGGGGCGGAACGCATTGCCCCATTCCACGATGCAATGCGCCTCATCGATCGCGAACAGCGGGACGTCGACCCCGGCATCGCGGATCAGGCGGCACAGCGACGCCAGTCGCTCCGGGGCACAGTACAACAGGCGCGCAGCGCCGCCGAGTGCAAGCTTGAGAATCGCGCGCTGATCTTCTCTGGAAAGCGTGCTGTTCAGATAGGCCGCCGGGATGTTGCGGCGCCGCAGGCTCGCGACCTGGTCCTGCATCAGGGAGATGAGCGGCGAGACGACAATCGTCAGCCCGCCCGACAACAGCGCCGGGACCTGGTAGCAGAGTGATTTCCCCGCCCCCGTCGGCAGGACTGCGAGGACGTGGCGCCCTGCGAGCAGCGGCTGCAGCACCCGGAGCTGTGCCGCGCGGAAGCTCGGGAACCCGAGACTCTCGGTCAGGACGGTGCGGGCCTGATACAGGCCTGAGGGAGGTCCATTCACAGCCGCCAAAGAAAACGACCCCGGCAGAAAAACCGGGGTCGCTTTCACGCGAGCGACATCCCTTTACTCCGGCTCGACGGCCTCCTTGCGTACCAGCACGAGAATCGCCGCCTGCGGCACCACGAGATAGACCTTGCCCTCGAACGTCAGCTCGACCGCCGCCTTGCGAAAGAAGAGCGCGTAATCCCCCACGTCGGCCTGCATCGGCAGATACTTCACGTCGGGTCCACGGATCTTCCACGGCTCGTCGTCCATGCTGGTGGGCTCGGTCATCGGCGTCCCGGGACCCGTCGCGACGATGCGGCCCCCCTGGACCTGTCGCGCCTCCACCGCCGTGGCTGGCAGGTAGAGTCCGACGTTGGTGCGCTCCTCACCCGCCTCGGGGACGATCAGCACCCGGTCGCCGACGACGATCAGGCGCTTGGGCGCCTCGTCGGGCACCGGCGCGTCAGCAGAATCGCTCAAACGCGTCCACCAGATCGGCGGCGATATCCGTCGCCGACCGGCCCTCGATGTTGCGGCGCTCCAGCATGAACACCGGCTTGCCGTCCTTCAGCAGCGCGATCTGCGGCGACGATGGGGCGTATCCCGTGAAGTAGCTGCGGGCGCGGGCCGTCGCGTCCGCGTCCTGGCCCGCGAACACCGTCAGCAGCTTTGCCGGTCGCTTGGTGTGTTGAATCGCGAGGGTCGCCGCGGGACGGGCGTTGCGCGCCGCGCAGCCGCACACCGAGTTCACGACCACGAGGGTCGGGGCGATTTCGGTGCCCAGGGCGGCGTCCACGTCCGCCGCCGTCCGCAGCTCCTGGAATCCGATGCGCGTCAATTCCTCGCGCATCGGCTGCACGAGCCGCGGGTCATACATGGAAACGTTCAGCGATGCCATGGGCCGTTCCTGCCTGTGAGAGTCGGACGCCGTGCAATGTAACGAGCGGCCCCCGGCAAGACCTAGCCCGTCTGACGTCTGCGAACCGGAACCCGCCCACTGCCCTTGGGGCTCTTGTTGTTGGGAGGCTCGATCAGACCCTCGGTCATCTGGAGCTGACCGGCCAGGGCGGACTGAATCACCTCCGTGACGCCGCTCGTGGCGAGTGCCGGCGGGGCGCCATCGCCTTTCGCAGACACCAGGTTGGCGTTCGCCAGCGCCTGCGCGATCGCCGGGGTGAGTTTCGGCAACATCTCGATGAGGCGATACCGGAAGTAGCTGTCGCCGCCCTCGCGAATCGTGTCATTCACCTTACGGAAACCGTCGGCCTGTGCGGCGGCGATCTTGGTGATGCGCAACGCTTCGTCCAACGCGAGACCGAACTGCGCGCCGCGCAGTGCCTCCTGCGCGGCCTCCGCCTCGGCCCGCACCCGCTGCGCGTTCGCTTCCGCTTCGATCGACTGCTGTCGCGCCTTCGCCTGCGCGATCAGCCCGGCGTTATCGGAACGTGCCTGCTCCAGCTCACGCTCGCGGTCGGAGATGGCCCGCTCGCTCTCGAGCTGCGCTTCTCGCGCGCGCCGCGCCTGCTGCGCGACGGCGATCTCGGCGCTGGCCCGCGTTTCGGCCTCCACCGTTCGACGTTTTGCCTCGACCAGCCCGGAGGAAACCGATTTGACGTACAACGACCGCAGCACGAGCCCCAGGTCGGCGAGCTCGCGCGCCGCCACATGACGGATCATCACGGCCAGCGGATGCGCTTCACGCTCGGCGAGCGTGGCGTCCTCCGCCGGCATCGCATCGAACAGCTGATCGTGGCGCAGGAGATTGAGCGCGCGCGCGCCGCTGCTCGCCAGCAAATCACGCAGCGTGTCGGCCTGCTCGGCTGCTCCCCGGCTGAAGAAGCTCCGCGCCGCCGCCTGCACCATGGCATCGGGATCGCCGACCGACACGAGGGCCGTGACCGCGGCCTGCACGGCTACCGCCTCGAGCGTCTGATCGACCAGGTCGAGCGCCGCGGTGATCGGCATGCTCGGAATCGTCATGCCGGTCGAGAGAACGGGGAATTCCTTCGATTTGCCGGGACCCCGGTAGACCCGGGTCCGTCCGTGAAACCACGTCACCAGCCGGATCTGGCCCGGCGGCACGTCGCGCAGCACGGTGAAGGCGACGAGCCAGAGCGCGAGGCTCCCGCCCACGACCACCGCGATGGCGCTCAACACCATCGTCAGCATCTCCCCTCCGATTCGAACGAACCCTCTTGGTGTTCAGGGTACGTTGAGCCGGACCACGCGGGGGCGACCCCATGCAGCCGGATCCACGCCGGGCTAAGCGGTCTGTGATGCCAGCATGTGATACGGTGCAAATTACGCGCCCGCAAGTCACGAACGGCTTCAGGCCGTCAGGATTGGTCGTCCGAAGCGGGCTGGGTGAGGAAGCGCAGCAGGAATGCGACAGCCAGAATTGCCACGGCGACCCAGACGAGCCAGCGCCGCTCCAGGGCCATGCCGAGGAGCGCCGCCGTCAACCCGACGCCGAAGGCCCAGGCCTTGAGGGTCATTTCTTGAGAAAGGCCGCGATGGCGGCGCGAAAATCGGGGGTCGTCCGGCTCACGGCATTGACGTCGGCCGACAGGCGGATCCCGTCCTCGAAACCGACGCCGTCGAGCCGGTAGAGCTGCTGCTTGGTGAGGGCGAGCGCGGTGGCGCTGAGCCCCGCGATGCCGCGCACGATCTGCTCGGCTCCTGCCGCGAACTCCGTATCGGGGAGCACGCGCGAGACGAGCCCTGCCCGCTCCGCCTCACGGGCGGTCAACAGACGGCCGGTCGCCGCCAGGTCGAACGCGATCTTCTCGCCCACCGCCCGGCGCAGCATGTTCATCACCAGCGCCGGGACGAATCCGCGCTGCACCTCGGTGTAGCCGAACTGCGCCGACTCCGCTGCGATCACGAGATCGCAGGCTGTGGCGAGGCCACACCCACCGGCCAGGGCCCGCCCCTGCACCACGGCGATCACCGGCTTGGGGAGCGCGCGCATTTGCACGAACAACCCGCCGAAGCGCATGGCGGCCGCCCGGTTCTGCTCCACCGTCCGGTCTACCGACTGGAGCAGCTCGTCGAGGTCCATGCCGGCACAGAAATCCTTGCCCGCGCCGCGCAGCACCACCACGCGGACCGCCGCTTCGAGCTCGGCGCGCTCGAGCAGGGCTGCCAGCCCGTCGAGCATCGCGGCATCGATCGCGTTCCGTTTCTCCGGCCGATTGAGCGTGCCGGTCAACACGCCGCCCTCGAGCGCGGCCGCGATCCGCTCCGTCACCGGTCCACCTCGATTTCCATCCGCAGCAGCGCCGTCGAAAACACCTTCCCCTGAGCATCCGTCTTGAGGGAGATCGTCCCACCGCCGTCGAGGGCGCCGTGCAACAGGAAGTTCAACGCTCGCAGGTTGGGCAGCTCGAAGCGCTCGACGGGCCCCGCGATCATGCCTTTGAAGTGCCGCGCGACCCGCGCCGCGGTCACGTGCCGCACCAGGACCGGATAGTCCGCCGCGTGCCGCGCGATCAGGCCGACGTTGGCGGTATCACCCTTGTCGCCCGAGCGGGCGTGCGCCAGATCGACGAGGCGCACGGTTCTCTTGCGGCGGCCGGACTTCACACGGTGACGAGATCGACGCATGCCTGCACCTCGGTCTTGTCGAGCAGCGCGGGCCAGTAGGCCACGATCTCCTCGGGCTTGGGGCGGCCCCCGGCGAATCCAGTGACACTGGGTGGCCCGTTGAGAATCAGCGGCGCGATCTCGCGCGTGAACCGCTCCACGGGGTCGCGCTGCGGTGACCGTACGCCGACGCGCAGCTGCACTTCCGGGACGTCCCGCTGCTGCAGCTCGCGCAGGGCCAGCGGTCCGTGCGTGGCGTCGACGCCGACGAACTCGGTGAGGATCGTTTCGAACTCGAGGCCGAGGTCGGCAAGCCGTTGCCGCAGCACCCGGTCGGCGGCGCGAGCCTTCTGCAGCGCATCGGGCCACGCGTACACCAGCGTGCCCACCGCCTTGAATCCGTACGAATAGGCCGCCGAGACCTTCAGCGAGCCCGTGGCGGGACGGCCGCGGATACCGGAGAAGCGCACGCGATCCTTGCCGCGCTGCCGCAGCTCGATCGTGGTGAAGTCGGCGACACCGTCGGGGGTGATGTAGGAGCGCGGGTCTCCCATTTCGTAGACCAGCTGCTCCGTCACGCCGGCGACACTGACCCGCCCGCCCGTACCCGCATGCTTCGTGATCTCGAACGTGCCGTCGGCGTACGCCTCGACGATCGGATATCCGACGTTGGCAAGATCGGGAATGCGCTGCCAATCGACGAGGCAGTTGCCCCCCGAGCACTGCGCCCCGCACTCGATGGTGTGCCCCGCGACGGTGCCCGCCGCCAGCAGGTCCCAGGCGTCCGCCGCCCACCCGAACTCGTGCATCAGCGGCCCCAGGGTGAGCCCGGTATCGGTCACCCGTCCGGTGATGACGATGTCCGCTCCGCGCCCCAGCGCCGCGACGATCGGCGCGGCGCCGAGATAGGCGTTGACCGATTGCAGCCGGTCGCGCACGTCGCGCAGGGGACGTCCCGTATCGAGATTCGCGAGGGCGTGTCCGGCGGCGAGCAGCTGATCCACGCGTCCCAGCAGATCGTCGCCCGAGACGACGCCGATCTTCAACTTGCCCGCGAGGCCGAGCCGCCGCGCCACCTGCGCGATCGCCTCGGCGCAGGCCCGCGGATTCACGCCGCCGGCGTTGGTCGTCACCTTCACGCGGCGCCGTACCAGCTCCGGCAGCAGCCGCTCCATCAGTGGCACGAAATCCTTGGCGTACCCGAGCAGCGGATCACGCGACTTCTGCTTCTGCATGATGGACATGGTGACTTCGGCGAGGTAGTCCATCATCAGGTAGTCGATGGGGCCACCGGTAACCTGGCGCCACGGTGCCTCGAGCCAGTCACCCCAGAACCCCTGCCCGGCCGCGATCCGGATCGCTCGGCTCACGGCCGCTGCGCTTCCTGGTAGCCCAACGCGGTCGCGCCGCGCCCGTCCCCGACGGGCGACAGGCGCCACACGACGAGGGGCCGGAATCCATCGGGGAGCGTCATCGAGGGTACGCGCGCCGCCGGGAGGACGCTCCGCCCGCCGGCCACGACGGAGAGGGGCTGCGGCGCGCCCACAGGCTCGAGCGAGTCGGTGTAGAACCGGACGCGGACCGACGCCTGCCACGGCGGCGCCGAGTCGGGCCGTGCGAACGCCGGGTACAGCTCGATCAGGGCGGCGTGTCCGGCGAGCGCCGCCGGAACGTCGAACGCAGCCCGACCGCGCGCATAGTTCAGCGGCGCAGCATTGACCTGCTGGCTGCTCGAGTCATAGACGGTCAGGCCGAAGTCGGTGAACAGCTCCCATTGCGGCCGCGGCATCTCGACGAGCACGTCGGCCCGCGAGGCCCACTCGGGGACGCTGACCCACACGCTTTCGGGTGGAGCGCCGCGCCCGGCGACGTCGACGCGCCGCTCAGCGCCGGCGAGGGCGGGGAGCGCGCTCAACGTCGCCGTGCCGTCGCCCACATTCGTCACTTCGATCGTCCCGTCACCGCGCGGGGTCAGGGCGACCGCGGCCTGCTGCGCCCGTACCGACACCGTCGCGCGGGTCGTTCCCTGATTCACCACGTCGAGCTCGTACACTCCGGCGCGGACGTCTTCGGCCGGCACGAGCACAGTCGCCGTTGAGGTCTTCCCGAACACCAGCACGATGCTGTCGGGGCTCGCCGTCGCGGGCCTCCCGTCGGGATCGTACAGCTGGACGAGCACGCCGTCCTCCGGATCCGCCACGGACACGCTGTACGAGAAGGACGTGGCAGCCGGCACCCGCAGGAAGTAGCGCCGCACCGCCCCGGGACCGAGCACCCGTGCGGTGTCGATCAGTGGCCGGGACAGATCGCTGGGAACGATGACGGTGCTCACCAGGCGGAACCGCTGCCCGGCCAGGCTGTCGGTCGGTGAGCGACCGCTGACGGTCGCGACGTAAACGCCGGGCGCGAGCAACAGGTTCGGTTGATACGTCACGCGAATCGCCGTCGAGCGGGCTTGGGACGTGACGACTGGCGGAACGGTGAGCCAGGGGGCGTCACTCGTCAGGAGAAACTGCGCCGCCCGCAACCCGTCAGCATGGGTGACCGTGAAGACATCCGTGGAATCGCCCGCGTCCACAAAGCCGTTGCGGCGCAGCGCCGCCGGTGCACCGCTCGCCGTACGCACGACATAGCGCGAGCCCTGATGGCCCGCCACGAGCCAGCGATAGGCCGCATTGAGGCGCGGCACACCCGCTCCCTGCTCGACCGGGTTCCACCCCGGGATCGGCACGGCCGTGGTGCGCACCGCCTGCATGAGGTCGGCGGCCAGCACCGTGCGGCCTTCCTGCGCCATCGCCGACAGGAGGCAGGCCACGAATCCCGCCATCTGCGGCGCCGCCATACTGGTTCCCGACTTTATCTCGTCCCCGAGATTCCAGCGCGGCACGGTGGAAAAAGCCTCGCCGGGAGCCAATACATCCGGCTTGGCGAGATCGCCGCCGCGCGCGCTCCACCACCCCAGACGATCCGCCGGCGGCGGTCCTGCCTGCGGTGGCCGGGTGAATGCGCCCGGCTCGAGCGCGCCGACCGACAGCGCCAAGTCCGCCGAGCCGGGGAAGGAAACGGTCGACAGACCCGGGCCGTCGTTCCCGGCGCTGACCGCCAGGACGACGTTGGGATGCGCCAGCAGAAAGGCGTTCACGATCGAATCGATCGCCGCGTGCCCTTCCTGCTCGTTGCCGACGCCGAAACTCAGATTCAGCACCAGCGGCAGCCCGCGCTCCGTCGCGAACCGCGCGGCGTACTGCATCGCCCGCTGGATACTGCCGCTGACGGTGATCGCGCCGCGCGCGTCGTTCGCGATCTTCAGGCCGATCATCTGGGCGCCGGGGGCGACACCGTCGAATCCGGCGACGCCGAACAGCCAGTGCCCCGCCGCGATCCCCGCGACGTGTGTCCCATGGCCGTACGTGTCAAAGTACAGGTCGAGACTCGGCACTCCGCTCGAATCGGAGAAATTGGCGGCGAGCGTCAGCGGCTGCCGGCCGAGCGCGATGGTTTCGCGTCCCTGGCGGTAGTCGTGCAGCGGCTGCTCGTCCTCGAACGAGCCGTTCAAGTTGGAATCGAAGAACACCACCCAGCCGTCACTGGCGCGCACGACGACGAGCGGGAATACATCGGTGGTGGTCCCGTTGCCGTTCACGTCGGCCGCGGGCGGCGGCCCGAGCGGCAGCTCGCGGAACACGCCGCCATACCAGGTGGCACCCGCGGCGAGCCGGCCGATGCGCGCCGCGCCGCGCAACATGCGGCCGCCGACCTCCACCACGCCGTCGGCGGTGGGAGAAACGGGGCGCAGCGCGACCTGCCCTTCGCCGGAGAAGTCGCGCAGGTCGAGCAGCTTCGGGCCTCCGGTGGAGGTGATGACGAGGCCCTGCACGCCGGGATCGATACCCGAATCGAGAATGGCGATGAGGACGCCGCGCCCGTCGTATGTCGGATGCACGGCCCGGAATTGCTCGACGCCGGTACTGCGCAGCGGCATGAGACCGGCGAGCAGCGCGAGCGGCGGCGGCACCGCGGGACCGGTCGGCCGGGTTGCCCGGGCCGGCGCCGCGGGCACCGCGTCCGGGGCAGCCGGCGCGGCGGCAGGGGTGGGAGCCGCCGGGCTCCCGGCAGTCGACGGGGTCGGAGCCTGGACGGCGGCCGCATGACTGCAGGCCGTCGCGAGAAGGAAAACGAAAATCCGTGCGCGCATCAGAGCGTCGGTGGAAGAATGAACGAGCCGAGGTGGGGGCCGGAAAACTCGCCCGTCACCTCGAGGAGAAAGGACAACATGGCGCGCGTCTCCTCCGGCAGTACGATCGCGTCGACGAAGCCGCGCGCAGCAGCAAAGCGGGCATCGAGCTGGTGTTCGTAGTCGGCGCGCATCGCCTCGACAGCGGCCGCGTTGCCCGGCTTGGCGACCTCGGCGCCGAACACCGCCTGTACCGCCGATTCCCCTTCCATGACGCCCATGCGGCCGGTCGGCCAGGACAGGATGAAGTCGGGATCGAATCCCTGGCCTGCCATCGCGTAATAGCCGGCACCGGACGCGTGATTCACCGTCAGCACGAGCTTGGGAACGGTCGCCGTAGCCATCGCTTCGACGAAGCGGGCGCCGGCACGAATGATCCCCGAGTGCTCGGCTTCGATCCCCACCATGAACCCCGACACGTCCTGGACGAAGACGATCGGGATGCGCTCGCGGTCGGCGTTCTCGATGAAATAGGCGACCTTCTCGGCGCTCTCGGTATATACGATGCCGCCGATGCGTGGTGGCTGGCCCGGCTTCCCTTTGATCACGCCGCGCGCTTTGGCGATGACCGCGACCGTCCGCCCGCCGATGGCCCCATGCCCACAGATCATCTCGTGGCCGATGTCGGGCTGGAACTGCTCGAGCCGGCCCTGATCGAGCAGGCAATCGAGCACCGCGCCCACGTCGTAGCTCATGCGGTGGTCTGGCGGGAGCAGCGTGTAGAGGTCGGTGGCGGGTCGTTTCGGGGCCGTGCCGTTGGAGCCGACAGCAGCTGGCCGCGGCAACCGCGCGACATACTCGCGCATCTGCTCCAGGCACTTGGCATCGCTCGGGCTGCGGTAGTGCGCCACGGCGCTGATGGCGGTGTGGGTCGCGGCACCGCCCAGCGTTTCCGCGTCCACCGTCTGCCCGGTCGCCCCTTTGACGAGGTTCGGTCCGCCGAGTCCCATGAACGACGTCTCATCGACCATGAAGATCACGTCGGAGAGCGCGGGGAGGTACGCCCCCCCGGCGATGCACGGCCCCATCACAGCGGCGATCTGCGGCACGTGCAGATAGCGCCGCATGATCGAGTTGTAGTAGAAGATGCGGGCTGCTCCGTACTGCCCGGGAAACACGCCGCCCTGATACGGAAGGTTCACGCCCGCGGAATCGACCAGATAGATGATCGGGATGCGCTGCCGCATCGCGATCTCCTGCGCGCGCAGCATCTTGGTGATGGTCTCGGGCCACCATGATCCCGCTTTGACCGTGGCGTCGTTGGCGATGACCACCACCGGCCGCCCGCCCACACGACCGAGCCCGGTGACGACCCCCGCCCCGGGCGCCTGGCCATCGTAGCGGTCGTAGGCGACGAGCAGACCGATCTCGAGCCACGGGCCGCCGGGGTCGAGCAGACCCTTGATGCGCTCGCGCGCGGTGAGTTTTCCCTGATCGTGCTGGCGCTTGATCCGGTCGGGCCCGCCCCCCTGTTCCAGCCGGGAAGCGAGCTCTCGGTATTCGCGCGCCAGAATCTCGAGACGGCTCATTCAGGCGGAGACATGCTCGAGCGCCCACGCCTCGATGTAGTGCACGAGATCGGAGGTCGGCGTGCCGGGCCCGAAGAGCTTCCCGATGCCCGCTCGCTCCAGCTCGGCGACGTCTTCGGGAGGAATGATCCCGCCGCCCGTCAGCAGCACATCGGCGCGTCCAGCGTCGAGCAGCAGCTTGCGGACCCGCGGGAACAGTGTCATGTGCGCGCCGGAGAGGATAGAGAGCCCGACCACGTCGACATCCTCCTGAATCGCCGCCTGGGCGATCATCTCGGGTGTCTGGTGCAGCCCGGTGTAGATGACCTCCATCCCCGCGTCGCGCAGCGCCGCGGCGACGACCTTGGCCCCGCGGTCGTGTCCGTCGAGGCCCGGCTTCGCGACGAGCACGCGGATCGGCCGCTTGCGCGCGGCAGCGCGGGCGATGCTCACGTGCGCCGGAACCGCAGCAGCGCGGCGAGGCCCTTCACCGCGCGGCGGGCCCGGTCGTCCTGGAGCACGTCGACCTGGGCGCGCTGCGCCAGCGCCTCCTCGACGGCCTCGTCGATGTGCGGGTCGTCGTCCCGGCCGTCGGCGAGCAGGGTGCGGACCTGACCGCGCTCCAGCGCCTTCTCGGTCGGCTCGACGCCGTTCACGGCCCATCCCGTCGCCAGTCCGTCTTTCACCGCCTCGGCGTGGGCGCGCTCCCAGGCGCGCTGCCGTTCGTCGCGCAGCGCCAGCGTCGCCTCGCGCACCTCGGCTGCCGTCGCCGTCTTGGGATTGAGGCGCACCACGCCGAACAGCAGGTCGTGGAGATAAGTGTGCAGGTGCGGCACCAGCGCGGCGGCATCCACGCCGATCCCCGCCACCACGAGTCCGCTGAGCGGCCGCTGGGAATGGAACCGGAAGATCTGCTCGGCGACGCGCGCATAGTGGCGATGCTTTTCCTC